>MDTG01284921.1_pt1 | contig 29191 bp, 23 predicted proteins | sample 811421 | NCBI WGS metagenome assembly MDTG01 (sample SAMN05326645, study PRJNA326480) | marine metagenome | isolation source: seawater | place: Pacific Ocean: South East | collected 2011 | reverse complement strand
GCTGGAGGAGGAGGCCTCCCGCGTCCAGCAGAGCCTCACGGTGTTCCTGCAGGGCATGGACGCGGCCCGCCGCCTTCCGCGTCACCTGGGCGAGCGCGGGGAGGGCGAGGTGAGCGTGGTCGTGCTGCTCGAGGACGGGCGGCGCGAGGTGGAGGTGAAGCTCCCCGGCGGCTTCCGCCTGACGCCGCAACTCGCCGGCGCGATGAAGACGATTCCGGGCGTGGTGAACGTCGAACTTGCCTGACGTAGCGGCATCTTGTTTCGAAAAGGCGTGAATTCGGGCGGTTTGCGGGCTTGTCTTGTGGCGCGGCGGCGACTATAACGCGCGCATTCCACACGCAGGGTTCGGTTTTCGTCACGGACGGGGTCCATCCGGTGTCGGCGCGCGAGCGAGGGCACTCCCTGCGGAGGTACAACCGGAAAAACCAGGAGAAGCAAGGCCATGGCCCTGCCCGAGTTCACGATGCGCCAGCTGCTGGAAGCCGGCGTCCACTTCGGCCACCAGAAGCACCGCTGGAACCCGAAGATGGGTCCCTATATCTTCGGCGTCCGCAACAACATCCACATTCTCGACCTCGCCCAGACCGTGCCGCTGATGCACCAGGCTCTGAAGGCGGTGTCGGACAAGGTCGCGGCCGGTGGCCGCGTGCTGATCGTCGGTACCAAGCGCCAGGCGCAGGAAGCGGTTGCCGAGTCGGCCCGCCGTTCGGCCCAGTACCACGTCAACGCCCGCTGGCTTGGCGGCATGCTGACCAACTGGAAGACCATCTCCCAGTCGATCCAGCGCCTGCGCAAGGTCGAGGAGACCCTGAGCAACCCGGCCGGTCTGACGAAGAAGGAGCGCCTGTTCCTCGATCGTGAGCGCGAGAAGCTCGAGCGCAACCTCGGCGGCATCAAGGACATGGGCGGCCTGCCGGACCTGATCTTCGTGATCGACACGAATCGCGAGGCCATCGCGATCCAGGAAGCGCGCCGTCTCGGCATTCCGGTCGCCGCGATCGTCGATTCGAACTGCGATCCGGACGGCATCGACTACCCGGTCCCGGGCAATGACGACGCCGGCCGCGCCATCGCGCTGTACTGCGACCTGATCGCGCGCGCCGCCATCGACGGCATCTCGCGTGCCCAGGGTGGCATGGGCCTCGACGTCGGTGCCGCCGAGGAGGCTCCGCTGGAGCCGGCTCTCGAGGCCGAGACGCCCGCCGAGGAAGCGCCTGCCGCGGCTGCCGAAGAGGCGCCTGCACAGGCTCAGTGATGACGGTTGGCGCCGGCGGAAATTTCCGCCGGCTGCCGTCCCTCGGACGTCCTGTCATAAACCTTACGTGAGGCCTCGGCTAAGCCTGCCGGGGTGAACACCCGTCAACGAGGCGACTTATGAGCATTACCGCTGCAATGGTGAAGGAGCTCCGCGAGAAGACCGGCGCGGGCATGATGGACTGCAAGGCAGCCCTGACCGAGAACAACGGCGACATGGAAGCGGCCATCGACTGGCTGCGGACCAAGGGTCTTGCCAAGGCGGCCAAGAAGGCCGGTCGCGTCGCGGCCGAGGGTCTGGTCGGTGTGGCCTCCGAGGGCACCAAGGCTGCCGTCGTCGAGCTGAACTCCGAGACCGACTTCGTGGCCCGCAACGAGGCCTTCCAGGCCCTCGTGGCCGGCACGTCCAAGGCGGCTCTCTCCGTGGACGGCGACGTCGAGGCGCTTGCCGCCGCTTCGTTCCCGGGCAGCGACAAGACCGTCGAGGGCGAGATCAAGGAAGCGATCGCGACCATCGGCGAGAACATGTCTCTGCGCCGCGCCGCGACGCTGGCTGTTTCCAAGGGCGCTGTCGCGTCCTACGTCCACGGCTCGATCGCCGAGGGCCTGGGCAAGATCGGCGTGCTGGTCGCCATGGAATCCGAGGGCGATGCCGAGGCGGTCAACGCGTTCGGCCGCAAGATCGCGATGCATGTCGCGGCCACCAACCCGCTGTCGCTGGGTGTCGAGGATCTCGATCCGGAGGTCGTGGACCGCGAGCGCCAGATCTTCTCCGAGCAGGCGCGCGAGTCGGGCAAGCCGGACAACATCATCGAGAAGATGGTCGAGGGCCGCATCCGCAAGTTCTATGAGGAAGTCACGCTGACCAAGCAGGCTTTCGTCATGGATCCGGACAAGACCGTCGAGCAGGCCGTCGAGGCTTTCGCCAAGGATCTGGGCAGCCCGGTGAAGCTCGTCGGCTTCGTCCGCTTTGCTCTCGGCGAGGGCATCGAGAAGGAAGAGACGGATTTCGCCGCGGAAGTCGCGGCGGCGGTGGGCAACTAAGCCCAATCAGCAAAAATCGGGCGCCGGTCAAACCGGCGCCTTTTTTCTGTGTGGAGACGGCTGGGGGCATCCGCGGCCGTTTTGCCATGCCGGGTGCCCGGCGGCCCCGCAAGACAACCATAACGGCGAGAAAACAATGTCGAGAAAACTTCGCTGGCGGCGCGTGCTCGTGAAACTTTCGGGTGAGGCGCTCATGGGTTCCCAGGACTTCGGGATCGATCCCGAGACGGTGGGCCGGGTGGCCAAGGAAATTGCCGAGGCGGTCAGCCTCGGAGCCCAGGTCGGCGTCGTGGTTGGCGGCGGCAACATCTTCCGCGGCGTGGCCGTGGCCGCCAAGGGCGGCAATCGCGTGACCGGTGACCATATGGGCATGCTGGCCACCGTCATGAACTCGCTGACGCTCGCCGACGCCCTGCGCCGGCTCGGGGTTCCGGCCCGCGTTCTGTCCGCCGTGCCGGTGCCCTCCATCTGCGAGACCTTCACCCAGCGCAGCGCCGAGCGCTACATGGAGGATGGCGACGTGATCGTCTTTGCCGGCGGCACGGGCAATCCCTTCTTCACCACCGACAGCGGCGCGGCCCTTCGCGCGGCCGAAATGCGCTGCGATGCCTTCCTGAAGGGCACGAGCGTCGATGGCGTCTATTCCGACGATCCCAAGAAGGTGCCGGACGCCGAGCGCTACGAGACGCTGACGCCGGGCGAGGTGCTTGGCCGCGATCTCAAGGTCATGGACGCGACGGCGATCGCGCTCGCCCGCGACAATGCCATTCCGGTGATCGTCTTCTCGATCCGCACGCCCGGCGCGCTTGTCGACGTGATGAACGGGGTCGGCCGTTACACGGTCATCTCCGACTAGGAGCAAGCGGCGGCGCTGGCCTTGCCCTTGCGCGAGGACGGTCAGACTTTGTGGGGTTCCGTTTGGGGGCAACCTGCGCCTGAGGCCTCTTGAGGTCGGGAACCGCTTGCGTTTCCCCCGTCCGTCATGGAAATAAGACGCAACGAGACCACGTCCCCGGGGCGGGGCGTCGCGAACCAAAGACAATCGGAGACAGGACAATGGCCGACCAGGAGCTGGACTACGCGGATCTCGAGCGCCGCATGACGGGTGCTCTCACGTCGCTGAAGACCGATCTGGCGGGCCTGCGCACCGGCCGTGCCTCGGCCAACATGCTGGATCCGGTCACGGTCGAGGCCTACGGCTCGCAGATGCCGCTCAACCAGGTTGCTACCGTGAGCGTTCCCGAGCCGCGCATGATCTCCGTGGCGGTCTGGGACAAGACGATGGTCGGCAAGGTCGAGCGCGCCATCCGCGATTCGAATCTGGGCCTCAACCCGGTCGTCGACGGCACCAACCTGCGTCTTCCGATCCCCGAGCTGAACGAGGAGCGCCGCAAGGATCTCATCAAGATCGCGCACAAGTATGCGGAGCAGTCCAAGGTGGCCGTGCGCCATGTTCGCCGCGACGGCATGGACAAGCTGAAGAAGCTCGAGAAGGATGGCGACATGAGCGAGGACGACAGCCGCGTCGCGTCCGATCGCGTCCAGAAGATGACCGACGAGATGATCGCCGAGATCGACCAGATCCTCGCAAGGAAGGAACAGGAAATCTCCCAGGTCTGAGGCCTTGATGGAGGGTGGGGGCCCGGGGAAGGAGCGATCTATGACGGTGACGGCAGATATGGACGCCTCCGCGGCGGCGGAAGCGGACGCGCGGCACGGCGTGCCGCGTCATGTCGCCGTGATCATGGATGGCAACGGCCGGTGGGCTCTCTCCCGCGGCCTGCCGCGCACCGAAGGGCACCGCGCCGGGGTGGCGGCGCTGCGGCGCATCGTCAGCCACAGCGCGAAGCGTGGCGTGGAATGCCTCACCATTTTCAGCTTCTCCTCCGAAAACTGGAACCGCCCGGCCGCCGAGGTGGGGTTTCTCATGACCCTTCTCGAGCGGTTCGTGCGGCGTGACCTTGCCGAGATCCACCGCCAGAACGTGCGGGTGACCATGATCGGCGAGCGCGAGGGCCTTGAGCCGCGCATTCTCGGCCTCATCGAGGAGGGCGAGGCTCTTACCCGCGACAACACCGGCATGACCCTCGTCGTCGCGTTCAACTACGGCGCGCGCAACGAGATCGCGCGCGCGGCGCGCAAGCTGGCGGAGGAGGTCGCTTCCGGTGCGCTGGCGCCGGACGACGTGAACGAGGCGAGCCTGGGTGCGCGTCTGGACACCGCCGCGCTGCCCGATCCCGATCTGGTGATCCGGACCAGCGGGGAACAGCGCCTGTCCAACTTCCTGTTGTGGCAGGTGGCCTACGCCGAATTCTATTTCTCCGAACTGCACTGGCCCGATTTCGACGAGGCAGCGCTGGATGCTGCGTTCGCATCCTTTGCCGCGCGTGACCGCCGCTTTGGCGCACTGTCCGCGAAAGTGGCGAGATGACCCCGCCCGCCGGACGCGAAGGCGGACAGGGGCCCAGCGAACTGGTGCTTCGGGTCGCGTCCGCGGCCCTTCTGGTTCCCCTTGCGCTGGCCGTGATCTGGCTGGGCGGCTGGCCCTTCGCGGCCCTGGCGGCCCTGTGCGCCATGCTTCTTCTGCGCGAGTGGTCCGTAATCGTTGGCGCCGGCAACGCGTATATGCTCGCGGCCTTCTCACATGCCGGCGTTCTGGCCACCCTTGTCCTTGCCATGATGTCCCTGGTGCCCTGGGCATTGGCGCTGCTGTTTGCCCTGGCGGCGGTCGTGTTCCTGGCGGGGCTTGCGTTCGGGCGGGCGCCCGAACGCTGGGTGTCGCTCGGCATCCTGTATTCCGGCCTGACGGGTATCGTGCTCGTCCTCGTGCGTGAGGGGCATTTCGGGGCGTTGCTGATTCTGTTCCTGTTCCTCGTCGTCTGGGTGACCGATATCGCGGCCTATTTCGTCGGGCGACGTCTCGGCGGTCCGAAGCTCTGGCGCCGCGTGTCGCCGGGGAAGACCTGGAGTGGGGCCGTCGGCGGTTTTCTGGCCGCTCTTGTCGCGGGGTATGGCGTGGCGCTTGCCGGCGGTGTTTCCTCGCCGCTTGCCTGGGTTGTCGCGTCCGGCCTGCTGTCGATCTTCTCCCAGATGGGGGACCTGTTTGAATCCGCGCTCAAGCGGCGCTTCGGCGTCAAGGATTCGGGCCGCATCATTCCCGGTCACGGCGGTGTCATGGACCGCATCGACGGACTTGTCGGCGCCGCGATCCTGGGCTACGCGCTGGCGCTTGCGCTCGGCGCGCCGATGCTCGATCCGGCCGCCGTTCTGGTGCAGATGAAAGGACTCTAGACCGTGACCCGCGAACCGGACATGACGGGCGCGCCGGCTGTCGGCGCGGCCGGCGAACCTGCGCCTGCCCGCGACCGCCCGCTGCGCCTTTCGGTTTTCGGCGCCACCGGGTCGATCGGCGCGAGCACGCTCGATCTCGTCGCCCGTGCGCCGGAGGCCTTTGAGGTCGACGTGGTTGCCGGCGGCAGCAATGCCGAGGCGCTGGCGCGGGCCGCGCTGCGCGTCGGCGCCCGCCATGCCGTGATCGCTGATCCGGGCGGGCTGGCAGCCTTGCGCGAGGCTCTTGCCGGAACATCGGTGACCGTCGCCGCCGGCGAGGAAGCCGTCGTCGAGGCGGCGGCGCGCCCGGCGGACATGATGGTCGCCGCCATCGTCGGTGCGGCCGGTCTGCGCCCGACGCTCGAGGCGGCGCGGCACGGCACCACCATCGCGCTTGCCAACAAGGAATGCCTCGTGTGCGCGGGCGAGCTTTTCCTCGACGCCGCGCGGCGGGGAGGTGCCCGCATTCTTCCGGTCGATTCGGAACACAGCGCGATCTTCCAGGTCTTCGAGCGGCAGAACTTCGACCAGATAGAGACGCTGACGCTCACCGCCTCCGGTGGTCCGTTCCGCACCCTTTCGCTGGACGAGATGCGCGACGTGACGCCGGAGCGCGCGCTGCGCCATCCCAACTGGAGCATGGGCGCCCGCATTTCCATCGACAGCGCCACGATGATGAACAAGGGATTCGAGATCATCGAGGCCCGCCATCTCTTTGCCCTGCCGCTGGATCGCATCGACGTTCTGGTTCACCCGCAGTCCATCGTGCATGGCATGGTGCACTACCGGGACGGTTCGGTTCTGGCCCAACTCGGTCCGCCGGACATGCGCGCGCCTATCGCGCACTGCCTTGCCTGGCCCCGCCGCATGGAGACCCCGTGCGAACGCCTTGATCTCGCCGCATTGGCAACGCTCACCTTCGAGGCGCCGGATCCCGTACGCTTTCCCGCCCTCCGGCTCGCGCGTGAGGCGCTGGAGCTCGGGACGGCCGCGACCGCGGCCCTGAATGCGGCCGACGAGGTGCTCGTCGCCGCGTTCCTGGCAGGGCGGATCGGGTTTCTCGACATTGCCGCGCGTGCGGAGCAGACGCTCGAGCGGCTCGATGCCGCCGGGGCGCTCGCCGCGCCCGGGGATGTCGCGGATGTGCTGGAGACGGATCGGCGCGCGCGCGAGGTCGCCCGCTCTCTGGCGGAGGCGGTAAACGCCGGGTGATGTCGTGAAACGGCCGCGAACCGCTTGTTAACGTACCCGCACGACACTGTCGGGCGACTTGGGAGTGGAAATGGAACTGATCGGATCGCTCTTCGGATCGGCTGCGGGGTATCTCCTGCCGTTTCTCTTTGTCCTGACGATCGTGGTGTTCTTCCACGAGCTCGGGCACTTCCTCGTTGCGCGCTGGTGCGGCGTGCGCGTCACGGCGTTTTCGGTCGGTTTCGGTCCCGAACTCTTCGGTCGCAACGACCGCCATGGCACCCGCTGGAAGCTTTCCGCCATTCCGCTCGGCGGCTACGTGAAGTTCGCCGGTGACGAGAACGAGGCGAGCGTGCCGGACAACGAGGCGCTGGCGGCCATGTCCGAGGAAGAGCGGGCAGGGGCCTTCCAGGCCAAGTCGGTCGCCCGTCGCGCGGCCATCGTCGCGGCCGGCCCCATTGCCAACTTCATTCTCGCCATCGTCATCTTCTCGGTGCTCTTCGGCACGCTGGGGCGGTCCGACATCAGTGCCCGCGTGGACGCGGTGAAGCCCGACAGTGCGGCGGCCGAGGCCGGCCTGGCGCCGGGAGACCTTATCGTGGGCATCGACGGGGAGCCGATCCAGACCTTCACGGACCTGCGGCGGATCATCAGCTTCCATGCCGGCCAGACGCTCTCCATGGAGGTCGACCGGGGAGGCGAGCGCGTGACGCTGGACGTCACGCCGCGCCGCGAGGAGATCACCGACCGTTTCGGCAACGTGCAGAGCGTGGGCCTTCTTGGCGTGAGGCGCTCCGAGAGTGCCGATGACGTCATCACCCGTCACTTCGGTCCGGTGGAAGCCGTGGGTGAGGGCGTGAAGGAAACCTGGTTCGTCGTCACCCGCACCGCCGGCTATCTGTCGCGCGTGGTGACGGGGCGCGAATCCGCCGACCAGCTCGGCGGTCCGATCCGCGTGGCGCAGATCTCGGGCCAGGTGGCGACGCTGGGAATCGCGGCGCTCATCAACCTGACGGCGGTTCTGTCGATCAGTATCGGTCTGCTGAACCTTCTGCCGATCCCCATGCTTGATGGCGGGCACCTGTTGTTCTATGCCGCCGAGGCCCTGCGCGGCAAACCGCTGAGCGAGCGCGTGCAGGAGTACGGCTTCCGGGTGGGAATCGCCATCGTGCTGTTTCTCATGGTCTTCGCGACCTGGAACGACATGGTGCGGCTGACGTCTCTTTGAGGCCAAGCGTGTCCCGGGTGCAACGATCGGGGCGGAAAGACGACGGGGCTGGTCTCGGCGGTTGCGTCTGCGGGAAAAGCCTGTAAAACGACTGACGGATATAAAGAATCTGGACCGAAACTGACGCGTTTCCGGCGTGTTCCGGTCCTCGCGGAAAAAACGAAAGCGAAGCGTTTTTATGCAGCGTAGGCACAAACTGACCAAAACGCTCCTGGTGTCGGCCCTGATGGGCGGCGTGATGCCCGTGATTCCGGCGTCGCTGCCGGTCATCGGCGTTTCCCAGGCCGAGGCCGCGGTTGCGAGCCGGATCGAGGTCCGGGGCAATACCCGCATCGAGGCGTCGACGGTCGAGAGCTACCTGACCATTTCGCGAGGGCGCCGCTACGGCCCGGCGGATGTCGACGAGTCCCTCAAGACCCTCTTCGCAACGGGTCTTTTCGAGGACGTCAAGATTTCGCAGCAGGGCGGAACCCTTGTTGTCACCGTGGTCGAGAATCCGATGGTCAACCGGATCTCCTTCGAGGGCAACAAACGCCTGTCCGACAAGACGCTCGAGGGTGTGGTGCGCACCCAGGAACGCTCGATGCTGACCCGTGCCAAGGTTCAGTCGGACGTCCAGAACGTGCTGGAGGCCTATCGTCGCTCCGGTCGCTATCGTGCGACCGTCGAGCCGAAGATCATCTCCCGCTCGAACAATCGTGTCGATCTCGTGTTCGAGATCAACGAGGGTGATCGCACCGGCATCGAGCGCATCACGTTCATCGGTAACACCAAGTTCAGCGACGGGCGTCTTCGCGATGTCGTTCGCACGCGCCAGAGCGGCCTGCTGAGCTTCCTGCGCACCACCGACAATTTCGATCCCGACCGGCTCGATGCCGACCAGGAGCTTCTGCGCCAGTTCTACTACCGTCACGGCTATGCGGATTTCCGCATCGTGTCGGCGGTGGCCGACCTCGATCGCGAGGAGAACGTCTTCTACGTGACGTTCACCGTGGAAGAGGGCGAGCAGTACACCTATGGCGATATCGATCTCCAGACGACGCTGCAGGATGTGGATCCCGAGGAGCTGCGCCGCAAGCTGCGCACCGATCCGGGCGACACCTATTCCTCGCTCGAGGTCGAGAAGTCGCTCGAGGACCTGACTCTCGACGTCTCGCGTCAGGGTTATGCCTTCGCGCAGATCCGTCCCCGCGCCGAGCGCGACTACGAGAACCGCACGATCTCGCTGACCTACTACATCGAGGAAGGTCCTCGCGTGTATGTCGAGCGCATCAACGTGCGCGGCAATGACCGTACCCGCGAGTATGTCATTCGTCGCGAGTTCGATCTGGCCGAGGGCGACGCGTTCAACCGCGTTCTCATCGACAAGGCCGAGCGCCGGCTGAAGGACCTGCAGTTCTTCAAGGACGTGCGCATCACCACCGAGCGTGGCAGCTCGCCGGACAAGATCATCGTCAATGTCGATGTGGTCGAGCAGCCCACGGGTGAGGTCGGCTTCGGTGTGGGTTACTCCACGTCGGACGGCGTCATCGGCGACGTGACCATCCAGGAGAAGAACTTCCTCGGCCGTGGTCAGTTCGTGCGCGCCCGCATCGCCGGCGGCACCTCGACCCAGTCCTACGAGTTCGCGTTCACCGAGCCGTATTTCCTCGGTCGCCGCATCTCGCTCTCGCTCGACGCCTACCGTCGCGCCTACGAGAAGAACGACTACCGCAACTACGATCTCACCACGACGGGCGGATCCATCGGTTTCGGTCTTCCGCTTCGCGATGACGAACTGCGCCTGAACCTGGTCTACCGTGTGTTCGACCAGGATCTGCAGCAGAAGAACACGTCGCTCTCCAACGGTCTCATGTCCTCGCTCGGACACAACCTGACCTCGGCGATCGGCTACTCGCTGGTCTATGACACCCGCGACAGCCGCACGAATCCGCGCGACGGCTTCTACGCCAGCTTCGGCCAGGAGTTCGCCGGGCTTGGTGGCGACTCGCGCTACATCTCGACCACTGTCGATGCGCGGGCCTACAAGGAGCTCCTGCCGGAGTGGGGCGTCATCGGTATCGCTCGCCTGGGCGGTGGCTACATCACGGGCATTGGCGGCAAGTCGCTGCGCGCCTCGGAGCAGTTCCAGCACAACGATGTGTGGCTGCGCGGCTTCGAGCCCCAGGGTATCGGCCCGCGTGATTCGACCACGGGCGATGCGCTCGGTGGCCGCTGGTACATGCATGCCAATCTCGAGGCCGAGTTCCCGATCTTCGGTCTGCCCAAGGAGCTTGGCCTGAGCGGCGCCGTCTTCACCGACTTCGGTTCCGTGTGGAACACGGATCCGGCGATCGCCAACTGCGTGGTTGTCGCGAACGGTTGCGGTGGCTCCCAGCCGGCCGGCCAGGTCCTGTCCGATGGCTTCGATCCCCGCCTGTCGGCTGGTTTCGGCGTCAAGTGGGCCTCCCCGTTCGGTCCGCTGCGTGCCGACTTCGCCTGGCCGATCATCAAGCAGACCGGCGATCGCACGCAGGTCTTCCGCATCGGTGGCGGCACGCGCTTCTGACGAGGTCGCCGCCGCGACATGAACCCCGGCCGCCGCACCCCGGCGGCCGGATTTGTTATGGGCAGTGCCATGAGCGATCCGGTTTTCCTTCCGCCATTCGATCCCGTTCCGGTGGCCACGCTGGCCGAATGGGTGGGTGGCGAGCTTCCGCGTGACGGCGGCGAGGTCGAGATCGCGGCGGTCGGACCGCTCGAGGATTCCGCTCCCGGCCAGCTCGTTTTCTTCGACAATGTGAAGTATCTGCCGATGCTCGCCGAAACGCGGGCGGCGGCCTGCCTCGTTGCCAGGCGGTTCGCGGACAAGGTGCCGGACGGTGTCGTGCCGATCGTGGTCGGCGAGCCGTATCGTGCCTGGGGCATGATCCTGGGGCGGCTTTATCCCGCGTCCATGCGCCCGCCGGTGATCGATGCGAGCGAGGGCGTGTCCGAGTTCGCGCGTGTGTCGGACAGTGCCATCCTCGAGGCCGGTGTCGTGGTCGAGGCCGGTGTCGTCATTGGTGCCGGCGCGGAAATCGGCGCGGGCACGCGCATTCAGGCCAATGCGGTGATCGGTCCGGGCGTGCGCATCGGACGTGACTGCTCCATCGGCGCCAATGCGGTTCTTCAGTACGCGCTGCTCGGTGACCGCGTGGTCCTGCATCCCGGCGTATGCGTCGGTCAGGACGGGTTCGGTTTCGCCATGGGCGCGGCGGGCCATCTCAAGGTGCCGCAGATCGGCCGGGTGATTATCCAGAACGACGTCGAGATCGGTGCCAACACGACCGTGGACCGCGGCGCGAACCGCGACACGATCGTGGGTGAAGGCACCAAGATCGACAATCAGGTGCAGATTGGCCACAACGTCGTGATCGGTCGGCACTGCGTGATCGTTTCCCAGGTCGGGATTTCCGGCAGCGCCACCCTGCAGGACTATGTCGCCATCGGCGGCCAGTCGGGCGTGCGAGGCCATGTCACGATCGGCATGGGCGCGCAGATTGCCGCCGTCAGCGTTGTCGAGGGAGACGTTCCCGCCGGCGCGCGCTATGGCGGTGTGCCGGCAAAGCCGGTAAAGGTCTGGTTCCGTGAGGTCATGACCTTGAGTAAGCTGGCGGAGCGGGGGCTGGGTGACCGTCCCGCGCGCAAGAACAAGGACGAGAAGAGTTGAGGACGTCGAGATGAGCGAGGGCGGGGCGACGGTGCTGGACAGCGCCGACATCATGCGCATCCTGGAACTGCTGCCGCACAGGTATCCGTTCCTGATGGTTGACCGTATCGTCGATATGAAGGGCGACGAGGCGGCTGTCGGTATCAAGAACGTGACCGCCAACGAGCCGCACTTCCAGGGGCATTTCCCCGGGCAGCCGGTGATGCCGGGCGTGCTCATCATCGAGGGCATGGCCCAGACGGCGGGCGCGCTCTGTGTCAACTCGCGCGGGCAGGGCGGCAAGCCGACGCTGGTTTATTTCATGACCATCGACAAGGCCAAGTTCCGCAAGCCGGTGCTTCCGGGCGACAGGCTCGAGTACCACATGAAGAAGATCCGCAACCGGACGAACATCTGGAAGTTCGACGGCGTCGCCCTGGTGGACGGCGTGAAGGTCGCGGAAGCCGAGATCAGCGCCATGCTGGTGGACGGATGAGGCAAGAGTGATGGGTGAAGGGTTGCATCCGACGGCAGTCGTCGAGGACGGCGCGCGTCTGGGAGAAGGTGTGCGCATCGGCCCCTTCTGCCACGTCGGGGCGGATGTGGAGCTTGGCGACGGCGTCGAGCTCAAGTCGCATGTGGTCGTGGCCGGGCGCACCAGCATCGGTACGCGCACGACCGTGTTTCCCTTCGCCTCGCTTGGCCATCAGGCCCAGGATCTCAAGTACAGGGGCGAGGAGGCGAGCCTCACGATCGGCAGCGACTGCATGATCCGCGAGGGCGTCACCATGAACGCCGGCACCGAGGGCGGCGGCGGCGAAACAATTGTCGGCAATCGCTGCGCCTTCCTGGCGAATTCCCATGTCGGCCACGATTCGCGCCTTGGCGACGGGGTGGTCCTGTCCAACAACGTGATGATCGCCGGCCATGTGAGTGTTGGCAATCACGTGATCATGGGCGGTGGCGCGGCCGTGATCCAGTTCACGCGCGTCGGGGACAACGCCTTCGTGGGCGGTCTTGCCGGGCTTGAGAACGACCTTATTCCCTTTGGCATGGTCATGGGCAACCGGGCCAAGCTGAACGGCCTCAACCTGGTGGGCCTGAAACGGCATGGCTATCCGCGCGAGGAAATCCATGCGCTGCGGGCCGCCTACCGTGAGCTTTTCGAAAGCGGTGAGGGAACGCTGCGCCAGCGCGCCGAGGCCCTGTCCGGCGCCCATGAGGCGGGCACGCTCGTGCGTCGGGTGACCGACTTTATCCTGGCGGACTCCGACCGTCGTTTCTGCACTCCCGATCCGGACGCCTGAACCGTGACCGCGCCGGGCGCCTTCGCCAGGGGCACCGATGACGGTGCGGCGTCGCTCGCGCCCGTCGGGGTCATCTGCGGCAGCGGACGCCTTCCACTCGAGGTCGTTGCCGCGGCGCGCGCGCGCGGACGAAAGGTGGTGCCCGTCGCCATCGAAGGCGAGGCGGATCCCGCGATCGATGCCCTGTCGCCCACGTGGCTCGGGTTCGGCCAGATCGGCAAGCTCGCCGATCTTCTGACCCGCGAGGGCTGCCGCGATCTGGTGATGATCGGCGGCATCGCGAAACGTCCGGACATGCGCAAGATCATTGGTGACTTCGGCACCATGCGCCGTCTCCCCAGGATCGTCGCGACGCTTGTCGGCGGTGACGACAGCCTGCTGAAGAAGGTCATCCGCCTGTTCGAGGAGGAGGGGTTCCGCGTTATCGGCGCCCATGAAATCGCACCCGACCTTCTGGCGGGGGCAGGGCCGCTTGCCGGCCCGGAGCCCGCGGCCGAGATCGCGGCGGAACTGGCCTTGGCCGTGCGCGCGGTCGTTGACCTGGGTCGTCTCGACATCGGCCAGGCGGCGGTGGTTGTCGGCAGCCGTGTGATCGCGGTGGAAGCGGCAGAAGGCACGGATGCCATGCTGCGACGCTGCGCCGAGGTACGCGCGGCGGGGCGTGTGCGCCGCAAGGGAGGCGTGCTGGTGAAATGCGCCAAGCCGCAACAGGATCTCCGGGTCGATCTGCCGGCCATCGGGCCCGATACGGTCCGCCTCGCGCGCGAGGCAGGGCTTTCGGGCATCGGCATCGAGGCCGGCCACGTTCTCGTCGCGGAGCGTGAGGCGACGCTTGCAGCTGCGCGCGAGAACGGCATGTTCATCTATGGTGTCGCGCCGCTCGCGCACCGCTCCGGGGGGCAGGCTGATGAGTGAAACGGCCGTTGTACGCCCGTTGAAGATCTATCTCGTCGTCGGCGAGGAATCGGGCGATCAGCTTGCCGCCCCGCTCATGCGCGCACTGCGCGCCCGTCTCGATGGCAACGTGGTGTTTCGCGGCGTTGCCGGCGACCGGATGATCGCCGAGGGCATGGAGACGCTGTTTCCCATCGACGATATTGCCGTCATGGGACTGAGCGCGGTTCTCGGCCGGTTGCCGACGATCGTGCGGCGCGTCTACCAGACCGTAGACGATGTCATCGCGACCGACCCGGACGTACTGGTCATCATCGACAGTCCCGATTTCACACACAACGTCGCCAAGAGGGTCCGCAAGCGCGCGCCGCACATCCGGATCGTCGACTATGTCTCGCCTTCGGTGTGGGCCTGGCGGCCCGGCAGGGCGCGCAAGATGGCGGTCTATGTCGACCGGCTTCTGGCGATCCTGCCTTTCGAGCCGGCGGTGCATGAGCGTCTTGGCGGACCCCGGACGGACTACGTGGGGCACTCCATCATCGAGAACGCCGCGCGGATGCGCCCGCGCGAGGGAGAGCGCGCGGATCTTGCCTCCGGTGGCGCGCCGGTGCTTCTGGTGCTGCCCGGGAGCCGGGGCAGCGAGCTGTCGCGATTGCTGAAGGACTTCGGCTCGGCGGTGGCCATCATCGCCCGCGCGCATCCCGATCTCGAGATCGTGCTTCCCGCCGTGACGCGTCACAAGGCGCGCATCGAGGCGGAGGTCGCGTCCTGGGAGGTGCCGGTGACGGTGGTCTCCGGAGAGGAGGACAAGCTGTCGGCCTTCCGCAGGGCCCATGCGGCGCTTGCGGCGTCCGGCACGGTGACGCTCGAACTGGCGATTGCCGGCGTCCCCATGGCGGTGGCCTACAAGCTCGACTGGTTCTATCGCCGTATCAAGGACCTGAACCGGTTTCTTCCCATCGCCTCGGTGACGTCGATGGTGCTGCCCAACATCATCCTGGGCGAAAACGTGGTGCCGGAATATCTCGATGACGGTGCCAATCCGCAGGCGCTTGCAGAGGCCGTCTCGCCGTTGCTGGAGGACGGGCCGCAGCGCGCCCGCCAGCTCGACGCCTTCGCTCGCCTTGACGAGCACATGCGGCTCGATGGAGGCGAGAGCCAGGCCGGAGCCGCCGCGCGCATCGTCGCCGAGGTTGCCCAGGGCTCCGGGCGCTCCGACGCGCCGTCCGCCTGACTGTCACCCTTTGACGGGTTTGCAGGTCAGGTCATAGCTGGTCGACTCGACGATTTCGGAGCGGGTGTCCTTGTCGACGCTGCCCTCTTCATAGGCGAGCGCCATGTCCGAAAGGCGGAGCCGGGCAGCCTCGGCATAATCGACACTGAAGTTCAGCGTGGTGTTCAGCTCCACGTTTCCCTGATGTTGCTCATACCCGACGCAGTCGGCGGCCCCGAGGTCGTCGTTAAGCGATCCGTCGTCGTACTTCAGGATGCGGCCAAACCGCACGCAGGCCAGGCGCTTGGAAAAATCGAAGTCGATGGTGGCCAGGCCGTTGTCGGTTTCGCTCCGGATCTCCTTGCCACCGGTAAAAAGCGAGCCGGCAAAGAAGTAGACGTGTTTGCCGGTACAGCGCAGGGAGGCCTTACCGGTCTTTTCGAGTGTGAAACCCGCTGTCGTGGAACCCGACGGAGAGGTCGGCTCTCCGAACAGGCGTGCGGGGATCCGGGTGGCGTCGCGCAGCATTGCGCGCGTCAGGATGGACAGGTCTCCCCCGGTCAGCACGAAGGCTGCCCGTGTGGTCGGGGTGGCCCACCACACGAAGGCGGCCGCGGCCAGTGCCGCGGCGGCGACCGCGTAGCGGCGTTTCGTGCGCGGCGGTTGTATCTCCATGCGTGGCCGTGCTTCTGCATGGGGTGGTTCGGCGGCGGCTTTCCCTGTCTCCGGTTCGGGCGGTCGCTCCGGGTCCGGGGCGGCGGGCCTTGCCGGCGGCAGGTCCGCGTCCGCCACTTCGAGGGTCACGAGCGCGGTGCGCTCGTTCAGCGTCGTTCCGCTGAGCGCTGCGTTTCGCACGATCAGCGCATCGAAGGGTGCGGCAAGCCTGATGTTTCCCTTCGCGCCTTCAAGGCGGACGATGGCCGTTCCGCGTGTCACGCGGGTGCCCGGGGCATGAAAGTATTCGGCAATGCGCAAGGGATAGACACCGGCGTCGGCCGGAGAGAACACGTTGATCTGGCGAGCCATCTGCGGGATCCGGGAGAGCGGGGCGACGAAGAAGATTAGCGCCGCCCCGTCCTTGCGCAACGACAAAAAAGGCCGCCCCGAAGGGCGGCCTTTCGCCTTTTCGTCGGGAGCTGCTCCCGTGATCAGCGGCGCTGAGCGATCGGCGTGTAGTCGCGCGGTCCCGAGCCCGTGTAGAGCTGGCGCGGACGGCCGATCTTCTGGGACGGATCCTCGACCATTTCCTTCCACTGGGCGATCCAGCCGACCGTGCGCGCGAGGGCGAACAGCACCGTGAACATGGTGGTCGGGAAGCCGAGCGCACGCAGCGTGATACCGGAGTAGAAGTCGATGTTCGGGTAGAGCTTCTTCTCCACGAAGTACTCGTCGCTGAGCGCGATCTTCTCCAGCTCCATGGCAACGTCCAGAAGCGGATCGTCTCGGATGCCGAGCTCGGCCAGCACCTCGTGCGTGGTCTTCTGCATGATGCGGGCGCGCGGGTCGTAGTTCTTGTAGACCCGGTGACCGAAGCCCATCAGGCGGAACGGATCGTTCTTGTCCTTGGCGCGCGCGATGAACTCCGGAATGCGGTCGACCGACCCGATCTCGGAGAGCATCGTGAGTGCCGCCTCGTTGGCGCCGCCGTGTGCCGGGCCCCAGAGGCAGGCGATGCCGGCCGCGATGCAGGCGAACGGGTTGGCGCCCGACGAGCCGGCGAGACGCACGGTCGAGGTCGAGGCGTTCTGCTCGTGGTCGGCATGGAGGATGAAGATCCGGTCCATGGCGCGCGCGAGCACCGGGTTCACCTTGTACTCCTCGCAGGGGACGGCGAAGCACATGTGCAGGAAGTTCGACGCGTAGTCGAGGTCGTTGCGCGGATACACGAACGGCTGGCCGACGTGGTACTTGTAGGCCATGGCCGCAAGCGTCGGCATCTTCGCGATCATGCGCAGGGACGCGACCATGCGCTGGTGCGGGTCCGAGATGTCGGTGGAGTCATGGTAGAATGCCGAGAGCGCGCCCACGGTGCCTACCATTATTGCCATCGGATGGGCGTCCCGGCGGAAACCGGTGAAGAAGCGCGACATCTGCTCGTGGATCATCGTGTGATAGGTCACGCGATGCACGAAGTCGTCCTTCTGCGCCTTGGTCGGCAGCTCGCCGTAGAGCAGCAGGTAGCAGCTCTCCAGGAAGTCACCGTGTTCGGCCAGCTGCTCGATCGGATAGCCGCGATAGAGCAGGGTGCCCTCGTCGCCGTCGATGTAGGTGATCGCGGACTCGCACGACGCCGTGGAGGTGAAGCCGGGATCGTAGGTAAAGCAGCCGGTGTCGCGGTACAGCGCGCCGATGTCGAGCACGTCCGGTCCGACGGACCCCTCGCGCATGGCGAGGTCATAGGACGTGTCGCCGATGGTCAGCTTGGCAGTCTTGTCGCTCATATAGGCTACCCCCATTTGAGAGATGGGCGCCGTGCGCATCCCCGGCCCGGTTTCCGTATAAGGAGGACGGAGCCGAACGCACGGCGGGAGGAAAGGTCGGATGTTGCGTATCCCATTTGCCGACAACCCGCAAGCGCGCGGGACTGGTGCAAAGGTCGCATGGTGAGCGTGGCGTCACCTTTGGCGCGGACGGAACCTTGCGTGCCGCTCGGGCAGGTCCGTCCGCGCCGGATTTTTCAGGCTCCGGCCTGATCGCGAATGCGGGCGAGCGATTCCGTCCGGCCCAGCACGTCCAGAACGTCGAAAACGGGCGGCGAAGTGGTGCGCCCGGTCAGCGCCGCGCGCAGCGGTTGCGCCACCTTGCCGAGCTTGAGGTCCTTTTCCTCGGCGAAGGCGCGCACGCAGGCCTCGGTGGTTTCGGCGGTGAACTCCTGAAGCGCGTCGAAACGCTCCGCGATCTCGCCGAGCATGGCCCGTGCCGCCTCGTCGAGCTGCTTGTCCGCCTTGGCGTCGAGCGAAAGCGGGCGGCTGGCCCAGAGGTAGCCGGCGCTGTCGACAAGCTCCACCAGCGTCTTGGCGCGCTCCTTGAGACCGGGGAGGGCGGCGCGGAACTTCGCCTCGTTCCCGGGGCTCGCGAGCCACTCGATCACCGGAGCGCCGTTCTCGGCGTGGGGCAGATAGGCGGCGAGATCGCCCATCAGCGCCTCGACGCTTGCGTCCCGCATGTAGTGGCCGTTGAGATTCTCCAGCTTGGTCATGTCGAAACGTGACGGCGAGCGACCGATGGCGTCGAGATCGAACCAGGAGATCATGTCGTCGGTGGAGAAGATCTCGTCATCGCCGTGGCTCCAGCCCAGACGGGCGAGATAGTTGCGCATGGCCGCCGGCAGGAAGCCCATGGCGCGATAGGCCTCGGCGCCGAGCGCGCCGTGGCGCTTGGACAGCTTCGCCCCGTCCGGCCCGTGGATCAGCGGGATATGCGCCATGACCGGCACGTCCCAGCCGAGCGCCTTGTAGATCAGCGTCTGGCGCGCGGCGTTGGTGAGGTGGTCGTCACCGCGCACGATATGGGTGACGCCCATGTCGTGATCGTCCACGACCACCGCCAGCATATAGGTCGGCGTGCCGTCGGAACGCAGCAGGACGAGGTCGTCCAGGTTCTCGTTCTGGAACACCACGCGTCCCTGCACCTTGTCGTCGATGACCGTTTCACCTTCCACCGGCGCCTTGAGCCGGATGGCGGGGGAAACGCCGGCCGGCGCCTCGGACGGGTCGCGGTCACGCCAGCGTCCGTCGTAGCGCGGCGGCAGGCCCTTGGCCTTCTGCTCCTCGCGCATGGCGGCAAGGTCTTCCTGCGTGGCGTAGCAGCGATAGGCCATGCCGCGTGCCAGAAGCTCCTCGGCAACCTCGCGATGGCGCTCGGCGCGCGCGAACTGGGAGATCGGCTCGCCGTCCCAATCCAGGCCGAGCCAGGTCAGTCCGTCGAGGATCGCGGCGATCGCCGCATCGGTCGAGCGTTCGCGGTCGGTGTCCTCGATGCGCAGCAGCATCCTGCCGCCGAAACGCTTGGCATAGAGCCAGTTGAAGAGCGCGGTGCGCGCGCCGCCGATGTGCAGGAAGCCGGTCGGCGAGGGAGCGAAACGCGTGACGACGGGAGCGGTCATGAAGGGCCTTATCGTTCTTCGGTCAGATCGTGGACGTGCCTTGGTCGTGTCCTCGGCGGGTCGGGGGTCAGCCTCCGGCCCCGGAAGGAGGGCGGCCGGCACGACATGCGGCACGAGCCAGGCCACGGTGCAACCGCGTATTGGCAAGAATGGCATCTTGCGCGTGTGTCGGGTTGCATTGCACGCTGCCTGGGCCATGTGCGGCGGATCATCGTTTAGCATGGCCCTTTGCCGCTTCCCAAGGCCGAAATCCGCGTTGCCCGGCATGGAGCGCGAGAGGATGGCTTCCGCGCCGTGCCAGGGGATCTGGCGTCACCGGACCGCGACAGCACAGCCGGCGACCGCCATGCGGCGAACAGGCGGGCAACGGAGATGCGGGCAATGTGAACGCAGGCGGACGCCGGGGGGCAGCCGATGGCAGCGGGGAGCCGGGACGGTGGCCGCCGACGCACGAGGGGCGGGGCGGGGGATGACGACGGCGCCGCTCCGGGACCGGACGGTGCCGACACGACCGCGCCTGACGGCAAGGCGCCCGACGGCAAGGCTTTCGATGAGAAGACCCGTGCCCGTGGCGGGCGGCGGTTCGCCTCGCTCGCGGCCATTCTTGAGAGCCGGCGGCGCGAGCGGCGTTTTCGGGAGATCCTTGCAGACGAGGGGGACGAGCCTGGAGGCCCCTTCGTTCGCCGGATCCGGGCGGGCGTCCGGCGCGATCTGGAGGAGGGGCGCGGCCTTTCCTGGGCGAGCCTTGCCGTCGTCGCGGGGATCGCCGGGTATTTCGCCCTGCCGGCGGAGCCGTCGGCCCTTGTCGTTTGCCTGATTTCTTTCGTGTTCCTCGCGCTTGCCGTTCATGCGAGGCGGCGCGGAAGGAGTGGAGCGGTGTTCCTGCTCGCCGGGCTGCTGCTTGGCGGCGTGGGCGCGGGGGCGCTGCGAACCGCGCTTGTGGCGGCACCGGTTCTTGAGCGGGCACGCTCGCTCGCGGTCTCGGGATTCGTCGAGACGGTCGAGCAACGCCCGGGATCGCTGCGCCTGACGCTTCTGCTGCGCGAGGCCGGACGGCTACGGGCAGCCGAAATGCCCCGGCGCGTTCGCATCACCCTGCGCGGGCGGCTCGGCGATCCTCCTCCGCACGTGGGGACCGCCGTCTCCTTGCGCGCGCGCCTGATGCCGCCACCGGATGCGGTGATGCCGGGCGGCTATGACTTCGCCTTCCGCGCCTATTTCGCGCGTCTCGGCGCGACCGGTTTCGCCTTCACGGCGCCGCGCGAGATCGATCTCGGACCGCCGCCCGTCCGCCTCAGGCTTTCCGCCGGGCTTGCGGATCTGCGGGGCGGGATCGCCTCGCGCATCGCCGCCGCGCTCGGGCGCGACACGGTGGCCGGCGCGCTTGCCGTGGCACTGATCGTCGGTGATCGCAGTGCCATTCCACCGGAGGTGACGGAGGTGCTGCGCACGACCGGCCTTGCGCATATCCTCGCGATTTCCGGACTGCACATGGCGCTGTTTTCCGGTGCGGTCTTCTTCGTGGTGCGCGCCGGGCTGGCACTCATGCGCGAGGTTTCCGACACGAAACCGATCGACCTGTGGGCGGCCGGCGCGGCCCTGGCCGCCGCCGCATTCTACCTTGCGATCTCGGGCGCCTCGGTCGCGACACAGCGCGCATTCGTGATGACGGCTCTCGTACTTGCCGGCCGCATGGCCGGGCGGCGCGCCCTGACGCTCAGGAACGCGGCTATCGCCGCGCTTCTGATCCTGCTGCCCGCGCCCGAATCCCTGCTCGACCCCGGCTTCCAGATGTCCTTCGCCGCCGTGGTCGCACTGATTGCCGCCTATGAGGGACTGCGCCGCATCCTGCGGACCCGCGAGCGGAACGACCGGGCGGCCGCCGTGTCGGCGGGTGCCCTGTCCGGTGGCGTCGCCCGCTGGTTCGGGGCCCTGCTGCTGACATCGCTTGTCGCGGGCCTGGCGACCGGAGCGATCGGCGCCTTCCATTTCCACCGGGTGGCGCCGCTCGGTCCTCTCGTCAACCTGCTCGCGATGCCGCTGGTGACGCTTGTCGTCATGCCCATGGCGGTCCTGGCGCTGGCACTGCTGCCGCTCGGGCTCGAGGTGCTGCCGCTGACCCTGATGGGCATGGCGCTCGACCAGGTCGTCGCGGTTGCCACATGGGCGGACCAGTGGACGCCGGCGGAGGGCGTCGTTGGCGCCCCCTCGCTGATCGCGACGCTGCTTTTCGTGCTCGCCGGAGGTGTCCTGTGCCTCGCGCCGGGGGGCGCGCGTCGTCTGGCGCTTGTGCCCTTTCTCGCCGCCATCGGCCTGCAGGCGGTCCATCGCCAGCCGGATCTCCTGATTGCTTCGGATGGTGACGTGATCGCGCTTCGGGATGCGGACGGGCGGCTACGGGTGAGTGCGCGTCCGGGAAGCTTCCTGTCCGGGATGTGGCTGCGGGCCGAGGGTGTTCCGTCGACCGATCACGGCGCCCACGCGCTTGCGCGCGGCGGTGCCTATCCCCTTGCACGCGGAGGAGCACCGCCAGGCGACGGGGGCCGTGCGGCCATGTCCTGCGATCCAGGCGGTTGCGTCGCCCTTGCTTACGGTCCGGGGGGAGGGAGCGCCTTCGAGGGGATCCGCCGGCCTGATGGCGGCAGCCACGTCCGCAGCAGGCATGAGGAGGGCGGTTCAGGCATCAAGTCAGGGGAGCGGATGACAAGGGCCGCAAGCCTGCGCCCCACTACAAGCTCGGGCGCCTCAAGCATGAGCGCTTCCGCAAGTCCGGCCAGTTCTGCAGGCAGAAACGACTTCGGCGACCAGAGTCGCTTTGGAGTTCAGGGCGGCTTCGGAGGTCCGGGCGGTTTTGGCGCGCATGACCCGTATGACCCGTATGACCCGCATGACCGGCAAGACGCAGGGCATGTCCCGCGCGCGCTGGTGCTGGCCCTGACACGAAAGCCCGAGGCGCTTGCCGAGGACTGCGCCAGGGCGGACATCCTGGTCACCCCGCTCCAGGCGCCGGCGGATTGCGCCGCGCCGATCGTCTTCGATGGCCCGCGCCTTGCGCGCGACGGCGCTGTTGCGCTGTATCTCGATCCGCGACCACCGGACGTCAAGGAAGTTGGCCTGCGCGAGACCACGACGGGACACCGCACACGCGACGGGCTGCCGTTCAGCGTGCTTGCACGCGTCACTTATGAAACCGCGCGTCCCTGGACGCCGCGTGCCCGCACCGTCCCGAACGTGTCACCGGCCTCCGCCCCGGAAGAGGACGACTGGCCGGCCTTCATGCGTCGCGACACCCCGGACCTTGCCGCGTTCGAAACGACGCCATGAGGCTTTCCGCCGACCGCAGATCGCCGACGACCCGCCCGCGCCTCGGTCAGTAGCGACGGAAGAGGGAGACGAGCCGCCCCTGCACGCGAACCCGGCCGGGACCGAAGATACGTGTCTCATAGGCCGGGTTGGCGGCTTCCAGCGCGATGGACGCCCCCTTCTTGCGCAGCCGCTTGAGTGTCGCTTCCTCGTCGTCCACCAGCGCGACCACGATGTCGCCGCTGTCGGCACTGTCCGTGCGACGGATCACCACCGTATCGCCATCGAGAATGCCGGCGTCGATCATGGAATCGCCGCGCACCTCGAGCGCGTAGTGCTCGCCGTTGCCGAGCAGGTCGGCGGGGATGGCAATGGAATGGCTGTGGCTCTGGATCGCCTCGATGGGAACTCCCGCAGCGATCCGGCCCATGACCGGGATCGACACGTTTTCGGTCTCCGGCATGTCCGGAGCGGGGGGCGGGGGAGGCGTGTCGGCGGGGTTTCCGAGCGATCCCTCGATGACGGAGGGCGAGAAGCCCCGGCCCCGGTTGGCCGCGAGTCCCGGCGCCACCGATTCCGGCAGCTTGACGATCTCAAGCGCCCGGGCCCGGTTGGGAAGCCGGCGGATGAAGCCGCGCTCCTCGAGCGCCGTGATAAGACGGTGAATGCCGGACTTGGAGCGCAGGTCGAGCGCGTCCTTCATCTCGTCGAACGAGGGCGGAACGCCCGTCTCCTTGAGACGCTCATGTATGAAGAGGAGCAACTCGTGCTGCTTGCGCGTCAACATCCTTCGGCAATCCTCTCCCTTGGGCCGGACCGTTACGCGGACCCCGGCCATTCGCCAAACGTCCCTTGTCCGGTCTTGCCAGGCCGTCGTGCCGGCCGTGCATGGCAATCTCGTAACGTTCGCACCACCGCTTGCGTCCATGTGCCGGCCCATGTCCGGGCCGGATTCACGCGCCCGCCACCAACTGCGTGCCGCAGGCCGGATACGCCGGAAAACATCCGTTTCCCATCGACTCAGGCGATGGACAAATCATGAACGGATCCTACCCGTTCCCGGCTTGTTCCACAACCGGCGATTTGACGGCGGAGGGAAGGCGGCGGGAGACGGGACGACAGGGGGAGGGGGATCAGCCGCGATGCAGGCACAGCACGGGCACCGGCGCGCCGGGCTCCAGCGCTTTGGCGTGGGGCGGGCGCACCACCAGGGCGTCGGCCCGCGCGAACGTGGCGAGCATGGAGGAATCCTGCCGCTCGAACGGCTGCACCCGTTCCACGCCGTCGTCGCCGAACACGAGGCTGGCGCGCAGGTAGTCCTCGCGCCGGTCGTTGGCCGGAACCGGACTTGCGAGCGGAAGCATTTCCCGTCGCGGACGGGCCGCGTCCGGGTGCCCGGAAAGCGCGAGGATCAGCGGTTTCAGGAACAGCAGCGCGCACACGAGGCTCGAGACCGGATTTCCCGGAAGGCCCAGAACCCGCATGTTGTCGATGCGGCCGGCCATCAGCGGCTTTCCCGGACGCATGGCGATGCGCCAGAAGGAGAGGTCCATGCCGGCGTTGCCGAGCGCGTCCTGCACGAGGTCATGGTCGCCGACCGAGGCGCCGCCGAGGGTCACGAGAATATCGGCACCGGCCGCCTGCGCCGCACGGATCCGCTCCGCGAGCGCCTCATGTGTGTCGCGCGCGATGCCGAGCATGATCGCCTCGCCGCCGCAATCCTCGACGAAAGCCGCGAGACCGGTGTCGTTCGACGCGATGATCTGGTCGGCGGCGGGATCGCCACCCGGTGCGACGAGCTCGTCGCCGGTCGCGAGAACGGCCACCTTCGGCTTGCGATGGACGCTCACGCTGCCGTGGTTCATGGCGGCGGCGAGCGCCAGTTCGCGAAAGCCGAGCCTGCGACCCTGCGCGAGCAGCACCTCGCCTTGCGCGAAGTCGAGCCCTGCGGCGCGGATGAAGCGGCCCGGGGCGGCGGCCTCGAGCACGGTGACCCGCTCGCCCTCGCGCGTCGCGTTCTCCTGGATCAGGATCGTGTCGGCGCCCTCGGGCACGGGCGCGCCGGTGAAGATGCGCACGGCTTCGCCCGGTCCGACACGACCGTTGAACGCGTGGCCCGCCGGGGCCTCGCCGATGACCGTGAGATGCGCGGGCGGCGCGGCGATGTCTTCGGCCCTTACCGCGTAGCCGTCCATGGCGGAGGCGGGGAAGGGGGGCTGGTCGCGATGGGCGGCGAGGTCGCGCGCAAGCACCCGGCCGTTGGCCCGCGACAGCGCAATGTCCTCGCTCCTGAGCGGAACGGCGCCCGACAGCAGCCGCGTGAGCGCCTCCTCGACGGAGATGAGCCCGTCGCCGCTCACGACCTGTCGTCCTGTCTGACGAGCCCGTCCGCGCCGCGCGACCAGTCGCCGGATTTTCCGCCCGACTTGGCGTTGACGCGAATGCCGCCGATCTCCATTCCCCGGTCCACGGCCTTCGCCATGTCGTAGATCGTGAGGCACGCCGTGCTGACGGCGGTAAGCGCTTCCATCTCGACGCCGGTTCGCCCCGAAACGCGTACCAGTGCGGTGACCTTCAGCCCCGGCAGCGAGTCGTCGGGCTCGATCTCGACCGCGACCTTGGACAGCGCCAGCGGATGGCAGAGCGGAATGAGCTCGTGGGTGCGCTTGGCGGCCATGATGCCGGCAATGCGCGCGATGCCGATGACGTCGCCCTTCTTGGCGTTGCCCTCGCGGATCATGGCGAGCGTTTCGGGCAGCATGGTCACATGCCCCTCGGCGACCGCCTCGCGGGAGGTCTCCGCCTTGTCCGCCACATCGACCATGCTCGCCGCGCCGCTGGCGTCGAGATGGGTGAGGCGGGGCTCGCTCTCGCGCTCGCTCATGCTGCTGGTTCCCGGGCTCTCAGCCGGCGAGCGGGGCCGTGTCGCGGGCGAGCAGCGCGCGCGTCGCGCCCGCCACGTCCGCCTGGCGCATCAGGCTCTCGCCGATCAGGAAGGTGGAGATGCCGACCTTGCCCATGCGGGCGAGATCGGCGGGCGTGAAGAGGCCGGATTCCCCGACCACCAGACGGTCGGCGGGCACCATCGGGGCAAGCTGCTCGCTGGTGGCGAGGTCGGTCTCGAAGGTTCGCAGGTTCCGGTTGTTGATGCCGATGAGCGGGGAGGACAGCTTCAGCGCCCTCTCCATCTCCCGTGCGTCATGCACCTCGAGCAGCACGTCCATGCCGAGATCCAGCGCGGTCGCCTCCAGGCTCGCCGCCGTCTCGTCGTCCAGTGCCGCCAGGATCACGAGGATGCAGTCCGCGCCCCAGGCGCGCGCCTCGTAGACCTGATAGGTCTCGTAGAGAAAATCCTTGCGCAGCGCCGGCAGGGCAGTCGCCTCGCGGGCCTGGCCGAGAAATTCCGGCGCGCCCTGGAACGAGGGCCCGTCGGTGAGAACGGACAGGCATGCGGCGCCGCCCTCCTCATAGGCGCGGGCAAGGGCCGGGGGATCGAAGTCTGCGCGGATCAGGCCCTTGGAAGGGCTGGCCTTCTTGATCTCGGCGATGAGACCGTAGTCTCCCGCCGCCTTGCGCGCGCGAAGGGCAGCCGCGAAGCCGCGCGGGGCGGGTGCGGCGGCGGCGCGCGCCTCGATCTCCGCCTGGGAGACGGCGGCCCTGGCGGCGGCAATCTCCTCGCGCTTGTAGGCCTCGATGCGGGTCAGGATGTCAGCCATGTCCGGCCTCGCGGGTCGAGACGGCGACGAGCTTCTCCAGCGTCTTGAGCGCGGCGCCGCTGTCGATCGCCTGAGCGGCAAGCTTCACGCCCTCGGCGAGGTCGCCCGCCTTGCCGGCGACGACGAGGGTCGCGCCTGCGTTCATGAGCACCGTGTCGCGATAGGCGGACGGCTTGCCCTCCAGAACCTGGCGCAGAGCCACGGCATTCTCGGGACCTTCGCCGCCCTTCAGGTCGGCGGGCGTGCACACGGGAAGGCCGACCTGTTCCGGCGTCACGTCGAAGCTGCGGATCTCGCCGTTCTTCAGCTCCGCCACATGGGTGGGACCGGTGCCGGTGATCTCGTCGAGACCGTCCGAACCGTGCACGACCCAGGCGGCCTCGGCGCCGAGCGCCTTGAGCACTTCGGCGATGGGCTCCACCCAGCGGCGGGCGAAGACGCCGACCATCTGGCGTTTCACGCCGGCCGGGTTGGACAGCGGTCCGAGCAGGTTGAAGATGGTGCGCGTGCCCAGCTCCGCGCGGGCCGGGCCCACGTGCTTCATCGCCGAGTGGTGGTTGGGCGCGAACATGAAGCCCAGGCCTGCCTCACGAATGCAGGTGGAAATGGCCGCCGGCGGAATGTCGATGTCGACACCCAGCGCCATCAGCACGTCCGCCGCGCCGGATTTCGACGACATGGAACGGTTGCCGTGCTTGGCCACGGGAACCCCGCAGCCCGCGACCACGAAGGCCGAGCAGGTGGAGATGTTGTAGCTGCCGGAGGAATCGCCCCCGGTTCCCACCACGTCGACCGCATCGGCGGGAGCGTCCACTGGCAGCATCTTCGCCCGCATGGTGGCCACCGCGCCGGCGATCTCGTCCACGGTCTCGCCGCGCACCCGCAGCGCCATGAGGAAGCCGCCGATCTGCGAGGGCGTCGCCGCGCCGGACATGATCGTGTCGAACGCCTGCCGGGCTTCCTCGCGCGAGAGCGCGTTTCCGTCCGCCGCCTTCGCGATCAGGGTCTTGAGGTTGCTCATCCGTGTTCCCCTTGCGGCGCTCAGCCGCCCTGGCCGGCGCCGATGACGCGGTTGACGTTGGCCTGGTTCACGCTGACGCCGAGCGCGGCTTCCCGCTCCTGGACGTACTGGCCGATGATCGAGGCCTGAAGGGCCTCGCCAAGCCGGGTGTCGAGCGTCGCGATCTCACCCTGTTCGCGGAAGAAGGCCGGCACCTGCACGTCGGCGACGCGGTAGACCACCCGCGATCCGTCGGAGGCGGTCGCGCGGCCCACGGTTCCGACCGGGCCGGAGAAGGCGCCGCTCACCGCGTCGGCCGGCAGCGGTCCGCCGCTCGTCGAGCGCTTCACGCCCTCGGCGGTCCGCACCTCGGTGCCCCGCTCCGCCGCGAGGGCCGCAAGCTCGCCGCCGTCGTTCAGGGCGGAGACCATCTCCTCGGCGTCCGCGTCGAGGCGCTTGCCGCGCTCGGCCTCGGTCCACGCGGCCACGACCTGGTCGCGCACCTCGTCAAGCGAACGGTCACGGGCCGGAACGACCTCGGAAACCTCGAACCACAGGAAGCCGGTGCGCCCCATCTGCAGCACGTCCGTCTCGATTCCCACGTCGCTGTCGAACACGTCGGAGACCAGCCCGTCCACCTCGGGAAGGGTGACCTTGCCGCCGTCCATGGCGTTGCCCTGGGCGTCGAAGGCCGGCGGCGTGTCGAGCGTCAGGTTGAACCGTTCCGAGACCTCGGCCAGCGTCGCGCCACCGGCGCGCGCATCCTCGATCTCGTCGTGCAGGTCGAGGATCTCGCGGCTCGCCTTTTCCACCGCGATCTCCTGGCGCAGCGTGTCGGCGACCTCCGCCAGCGGCGTCTTGTGCGCCGGGCTGACCTCGGTGACCTTGAGCAGGACCGGCGCGAAACGCCCCTCGACGAGACCGGAAGCCTCGCCCTCGCCAAGCGCGAAGGCCGCCTCCGCGATGGCCGGATCCACCAGGTCGCCGCGCGTCATCAGACCCAGGTCGATGTCCTCGGCGTTGATCTGCAGTTCGGCGAGGATGTCGTCGAAGCTCTTGCCGGCCTCGAGGGCGGCGCGCGCGGTGTCCTGCGCCTCTTCGCTCGTCAGGGAGAGCTGCAGGATGCGGCGACGCTCCGGCTCGCCGAAGCGGGAGGTGTCGGCCTCGTAGGCCTGCCGCACCTCGTCCTCGCTCACCTCGTCCGGCTTGGCGATCTTTTCCGGCGTGAGTTCCAGAAGCACGGCCTTGCGGTACTCGGGCGCGCGGAAGCGGGCCTTGTTGTCCTCGAAATAGGCCGACAGGGTCTCCGCGTCGGGGGCGGGGATCTCGCCGGCGGCCGCCGCGTCGAGAACAACGAAGTTCACCGTGCGGGTTTCGTTGGCGTGCTGGTTGAAGGCCTCGAGCATCGGCGCGGGCGTCTTGATGCCGCCGCCGAGGGCCTCGGCGATCTGGCGGCGCTCCTCGAAGCGGCGACGCTCGGCGACGAACTCGTCCTCGGTGAAGCCGTTGGCCTGCAGAACGCGGGCGAGCAGCGCGCGGTCGAAACCGCCGCCGGGCGCCTGGAAGGCGGGCGCGGTCTGGATCAGGCGCACCATCTCTTCGTCGGAGACGCCGAGGTTGAGGTCGGTCGCGGTCTGGTTCAGCGCGGCTTCCGCGAGAAGCTGGCCGAGCACCTGGCCCGGCAGGCCGAAGGCCGCGCCCTCGACGGTCGACAGCGGGCGGCCGATCTGGCGGCCGATGCGGTCGAGCTCCTGGCGGTAGGCGCGGTCGAACTCGACGACGGAGACGCCCTCGTCTCCCACCGTGGCGACCTTGTCGCTGCCGATGTTCAGCATGCTGCCCGAGATGCCCCAGACCGCGAAGCTCAGCACGAGAAGAATGAGGAGGAGTTTCGAAATCCAGGACTTTGCGCCTTCGCGCAGAGTATTGAGCATAG
>MDTG01064244.1_pt1 | contig 29199 bp, 28 predicted proteins | sample 811421 | NCBI WGS metagenome assembly MDTG01 (sample SAMN05326645, study PRJNA326480) | marine metagenome | isolation source: seawater | place: Pacific Ocean: South East | collected 2011 | reverse complement strand
CGTTGAATGGGCCAGAATTCATGGAATTTATGATCCTGCTGTTGGTGCTATTCGTCAGGTTGAATATGACCTTAACTTGAGCCACATATGGGACCATCAGTTTGACTTCCTTACTATCGATAGCTTGGAAGATGTTATGGGAGGTCATGCTTTCCTGGCTTTCTTAGAAATCACTGGTGGAGCTTTCCATATAGCAACTAAACAAGTAGGAGAATATACGAAGTTCAAAGGAGCAGGACTTCTTTCTGCAGAAGCTATCCTTTCATGGTCTCTTGCTGGTATTGGTTGGATGGCAGTAGTTGCAGCGTTTTGGTGCGCACAAAATACTACTGTTTATCCTGTTGAATGGTTCGGAGAACCATTAGAGCTCAAGTTTGGCATCTCTCCTTATTGGATAGACACTGTTGACCTTCCTAACGGAGCTCACACCTCGCGAGCTTGGCTATCCAATGTTCATTATTACTTTGGTTTCTTCTTTATCCAAGGTCATTTATGGCATGCTCTTAGGGCTATGGGATTCGATTTCAAACGAGTAACCAATGCCTTAAGTAATTTAGATACAGCCTCAGTATCATTAAAGTAGTTAAATAAATTTAACTCAATAAAAAAAGCCCCACTTTATGTGGGGCTTTTTTTATTGAGTCCACTTTTTATCTTTAAATTAAGGCAAAAGGAGTTTTTTAAATGAAGTAATTGAATGATTATATAAATCATTTAAGAATCTTTTCTTTTTACTTAAAGGAAAATATTAGTTATGAGGATTGAACTTTTTGATATTAAAAAGCATCTTTCCATTATTGTTTGTGTATTCTCTGTAATCGATTTTTTGTATTGTTATTCCAATGAGCTCTTTTTTTTATCTTTAAAACTTCAAAAAAATCTAAGCTCAACCCTAAGTTATTTTTATTCTAAAAATATTAGGAGTTAAGTAAATGAGTTAATTGAGATATAATACGAATTAAATTACTTTCGATATCAAATATCGATATGAGATATTATTTTTTAACGTTTTTATTAATTTCCTTTAGCCAATGAATATATGAGGCAATTGATTTTTGGTTTTGAAGGCCTATATAAAATTAATGCGATCCCAACGTTACTTCTTTCTCTGGGTTTGCTTGGCGTTGTTGGGATTCTTTTGACTCTGGGAAGAAGGTTGGATTCTGCAATGAAGTTGGAGAGATTTGGAATCCCAATAGCACTTTTTGTAGGAGCCATTGGTTTTGTAATTGGTCCATATGGACCTTTTTCATTGTTGCCAGAGAGAGTTATGAGTACTTGGATGCAATTGCCAACGCCTTTGCTTACTTTGGTTTTTGCGACATTAATGCTTGGGAGACCTATCCCCAGCGTCAATGGATTATGGAAACCAGTAGCTTCACAAGCTTTATTGGGGCTTTTGCTTGGTTTTGGTCAATACGTTGTTGGAGGAATAATTGTTTTGTTTTTCTTGCTTCCCTATTTAGGCGTGGATCCACTCATGGGGTGCATTATTGAAGTTGGTTTTGAAGGAGGACATGGGGCTGCAGCTATCATGGGAGATAGCTTTCAAAACCTAGGCTTTCCTGAAGGATTAGATCTTGGATTTGCAATGGCAACTGTAGGCCTTCTTGCTTCTACTTTCTTAGGAAGTGGTTTAGTTGTGTTGGGTAGATTCTTTGGATGGCTAGTCCCTACTGAGCAAGATAACACAAATAATTTGATTGACTTTGATTTGGAATTCAAACCGCTTGAACAACTTAAGTTGCTTTTATATAATTTTGCACTTGCTGGATTAGCTGTATTAATAGGACTCTTTTTCCTTTATTGCTTTAGGTTGATTTCTATTTATGTGGGTGATATTACTAAGCAGGTAATACTAGCTTTCCCAGTATTTCCTCTGGCTTTAATGGGGTCTTTTATAGTAAGATTTACATTAGAAAAAACTGGACAAACAAAAATAGTTTCATCAATTTTTCAACGGGAAATTGGGATAATCTCTACCGATTTACTTATAATTACAGCAATGGCAGGCTTGAATTTACCATTATTGATTAACTATTGGATCCCAATAACTATATTAGCTATTGGTGGATTGATTTGGAATCTTGCAGGGATGTTTATTTTTTCTAGATTATTTTTTAGAGAGGAATGGTTTGAAAGAGCAATTGCAGAGTTTGGAAATTCAACAGGGGTTGCTGCCAGTGGATTATTACTTTTGAGATTAGCTGATCCCAGGAATTCTACAAATACATTACCTATCTTTTCTATTAAGCAATTATTTCTTCAACCACTTCTATCAGGTGGTTTGATTACTGTTATAGCGCCATTATTTATTAGCAATTTTGGACTTAAAGAGTGGACAGAATTTTGTGGATTGATCTCATTATCTTTGTGTGCAGTTGCAATATCTTTGCAGTCAAAATATACAAAACCTTCCACATGATAATAAATATACTTAGTAAAAGTTATAATTTATATTAAATATTAGTTTTATTAACTGTTTTCTTTCTGTACATGAACCGACAACTCTACAAAGATATTCCTCCTCAAGAATTAAAAGAAAAATGGTTTAAAAGCCATCTTCTTGGAAAAGAGGTTGAATTAAAAGAACTTTATGAGCTCCCTCAAGATCAGTTAGATTTGATTATGGCAGAAACTGCTGAGTTTAGAAGTGATATTGGAAATAGAGATAGGAATCTAGGTAAATTTTGTACAGCTGGATATTTTCTGGAGTTATCAAGAATTATTGATAAAAGAAGGTCTTCAGAATGATTGATGATTGATTTTACTTTAGAACCCCAATATCAATGGTTGATTTTGCCTATCCCAGACCTCGTACTTTTTCATGACTAATGGGTATTTCTTATGATTAAAAAAATAATTTAGCCAAACTCTTATAAACTTAATTTCATTATTTTGATCAAATTTTTTAATATCAGCTATTCGGAATTGCCTTATAAATGGCCAGATGGCCCAATCTGCTATTGTTTCTTTTGAATTAATAAGAAATAGTGGTTTTTCCTGATCGTATGATTCTTTTAATCTTCTATTTAACGATAAAAGTATTTCCATGCAAGCATCGCGATGATTTTCTATCTCCTCATAATTAAATCTTGAGGCATATTTAAACCGATCTAAATGATATTTAAATTCTTTATCATTATTTTTTATGAGACTTAATATTTCTTGTGATTCATTATTGACATTTTCTCCAAGCAATCCTTGCATATTTGATCGTTTAATGCTCCATATCATAATGTCTAGACTCTCCTCAATTATTTGATTAAGATTAGTCTTTAAAACGGGTACGGTTGCTTTCTTTGATATTTCAATTAGTTCAATAGGCTTCATTTTTAAGTTTACCTCTCTTAACTCAACTAACTGATTTGTATTTAATAAAGCCCATCTAGCTCGAATTGCGTAGGGACATCGTCTAAAGCTATATAAAATATTGTGCTTCATAACTTTCCTGTTAATATCATGTTGAGAGCTATTTCTAGAAATGATTATTGAACCCTAAAAACTTCAATAGGATATACATTGCAAGTATATCTTTTTCAACATAGTCTGGTCATCAAATTTTAATAAAAAAAATATAATTAATTTTATATTGTTCAAACTCAATTTCGTGAAAAAATTCAATTATGTCTGAATTTGTTTATCTAATGAGAAATGGTGATTTATATAAAATTGGATGTACAAGTAATCTAGAAAGTGAGGCTAATAGAATGAAGCCCGGAAAAATTATTTCATCTTTTAAAACAAAAGAATCAAAATCCTTGGAAGTAAGATTAATGAGACTTTTTAAGAAGAGAAGGATACCGGAAACAAATTACTTCCGTTTATCTGAGCCAGAGGTGAATTATTGCATGAAGCACTTAGAAGGAAAAAGTAATTTATCTAAAGGTTTAGGTGACGAATTGAGAATAGGATTAAATGGATCTTTGCTTTTTGGATCCTTAACTTTTATGATCTCATACCTAATAAATAAAATGCTTATTTTGAGTTTTTTCTTCTCAATTGCTTTTGCATCTTTACCAATGTGGTCACTAGCTATTCTTGGTAATTTTGGAGGCTTCGATGTCGAGGACCTATCTCTTTTCTCTACAGTTTCTATTAGATTGAAGGGATTTATGATCGCCATTTCGATGGTTTCGGTCGCTTATGTGGTTTATACTTTTTCAAGTCTCTCAATGTTTTTTTGAGTAGAACAATTATTTTTTATTTTCTATACGAAAAAAATAGATTTTCTTGATTATTCTTGAAACACCTATAAAGTTAGATATAAGATATGCTTCCACAGACAGTATGAACATCTCTGACTATCTTCAATTTTTAGAGCCAATACAAGAACAACTTAACAAAGTTTATTCGATAGCTTCCTTGGCTCTCACCGTATTAATTTGCTTGTGGCTTTTTAATTTTATCGTTGGTTTGATTCAAAGAACATATTCAGTAGGTAAAGCTATTGGTAGCTTTTACAGAAACTATTTTCATAAGTATCTTAGAAAAGCAATTTTAGGGATCCTTAATACATTTAGAAAAACTTCTAATGCGGTGTAAAAAATAAATTCCGTTAACACTAATTCGTTGTTTCAAGCTGACAGTTTAGAGCAATCTCAAAGGGAACGGAACTATTTGGTAATTCAAGTAGGTTTGAACATATGCTTGCAATATCTTTTGTCTGAGTCATATTCTCTTTAGGAAAATCATTTATATTTTGTACCATCTCAGTGTTAACCCAGCCTGGGCAAATAGCTGTCACTCTTATCCCTTCCCTCCAACCTTCATTTCGCATTGTTTGGCATAAGCTCAATAGGGCGAATTTACTCATTGAATAACTAGCAAGGCTTCCTTTTGATCGTTTTCCACTCATCGATACCAATACAATAATTCGCCCCGATTTATTCATTGATAAATACTTCCACGCGTCTTTTGTTAATATCCAAGGTCCCATAACATTTGTTTTCCATATATCCTCTATATCCTGAAATTCATTATCATTAAATAATAAATTTGTTCTTTTAAAAATCCCAGCACAATGAATAATTGTATCAATTTTTTTAAAAGTGTTGATTGTATTTTTAATCCATTTTTTGGATGAATCTCTAACAGTTGCATCATAAGTATGCACGAAAAAATTTTCTGGATTGTTTGAATTTGGATCTAGTGGTGTGTTGATTAGCTTTTCCTTATTCCTTACTCCTATACTTATTGAATGTCCTTCTTTAAGTAATTTTATTGCAATTGCTTTACCTATACCTCTACTTGCTCCAGTTATTAGAATAGTTCTCATTTATTATTAACTAATAGTGCTTTTAATAATAAATTCAATTCTCTGCCGTGCATATTCATTAATCCTTGTTTGATAGTCCATGGTGATTTCCTAAACATTTTCCACATAGCAGATATCAATTCTTTAAGGCTAAGTGTATTTGTTAGGAATCCATACCATTGTTTATTAGGTAAACTGAAAAATTCTATAAAAAATCCTCTTAGCAATTTTTCTTCGAATCTCATTAATTTTTCTAATCCAAATTTATAGATGGCTTGTTTCCTTCTAAGTTCTGATGGCCATAATACTTCCCAACCTTTTCTTGCTAAAGAGGCTGAGGATGCCTGTTGGTCTCTCATTGCTAATGAAAGAGCCTTAGCAACTTTTGGAGCTCTTCTTAAAAGGCTGCCAACCATGTACCCAGATGCTGGGTGAACCATTCCAGCAGAGCCTCCAAACCCAAGGACAGGTTGATTTAAATCAGGTATTGGCATATTCATTGGTAGATATGATCCATGCTCTTCATGCTCAAGACTTTTTATTTCCAAACCGCGAGTTTCTAATCTTTTTTCGAGCCTTCTTTTTAACTCATCAAGTGATACTGGAGGGAATAGGCCTAGAGAAGTTTCCTCCAAAAAAAATTTTCCATTCCCCATATCCATGGCATATAGGAATGTTGGAGCTTCCTTTCTTTCCTCCGGATTCAAATGGTCACAGCGGTAATCCATCAGAACAAATTGATCTTTCTCAACAGGAGGTGAGTTGAACTCCCCTACAATCCCGTAGCAAGTTTGAACAGCTACGGGACCTTGGTTAGGAGCTTTAATAAAAACAGGTTTATAACCAGTTGCATCAATTACCAATCGCGCATTCAGTTCTTTTCCTTTAGAAGTTGTAACAGTGCTGATTAATTGATTGGTTTGTAAGTTGATGGCAGAACCTTTATACCAATTAATTTCAGCTTTGTTGCATTGCTCAAGCCAATAAGCTTGCAATTTATTTTTATCAAAAAGACCATAATCTCTATTGTGCTTCGTTACTTTATTTTTCTGGGATTTTGGATCTTTATCTCCTTCCCCAAAATAACTAACTGTGTTAATCCACCTATGTTCAAGCAAATGACTTAACCCCAGCTCGTCCACCTCCTCACCCCAAATGCCATAAGTGAAGGGCCAAGGTTCATCGGGAGATTGTTCTGATAAGATCTCAACTTTTAGATTTTCATTTGCCAAGGCAGCCGCTATTGATAATGCACCTGGCCCTGAACCTAGTACTAGAGCATCTTTTAATGCACTAGTATTCATAAGACCCCTTGAGGCACATTACCGTTTGATTGGGGGCGAAAAATAAGAGTTAAATTCTTAGGAAAATTTTCAGTTATTTGATTGACTCCCAGAAATACCACTTTAAGATCCTATGCCTTTAGAATCAACAATAGCTCCTGAAGGCTTTAAGAATGGATTGTATTAATGTTTTTTATCAACCTAATAATTTCATTTTATATTTTAGTATGAATTTTAATTATATTATTGCAAATTTAAATAATAAATAAAATGATTAAATTTCATAATAACTTAGTATTAAAATTTTAAACTAATGATTAGAATATTTAAAAATTCAAAAGGAGATAAGCCATTAACGATAGTAATAACAGGTGGATCATCAGGTATTGGTTATCAGGCTGTTTTAAGCTTAATTTCACTAGGACATAATATAATTCTACCATGTAAGAATATTTTAAGAGCTAATCAAGTATTAACTAATATATTTAACCAATCTCCATGTGATTTATTAAAAAAAGGAAATATTTATACACCCATTATGGATCTTTCTGATTTAAATAGTATTGATTCATTTTGCTATGAGCTTAAGAAAAAAAGAATAAATATTGATGTATTAATTCTGAATGCGGGTCTTCAATACACAGGTTCGAAAACACCTTGGAGGTCAACTCAGGGATTTGAGTTGACTTTTGCCGTTAATCACCTATCACATTTTTATTTAACACAAAATATTTTACCTTTAATCAATAGAAGCAACGAATCAAAAATAATAATCACTTCTTCAGAAGTTCATAATCCTTTGAGTCCTGGGGGGAGAGTTGGAGCTAAAGCTGGATTGGGAGACTTATCGGGGTTGGCATCCGGTTCGAAATTCGCAATGATTGATGGGAAGCAATTTAATGCTGATAAAGCATATAAGGATAGTAAATTGTGTAATATACTTTTTGGTAAGGAGTTAAGTAATAGGTTAAAGAATAAGAGTTCACCAATAACAGTTTTAGCTTGGGCGCCGGGCCTTGTCATATCCAAGGATGAGCAAGGATTTTTTAGATATAGCAGGAAATATAATCAGTTAGGGCAATTATTATTTTCTTCTTTGGCAAGAGATTTTTTAAGAATCACTACTTCAAATGAAAGGGCAGGTAAACTTCTAACAAATCTAGTTTGTTTGTCTAGTTATAATAAATCAAACTTTAATTACTATAGTAATAAGATTTTATCCCCAGGTAAATTTGCATTTGAACAAACAGATATTAGTGAGGAAGCACAAAGAGATGGTTTGCCAAATAAATTGTGGAGGCTAACGCAATCTTTAATTGATACTAAAAATTAAAAAGATATTTCTTACTTATTTACGTAAATTGTTTGAGTTGGATATGCAAAACTAATGTTCTCACTTTGAAACTTCTTCATGATTCCTAGATTGATTTCTTGTTGTGCTGACATTGCCTGAGTATAATTACTTGTAGGGATGTAATAGACTAGCTCGAAGTTAAGACTACTATTTGCGAATTCAATAAAGTGACATCTATCGAAAATAGCATTTTCAGTTTTATCAACGATATTTTTAATCATGTCAGGAATATTTTTCGTTTGCTCATATGTGGTTTCATAAACCACTCCTAATTTATGAACAAGTCTTCTTCTCTTCATCTCAGCATAATTTGAGATTACTCCATTTGTAAGTCTACTATTGCTCATCACTATTGCTTCTCCATTAATACTTCTCAAGCGTGTAGATCTAACACCCACACTCTCTACTTTTGCCCAGATTCCATCAATATGAATAAATTGTCCACTTTGAAATGGTTTGTCAAGGAGAATGGTTATGTACTCGAAGAATTCTTGAACTGGTTCTTTCAGAGCTAGTCCGGCACCAATACCTCCAGCACTTAATAAAGCCCAGATAGCAGCCATTTGGACACCCATATTTTGAAGATAAAAAATAATTCCAATACTCCAAACAGATGCCCCAACCATTGGACTTAGTGAACGAATCATTTCACTAATAGATTGATCATTTATTTTGCTTGCCCATCTTTGTATTATTTTTAAGAAAACTCTATTTGTAAAACGAACTATGTAAATAAGGCATATAAATTTACTTATACCAATTAATGTTTTATCGATTACTCCACCGATTAATAAAACTTTCCATCCAACAATGAAACTTAGTATAAAACCTAAAGGCTTAATAGTATCTACAATAAGTGCAGCAATGTAATCGTCTGTTTTGCTTTGTGTGCTAGACGTTATTTTCCTTAAAAGCTTCTTAAGAATCTGGGGACTTACTAGGGAAATGATACAACCTATGCTGAACGTAAGTAGTGAAATTATTAGGTTTTTATAAAAATCGTTCATGATGTGATATCACTTTTCTACAGATTGCCTGAAAAAAAAGATTTGTCTAGATATATTCCTATTAATTAATTTGAAAATGAATTTTTTAAGATTTTACTAATATCTTTAAATTCTTTTCTGCTAGACGTCTTACATAATTCACATATTAGGCTTTCTGTTGTTGATGCGATTGCTCCAGATGAAATCAGTCTTAGAAAAGCGATATCATTGTCTATTTCATTTCTGCTGCCAATAGCATCCCTGGGGATTAATATATTAAAACCTTCTACTAAAAGCTCAATAGATGTTTGTAGTATACAAATATGACTCTCAATCCCGCAAACTATTATATTCTTGAAATTATATTTATTTATATATTCTACAAAGTTATTATTTTTAACACAACTAAATTCCATTTTCTCAAATTTAGGATATTCTTTTCTTTCTAATATAGAATCTAAAGTTTTACCAAGTTTTAATGGATTCTGTTCTGTAATCGCAATAGGGACATTGAGTAAATTGCATGTTTTTATAAGCTTTTTTATATTAAAAATTAATAGTTCATTACCTTTAATATTACTTATAAGCTTTTCTTGCATATCAAGTACGAGTAGTAATGTCTCATCCTCTCTTATTACTTCTGAATTTCTATTTATGTTATTTGTGAGATTTTTGATTCTTAAAAATTGGTCCATTCTAGAAATTTTTTGTTTGGTTTTAATATAAATCATTTAATAAATTCAGGCATATTAACTAGGTCAATCATTTCATAAAACACGTTAACAAGTTGCAAGCACTTCTCATTACGCTAAACTATTGAGAAATAGAGGTTGATATTGATCGCTCCAGTTTCCTATAGAACCCATCCTTCACCATTGGAAACAGGTCTTCGTCTAGATGGTAAACGGATGACACCTCAAAGGAAAAAGGTTCTTTCATTATTTGAAGAGATAGGTTCTGGCATCCATCTGAGTGCTGAGGAAGTTCATGCCAAATTAACAAGTTCTGGGGAACGCGTTTCACTTGCAACTATCTACAGAACTTTAAGGCTCTTAGTGAAAATGACTTTTCTTAATGAACTGGATTTAAGTGAGGGAGGAAATAGATTTGAGTTGCTTAGTCATGATCATCCTGATCATCATCATCTGATTTGTATTCGCTGCGGAAGAACCGAAGAATTCGAAAATAATGAAGTTGTTGATGCTGGTAAAGCGGCTGCTAAAAAATTTGGATTTAAGCTATTAGAATCATCTTTGAATGTGAGAGCTTTATGTCCATTGTGTATAAATAAACCTTAGCTTTTAGCTTAATTCTCCTCCACAACTCGAGCCTGCTCCAGCCGTACAACCAAAACAATGATTTCCTATAGAAATAGGATTGTTTCTTATTGAGGTTAGTGGAATTAACATGTCATCCAAATGCTTTATGTCACCATTTCTTCTCATCCCAAGCTGTTGATTGAAATCACAATCATATAGATAACCTTTCCAATCAACACTGAGAGTTGACTTGCACATTACTGAGTTCAGATTTGTAGAATTATGATTATCTTTAAGTAATTGATTATATTCCTTCAGCTTACCGATTATATTTAAATATTTTTCGTATCTATTAATTGGCATGTTAGCTAAAACAAATAAATTTGAGAAAAAAATACCATATCTATCCTTTAACTCTCTCCTGTATATTTCTTCTAGCTCTTTCTGGGCGGGTGGTAATTGTGGACCACTGGGATTGTATACAAGATTTAATATTAGACCTTTACCTGCAATGCCGTAGCCATAGGAATTAAGCTTTTTCAGTGCTAATATGCTTTTCTCAAAAACACCTTTGCCTCTTTGTTTATCTACATTATCTTTTAGATAACAAGGAAGAGATGCAGTTATTTGAACTTTATTTGAAGCTAAAAAACTTGCCAAATTTTCATGACCAGGCTCTGTAAGTATGGTTAAATTACATCTATCCATGACTTCAACATTCATACTACGTACTTCTTTTACTAACTTCTTGAATTTTGGGTGAAGTTCTGGAGCTCCCCCAGTAATATCTAACATCTTTATATTATTGACTTTGATAACTTTTGGAATTAGTTTTATGATTTTATCGCTCATCATTTCCGTTCTGCTTGGACTGGCGTCAACATGACAATGGCTGCATGCTTGATTGCATTTATAACCTATATTTATTTGCAAAGTCTCAAGAAAGTCTCTATTTATTTGTGGAAAGTTAGTTTGAACAATTTTCATAGAGATTGATATGAAATTAATTTCATAGTTAATATTATAGTTAAATTATTTATTTAAGTCCAAGCATATTGTTGAAATTTCATTTAAATTTAAAAGTTGCTAGCTAATGTTTTGAACCAATTTATATATTCTTTTGGACCATTATTAATAACCATATTAAATTTTAAGTAATCATTTGGGTCACTAATACCTGTCATGTCTGAGCCGTTAATTGTTGGCCTCGATACTTGATTATTGGAACTATTAACGAAGATAACTTGGTTGTCTTTTTTGTAAGAATCTCCTAACTTTTGAATCAAAGTTAAAAAACCTCTGTCACTTCCACCTCTTAGCCATTTGTTAGATTTATTATCTTTTAATGAAGTGACTGTATCCCCAACACCTATCAACAATGGCATTTGACTGGCAGGAATTTTATCTCTGCATAATTTTACTAATTCATTAAGTGATCCTGGTGCATTCCTAACATTGAAGTCCTCTCCAAAAGGATAAATACCTGTTTTAGTTGATATGTATTTATTTAAGAGCAATAAAAGACCTGCTTCTTTTATTGCTCCATTAATAATAAACTGAATATCTGTTGTCCCAAAATCATTTTTAGTTGAATATTTAATTATTTCTCTGCCTTCTCTAAATCCTAGGTTTGGCATCATATGTAGGGCAAAGGAATTAAATAAACCATTATTCTTAGACTCTTGTAAAAGATTATTCATTATTTTTTTCATGATAAATTGTAAGCCTTTTATCTTCTCAAAATCATTTTTCATGTAATCGAAAATCTCATTAAAGTTTAAGGTAGGAGTAAATCGAGTATCACATACAGCTACTTCAATAAATTTTTCTCTTAAGTCATTTGATAAATCTGGTAATAAGATTTTTAATTCTTTGTTCAACATTAATCTCATCTTATTTGGTACTTTTGCTAAAAAATTAATTTCAATATCTTTGAGTCCTGGGTAAGAACAATTACTGAATCTATCTTGAAACTCAACTCCACATGCAGCAAGTCCAGGTAAATAGAGCCCTTTTTCTTTTGCCTTGGTTTTTGACTCAAGTGCCTTCTCAACTAATCGATTAACTCCTCTTCTTCCTTCATGTTCTCCACAGGTTAATACTGAAAACTTCTCTTTTAATTTTGCAACGTCCTTCACGTATTCTTTGTTGATTTCTCTTTTAAGGGGGTCTTGGACTAAAGGAATACATACGCCATCAATATCTTGAATTATTAAAATATTCTCTTCGTTTACTATAGTGTTAATAACTTCTTCTTTTGTCTTGAACATTTTCATTGAAGAAGCTTTTAAATATAAGCTTAGTCTAAAACAAATCAATTTACACTTATGTGTATGGACTTATTCTTAAATAAGCATATAGATATATATTGATTTAATATAAAAATTCTTTTTAATAATTTTCATATTATTGTATATAATAGCTTTGAATGCGAATAAACTGTGTTTGAAAAGAATTTAACTAATAGCTTCTTTAGTGAGAATTATGCATATGAGCACATAGCTACAAGAATTAAAGAGGTTTTATATGGAAAAGTAGGATTTTATAGCGTCGGTTTGTACCCAGCATCTCTTGCTTATAACTGTGCTATGCAAGATAAAGGCTCAGATATTCTATTAGCTCCAAGAGAAGGTAGAAAAGTTTTCGGGGCTTTCTCTGATAATGACCTATCAAAAATGGATAGTGATATAAAAAATAAAATTGAATCTATGTCAATTTCAAAGAATGGAAACTTAAGTAGATATAATACACTTGAGGATTTAATAATTAACTGTGAATTAGTTGTTTTGAGTTCAAATAGTAAACATATAATAAATGATGTTAATCTAGCATTTAATTTGAGAAAGAAGCTTAATCGAGGAAATGTTTTGATTGCTTGCTTAGTAGGTTCATTTTGTTTTGATGAAAGCTTGAATGAATCTTTTGTATTGTGCGAAAAAATAAATAATCTAGCTTTTTTTTCGGGATTTCATCGTCACGGCGCACTTCGTAACCCCTTGGATAGTTTTACTGCAAATTTTTGCCATCCTGATGCTATGAATGCAATATTAGGTACGAAATTGTTAAATAAAATTTCTCCAAACATACAAGTTTCAGCAGGTGTTCATAATGTTGAAGGTCAATATATAAAAGCAGCTAAAAATATTTCTTCAATATTAGCGGGTTTTGGACATACTTTTCATAAGGATAATCCTGGATTATTACCAACTTTATTAACACTGTTATTAGATCAATGCTTGGATCAAGCAGCTTATGTTTCTATGAGTAGAAAAGATAGAGATGATTTGTATGAAAAACAACCATTTCCCATTACAGAGCTTGGATATAGCGTTCAACGTATAGAGGCTTCTCTTTTAAAGAATGGTAATTTCATTCAAGTAAGAGATCATACATTTAGTCAACTGACTGCAATGGTTGCTGATGTAAGAGGAAGTATGATGTTACCAGTAAGTGGCAAACCAACTAGAAATTTTCAAGCTGGCGAGGTCTTGGCTGAAAAGATGTTTGAATATAAAAGATGTCCAAATGGTATTGAAGAGTTTGTACAATGGTGTGAAGATTCTGGTCTTAAGCGTGGAGCTTTAGAGGGAATAAACTCTTTAAATTATTGGCCATATATATTAAAAAAATATTCAATTCCATTAAATGATTCTTCAATGATAAATCTTTTATATATGTGTATTATGGGACCTATGGAAATGAAGGATTATATTTTTAAAGTTTTGACAAATAGTCGAGAACTTGCAAATTATTGTCAAGAGTCTGTGAACTCTAATTTCAATAAAAAAATATCAAATTCACTTGATAATTTCAATTCTAGAACTGCAATTGATTTTATAGCCAGATCACTTGTCAATAAGGATGGATCGTTCTTCGAAGACAATGAAGTTAGTTTTGATAATGAACCGGAATCAAAAAATAAGCCTATTTATATCAAGGTTATTGATTATATCGAAAAGTATTTAGTTGAATTAAACTAATAAGTTAAATGAATTTAATAAAATTAAATTCAATCATACATAGCTTTTTCATCAATATTGATATATTAAATGTAAAAAAGATAGATTCAGGACTTATAAATCAGACATTCGTTGTTGAATATTTAAATGATGGTTTAGAGTCTAAATTTATTTTACAGAGTATTAGTAATATCTATGAATCTCATGAAATAGTTAATATGAATCATAAATTTGTAACTGATCATATTCAGGGGAAAATAAACAAAAATTTTTCTAATCTCGATAGTCGTATCTGGAAGGTTCCATCTTTGATAAAATGTCAATCAAATAATCTTTTTAGTTTTCCTTTCGAATCTAATTATTGGCGCGCAATGGTATTTATCGATGAAGCTATTAGCTTAGATTGCTTGGATAACGTAGAAATTGCATATGAAATTGGTCTTGGTCTTTCGAAATTTCATTTCTTTTGCTCTGATTTAGATTATTCGAAATTGAAGAAAAGTTTGAAAAATTTTCATAATATAAATTACTATATTGATCAATATAGTAAAACCCTAGATAATTTTAATTTTAATAAATTAGATAATGAAGTGAGGATAAGAACTAATAATCTGATAAATTATTTATCTAATCATATTCAATTTGTTGATTCATTATTGCCAACTTTAACTAAAATATCTATAGATAAAAATATTATCCATGGTGATCCGAAGTTAAGTAATTTTCTTTTTGACATCCAACAAAAATATGTTGTTTCTTTAATTGATCTTGATACGGTTGGCACTGGAAATCTTTTAACTGATTTGGCTGATTGCATTAGATCAATTTGTAACCCTGCTGGTGAGGATCCAATAAAAAATGAAAATGTTTGCTTTGATATTAATACTTTAAAGTATTTTCTTAATGGCTATTTCTCAATTAATAATGAACAAAAGATGCAAACTTATGGAAACCTTCTCGAATTCATATATTTAATTATTTTTGAATTAACTATCCGATTCCTAACCGATTACTTGCAATCTAATAGGTATTTTAAAATTAAATATGAAACTCATAATTTATTTAGAGCTGAGGTTCAATGTCGACTTCTCTCTAGTTTCCTTGTTCAAATATCTAATTTGTCAATTTTGCTTGATGAAATGGGAATCCGCTCAAACTCATCTTTTGTTTCAGATGTGCAAAAATTGTTTTAGGGTTTCAGAATAAGCAACTTGTCACTAAAGTAATTTTGATAATTATTTTTTCTAGTGGCAAAGGAATTAACCCATAGAGCTGATGAGCTTAAACAATTAGGTTGGAATCAAGAAGATTTGTACAAATATATTGAATTATGGGATTACAGGCAGAGGTGGGGCTCAATTAATTTGGAGAGAGAAGATAGACAGTTTCTTAGAAAAGCTGAATCCTTATTGCCTGTAATTTCTAAAAACAAAGTTTCAGTTAAAAAACCACTTAAGGAGAAATCTTATTATTGCTGGATTCAGTTTTTTCTTGATGAAATGAATGATTTTGAGCTGAACGAAAAGTTAGAAGACGGAGCTAAGGGTGTTTGGCCCATTTTCCTAGAAGAAGAACTTCGGGTGATTGATTATTACGAACCTATATTGGGTTTGCCAGATTCAATAAAAGCTAAGTCAATTGGTCCTATTAGAGAAAATTTAGTGCAAGAGGCTTTAGAAAAATATGGCAAAGAGATAAAAACCATGAAATTTGACTTTCAAGGAACTTTGGCAAAGGCCAAATCTTGTGGTGAAAATTCTAGTTGGCGCCCTCTCCGAGATGGTGATTTTGATAAAAATCAGGACTATCAAGTGGTTGATAAAACAAGTGTTCTTGAATTCCGCAAGAAAGTGAATGAAAAACTTTTATTATTTATTAAAGATAATTTTCCATCCTTAACAGATACAGATAAATCTTTACCTCCTAATGATTGGATAAATTAAGTAGCCAATTCACAACTTGTTTAGCTAAAAAGAAATTAGAGATAATTAATTAATTGACTTCCCAACGTTTTGAGACTCTTCAATTGCATGCAGGTCAATCTCCAGATCCTGCCACAAATTCTCGTGCTGTTCCTATATATCAGACCAGTTCATATGTTTTTAACGATGTAGATCATGGTGCAAATTTATTTGGCTTGAAGGAATTTGGAAATATCTATACTCGTCTGATGAATCCTACAACTGATGTTTTTGAAAAAAGGATTGCTGCTCTTGAAGGGGGAGTAGCTGCATTAGCAACAGCATCAGGGCAGTCTGCACAATTTATTGCAATTACTAATTTCCTAACGGCAGGTGATAGCTTCGTCTCAACTTCTTTTTTATATGGAGGCACCTATAACCAATTTAAAGTTCAATTCCCACGATTAGGAATCAATGTGAAGTTTGCTGATGGTGATGATGTTGAAAGTTTTGAAAAACAAATTGATTCAACCACAAAGGCAATTTATGTTGAATCAATGGGAAATCCTAGATTTAATATTCCGGACTTCGAAGGACTTTCCAGATTAGCAAAATCTAAAAATATCCCACTCATAGTTGATAACACTCTTGGAGCGGCTGGTGCTTTAATTCGTCCGATAGAACACGGGGCGGACATAGTTGTTCAAAGTGCTACTAAGTGGATAGGTGGTCATGGAACTAGCCTTGGAGGTGTGATTGTTGATGCTGGAACTTTTGATTGGGGAAACGGTAAATATCCTCTAATGAGTCAACCAAGCGCTGCATATCATGGACTCGTTCATTGGGATGCATTTGGATTTGGTAGTGATATTTGTGGAATGCTCGGAGTCCCCGCAGATCGAAATATTGCATTTGCTTTGAGAGCTAGGCTCGAGGGCTTACGAGATTGGGGACCTGCAATAAGTCCATTTAATTCATTTTTGTTACTTCAAGGATTAGAAACTTTAAGTTTAAGAATAGAAAGACATTGTTCCAATGCTCTTTCATTAGCTAAGTGGTTGGTTGATCATTCAAAAGTTGAGAATGTAAGTTATCCAGGGTTGACTTCGGACGAATATCATTCAAGAGCCTCTTCTTATATGACAAATAGAGGAAAAGGATCAATGTTGATGTTTACTCTTAAAGGTGGCTTTGATGATGCTGTAACTTTTATAAATTCTTTGAAACTTTCTAGCCATCTAGCTAATGTAGGCGATGCAAAAACATTAGTGATACATCCTGCATCAACAACTCATCAACAACTATCTCAGGATGAACAGTTGTCTGCTGGTGTAACTCCAACTATGGTAAGGGTGTCGGTCGGTATTGAACATATTGATGATATCTTAGAAGATTTTGATCAGGCTCTTAATTCGATCTGATTCATCATGGAGTTATACATAGATGGCTTTAATACTTCCCCGTAGTTACCATAAAATATCTTCAGTTGAAAGAAACCATATTTCATGGATAGAACCAGAATTAGCTGAAAGGCAGGATATTAGACCTCTTAGAATTGGAATATTAAATATTATGCCTTTGGGTAAGCAGTATGAGTTTAATTTATTGCACCCGTTAGGGCTTTCTCCTCTACAAATTGAGCCTATATGGATAAGATTAAAATCACATTCGTATAAAACTTGGGACCTGGAACATCTTAAAAATTTATATGTAAATTGGGATGAGGCAATGTCACCTATCCCTCTAGATGGATTGATTATTACTGGTGCTCCTGTCGAGCACCTTCCTTTTGAAAAGGTAAATTACTGGAAAGAATTAGTTAGTTTAATAGAGGAATCTAAGCAAAAATGTGCTAGTACTCTTGGCCTGTGTTGGGCTGGCTTTGCAATGGCCTATATGGCTGGTGTAGAGAAAAAGAATTTTAATAAAAAACTTTTTGGTGTCTATCCAATGAGAAGTCTTGTTCCCGGTCACTCTTTAATGGGAACACAAGATGACGAGTTCCTCTGTCCTCAAAGTAGGCATGCTGGCTTACCAGACATTGAAATGGAAAGCGCAGAAATGAAAGGAAAGTTAAGATTATTAGCTCATGGGGAAACAGTCGGTTACACGATTTTTGAAACGCCAGATCAACGGCAATTGATGCATCTAGGTCATCCTGAGTACAATGTTGCACGATTGAGAGCTGAAATGGAAAGAGACAAAAAAAGAGGAGATGTACCTCCCCCAGAAAATTTTGACGCATTAAAATCAAATTCCTCATGGAGATCTCATAGAAACTTGTTATTTCAACAATGGTTGTGGTTCTGTTATCAACGTGTAAGTTTAAGTATTTAATTCACTTAGTTATTTTCTTACTCCTCTTAAGCCCAATATAAATTCAACTATTTAAAGGTGGCATTAGATTATATGGATCGTGAATAGCTTTTAGTTCTCGTAATTGTGGTAGCCAATCTATGAAGGCTGACGATAGCTCTTTTTGATGCAATGGTAAATGTGGGTGTATTTGAGCAAGATGCACGCCGGGGCATATGAATTTTAGATTAGTCCAACATTCTTCCATCCACTTTAGGCTCTCCTTTCTCTTTGATTGATCAAATGGCTCCCAGGATGCATTAATCCAGGGTTTCCAAATTGCATCACGATGAATAAAGGAAGTATCTATGTCTTCAAGATGCGTTAAACCTCCCAATTGTTGAGAAGCTATATAACAATTATTGTTCGGCCTTTTAGCTATTAGATTTTTAATTATTTTTAATACATGCAGATTTTTTTTCTGCCAGGCAGGGCCCAGCAATCCAAGTACCTCAGAATGATGTTGGTGATTAGTTGAATTCTTTACCAAGCTTAAACTTGGTAAAGAATTCAGATCTCTAACCTTTTTAATAATTCGATTACATGTGAAAGGTAATTTATCCAATAATTCAATAAGTTTGCCCTCATGAGCATCATCTTTAACTTCACCAATTGCATGGGCAAAGATGGTTTTACCATAAATCCATTGAAAGCTAAGCGAATTAGGCCAGCTCTCAGCTTGATTTATGCATTCTGACAGCTGAGAAAAAGAGAGATTTGCTGTCCAACTCAATAGTGGTCTCAATGGCTGAGTTTTTAATTTTACTTTTGTAATAATGCCAAGAAATATGGCTGCTCCGGAAAGGGCTTTCCATTCAAGAGATGATCCTTTTGATGAGTTCGGACGATATAAATGAAACTTTTTCCCATTGCCCCAGAAACCCTCTATTTCCATGATTTGATCTATTGCTAATCCTTTGCTTCTGCTAAGTGGGCTTATTCCACCGGTCAAAATATATCCCATTCCGGTTTTTCCAGATAGACCAATTGGAAAGCTTCTATTGTTTTTTCTCAGGTAATCGCACAAGTCCCCCATCATTACCCCAGCCTCTACCTCTACATGCTTTTTATCTAAATCCAGAGATATGTTTTGGTAGTTTTTTTTCAAGTCTAGAGTCCAATGATTGTCTGCGGCGGCTCTACTTGTAGTGCCTCCACTGGATACCAATAATGGTAAGGAAGTCTTCTGTATTGATTTCATTGAATAGAACAATTCAGAATTGACTTCTTCAAATACACCAAGAACATCGCTGTCTTTAGAGTTCTGATTCTGAAGAAATAGTAAATTTTTAATAATCTGGTCCTCTTTTAAAGGTGAATTTCCTAAGTTAATATTTTATAAACTTTATTCAATTAAAGTAAATTATTTATTAATTAGCGTTTTGATTACATCGGCACATTCAAAATATAAATATCCATCAAATATTGGCATTCTTATATGCGGGCATGGTAGTAGAGACCCTCAAGCAGTTAAGGAATTTATCAATGTAGTAGAAAAAATTAAAGTAAGGTTACCAAATATTCCTGTTGCATTTGGATTCTTAGAATTTAATCGACCAATTATCAGTTCTGCTCTTGATCAACTCAGAAATATTGGAGTTGAAAGAGTAATTGCCTTACCGGCAATGTTATTTGCTGCTGGACATACTAAAAATGATATTCCTGCTGTTCTGAATAATTACACGGCTAAGTATGGCCTCCCTATTCAATATGGAAGAGAGCTTGGCTTAAATTCTTTGATGATCGGTGCAGCTGGAGCAAGAGTCCAAGAAATAATTGATAGTAATCCTATATTCCCTCTCTCAGAAACACTTCTTGTTGTTGCTGGAAGGGGATCATCAGATCCAGATGCAAATTCAAATGTTTGCAAAATCACAAGGATGCTTGTTGAAGGATTTGGATTTGGTTGGGGAGAAACAGTCTTTTCTGGCGTTACCTTCCCCATGGTTGAACCAGGATTGAGACATTCTCTGAAATTAGGTTTTAAAACAGTAGTTCTTTTACCTTATTTTTTATTTTCTGGAGTTCTAGTAAGTCGCGTTAGAGATCATTCAATGAGAGTCTCGCATGACAATCCTGATATAAGGTTTTTAAATGCAAGTTACTTATCAGACCAAGATTTAGTAATAGACACTTTTATGGAGAGAATTCATGAGGTTTTAAACGGAGAGAATTTCATGAATTGTGCTTTGTGCAAATATCGCTCTAATTTACTAGGTTTTGAAAGTGAGGTTGGATATGAGCAAATAAGTCATCATCATCATGTCGAAGGTTCTCTCGATAATTGCCCTAGTTGTGGTCTTAAGCAATGCGAGTGCAAAAGTAAAAAAGATGATCTATCAGTAAACAATCAACAAGGACATTCACATCTACATTTTCCTTATCCTCACTCTGAACATCCTTTTGGACCTGTCACGCTTCGCTCTCAAAACAAAAGCCAATTCTAAAAAAAATAGGTTTAAATAATAGAATCAACTGTCTCTTTCTTGGCTGCGACACAATGGACTCGATATTTATACATTTTTTTAATGTTTAGTTCAGTCTCTTTTCCCCAGGCGATTTCCACAGCATGTAATGAGTTTTCCACTGCAAAAAATCTAAAACTCTAGTTTTCGTGTAGAACTTGTGGGATTTATTAGATATTTTAATAGTAATTTACACTTAGCAATTTTCTTTAAGTCAAACCGAGCTGGCTTGTCGTTTTTTCTGAAAAGTACTGATAATAAATGAGTCTATAGTTGTCTCGGATTTTCAGTAAAGCTTTTCTTTATCTTTGACGTTTGAATGAAAATTTAAGATCCTTATCTCATGGTTTTTGAGCTTTAAAAAAAAGAAATGGAGTTTAATCAAACTGAAACTCGTATTGAGGAAGCTGGGAGTAATGAGTTTCTGTGCTATCAAAATGATCTAGATCTTATGTCCATAAGCCTTGAAGCTGAGGTGCCTGAAGCTCTTTACGTTGGGATGAAAGATTTTATTAGTACTAATAAAAAATGGGATCAATCTAAGTTAATTAGCTCAGCAATTGCGAATTTTCTTTTTCAAAATGGTTCAGATGATAGGTCCGTAACAGAAAAATACTTAAATGACATTTTTAACCTTTCAAGTTAATTATTGCTTTTTCGCAAGCTCTCTTGGTTATTGCCATCATTGTTAAAGTTGGGCTTTGCCAAGCTGATGTTGGCCAGCAAGCTCCATCTACAACCAATACATTCTTGCACTCCCAAAGACGATTCCAATTATCTACGACGCTTTTTTCTTTATTATTTCCCATCGGTGCGCCACCAACTTCATGAATGTAATAACCCGGCGGTGGGGGATCATTTTTGATAGCAACAGATTTATTCAGAAGTTGTTTGGCAAATGGAATATTTAGGATCTCATGCACTGGAAGAATAGTTCCATTCCCTGAATTGATTAAAAGTTCAATTATTCTGTTCATCTCTTGGACCATCTTCTTTTCGTTTTCACGCCAAACGATAGAAATATGTGGAATCGAAATATCATATTTATCTTTGGACTTTGAGAGGGTAACAGTGTTTTTTTTATTTGGGAGTACTTCTCCATGTCCTATTAAAAATCCCATTTTTGTATCTTTAAATTTTTTCAAAAAATCTGGAGGTTCAAATCGATCGATCCCCCCCCAGATACCATATCCTCCCACAAAGTTTTTTTTCATTGAGTGATCTCTACCTATTGGTATAAAAAAACTTCCAGCTCCTGATAAGGACTGATTATCTTTTTTGTTTGAAAAGTCATTAAATTTCCTTTCATTGGTAATAGTGAAAAATCTACAAGTTGAAATATGATCCATTAGGTTCATTCCTAATGATTGTGATGGATCAATCAGACCATTAGAATTATTTTTTTCTTCGGAACTTAATAAGAATCTAATTGTTTGGATGGTTGAAGAACACATTATGATTAGTTTAGTTTCTAGCTCTATTCTTTCTCCAGTTTTCTGATTAATTACAATAACACTTTTTGCAGATTTCCTATCCTTATGTAATACCAATTTTTCTGCAATATGATTAGAGAGAATTTCTGTTTTACCTAACCTCAAAGCTTCTTTTAATGTACTTCCTAAACTGCTATAGTTTGGCCATTTTGTTTTATCATTATTAGGCCCAAAACCTCTTGAATGTATAAAAGGAAAATCTAAGTTTTCTTTAATATTAGAAGCGAATTTTTTTTCACTTTCTGTGAACGGAATATTGCCAATGTACTCTCCATCGGGCAGTTGATTTAGGTTGTCTTTAGAGCCATATATCCTAAGAAACTTCTCTATCTCACTATAGTGTAATTCAAGATCTTTATATTTAATAGGCCAAGTCAGGTTATATTTTTTATCATTTGAGGCTTCAAAATCATCATCACTTAGTCTTAAAGTTATTCCTCCCCATGTAAGACTCCTTCCTCCAACTTGATTCCCTTGTGTCCACATGAATGGAGCATTTGGAGGGTGACAATAGGGATTTGTCTCCTTATCTGCGTACAGTAATGGGTTTGATTTCCAGAAACCAGGGTGTTGAGGTTGATTTTGATACTTGCCAGTTGTAAGACCTATTAATCTTCGAATCATATTGCAAGGTTCTGTTCCATTTGCCCGCTTGACTTCAAGTTCCGGTCCTCTTTCTATGACTAATGTTCTTACTCCAGCCTTGGCCATAGTAAGAGCAGCCATTCCCCCAGTTGCTCCAGAACCAATGATTATGGCTTCATATGGATTTATAATCATTTCAGGGGATTGATACATTTTAAACTTAGTAGATTTAGTGAATCCTTTCTTATTTATGTTTTAAATATATATTAAATAGTTGAGTTTGATAGTTTTCAATGGATTTAATTATTCAATATCTACATTGAAAGAATGCGCAAATCTTTATCTTTGAAAAAAGAATATAATCATAACAAAATTTCTAGAGATGTGATGAATTTGATTTGTGTTAATTTGTTATGTTAGTTTAATTATAATATCAAATTGAAATAAATTTTTCATTTCCCAAACTTTATGAGTAATTAGATTATTTAGAAGAATATGTTTTGATCTAATTAAAATTAAATTCAATATTTAACTAATAAAGCCATTTTGAATTAATATCTTTTTATAAGTAGCCATTAGAAAGTTATGTTTAACCGTCTTTTTTTTGCTTTAAGCTTTCTTGTGTTTTTTATTTATTCTATCCCAGCTTTTGCTGCGTTGGATTATGGCAAACAAACCCTTATAGGAGCTGATTTTTCTAATACTGATTTAAAAGGAGCGACATTCTATTTAAGTGATCTTCAAAATGCTGATTTCTCAGGTAGTGATCTTCAAGGAGCCAGCTTTTTTGATGCAAAGCTAGAAAATGCTGATTTAAGTAATACGAATATGAAGGATGTAACGATGGATGCAGCGATTCTTAAAGGAGCCAATCTTTCTAATAGTGTATTAGAAGGTGCTTTTGCTTATAATGCAATTTTTGACAACGTAATAATTGATGGGGCTGATTTTACTGATGTCTTGATTGCTAGTGACGTTAAAAATCTTCTTTGCGATAATGCAATTGGAACTAACACCACTACCAAAAGAAAAACTATTGATACTTTAGAGTGCTCCTGAATTTTTTGTAAAGACTTTAGTATGCCTATAATTATAGATTTTGATTGCATAACTGGTTTAAAAAATAATTCTTTTTAGAGTTGATCTCTTTCAAAAGTTTTTGTTATTTCCTTGAGAAAATCTACAATTTGAACGTTAGTATAGCCCAGATCAGTTCTAAGGCCTTTGCAAGAGGTCGTAATCTCTTTCCAGATATCTGCTCTGATGATTGCTTCACGATCTTTTAAATAACGTTCTTCTTTCATTTTGATTAAGTTAGCTAATTAGAATTAATGGTTTGTAAGCAATTTGATTATCAAAAGCTTTTTTTGTAGGTAAACACTAAACACACTTTTTAGTATTATACGTTTGAAGAGAAATAGCTTGTCTAAGCCAGAAGGAAATATATAACGCGTTCATGATAACGAAAAAATTTCAAAAACAAGGCGATTTAGAGGATTAAGGACTTGAGTTATGATTTGATTTTCTTATATTTTGATCTTGGGTAATAAATTTTGTTTACAATTGATTTATATAAGAACCTTTCTCTGTTTTGAATTTATATATTTAAGCCAAAACATGATGTCTCTTTTGCCAGGTTTGTATGGGGTGGGAAAGAGTGCTTTAGGATTAAGCTAATGAGTTATATCTTTTTGCAATATAAGAAATTTAATCCTATTAATTTGAAGCTTTATTTTTAAAACTAGGAATATTGATATTAATCAATTTAATAGACATCTTTTTGCTTTTATATTAAGTGAAACACAACAAAAAATTTTTTATATGTATTGTTGATTAGCGTTCTTATTTTTATATTAACATACAACAGTTATCCTAAAAGCTTAGGTATGAAGACATTAAACCGTTAACCTGGGTAAATATTCTGAACTATTAATATTTATTGTTCTCGTTATTTTAGACATTTTAAACATAACTAATTAGAGTGAAATTTGATAAATTTGTTGATGCCATGAATCTCTTGATTCATGGCTATCCCAAATTTTATGCTGGAAATTTATGAGCATTGTTGCTAGCCTTATTTGTATCTTAGAAGTGACTGATGAGGTTCAGCGTAAATAAATTTCAGAAGAAAGTTTCAAGGCAAAATGATTTAAAAATTCTTTTATACATTTTTCTTTTTGGGTTAATTCTTTTTTTTTGGGGCTTAGGCGATTCTGGTTTGATAGATGAAACCCCAGCCAAATTTGCAGCTGCAGCTCGTTCAATGAGCGTAACAGGAAATTGGCTAACACCTATCTCTAATGGAATACCTAGGTTCGATAAACCGCCACTAATTTATTGGCTAATGGGATTATTTTATTCAATTCCCGGACAGTCTTCTTGGGATTCTTTAGGTTCTTTATCAGCGAGACTTCCCTCGGCACTTTCTTCTCTTCTTTTGATGATTGTGCTTGGAGATACGTTAATTAGATGGCCTCAAAAAAATACACTTTCACCTAGAAGAACTGCTGTCGTAACTGCATTATCTTTTGCGCTGTCTCCTTTTGTAATGATATGGAGTCGTATTGCTGTTTCTGATGCACTTCTTTGCGGGACACTTGGAATTAGTATGCTTCTTCAGTGGCGCTGTTATGTAAACCCCTCGCGTAATTCATGGGTATTCGCATGGATAATCCTTTCATTTGCTGTTCTTGCTAAAGGGCCTGTTGCGATAGTTTTGATGTTATTTTCACTGACTTTGTTTGGGTTGTTTCAAAGAGACCTGAGATGTTTGATACGTACTTTGAAACCAGGATATGGACTTTTGATTACATTAGTAATAAGTGTGCCATGGTTTTTGGCTGAATATTTAATTGAAGGAAAGATTTTTATAGAAAGTTTTTTTGGTTATCATAACTTTCAACGTTTTACTACTGTAGTTAATTCACATCAAGAAAATATATACTTTTTTCTATTAATGCTTGTTATTGCATCAATACCTTTCTCTCCTTTATTGTTACTGGGTATTTTAAATGGTGTGATTGAAATTAAGGATAATATTTTTAAAGGCAATAATAAGAATTCGGAGTCATTATTATTTTTTTCAATAGCTTGGCTTCTTGCGGTGTTTTTATTTTTTACAATTTCTGGGACTAAGCTCCCAAGCTATTGGCTGCCGGCGACACCAGCTGCCGCAATAATTATTGGCCAAACTGAGAGTTTTAGAAATAGTAAATCTAAATTCTCTGATCAGATTTTTAACATCATTTGGGACTTAACATTATTCATAACCTTCTTAATGTCTATTGTTTTTTTATTCCCACTGATAAATTCTGATATAAGTCTTTTAGATAAAATTAATGATAATGAAATGAAAAATCTATCAACTGATATAGTTGATAGTGGAATCCTATTAAGAGGAGGTATTTGTTTATTAATAGCTTGTTTTATTGGTATAATTTCAAGAGTTTTTTCGAGAATTAATTTATTAAATATACAAGTTCCAATCTTGTTATTTAACTTTTTAACTTTTATTCCATTGTTTGGACTCGCTGACCTGCATAGACAATTATCTTTAAGAGAAGCATCTGGAGCAATTGTAAATTTAAGAAAATCAAATGAATCTATTGCAATGGTTGGAATAAATAAACCCACTGTTCATTTTTATACAAACTTAATTATTTTGTACGAGTCTAATACAGTTAATAACTTAGTTAATTTATCGGAGCGATTAGAGCTTGAGGAAAGGATTGGTTGGAAGGGAGTTCGGGCTGGAGAATTACCTGGTTCAGATAGTGTTCTTATCTTAATCGATTCTGAAACTTCCAAATTATATCATTGGAGTATATTGGATCCCATAGAACTTGGCAAATTTGGTATTTACAATTTATGGAGAGTAGATAGATTTAAATTGAGTGAAATTTCAAATACTTTCAGGAGAAATTTTAAAGCTAAGTCTGACTGGAAAAAATATAACCCTGAAAGATATTAATTACTTTTTTATCTATAAATAAGTAAATTAAAAGATAATCTCTTCTCAAAAGCTAATTTATTTTTAATAATTTGAATAGATAATTATTTAAAATATAATTCATCTAGCTTCTTCTCGACCACTTAAAAAAATTTTGTGCTGTCTTATAGATATAAAATTAGTTGATAGATTATTATTTTATCTGTCTATCCCTCTGATCTGTTTTTTATCTGATAAAGGTAACGAAAGTAAAAATAGTTTAAAAAGTTCTTGCACCTATTTATAAAAAGGGAGAAGGGGTGAATTTCACTATTCAGATTAATGAGCCATCTTCTTACTTTTTAAATTTGACGAAAGTTATATGTCGACGTTCAAAAGAGATATTTTATTAATTATTTCTTTGCTTTTAACCTCTCAAACTTTTTTAGTTAGTGACAATTTCTAATTTTGATTTAATATTTGCAAGCCTTTATTTATTTGTTACTTGTTGGGGGCAACAAAATAATTAAATAACTCCAAACTCCCCATTTGAAAACGGAGAGTGGGGGATTCGAACCCCCGATGGAGTTGCCCCCATGCTAGTTTTCAAGACTAGAGCCATAAACCACTCGACCAACTCTCCACTAACAATTTTACCCCATTACCCTCAAGAAACCTCAAGAAAATACTTGAATAACCGAACAGAGTTTATTACCGTCATTTTCAATACGTTGAGAATCTGATTATCTGGAGTTATCAGCGATATGAGTGACCAAGTCTGTGGCTTGGTAAGCTTGAAACTCTCCCAGTTATTTAAGTCCCTGTCCTAAGTTAAAAGGATTGCAAAGCTAAAAAAATAATTTCAAAATTACTCCAATAACAAGAATCAATATTCTTAGAGGAGAAAAGATTTCAACAAAAATTTAGCTAGGTTGGCTAGTAACAGAATAAGGGAATGACGAAAAATGGAACTTATAAAATGCTGCAAATTTGCAAATGAGATCTCAGATAAGGCCACTGCTTGTCAAAATATGGATCCCTACGAAGTTTGCTTTGAAAAATGCTGAACAAAAAAATGAAAATGAAAAAGTAATTCTTTTTACTCTTGTCATTAGCTCTTTTGTTGGAATTATTAATCACGTAGCTCTTAAACCACCATATCTTGCGAGTGAGAAAGAAATATTAAACAATCCAGATTTGATGAAAGTAGTTAGCTGAGGTAGTAAATGAAAACACTTGTGGTCTCAGTAAACAATGTATTTAGACACAAAGGCATAGTTGAATTTGAATGTATTGGTGATTTTTGCGATAAGCAAATAAAAATTGAGCGAAAAACAGGTGTTAGCCCTACCTCGACCGAACTTCAGGATTAGAGATGTTGCGTTTAGATTATTTACATACCGGTGGGCTACTGGTTAGAGTTTGGGGCTTATGTACTAGAAGTGCTTTTTGTCCCACTTCTCGCAAAATCGAAGGGTGGAATGTTCAATCTTTTCCCTTCAAAATTCCTCACACATAAGAAAACCCCCTTTTATGGTCATCAGAGGGTTTTCTATTGCCAATCATGTACTTTTGCCACAATTAAGGCTTTCTAAATTAGTTAATTTAAAAACTGTTTTTTAAAGGTTTTGTCAACTATAAAAAAACATAAACAGGTCCTACATGAAAAACTTTTACCTCTTCTACGGATTCAATTTATGAGATGTTCATAAGAATCACAAAAATTTCAGAACCTATAGATAAGCCATATGGACAATTATCAATGAGATTATTTGTGCGATAATTTTTATCATTGGTAAAATCACATTCATGGCAAACTACAAGAGCCCGCAATCTCGTTTCCTTGGAGATCTTCCAATGGAGGGAGGTATTACTCAAAAGGAGAAATACCGTTATGTAGCTCACTTGATGTTTTTTATTGGATGTGCGCTATTTTCTTTTGGTATATGGGCTCTTTCAGGCTTTACTTCCTCAAGCGGTGCTACAGGACCATTCCCTTTTTAAGTGGAATGTGATTTTGGATTATTAGACTTTAGGAGAAGTTTGTATATTTGATAATTTTCTAATGGTTTTGTCTCTATCTTCGATAAGAGTGAGAAGCAATTTAGAAGCTAATCCTCTGGAGATGCTTCTATTTTTTAGGAGCTCGCAAATTCTTTTGTAAAGTTTGTCAGATTCGATATTTGAATCGAACCATTTTTCAAACTTCAATATTTCCTCGGGGTTGTGACAAGCTCTTAGCTGATCAATGAGTGCATCATTAGAGCTAGTGCTACTTATTTTTATTGGTTTGTTAGCTGTAGTCATTTAAATTCTTAGAAACACAAGGCCTATTAAACATTTAGCTACTTTTTTTTATTTGGACAATTATCTT
>MDTG01401678.1_pt1 | contig 29207 bp, 21 predicted proteins | sample 811421 | NCBI WGS metagenome assembly MDTG01 (sample SAMN05326645, study PRJNA326480) | marine metagenome | isolation source: seawater | place: Pacific Ocean: South East | collected 2011 | reverse complement strand
TCCGTCCGGCCCGCGGCGCACCCAGCCCTGAGCGAGCTCTGCATGCGCGCCATGAGCAAGGCGCCCGACGCGCGCCCGCCAGGAGCGGCGGCCTTCGCCGCCGAGCTGCGCGCCGCCGCCGGCCAGCGCCCAGCGAGCCGCGCCCTCCGCCGGCTGATCCTCCTGGCCGGCGCGCTCCTGCTCCTCTCCCTGCTCGGGGTCGGCGTCAGCGGGTGGATCTACCTTCAGCGCCGGCCCGCGACGATCGTGCTCGAGGGCGCCCCCGCCGGGGTCTCGGTCCTCGCGGGCGAGGTCGCGCTGGGGGTCACCCGCGAGGGGCCCCTCCGCGTCGAGCTCCCGCCGGGCCAGCACCGGCTCACGCTCCAGCGGCGGGGCGCGGAGCGGACGCTCGAGCTGAGCATCGAGCCTGGCGAGCTCCGCCGCGAGACGCTCCAGCTCTCCTGGCCCCTCGAGCTGCGGGGCCCACCCGCGGCGCGCGCCCAGCTGCGCGCCGGGGGCGAGGAGTGGAGCGAGCCCTTCGCGCTCCCAGCGACTCGAGAGCTGCTGCTCGGGGCCTACGAGGTGCGTCTGCTCATGGACCGGGCCCAGGCCCGCGCCGAGCGCTTCGTGGTCCCCCGGGCGGTGGCGGGCCCGCTGGTGCTCGAGCCGCGCTCCCCGCTGCGCTGGCGCCTCGCGACTCCTGGGGGCGGGCTGGTGTTCCGCTCGACCTCCGCGGGGGACCTCGACCGGGACGGGGTCGGCGACGTGTTCCTGATCGAGACCCTGAAGGGCAGCCGGGACTGGTGCCTGCTGCACGCGCTCTCGGGCCGGGGCGGTGAGCTGCTGTGGACCTTCGAGGGCTGCCGGATGTGGTGCGAGCCCCTGGCGCAGCTCGAGCACGAGCCCAGGTGGGTCGCGGTCTCGGGCCTGCGCCCCGGACCTCACAAGGGCTCGCGCCCCGAGCTCGCCTGGCTGGAGCCGACCACGGGCAAGCCCCTGAGCGGGCGCGACGCGCAAAACCTCAACGGCGACGCGAGCTGGGAGTGGCTGCTCGGCGCCCCGACCAGCTTCCAGACGCGGGGCTTCCTCGGCGACGGCCAGCGCGGGGTGGTGTGGCTGGTCGAGCGCCAATCGGGCGCCCTCGGCCACCAGGTGTTCGTCGCGCGCCCCGACGGGCTGCCGCGCGGGCTCGAGCTGCGGCGAGCGACCGGGAGCGCGAAGCCCTTCGCCTTGCACAGCCTGGGCGGCGCGACCCTCGACGCGGCCGGGAACGAGCTGACCTGGTTCTACGACGACTCCCTGTGGGGGATCGACCTCGAGTCGGGCACCCAGCGCTGGCGGCTGCCTCTGCGCCAGGGAGAGGTGCTCCGCCCCAACGCGGCGCGGGTCCACCTGCCTCCCGGCGGCGAGCCCCGCCTGATCTGGTCCATGGCGACCCGCTCGGGCGGCCTGGAGCTGGTGCGGGTCCGGCCCGGGGGCGAAGTGGCGGCGCGCCGCTGGTTCCCCAAGCTCCACGCGCCCCACGTGATCTGGGCCGACTTCGGCGGACCGGAGGGGACCCTGGTCCTGAGCCGCGTCGCGGGGCAGCGCCGCCGGGTGCACTACCTCGACCCCGCGACCCTCGAGACGCGCCCGGAGCAGCCCGCCGGCCACTTCCACCCAGGCGCGCGGCGCCTGCTCCACCTGCGCCGGGGAGACGAGCACTTCCTGGCGGCCGCGAGCCCGCAGGAAGGGCTCGAGCTGCGCGAGGTGAACGCCCTGGACCTGCGCTGGACCTACGCCGAGCCCTGCAAGGAGCCCATGCTGGAGTCCGTCGACCTGCAAGGCGACGGGCGCGAGGAGCTGATCCTGATCCGCTGCTGGGAGAAGGAGGTCCTGATCCTGGACCCTGGCTTCTAGCGCTCGAGCAGCTTGCGGACGACCTTCACGAAGTCGGCGTGCTCCTCGTAGAAGGGCATGCGCGCGCTCTTGCGGAAGCGGGCCACCTTGCCGCCGAAGTGCTTGGCGACCACCGCCGCGTCCTCCAGCGAGGTCCGCACCGAGCGGTTGCCGTGGATCACGAGCGTCGGGACCCGGACCCGCGGCAGCTTGGCGAGGTCGAACTCGGGGATCACGACCGTGCCGAGGGGCCGCTGGATCCAGCGGCAGGAGTAGACCTCGCCGTCCTCCTCCTTGTCGACGAGGGGGCCGAAGAGGCGCCCGATCTCGAGGTCGCGCGGGTCGGCGAAGTAGCAGCTCAGCTCCTTGCGCTCGAGGGCCACGGTCTCGGCGTCGCTCTTGGCCTCGTAGCCGTCGTAGAGCTGGTTCTGGGCGAAGTGGACCATCTCCTGGTCCCCCAGCTGGCGCCCGCGCGCCTCGACCCGGTCGCGGCCCGCCTCCCAGGCCGCGCCGCTCGAGTAGGGCGCGACCAGGATCAGCTTGCGCACGCGCTTGGGGTGGAGCGTGGCGTAGCGCATCGCGATCCAGCAGCTCATGCCGTGGGCCAGGAGCGCGAAGGGGCGGTCGGCGATCGCCTTGTCCTTGACCAGCTGGGCGTGGAGCGCCTCGAGCGACTCGACCAGGCGCTCGATGGGGTAGTAGGGGTCGGGCAGCCCGGGCGCCGGCTGCAGCTTGGGTTCGACGAAGTCGCTCGCCCCGGGCAGCTTCAGGTAGAGCAGCTGGTTGCTCTGTTCGAGGTCGCGCAGGTAGGTCTGCAGGTAGAAGTGCTCGTAGCCGTATTCGGGCAGGACCAGGAGCGGCAGCCCGCGCCCGCGGCTGTGCAGGTCGAGGCGCGTGCCCCGCGCGCGGGTCTGGATCCGCTTGCCGCCCGCCTCGCGCCGCTCCTTCTGGCCGAGGTCCAGGGAGTCCCGCTTCGCCTCGAGCCAGCTCTCCCAGTCCTCGACCCGCGCCAGGTCCCGCTCACCCGTCAGCTGCTCGAGGCTCTCCAGGCAGTGGATCCACACCCGGAAGTCCTTCTCACCCTTCCAGGCCGCGATCAGGGCCTCGACCGCCTCGATCGAGAGCACGTGGCGAAGCGAGATCACCGCCGCGCGCCGGACCGCCCACGACTTGTGCCCGCTCAGCCGCTTCAGGAGCGCGAGCTGGCCCGCAGGACCCGCCGCGCGCGCCACGCCCTCGAGCGCCGCCGCATCGCGGGTCTTGCCGAGCTCGCGCCAGCCCGCCGCGTCCTTCAGCTTGGCGAGCACGCCCACGGCCCCCTCGCGTTGATACCAAGCCGCCTGCTCGAGCACCGCCAGCAAGAGCTTGCGCGCGGCGGCGTCGGCCGGGTCGAGCTGCTCGATCAGCTCGCGCTGGACCCAGGAGTCCTTGGCCTCGCTGTAGCGGCGCTGGAACTCGTCGGGCTCGAGGGCCGCCGCGGGCGCGGCCAGACCGAGCAAGAGCAGGAAGGGGGGGCAGACGTTTCGCACGAAGCTCTCCTCGCCTCGATCCTCGCACGCGCCTAAGCTACGGCCATGGGGTTCAGTCGAGCAGAGGTCGAGGAGATCCTCGAGCTGATGCGCGGGGGAGAGACCGTCCGAATCGGCGGCTCGCGGGCCCACGTCACCTACCTCTTCCGCGAGGGCGCCTGGCGGCTCGAGTCCTTCGACGAGGGCTACGTGGAGGAGTACGGCTCCAGCGAGCAGGAGGTCCGCCGGCTGATCCGCCGCGAGCCGCGCGCCTTCCGCGCGCTCCTGCAGCGCCCGCGCTGGGCGCGCTTCTCGGACGCCTTCCTGGCCGGCGAAGGCCAGCGCGCGCTGGAGCTGCTGAACGAGGCGCTGCGCTACGGGGACTCGCTCCACCACGGCCAGGTGCTGCGGGCCTTCCTGCTCGACCGCGCGACGCGCTCGCAGCTGCGCTGGATCCGCGAGAAGCTGCGCGGCTACACCGCTTATCACGTGTTCATGGAGGCCGCCTGCTGGGACCAAGCCCCCGAGACGGCCCGCAAGGGGGTGCGCTTCGTCGACCGCCTGATCGAGCTGGCCGGCGAGGTGCCCGGCGCCTACGAGGTCCGCGCGACCTTCCAGGAGGCGGCCGGCGACCGCGGCGCGGCGATCCGCGACCTCGAGCGTGACCTCGAGCTGAGCCCCGCCGACGACTGGCGGCGCGAGAAGGTGCTGGGCAAGCTGGCGCGCCTGCGCCACGAGGGCGCGTGAAGACGCCCCCCCCAGATCGGCCCCTACGCGGTCGTGCGCGAGCTGGGCCGCGGCGGAATGGGGATCGTGTTCGAGGTCCAGGACCCGAGCGCGCCGCGGACCCTGGCGCTCAAGCTCCCGGGCTCGGGGCGGGCCTGGCCCTGCGACCCGTCGCAGCGTCTCCCTCGCCGACGCCGGCCCCGTCTCGCGCGCGCTCCGCCCACGACCCGACGCCGGCCGCCGAGCGGCGCTTCTGGCGGATCGACCCCGCCGTCGAGGAGATGTTCGCGGAGCTCTTCGCCGGGGACTTCCTCGAGCGCTGCTTCAACGTCCTGTGCTGGGTGGGAGGAGCGGAGGGCGGACGAGGCCCCCTCCCCTGGCGAGACAGAGGCGGTCGTTTCCGCCTCGATCGCTGCAAGTTCGACGCCCCCCAGATCCCGCTCCTCCACCCGAGGCACGACATGGACCCCGGCAAGACCAAGTTCTGGCTGCAGGGCACTGCGAGCTGGAGCGAGGGGCTGCCGAGCCGTGCTGAGCTGTCTCAGGTCACCGAGGGCAAGGACGCCAAGGTCGAGAACACGCTCGTGCTCGAGCTGCTCTCCTCCTAGCGCTCGGCGGCCAGGCGCATGTGGCGGTCGAAGCGGCGGGCGCAGTAGGCGAGCACGCCCCAGCAGCCGAGGCCGACCACGATCAGGTGCACGCCGAGCAGGAGCACGTCGTCCCAGGGGACGGCGCCGCGGGTCGAGACGCGAATGTCGCCCGCCCGCAGGGGGTTGAGCACGCGCAGGGTCACGTCCGCCACGGCCGAGACGTCGTCGAGCAGGAGCGCGGCGACCCCCGGGAGCACGAACACCAGGAAGAGCACGCCGTAGGAGCGAAACATGGCGCCGATGGTGGTCGGCGCCGAGAGCGAGGCCCAGAAGCCAACCGAGATGCTCAGCACGCTCGAGCTGACCACCAGCGCGATCAGGATCGCGAGGTGGAGCACGTCCGCGCCGAACACGATGAAGGCCAGGTAGGGGCAGGTGTTGATGGCGGTCAGCGTCCCGACCACCCGCAGGTGTGCGAGGAACTTGCCCGTGACGAGGTCCCAGCGCGGCAGGACGACCAGGCAGAGCATCTCGGCGGTGCCGCCCTCGCGCTCGCCCGAGAAGGCGCGGGCGCCGATGGCGGGGCCGAGGGTCATGGCGAAGAGCACGATGAAGGGGTGGAACACGTCGGCCGGGTGGCGCTTGGTGTAGCTGCCCGCGAGCATGCTCAGGCCGTAGAAGAAGGCCAGGAGCGAGAGCAGCAGGCCGAGCTGGATCAGGGCTCGCACGAAGCCGCTGCCCGAGCCGTTGATCCCCGCCATCAGCTCCTTGGCCAGGACCGGGTTGACCCCGTCGGGGAGCACGCCCTCGCGGGGCGGCGGGAGCAGGAGCTTGTCGGGGAAGGCGTTGGGGTCGAGGACCAGCCCGCTGTCGCGCCGCGGGTCCTGCTTGGGCGGCGGCTTGGGGACGGGGTTGTAGGGCCGCCGGACCGCGTGGCGCGCGATCAGGTAGAGGGGCAGGCTGGCGAGGAAGGCGGCGCTGAAGGAGGCGTGCACGTCCCCGGCCAGGGGCACGAAGAGGGCCGCCTCGAGGGCGACCAGCAGGTAGGACACCATGACCGCGACCACGGTCCGCCGCGAGAAGGCGGAGCAGCAGATCGCCGTCAGCCCGTAGACCACGCCCTGGCAGGCGAGGGTCGCGTAGAGCGCGAGCACGTCCTCGCCGCTGAGGCCGCCGATCACCGAGCAGAACATCAGCACGGGCAGCGAGGCCAAGCCGAGCAGGAACAAGTAGCCCAGCCCCGAGAGGAGCTTGCCGAACACGATCGTGTCGCCCGAGAGCGGCGAGGTGAGCAGGAGGTCGATCGTCTCCTTCTCCTTCTCGCTCGTCATGGAGGCGGCCAGGGTGCCCGGCACGACGAAGCCCAGGATCAGCATTTGGGCCAGGGAGAAGAAGGCGAAGATCTGGCGCGAGAGCTCGCCCTGCCCCACGATTCCGCGCACGTCGGCCGGCCAGTTGGAGAGGACCGCGCCCGCCGACACGACCAGCGAGACCCCCAGGAGGAGGAAGCTGCGCGGGTTGCGCAGGAGCGTCAGCAGCTCGCGGGTGAAGATCGGGTTGTTGAGCTGGAAGCGCGGCGCCGGCGGCAGCGCCGCTGTGGGCGGCGAGGCTGGCGCCGCGCCCCCCACGGGGACCTCGCTCACTGCAACTTGCCCTTGGTCATGGTCAGGAAGGCGGTCTCGAGGCTCGGCTTGTGCTCCTCGATCCACACCGGCTGGTGCCCGCGCTGGGCGAGCTGGCTGACCAGGGCGGCCATGCGCTCGTCGCTGCCGGTGAAGCCGAAGCGGATCCGGTCGCCCTCGCGGGTGACCTCGCTCAGGTCGTGCTGCGCCTCGAGCCAGCGGAAGGCCCGCTCGTGCTCGAGCAGGACCCGGATCGAGGCCGTCCGGTTGGCCGCCACCTGGGCGAGGATCTTCTCGATCGAGCCCGAGGCGACCAGCTCGCCCCGCTCCATGATCGCGACGCTCGAGCAGGTGTCGGCCAGCTCGGTCAGGATGTGGCTCGAGATCAGGATCGTCTTCCCCATCGACGCCAGCTCGCGCAGGATCTCCTTGATCTCGACCCGGGCGCGCGGGTCGAGCCCCGAGGCCGGCTCGTCGAGGATCAGCACCGGCGGGTCGTGGATCAGGGTCCGCGCCAGGCAGAGGCGCTGCTTCATTCCGCGCGAGAGGGCGTTGACGAAGTCGTCGCGCTTCTCGCTCAGGTCGACCAGCGAGAGCACGTCGTCGATCAGGGTCTGGCGGCGGCCGCGGGGGATCCCGTAGGCCAGCCCGAAGAAGTCGAGGAACTCCCACACCCGCATCCCGTTGTAGACGCCGTAGCTGTCGGGCATGAAGCCGATCGAGCGGCGGACCTCGTTGGTCTCGCGCACGACGTCGAAGCCGTTGATCGTGGCGCGCCCGCGGGTCGGCTCCAGCAGGGTCGCCAGGAAGCGGATCGTGGTCGTCTTGCCCGCCCCGTTGGGGCCGATGAAGCCGTAGACCTCGCCGCGCTCGATCTGGAGGCTCAGCCCGCGCACGGCCCGGAAGCGTCCGTAGGTCTTGGCGAAGTCGACGATCTCGATCACTGCTCGCGCCTCTTCAAGTGCAGCCACAGCTCGGGGCGGATCCCCAGCTCGTCGGGGACGTTGATCACGGCGCCCACCGCCCCCAGGGGCGAGACGCGGACCAGGGCGGGGTCCAGGGTCCGCACCCCCAGAGCCCGCCAGCGGCGCTCTCCCCAGGCCAGCCCCAGGGGCTGGCGCTCGCGCCGCCCGCGGCGGCGCTGCCAGCGCGAGCGATAGAGCTCGCTCCAGCGCAGCTCGACGTATTCGAGCTCGGCCCCCGGCGGGAGCCGCGAGCGGAAGTGCCAGGTGGAGGTCGACTCGGGCGCGCCCCTGGGCGTCTGGATCTCGCGGCCCGGGAAGGCGACGCGCGGGTCGGCGACGACGTCGTGCTCCCCGAGCAGGATCCCGAGCTCGACCCCGACCTCGGGCAGGTCTCCCAGGGGCTCGGGGTCGACGTCGAGCCAGTAGAGCAGGGTCGGGCGCCCGTGGCGGCGCGCCAGCTCGCCCGTCGACTGCCGCAGCGCAGCCAGGACCTCGCCGAAGGTCCGCTGCTCTGCGGGGGTGAGCTCGGGCTCTCCCTCGACCCCAGCGAGCGGGAGCTCGAGGCCTTTGCCGGTGAAGGCCCAGGCGGCTCGCACCCCGCGCCGGGGCCCCTCGAAGCGAGCCTCCCCCTGCTCGAGCCAGAAGCGCAGCGGCTCGGACTGGTGGCGCAGGCCGCTGCTCGTGAACAGGCTCGTGTCCTGAGGAAAGGTGCGCAGGCTGAGCTGGCGGCCGCCCAGCCAGGTCAGGCCCGAGCGCTGCTTCCCGTCGGCGTAGGGGAAGGGGAGCTCGCCCGAGGGGAGGGTCAGCCGCAGCGGCCCGCCGTGGCGGCTGAACACGGCCCAGAGGTTGGTCCGCAGGCGCGGCCCCGCCTCGCCGCTCCCGAGGGCGACCCCGACCCGCACGGCGCGGGTCGGCTGCTCGTAGAACAGGCCCAGGTAGAGCACTCCGCCCGTGCCGACGATCGCGAGCAGGATCACGGCCAGCCAGGCCAGCTCGCGGCGGCCCGAGCGGTGGGTCAGGCTGAAGGGGAGCACGACCGCCACGAAGAAGTAGAGGGCCACGAAGCTCAGCGCCGTGCGGAAGGGGGGCACCGCCTTGCGGGTCGTCGAGTGGAGCGAGCGGGCCAGGGCGTCGCGGAGCCGGTTGGCGTAGGCGCTCGGGGCGCCCAGGGCGGGCCGCTCGCGCTGGTCGAGCAGCTCGCGGATCATGGCGCGGCCGTCGTAGGGGAGGTCGTCGCCGAGGCGGAAGCCGGCCTGCACGATCAGCCCCTTCCCGTAGCGCCGATGGCAGACGACCGCGTCCGCTTCGCTCCAGAGCCGCGCCGCGGGGCGCGGCTCGAAGGTCCGCAGCGAGCGCGGGCTCGCGAGCACGCAGGGCCCGACGCTGAAGCCGTTCAGCGAGGGGACCTCGGCCAGGTCGCGCGGGGTGAGGGTCTTGCCCGGGAGGGCTTCGGCCAGGGGCCCCTGACCGGGCTCGCGCCGGAGGGTCGAGACCCAGAGCACGCCGCCCTCGGCGACCCAGGCCAGGAGTGAGCGCTGCTGCTCGCGCTCGAGCTGCGCGAGGGGCAGGTCGTCGAGGAGGACCAGGTCGACCCGCTGGTAGGCCTGGGCCTGGTCGGGCAAGGTCGCGGGCAGCACCTCCAGCAGGTTCCACTCGCGCCCCATGTCGCCGTTCTGGTCGACCTGGGCCGGCGCCACGTAGCGATCGAGGGGCGCGCGGTCCTCGCTCTTGGGGCGAACGGCGAGGACCAGCGGGACCGAGGGCAGGCGAGTGAGCGGCAGGGCGGGCTTGGTCGCGTCGCGCCCCGGCGTGACACCGCGCAGCTCGAGCGGGGCCTGGCCCTCGTCCCACAGCTCCAGCTCGTAGTCGAGCAGCGGGTCGAAGAGGACCGTGAAGCGGAGCCGCTTGCGCGTCCCTGGGCCGAGGGTCAGCTCGTGGGCGTAGCGCAGCGGGGCGCGCTTGGCGTGAGGCCCGGCCCGCTCGACCAGGGTCAGCTGCCCCCGCAGCTCCTGCTCGCCGTCGTTGCGGAGCACGACCTCGCAGGGCAGCCAGGCGTCGAGGCCCGTGACCGCGCCGATCAGGATCGACTGCAGCTCCTGGTCCTGGCCGCGGAAGCCGATCTCAGCGCGCTCGACCCGCACCTGAGCGCGGAGCGGGAGCGCGCTGAGCGCGACCAGGAGGAGCGGGAGCAGGGCGAGGCGCGGCTTCACTCTCGAGCGAGCTTATGCGCCTTCTGCAACACGCGCTCCCAGTCGAAGGCAGGGCCCGGGTCCTGCTTGTGCCGGCTGACGTGGTAGTGGCCGACCACCCCCGAGAAGGCCGCCAGCTCCTCGGCGGAGAGCACCGCGTCGCGGACCGCTCCGCCGGCGTCGCGCGGGACGCGCAGCTGGATCCGCGGCAGGGCGCGCGAGAGGGCCGCCAGCAGCCGGCTCAGGGTCTCGTACTGGGCGTCGGTGTAGTCGTACATGGTCAGGCGCTGGCCCTGGATCCGCCCGGCGACGGGCTCGGGGCGAGCCGGGCGCACCACGTAGCCCGGCGTGCGGGTCGTGTTGCGCAGCCAGGAGAGGTCGAAGCGGACGCCCTCGGCGTCGCGCTGGTAGCGCTCGGCGAGGTCCTTGGTCAGCTCGAGGGGTCCGGGGTGGGCGATCTCGATCCCGATCGAGCGGTCGTTGGCGGCGCCGGCGTGGCGCGCGCGCTCGACGAGGTCGAGGGTCTGGTAGAGGGTCCCGTCGACGTCGAGCAGGAAGTGGCAGGAGAGGCCGCGCAGGTCGTGGAGGACCTTGAAGCAGTTGCGCGAGGTCCAGGCCACGTCGTAGTGGATCACGACCTGGTCGATGTGGAGCGCCGCGAGGTCGGCCGTGAGCGCGCCCCGCGCGGAGGCGACCTCCGCCACCGCGGGCGCCAGGCCCCGCCGCTCGCCGTAGCGCTCGGGGGTGTTGCAGCCGCCGGCGGGGCGGCGCGGGAGGACCTGCTCCGAGAAGGCGCAGCGCTCGGCGTAGCCGTCGTAGCCGCCCGCGTCGCGCCAGGTCACGACCGGCGCCCCGATCGGCAGCGGCCGCCCCGCGAGGAGCACCGCGTCCCCGACGCTCGGCGCGGCGGGCGTCTGGCGCCAGTGCTCCGACCAGGTCCCGAGGGTCAGCTCCTGGGTCCGCGCGCCGTCAGCGCCGCTCAGGCTCAGCCGCCAGGTGCGCTTGGGGTAGGCCAGGCGCAGGCGCTCCAGGAAGCCCCGCCCGTCAACGCTCCGTCCGTCGAGCGCGAGCACGCGGTCCCCTGCGCGTAGCCCGGCCCGGGCGGCCGGGCTGCCCGAGGCCACCCCCGAGATCGTCGCGGGCCGGCCTTCTTCTGCGTCGAAGCGCGCTCCCAGGAAGGCGCCGGGGCGCGCAGCGGCGTTCGAGAGGAGCGCGGCGCCGAGGGCCGCGAGCAGGAGCGAGGTGCGATTCATGGGCCCGATCGAAACACGGCCCCCGCCCCAGGTCCAGGCGAGGCCGTCGGCTCGGGGACCCCGCTCGCCCTCGTGCTCGTCGTGCGGGAGACCCGCTCTCCAGCTCGAACTCTTCCTTGGCTACACGCCAGCGACGTAGGGCGACGGCGCGGACCTCGACGACCGGCGGGCGCAGGGCGATCAGCGCAGGCGCTCGCGGAGCAGGTCCAGCTCTCGGCGTGCCGCCGGGTCCTCCTCGGCTGCGGCGCGGGCGCGCAGGGCCTCGCGCTCGCGACGGAGAGCCGCCAGGCCAGCGGGGCTCGCGCTGAGGGACAGGAGCTCGCGCCTGGCGCTGGCGCGGACCCGCGGCAGCGGATCCGAGAGGGCCGCGACCAGGTGCTCGGTGGCCGACCCTGCCGGGGCCACTCGCGTGAGCGCGCGCAGGGCGCCGACCCGCGCCGCGGGCTGCTCGCTGCGCGCCAGCTCGCGCAGCTGCTCCAGGGCCGCCGGCGCGTCGAGGCGCTCGAGCTGGAGCCGGAGCAGGTCCAGCCAGAGGCCCGGCTCCGCCTGCCCGAGGGCCAGGCCGAGCGGGCGCGCCGCGAGGCCCGAGCCCAGCTCCCCGAGCGACCTGGCCGCGCAGGTCCGCAGCTGCGGGTGCGCGAGCAGCCGCGCGAGGGCAGCGACCACGCGCTCCTCGTGCTCGCCCCCCCGGTCGGCCCGCGTGAAGAGGTCGCAAGCGAACTCGACGCGCTCGGCGTCCGCGTGCTCGAGCAGCGCGAGACGCCACTCGAGGGGCGCCCGGCGGAGCTGATGCCGGGCGCCGCGCGCCCAGGGCAGGCCGTGGCGCTCGAGCAGCGCGTCGAGGAGCTCGGGTTCGACCCCCGGCAGCCGCGCCAGCGCGTCGGCCGCGCCCGAGTTCGTCAGCGCGGGCTCGGCCAGGACCGCGCGCGCGCGGGCCGCGAGCTCGGGGGCCAGGGGCGGCTGGAGGCTCGGGTGCAGGGCCTGCCGCACCGCGTGGGAGGCCTCGGGATAGATCCGCAGGGCGGCCTCGGGCGCGCGGAGGGAGCGGACCCAGGCGAGGAAGTCGTGCTGCTCGGGGGTCCCCAGATAGAGGGGCAGCAACTGCTCGAGCTCGACCTGGCTCGCCTCGAGCCCCTCCCTGCGGAGCGTCAGCAGCCCGACGAGGCGCCCCGCTGGGTTGCCCTTGATCTGGGCCAGCAGCGCCGCGCCCTCGAGCCGCTGACCAGGGGGAGGGAGCTGAGGCGCCGCGCGCGGGGGCGCGCGCCGCGCCGAACGCTGACGCTGGTGACGCGGCCTCTCGTCCGAGAGGGCCCCGAGGGTCACGAGCGCGGCGATCACCGCGGCGCCGATCCAGCCGCTGTGGTCCTTGGGCTGCGAAGCGGGCGCTACCCAGCCGCGTCGCCGCTGCCAGGGCTTCCCCCAGGGCAGGGCCGCCTGGAGGGAGGGCGGCTCACCGTAGAGCTGCCGGAAGAGCTGGCCCTCGTCGCGCTTGCGGGACCACACCCCCAGCATGGAGCGCAGGGCCTGGGCTTCGGGCTCGGCGCCGCGACCCCGGCGCGAGAGGTCATTGACGCGCGCGGCGGCCCACTGCTCCCACACGGCTGGAAGGGTCGCGTGGAGCTGCAGGGCGAGCTCGACCGAGGCCGCCGCGAAGTGGGGCACGCTGGCCGGCTGGCCGAGGAGCACCTGCTCCCAGGGGCCCTTGAGCAGCTCTGGCGGGCGCCCGAGCTGGAACAGGCCGGCCACGGCCGCCGGGTCTCCGCCGGGGCCGCTGGCCTCGAGCGCGGCCAGGTAGAGGTCTCGCGCCTCCCCTGCGCGGCCGAGGGTCTGCTCGCAGCGCCCCATGCGCGCCAGCGCGCTCGGGTCGCCCGTCGCCGCGTGATAGCGGCGGAGGTGCTCGAGGGCCTTGCCCGGATGCTGGCGCTCCCAGGCAACCCCGCACACCCAGTCGGTGTGCGGCTCGTCGGGCTGGAGCTCGCGCACGCGCTCGACGAGGCGTGAGACCTCGTCGCCCGCAAAGGAGAGCTCGAGGTCGAGCGCGTTCAGCAGCGGCGCGGGGTCCTCGGGGTATCGCTCGACCAGCTCCATGAAGAGCGCCCGAGCCTCCGCGGCGCGCCCGGTCTGGGTCAGCACCTCGAAGATCGCCTCGCAGAGCCGCCCGCGTTCGTCGCGCGCCTCGACCCGCTGCACGAGGTCGAGCAGCACCTCCTGCTGGTCCTCGGGCTCGACCAGCGCGAGGTGCTCGAAGAGGACCTGCCCCTCGGGCTCCTCCACCAGGAGCGCGGTGTAGAGCTCGCGCGCGCGCGCCGGCTCCTGCTCCTTGACCAGGCGCGCCAGGACGCGACGGAACCAGGGGTCCTCCGGGAACTCCTCGCTCGCCTCCTCCAGCCGCGCTTGGTTGGCGAGCAGGCGGCCTTGCCCGTCGAGGGCGCGCAGCTCGAGCACGAAGGCCTGCCGCCGGTCGTGGGCGAAGAGCTCCTTGGCGATCCGCCCGACTTGGGCCCACTGCTCGCGTTGGGCGGCGAGCTGGCCGCGCCAGGTGAGCAGGAAGCTGGGCGGATAGCGCTCGGCGTTCTCCTTCAGCCAGGCCCCGGCGGCTGGCTCCTGGTCGGTCTCGAGCAGGTGGACCAGGTAGCTGGCGGCGGGCGTCGGGTCGTAGGGGAGGAGCTCGATCAGCTTCAGGAGCGCCCGCCTGCAGCCGATGGTCTCGCCCTTGGCGGCGCGCAGGCTCGCCAGGCGCTCCCAGGCCGGGATCATGGACACGCGCTCGGCGACGCAGGCCTCGAAGAGCTCCTGGGCGCGCTCGAGCTGACCGCGGCGCGCCGCGATCAAGCCGAGCCCGTAGCGCGCGCCTACTAGCTCGTCCTCGTCGGCGAGCCGCTCGAAGGCCGCGACCGCCTGGGCCGTGCGCCCCGCGTAGTCGTCCAGGACCGCCAGCTGGAAGCGCGCCTCCGGCGTCGTCTCGCGGCCGACGAGCTGCTCACTCGCCCACGCGTGCAGGGCCCGCGCCGCCCCGCCCGCGCAGGGCGGGAGGCTGCTGAGGAGGGCGTCGAGGTGGTGGGCTCGCGGCGCAGGGAGCTCCGCCGGGAGGTAGCGGACGACCTCCGCCGCGTCCGGCTCTCGGCTCAAGCGCGCCCGGACCCGCAGGACCGCCAGCTCGAAGGCCTCGAGCGCCGTCAGCACTCCCTCGCGCTGCCGCTGGAGCAGCTCCTGGGTCGCGACCCCCGCCTCCCCCTCACTCAGCTCGGCCCCCGCCAGCGCGAGCAGGGCCTCGACGGGCTGGGCGCGCCGCGCCGCCTCGCTCCCGGCGCTGTCCTTCTCGCCTTCGTCGCCCTCGTCACCTCCCTCGCCCTCCTCGCCAGAGCGCGCGGCCGGGGGCAGCTCGACGGCCTCGGCCAGGTCGAGGCGACCCTGGCGCGCGTAGTAGCCGCGCAGCGCCATCGCGGCCGAGATCGAGTAGGGCGCGATCCGGATCATGTGTTGGTAGAGCCGCTCGGCTTCGAGGGGCTGGCCGACCTCGAAGCAGAGCTCGGCCGCCAGGGTCCGCAGGGGCTCGCTGCGAGGGTGGACCGCGAGCAGCTCGCGGACGCGGGCCTGGCGGCGCGAGGCCGGGCCTTCGCCGCGGCGCAGTACGACCAGGCTGGCCTCGAGGTGCTCCGGCTCGATCTCGAGGCACACCTCGCGCGCCTCGGTCGCGCGCTGGTATTCGCCTGTCCCCTCGAGGGCGACCGCGTAGGCCGACCACAGCTCGGGCAGCTGAGCCGCCCGCTCGAGCAGCAGCTCGCAGCAGCGGCGCATGCGCGGCCAGTCCCCCTCGCCGCGCGCGCGCAGCATGCGCAGGTAGGAGCGGAAGAAGGGGCTCGCTCGTCGGCGCAGCTCGCGCAGCACCTCGCCGCCGGCCTCGACGCCGAGGGACTGCAGCGCCAGCGCCGCGCGCATGCGCGAGGAGAGGTCGACCTCGTCATTGCGCGCGACCCGCTCGGCCACGGGAGCCAGCTCGCCGCTGGGCAGGAACACCTCGGGGTGCGCGAGGAGGAACTCGTCCGCGCGATAGGACTCCGGCTCGAGCTCGGCGAAGCCGCTCTGGGCCTCCTCGATCCGCTCCGCCCACAGGTCACGGGTGACCCGCCGGGCCTGACTCGCGCGCGGGCAGGTCCGCAGCTCGGGCGGAACCGCGTCTCGGGGGACGATCGCGACCAGGGGGTCGCCGGCGTTGGCGAAGGAGGGCGCCAGGTGCTCGTAGGCCACGTAATAGGGGAGCCCGAAGGAGGGGTCGATCACCTCGACCTCGCCGAAGGCGTCGTCGTAGCCGACGATCAGCTCCATGTGGCCCTGCAGCATGTGCGAGCGGGTCGCCAAGAGCGGCAGCCCCGCGTCGATCGCGGCGCGCACGGCTGAGGCCTCGACGGGGAGGTCGAGCGGCTCGAGCCCGCGCTGCTCGAGCCAGCGGTCGAGCTGCCAGTTGGCGACGCCGACGCTGCCGCCCATTTCGCGATAGAGCTCAGCCGGGTCGGCGGCGACGCCGGCGTGGCGGAGGAGCATCGCGACCGAGGTCGCGACGCACATGTTCTTGTGCTGCACCAGGGGCTGGACCGCGAGGCTCCGCCCCGCCTCACCCGCGGCCGCGCTGCGCAGCCGCGGCGCGAGGGGCTCGGGCGCCTCGTCGAGCTGGCCTGCCTCGCCTGCGGCGCCGGGCTCTGCGCGAGCCGCCTCCCAGCGGGCGGCGTAGTCCTCGTCGAGCGCCTGGGCCCCCTCGATCGCCTCTTCCCGGCGCCCGGCGCCCCACAGGGCTCGCACGCGCAGCCCGCGCTCTGCGAGCCGGATCCGCTCGCCGAGCTCCTCGTCGACCGCGAAGATCGGCTGGGCGACCCGCTCGTCGAGGCGCGCGAGCAGAGTCCCCATGTCCTTGCGCGCGTAGAGCTCGCCGAGCTCGATCACGGCGAGCATTTCGTCCTCGGGGAGCAGCGCTCGCGCCTGGTCCAGGCGCTCGCGCGCCTCCTCGTGACGGGCGAGCGCGCTCAGGCAGCGGTAGCTGAACACCCAAGGTCGCGCCCAGCGCGGGCAGGCCTCGCGGACCCGCGCGAAGCGCTCGAGCGCCGCAGCCCAGTCGCGCAGCGTCAGGAGCGCGTAGGCGAGCTCGTAGTCGACGAAGGGGTCGGCCCCCTCGGAGCACTCATCCAGCAGCTCACGGGCGGGCCGCTCGCGGGAGATCTGGGCCAGCGCCGAGACGCGCAGGCTGCGGGCGAGGGGGCTCCACTCGTGATCGAGCTCGGGCTCGAGCTCGTCCAGGCGACGCAGTGCAGCCAGGACCCGAGCGCGCTGACAGAGCGCGCGGACCCACATCAGCTGCACGCGCGGATCGGAGGCCCCTGGCCCCTCGGCCTCGATCAGCTGCTGGTAGAGGTCCTCCCTCCCCGCGGCGCGGTGCAGGTCGAGCCGGAGCAGCAGGACCTCCGGGTCCTTCCCCGGCTCGAGCCCCGCCGCGGCGTCGTGGGCCCGCCGCAGCTCCCCGGCGTAGAAGGCCTTCGCGACGGCCCCCCAGCGACCTCCCAGACGAGGTTCAGAACGTCGTGACTCATAGAACACTCGCCGAGTCTGACCAGCTCCTTCGACCCACGCAAGCCGAGCGAGCTAGGCGCCCGACATCCGGCGAAGCGGGGCAGGCGAGCCCGCTCCCCTCCCATGCAGCTGCGACTCTGTCAGCGCCAAGCCCGCGTCGCACAAGCGCAGACGCCCCGTCGTCCACGACGGGGCGTCCGCTCGGGTCGACTTGGCGGTCGCTAGCTGACGCGGGCGACGGGGTGCTGCGCGCCGCGGACGAGCTTGCCGGGCAGCTCGCCGGTGGTCTCGCCCTCGGCGTAGACCTGCACGCCGCCGACGAAGGTCGCGCTGTAGCCCTGGACCTCCTGGATCAGGCGGCGGCCGCCAGCGGGCAGGTCGTGGACGACGCGCGGGGCGTCGAGGTGCAGCCGCTCGAGGTCGATCAGGTTCAGGTCGGCGCGCAGGCCTGGCAGGAGCCGGCCGCGGTCGTGGAAGCCGAAGAACTCGGCCGTGTCGTAGGTCTGCTTCTTGATCACGCGCTCCAGGGGGAGGCGATCGCCGCGGGTCCGGCCCTGGACCCAGTGGGTCATGAGGTAGGTCGTGATGCTCGCGTCCTGGATCGCGCCGCAGTGGGCGCCGCCGTCGCCGAGGCCCAGGATCGTGTTGTCGTTGAGCAGCTGCTCGCGGATCGGCTCCATGTTCCCGTAGGAGTAGTTGAAGACCGGGAAGTAGAGCAGCGCCTCGCCCTCGTCCTCGAGCAGGAGGTCGTAGGCCACCTCGGCCGGGGTCTTGCCCTGGGCCTTGGCGAGGGCCGCCAGGCTCTGGTCGGGGGTCGGCTCGTAGTTGGGCTCCTTGCCCAGGGGGAACATCTTGGTCCAGGTCCGGGTCAGGAAGTCGTAGAAGCCGCCCTGGCTGGGCGGGACCTCGGCCACCAGGCGAGCGCGGAAGCTCGGGTCGCGCAGGGTCGCCAGCTGCTCGGGCCAGGGCTTCATGGCGATCGACTGCCAGGTCGGGCAGAACACGAAGGGGTGCGCGGTGCAGCGCCAGCCCTGGAGCAAGCCCGAGGGGCGGCCGGCGACCTGCGCGCGAATCTTGCTCCCGGCGGCGGCGGCGTCGTCGAGCCAGGTCAGCAGCTCGCGCCACAGGTCGGGGCGCTCGTCGCACTGGAGCAGGTTGAAGCTGGCGGGGCGGCCCGTCATGTCGGAGAGCTCGCGCAGCCAGATCACCTCCTGGTCCATGTCGACGTGGTTGCTCGTCATCTGGAACACGCCCTGGCCGAGCTCGCCGAGGGACTTGCCGATCCCGAAGAGCTCGTCGCGGGCCGCGTAGGTGCCGGGCATCACCTCGCCGCTCTTGCAGCGGTGGATCAGCGTGCGCGAGGTCGAGAAGCCGAGGGCGCCGGCGGCGATCCCCTCCTTGACCAGGGCCGCCATCTTCTCGATGTCAGCGGCGGTCGCCTCCTCGTTGTCGATCCCGCGCTGGCCCATCACATAGGCGCGCAGGGGGCCGTGGGGGACCTGGGTCGCGATGTCCATGCCGTAGGACTTGCTCGCGAGGGCGTCCAGATACTCGGGGAAGCTCTCCCAGCCCCACTCGATCCCCTCGCTGAGGGCCGCGCCGGGGATGTCCTCGACGCCCTCCATGAGGTCGATCAGGAACTCCTGGCCGTTGGGGGCGACCGGGGCGAAGCCGACGCCGCAGCTGCCCATCACGGCGGTGGTCACGCCGTGCCAGCCCGAGGGGGTCAGGTAGGGGTCCCAGGTGCACTGGCCGTCGTAGTGGGTGTGAATGTCGACGAAGCCCGGGGCGAGCAGGCGCCCCTCGGCGTCGATCTCACGCTTGCCGGGCTCGCTGACCTGGCCGACGGCGACGATCTGGTCTCCCGAGACGGCCAGGTCACCGCGGTAAGCGGGGGCTCCGGTGCCGTCGACGATGGTGGCGTTACGAATGACGAGGTCGTGCATGGGTGTTTCTCCTGTTGTGCTGGAATATTAACCGACCGGTTAGCACTCCGTCAGAAAAACGCCTCCCTGTTTAAGTCGCACTATCAATGGCCTTTGGAGTGGGGCTTCGGGCTGCAGAGCGCCCTGCCTATAGTCCGCCCATGAAGGTTTTGATCCTGGGCGGGACAGGCTTCGTGGGCGCGCACACCGTGCGGGCCTTCCTCGCAGAGGGTCACGAGGTGGCCGTCCTCAGCCGCGCCACCAGCCCGCGCGAGGTGCTCGCCGACGTCGCAGACGACGTGGAGTGGGTCCAGGGCGACCTGCGCGACGCCCCCTCCCTCGAGCGGGCCTTCGCGGGACGCGAGGTCGTGGTCCACCAGGCGGGGATCCTCTCGCTCTGGGACAAGCAGAGCCAATCCCTCTACGACGTCAACGTGCTGGGCACGCGCCGGGTCGTCGACGCCTGCCTGAAGGCCGGGGTGCGGCGCCTGGTCTACACCGGCTCGGTCGGCGTCTACGCCGGGAGCAAGGACCCGATCCTGGTCGACGAGGCCGGGGCCCCCGACGTGAGTCGCTTCCACAGCTTCCACGTGACCTCGATGTGCCTGGCCGAGGCCGAGGTCTACAAGGGGATCGCGCGCGGACTCGAGGCCGTGCTGCTCCACCCCTCGCTCTGCCTGGGGCGCGGCGACCGCAACTGGCACAGCTCGTGGGCGATCGTGGGCCTGGCCTGCCTCAAGCTGCCCGTGATCCCGCCCGGCGGAATCAACGTGGTGGACGTGCTGGACGTCGCCAGGACGCACGTGGCGGCGGCCAGCAAGGGCACCCCCGGCGCGAGCTACCTCCTGGGCGGCGAGAACCTGACCAACGGCGCCTGGAGCGAGCTCCTCCGCCAGGTGCTCGAGATCCCCAAGCTGCCGGTGGTCAAGATCCCGCGCCGGGGGATCCACGCCCTCGGCAGCGTGGGCGAATGGGTCGCGCGGGCGCGCGGGGTCGACCGCGGCACCTACGTGACCCTGAACCAGGCCCTCAGCCACGCGATGTCCCTCTACTGGTGGATCGACGATGCCAAGGCCGCCCGCGAGCTGGGGCACGGCCACTCGCCGATCCGCCCCGCCCTGAAACGCCAGGTCGAGTGGCTGGGCGAGCACGGCCGCCTCCCGGGGCAGGGCTTCGGGCTCAAGGAGTTCGGCGAGACCTTCCTGGGCATGGGTGGGGTCTAGCGATAAGTTCTGCCAGGTGAGATCGCTCTTCCTCCTGCTCGCCTGCTCCCTCCTGCTCGGCTGCCCGCCCCCCTCGGCCAAGCCGCAGGCGGTCCCCCTCAGCGCCGAGGAGCGCAGCCAGGTCATGGTGGCCTGCGGACGCTGCCACCCCGCGCCCGATCCGAGCCTCCTGCCCAAGGCCCGCTGGGAGGAGCTGATCCCGACGATGCTCGGGATGCCCCTCCCCAAGGGGGTCGAGCAGCTGAGCGAGCTCGAGCTCGAGCTCGCCCTGCGCCACTACACCAGCCAGGCGCCGAGCGAGCTGCCGCGCGCGCCGCAGGCCAAGGCCCTGAGCACCAAGCTCGCCTTCGCGGTCGAGGGCTTCATTCCGCAGCGCAAGGAGTTCCTCGCCACGCGGTCCCCGGCGGTCAGCAACCTGCGCTTCGTCAACCTGAGCGACCCGAACAAGCAGGATCTGCTGATCTGCGAAATGCGCAGCCAGTCGCTCTTCCTGCTGCCGGCCTGGGCGCCCCAGAAGCAGCGGCGGATCATGGGGCTCGCGCGCGGGCTCAACTACCCCTCGCGCGTCCTGCTCCAGGACCTGACGGGGGACCGGCGCCCCGACCTGCTCGTGACGGGGCTCGGCGGCATGGACCCCACCAACGAGGAGCGGGGCGGGGTCCTGCTCCTGACCCAGACGCCCCAGCGCAAGTTCGAGGCGCGCGCGATCGCGCCGGCCGTGGGGCGAGCCACGGACGCGCGCCCCGCCGACCTCGACGGGGACGGCGACCTGGACCTGGTCGTGTGCGCCTTCGGCTGGCGCGGGCCGGGCAAGCTCTTCGTGCTGCGCAACGAGGGCGGCTCGCCCACTCGCTACGAGCCGGTCGAGGTCGACTCGCGCGACGGCTACATCCACGCGATCCCCCACGACCTCGACCAGGACGGCGACCTCGACGTGGTGGCCGTGATCGCCCAGGAGCACGAGCGGGTCGTGTTCCTGCGCAACGACGGCAAGGGCCAGCTCGAGCCGCTCACGCTCTACGCCGCGCCCCACCCGGCTTGGGGGAGCTCGGGCCTCGAGCTGCACGACATGGACGGCGACGGGGACCTCGACCTGCTGGTGAGCAACGGCGACTCCCTCGACGACCGCCTGCTCAAGCCCTACCACGGGGTCGGCTACCTGGAGCTGACCGGGCTCGAGCGCGGGCTGCCGCAGGTGACCTACCGGCGGATCGGCGACCAGTACGGCTGCGAGGCGGCCAGCGCGGCCGACCTCGACGGGGACGGCGACCTCGACGTGGTCGGGGTGTCCTTCGTGCCCCAGGTCGACCCCAAGACCTGGGAGGGGATCGACACGGTGGTCTGGTTCGAGCGCACCGCCAGCGGCTGGGAGCGCCACGCCCTCGAGCAGGGGCGCGCGATCCACCCCTGCCTCGCGATCGGCGACTACGACCGCAACGGCAAGCCCGATATCGCCGTCGGCAACTACGTCTGGATCGGCGAGGGAGACCGGGCCACCACCCAGGCCGACTTCGTGACCCTGTTCACAGCTCGCTGAGCCTTCCGGGCTGTGGGGAGCGGTCCATAGAATCGGCTTATGAAGCTGCTCCCTTCCCTCAAGCGCCCCACGATCGCCGACGCCTGGGCTCGCACCAGCAAGCTCCCCTTCGGCAACCGCGTGTTCTCGCGCCTGATCGGGCGTATGGCGCCCTACTCGGGCTCGGTCGGGGCCACGATCCTCGACCTGAGCGACGGCTACTGCCGCGCCGAGCTGCGCGAGCGCCCCGAGATCCGCAACCACCTCCGCTCGATCCACGCCGTGGCCCTGATCAACCTGGGCGAGCTGGCGACCGGGTTGGCGGTGATGCACGCCGTCGACGGGCGCGGGCGCGGGATCGTGACGATGCTCAAGATGGAGTACTACAAGAAGTCGCGCGGCACGATCACCGCCACCTGCGACGTGGACCTGCCCCAGAGCCCCGGTTCGCACGAGCTGGACGTGACCGGCGAGCTGCGCGACGAGCAGGGGGACCTGGTCGCCAAGGCCTTCGCGCGCTGGAAGCTGGACCTGCGCTGACATGCTCGATCCGGTGCTCCCAAGTCAGCTGACGCCCGCCGAGGTCTGCGCGCGACTCGCCGCCGGCGAGGAGCTCTGCCTGCTCGACGTGCGCGAGGACGAGGAGCTCGAGCGCGCGGCGCTGCCGCACCCCCACCTGCACCTGCCCATGGGCGAGCTGACCGTGCGCGTCGGCGAGCTCGACCCCGAGGCGCGCTGGGTCGTGGTGTGCCACCACGGGATCCGCAGCGCCCACGTCGCGAACTTCCTCGCCAGCCAGGAGTTCGCCTGGGTCGCCAACCTGCGCGGCGGGATCGACGCCTGGGCCCGCGACGTCGACCCCTCGATTCCTCGCTATTAGCTCGCTGCGCGGGATTGCTCCGCAAAGAGGGGCTCGCTAACCTCGCGAGCTATGCCAGTCGAGCTCGAGTCCCATCCGCCTGAGCGCCGCGAGCGACCCCTGATCGTCGCTGGCGGCTGCTGCTCTTGTTGCTGCTGTTGCTCCTGCTGCGTGCACAGCCTGGGCGGCGCGATCGGGGGCGCGATCGGCTCGGGACGCGCGCTGCGCCCCGCCGAGGCCGAGCTCGAGGCCGCAGCCTTCGAGGGCAAGGACACGGCGTCCGCCGACGAGAAGATCGCGCAGCGGCGCGCGGCGATCGGGGTCTACTGGCTGCTGGTCGCCGCGGTCACGATCCTCGGCTCCCTCGGCCTGAGCCTGACCCAGGACATGTTGTGGGGCGTCGGGCTCGTGTTCCTCGGCTTCCCCCTGATCCAGCTGGTGGCCTCGCTGTTGAGCCTCGCCTACTGCCTGTGGCACAAGGAGCGGCTCAAGGCCTTGGGGACCGTGACGCTCTGGAGCTTCGGCGGCGGGGTCCTGATCTGGCTGCCGATCGTGGCCTTCTTCCTGCTCCAGGGGAGCCTGTGAGCGAGCAGGCCGGCGAAGCGACGCCCGCAGCGGCGCCTCCTGCCCCGCGGGGAAACACCCCCAAGCGGGTGGCGCAGATCGTAGCCGGCGCCCTGCTCGCCGCCCTGGTGGCGAGCGGCGCGCTCTGGGTCCGCGGGAGCCGCACCTCAGGCCAGGCGCTGGCCCCGGCCAGCGCAGCCGAGGGCACCTCGCACCAGCTCTACCAGTCTGGCGAGCGCACCCTGGTCCAAGCCGCCGCGGTCGTCGACCGGCCCCTGAGCGAGGTGTGGGCGATCGTCACCGACTACGAGCACTTCTCCGAGATCTTCCAGCCGCCCCTGTGGACCCTCGACGTTGCGCCCAAGGGGCGCGGCGCGGGAGCCCACCCCAGGGACTGCCGCCTGGAGGGCGAGGCCCGCTCCCGCCTGTGGACGATCCCGGTCGCCGTCGACCTCAGCCACAGCGTGAGCCCGGAGGGCGTCCACCGCGCCAGCTGGGACAGCTCGCCCGAGGCGGGCACCAACCGCGGCTCGTGGACGCTGACTCCGCTGGAGGGCGGCGGGACGCGGATCCTCTACGAGGCCGAGATCGACGTGCCGCCCTACCCGCGCTTCATGGTGCACAACCTGCTCCTGAGCGAGGTCGACTACGTCGTCAACGCGGTCCGCGACCGCGCAGGCCGCTAGCCCTGAGCGAGCTCCCTGCGCGCCGCCTCCAGCTAGCGCTGCCCTTCAGCGTGCTGACCGGCGTCGGCTTCGTGCGCCTGGTGTGCGGCGAGGACCTGCGCTACACCCTGCGCGGCGAAGGGCTCGAAGACTGGCTCCCCGCTCTGCTCGCGGCGCTCGAGCCGCCAGGGGCCCGCCCTGAGGACGTCGTCGCCCTCGCGCCCGCGAGCGCGAGCGAAGACGCGCGCTCCGTCCTGGCCCGCCTGGTCAGCGAGCGGGTGCTGGTCGACGCCGCGCCCGCCCTCGACGCGCCCGCCGCCTTCGCGCTCGAGCTCCACGGCCAAGGGCCCGTCCGGGACGCGCTCGAGGAGCAGCCCCTGGGCGAGGGACGCCCGCTGGCCGTGCTCGTCCAGGACACCCTCGACTACGGGGCCGCCAAGGCCTTCTCGGCCGAGCGCCTGCGCGAGGGCCGCGAGGCGCTGTGGGTCACGACCGGGCCCATGAACCGGGCCTGGGTCTCGCCCCTGCTCCTGCCCCGCGACGGGCCCTGCGCGGGCTGCCTGCTGCTCCGCTTCGAGCGCCTCTCGCCCTTCCCCGAGCTCTACGGCGAGCTCGAAGCCCAGGGCGAGGCCCTGCGGCCGACTCCCTTCCCCGCCGAAGGGGCGGCGCTCCTGGCGCTGCTCGTGCGCTGGAAGGCGCGCCTGGCCCGGGCCGAGCCCTGGCCCGCGGCCCTGTTCCGGCTCCAGCGCCTGGACGCGAACAGCCTGGAGGTCAGCTCTCACCGAGTCCTGCGCGAGCCCGACTGCGAGGTGTGCGCCCCGTGGCGCTGAGGAAGGAGCCCGCGGTCCTCGACGCCCACGACCGCGACGTGCTCGATCCGCTCACGGGCCTCTTCAAGGGGCTCGGCCCCCTCGCGCCGCGCCCGAGCGACCCCGACCTCCAGCTCTGGGCGGGGACGCTCGCGCCCGCGGGCGCGCGTCACGTGGACGTCGCGGTCGGCGGCGCAGGCTGGACCCAGGCCGCCGCGACCCTGGCCGGCCTCGGCGAAGGGATCGAGCGCCACCAGCCCTGCCCCTTGCCTGGCGAGGAGGGCGTCGAGGCCTCCTACGCCGACTGGCCCCTCGACGAGCCGGCCTTGGGGCCCGAGTCCTGGGTCCTGTTCCACCCCGAGCAGCACGCCCGCGAGGGCTTCCCCTTCCGCCCCTTCACGCCCGCGACTCGGCTCCGCTGGACCTCCTTCCGCGACCTCGAGGGCGAGCCGCGCTGGATCCCCGAGGAGCTGGGCTTCCTCTACCTCCGCGCCGGCCAGGACCACGTCCTCTCGCCGGGGATCTCGACCGGGCTGGCCGCGGGCCGGCTCACGGACCCCGTCGTGCTGCGCGGCGTGCAGGAGGTCGTCGAGCGCGACGGGCTGATGGGCTTCTGGTGGGGCAGCTACGCCCTCGAGCGCTGGCCCCTCGAGCGGGCCCTGGCCGCGCTCCCCGCGCCCCTGCTCGAGCGCCTGCTGCGGCCCCAGCTCACCCTCTCCTGCTACCGGGTCGAGAGCCCTTACAGCCGCAACCTGTGCGTGGTCACCTGCCAGGGCCCCGAGCGCGAGGGCTTGTGCTTCAGCGCCGGAGCGGCCTGCCGCGAGACCCTCGGCGACGCCTTCGCCAAGGCCGCGGTGGAGGCGGTCCAAGGGCGGAGCTACGTGCGCTGGCTGCTGACCCGCGGCGTCCCGCCCGAGCCGGGCCGCCCGCGCGACTTCTCCGAGCACGCGGTGTTCTTCAGCCGCTTCCCCGAGGCCTTGGAGCGGACCGCCTTCGCCCGCGCCCAGCCGGCGCCCGAGCGCGACTTCGGCGGCGAGGCGCCCGAGACCCTCGCCGTCCTGCGCGCGCGCCTCGAGCCCGCCCACCCGATCCTGGTCCGCTCGATGACTCCGCTCGACCTGGCCCGCGACCGCCGCTGGCGGGTGGTGAAGGTCGTGATCCCAGGGCTCCAGGCCATGCACGGCAACCACGAGCTGCCCCTCCTCGGCGGGCCGCTGTGGCGGCCGCGCGGCTGGAGCGAGTGGAGCGAGGTCATCCCCCACCCCTTCCCATGAGCGACCCCCTCCACGAGACCGAGCTCGACCCGGCCCGCTTCCCCGAGTTCCGCGACCGGATCCTGGCCCACGACGCCGAGGGGCCGGGCGACCACAGCCCGCGCGCCTATCCGGGCGGCGAGCGCTACCCGCTCCCGCGCCCGCGCGCGCGCCGGCTGAGGGCCTTCGACCGGGTCCTGGTCGAGCGACGCAGCCGGCGCCGGCTGAGCGAGCAGCTCCCCAGCGCCGAGCAGCTCGGGCGGCTGCTCTGGGTGTCGCACGCCGTGCACGCCCCGCCGGGCGCGGGTCCTACGCCCTCGGCCGGCGGCCTGGCCGCGCTCGAGCTCTACGCGGTGGCCTGGGACCCGGCCGCCTGGCTGCCGGCGGGCCGCTACCACTACGACCGCGCCGAGCACGCGCTGGTCGGGCTCTACCCCGGCGACGCGCGCGACGACTGGCGCGCGTGCCTGCCCTCCCTGGACCAGTTCGAGGGCGGCGCGCTGCTGTGGGTGCTGGTCGCAGACGCGGCCCGGATCGAGGCCAAGTACGGGGAGCGCGGCGCGCGCTTCGCGCTGCTCGAGGCGGGTCACCTGATGCAGAACCTCTGCCTGGCCAGCCACAGCCTGGGTCTCTGCACCCTGCCCCTGGGCGGGCTCTTCGAGGCCGAGGCCGCCCGCCGGCTGCGCCTGCCGAGGAGCGACCGGGTGCTCTACGCGGGCGCGCTCGGCGCGCCGCTCTAGGCAAGCCTCACGGGCCGGGATCACTCCGCGGGCGGGCCGCCGCGGGGCGTCGCGATCGGGTCGCCGCCCGTGACGTCGAGCAGGGCGCGGATCAGGTAGTTGGTCTCGTCGTCGGCGTCGTAGCGCTCCCAGCGGAAGACGACTTCGCCCGCGGGGTCGACGATCAGCACGCAGGGCACACGGCGGACTCCGACGCGGACCAGCGCCTGGAGGCGGGGCGCCCGGAGCAGGTGGTCGTAGCGCTCACGCCGCTTCAGGTGCATCCCAAGGACCTTGCGTCGGCCGTCCAAGAGGGGCTCGGCATCCGCGGAGTCCGCGCGCTCCTCGAGATCGCTGGGGGTGAGCTTGGCGGGGGCGTCCCAGGTGGGCACGCCGACCCAGCTCAGCTCGCCTTCGCGGTCGAAGCGGCGATGCGCCTGCTCGACGCAGTCGTCGAGGGTCCAGGTCTCGGGGGCGCGGGCGGGGGACAACGAGCCACCCCTGCGCGCGGCGCGCGCGGCGTCGGCCTCGTCGTAGTGATCGGGGCCGGGCACGAGGTCGAGGTCGTCCACGTCGAACACGTGCAGGACCAGGAAGCGCTCCTTGCCCTGGGCGCTGGCGAGCGTGACGGGCCGCCCTTCGAGGTCGGCCAGGCTGATCGAGGCGAGCGGGGCGCGCTCACCCAGGCTGGGAGCCTGCCGGGCGCGGGTCGCGCGCTCACCGTCGTCGGCGAGGGCGAAGGGGAGCGCGAACAAGGCCAGCAGCAGGACGCTGATCAGGGCCAGGGTGCGGGCGACGGTCTTCATGGGGGACTCCTTCACCCCGGACACCGCAAGCCGCACGCCAAGCCTCGCGATAGCCCTCGTCGCCCGCGGAGCGCCCTGGGGCGGGTCAGCGCTGTCGGAGTCGGGGCGCGCGCGCCTCGCTTCGGCGCCGGTGAACCCGCGCTCTCGCCTTGGGGGGTTCCGCGCTAGAGTGCCGCGACACTTCCCCTCCGACCCCGCGTCGGGAGGGCAGACCAAGGAGGCGCTGACCCGTGAGCGTGGACCCGAACCTGCTGGACGACCTCGAGGGGCGCGGCCTGATCCACCAGATCGCCGAGCCCAAGGACGCGCCCCTGCGCAAGCTGCTCGAGGAGCCCCAGGTCATCTACGCCGGCTTCGACCCGACCTCCTCCAGCCTGCACATCGGCAACCTGATCCCGCTCTTCGGCCTGCGCCGCTTCCAACAGGCGGGCCACAAGGTGATCGTGCTCGCCGGCGGCGCGACCGGCATGATCGGCGACCCCAGCGGCAAGAGCAGCGAGCGGACCCTGATGACCAAGGAGGTCCTCCAGGCCAACCTGGCGGGGGTCAAGCAGCAGCTGAGCGCCTTCCTCGACTTCGAAGGCGACAACCCCGCGCTGCTCGTCGACAACCTCGACTGGACCGAGAACCTCGGCCTGCTCGACTTCCTGCGCGACATCGGCAAGCACTTCTTCGTGAACGTGATGGTCAAGAAGGACTCGGTCAAGGACCGCCTGGACCGCGAGGGCGAGGGCCTGTCCTTCACCGAGTTCAGCTACAGCCTGCTGCAGGGCTTCGACTTCTTCTGGCTGCACCAAAATCACGGCTGCAAGGTCCAGATCGGCGGCAGCGACCAATACGGCAACATCGTGGCGGGCACCGACCTGATCCGGCGCAAGACGGAGGGCGAGCGGGGCTACGGCCTCACGATGCCGCTCCTGCTCAAGCCCGACGGGACCAAGTTCGGCAAGTCGGCCGAGGGTCAGAACATTTGGGTCGACCCGGGCAAGACCAGCCCCTGGGCCTTCCGCCAGTTCTGGTTCAACCAGCCCGACGACATGGTGATCACGCTGCTCAAGCGCTTCACCTTCTTGCCGCTGAGCGAGATCAGCAAGCTGGAGGAGACGGTCGGCAAGGGGCGCGAGGCGCAGCGCGCGCTCGCGGTCCACATGACCGGGCTCGTTCACGGCGAGGAGACCGCGACCCAGGTCGAGAAGGCGGCCGAGGTGTTCTTCAACCCCAAGGCCGACCTGCGCGAGATGCCCGTCGAGCTGCTGGAGGACGCCTTCTCGGAGGCGCCCACCACCGAGCTCGCGCGGAGCGAGCTCGAGGGCGAAGGCAAGAACTGGCTCGACCTCGTGGTCGAGGTCGCGTGGGGCGGCGCCAACAAGCGCGGCCAGGCCCGCAAGGACATTCAGGGCAACGCGATGTCCCTCAACGGCCAGAAGCTGACCGACCCCGACGCCGCGATCACGACCGAGCACCTCGTCCACGACCGCTACCTGGTGCTCCGCAAGGGCAAGAAGAGCCAGTTCCTCGTCAAGCTCCAGTAGCCCTCCGCTTGGCGGCGAGCGCTCGCGCTGCCGCAGGTCAGCGCGACCCGTTACCTTCCAGGGGACCAGGAGGGACCGCCGTGCTGACTCGCTACGCCCACAGCCAGCTGCTCGACACGAGCGAGGTCCGCCACGTGGACACGCCCGACGGCGTGCGCCTCCACGTGGAGGTCCTCGGCCAGACGCACCCCGAGGCGCCGGTGATCCTGCTGGCCAACGGCCTCGGCGGGCGGCTCTACGCCTGGGAGCCGCTGATCGAGCGCTTCGCGCCGACGCACCGGGTCGTGACCTGGGACTACCGCGGCTTGTTTCAGTCGAGCGCGCCGGCCCGCGCCCACCAAATGGGCGTCCCGCATCACGCCGCCGACGCCCTGCGCGTCATGGACGCCGTCGGCGCCCGCAGCGCGACCCTGGTCGGCTGGTCCATGGGCGTGCAGGTCAGCCTCGAGGCCGCGCTGCAGGCGCCGGAGCGCGTCGAGCGCCTGGTCCTGATCAACGGCACCCACGGCAACGTGTTCGACACGGGCTTTCAGCCCCTGGTCCGCTTCCCCCGCCTGCGCCGGGTCATGCACGGGCTGGTCGAGCACCTCAGCAACGAGTCGCTGACCCTGCGCGCCCTGCGCGGCTGGACGCTCTGGGAGCCCAACCTCAAAGTTGGCGGCAGCGTGGCCGCGCTCTGGGCCTGGAACCGGCGCGTCGAGGACATGTACCGCCAATACGTCAACGACGTGATGGGCCACTCGCTCATCAACTTCCTGCGCCTGTTCCAGCACCTCGACGCCCACAGCGTCTACCCCCTCCTGCCCGAGGTGATCCAGCCGACGCTCGTGATCTCGGGCGGCGTCGACTACCTGACCCCGCCCAGCATGTCGCGCGAGATCGCCAAGCGGATCCCCCGGGCCGAGCACCTGCACATTCGGCGGGCCAGCCACTTCGTGCTGCTGGAGTATCCCGAGCGGGTCCTGCGCCGGATCGAGGACTTCCTCCGCTAAGGGGACCGACGCGATCGGTGAGCGGCGTAGCGGAGGCGTGAAGACGGTCGTTTTCACCGCAGAGACGCAGAGGAC
>MDTG01210053.1_pt1 | contig 29208 bp, 18 predicted proteins | sample 811421 | NCBI WGS metagenome assembly MDTG01 (sample SAMN05326645, study PRJNA326480) | marine metagenome | isolation source: seawater | place: Pacific Ocean: South East | collected 2011 | reverse complement strand
GCTGGCGGCCTACTCGGCGGCCTTCGCCCAGACCGGCGTGCTCCAGGCCGAGTCGATCGACGACTTCCTCAGCTGGTCGCGCGCGCTGGCCTATCAGCCGCCGGCGAAGGGCAACCGGATCGCGATCGTGACCAACGCGGGCGGCCCGGGCGTGCTCTCGGCGGACGCCTGCTCGCGCTGCGGGCTCGAGCTGGCTCAGCTGAGCGAGGAGACCCTCGGCAAGCTGAACGAGGTGTTGCCCGCGGTGTGGAGCCGCAACAACCCGATCGACATCATCGGCGACGCGACTCCCGAGCGCTTCCAGCGCGCGGTCGAGATCGTGGCCACAGCGCCCGAGGTCGACGGGGTGGTCGTGATCATGACGGTCCAGGCCATGACGGCGCCCCAGGCGGTGGCCGACGCGCTCGTGGCCGCCAGCAAGCAGTGCGACAAGCCGCTCCTGGCGAGCTTCCTCGGCCTGATCGGGACCGAGGTCGGGGCGGTGCTCGACGAGCACGGGATCCCCGAGTTCAACGTGCCCGAGCAGGCCGTGAGCGCCATGGGCGCCCTGGCGCGGCGCGGGGCCTGGCTGCGGCGGGAGGAGGCCCCCGCCGGGCGCTACCCCCACTTCCCCGAGCCGGACTTCGCCGCCGCCAAGGCGGCCCTGGCCGAGGCCAAGGAGGCGGGTCAGACCAACCTCGACTTGGCGCTGGCCGGGCGCGTGCTCAAGGCCGCGGGCCTGCGCTACAACCGCTCGGATACGGCCAAGGACGAGCACGAGGCCGTCGCCAAGGCGGGCGAGGTCGGCTACCCGGTCGTGATCAAGCTGATCAGCCCTGACGTGGTCCATAAGTCCGACGCGGGCGGCGTGGTGCTCAACGTGACCGACGCCGAGGGCGTGCGCGCCGCCTGCGCCTCGATCCGCGAGAAGATCGAGGCCAGCCACCCGGGCGCGCGGATCGACGGCTTCACGATCGAGGAGATGGTCTCGGGCACCGAGCTCATCGTCGGCATGTCGCGCGACCCGGGCTTCGGGCCGCTCTTCATGGTCGGCATGGGCGGCGTGTTCGTGGAGGTCTACAAGGACGTGGCTTTCCGGCTCGCGCCCTTCAGCCGCCGCGACGCCCTGGACATGATCGGCGAGATCGAGGCCCAGCCCCTGCTCGACGGGGCTCGCTCGCGCCCGGTCCTGGATCGCGGCGAGCTGGTCGAGGTCCTGCTGCGGGTCAGCGCCCTGGTCGAGGCCTTCCCCGAGATCCGCGAGCTGGACGTCAATCCGCTCGTGATCACAGCTGATCGGGGTTTGGTGTGCATCGACGCGCGGGTGATCGCCGGCGAGGGCGAGGTCGTCGCGCACTAAACGAACGAGGCTAAAGGACTTAAGCGAGCCGCGCGTCGGAGGACGCGCGGCTCGTTGGGTGGTGGTTCGCGCGCAACTCCGTTCGTGGAGCCGAGTGCCGCGCGCGACCACCTTCCCCAGACTCCCCAAGGAGGAGAGGTTCGGATCGAGTTGGGGGAGCAAGGACGAGGACGCGGTCCCTCAAGTTTCTTGTTTCCAGTTGTTTGCGAGGGTGGCCCGAACCTGTCGGAGGGCGCTGCTACTCTTGCCCGGCGTCGAGAGGAACCGACTCCTCCACGCCAACGAACACCGAACACGAGGGGCGCGCGAGTCGCCTCTCCCTCACCCGCGAAACACCTCACACCCGAAACACCTCACACACACGAAATACCTATAGCCCCCGAGAGTTGAATCAGGAGATCGTCGTCATGGCCCGCAAGAAGAAGAGCAACAGCAGCAACAGCAACGGCAACGCCGCCAGCAGCGCGAGCAAGTCAGACAGGACCGACAAGGCCGACGCCGCCCGGAAGCAGGCGCTCGACCTGACCCTCGAGCAGATCACCAAGGCCCACGGCAACGGCGCGATCATGCGCCTCGGCGCCGACAGCAAGATGGACATCCCCTCCATTTCGACGGGCTCGCTCTCGCTCGACATGGCGATCGGGATCGGCGGCGTGCCCCGCGGCCGGATCACCGAGATCTACGGGCCGGAGTCCTCGGGCAAGACGACCCTCTCGCTGACGGTCGCGGCCAACGCCCAGAAGCAGGGCGGCGTGGTGGCCTTCATCGACGCGGAGCACGCGCTCGATCCGGCCTACGCTCGTAAGCTCGGCGTCGACCTCGACGCCCTCCTCGTCAGCCAGCCGGACTCGGGCGAGCAGGCCCTCGAGATCGTCGAGCTGCTCGTGTCGAGCAACGCCGTCGACGTGATCGTGGTCGACTCGGTCGCCGCCCTCGTCCCCCGCGCCGAGCTCGAGGGCAACATGGGCGACTCCCACGTCGGCCTTCAGGCCCGCCTGATGTCCCAGGCCATGCGCAAGCTGACCGGCGTCGTGCACCGCACCCGCACCGCGCTGATCTTCATCAATCAGCTGCGCGAGAAGATCGGCGTCATGTTCGGCTCGCCCGAGACGACCTCCGGCGGCCGCGCGCTCAAGTTCTACAGCTCGCTGCGGCTCGACATTCGCCGGATCGCCCAGATCAAGAACAATGACGGCGCGATCGGCAGCCGCTGCCGGGTCAAGGTCGTCAAGAACAAGGTGGCGCCGCCCTTCCGCAAGGCGGAGTTCGACATCCTCTTCGCCCGCGGGATCTCCTGGTTCGGCGACGTGCTCGACCTCGCCGTCGAATACAAGGTCGTGCGCAAGGCGGGCGCCTGGTATTCCTTCGGGGAGACTCGGATTGGCCAGGGTCGCGACCGCACGGTCGACTTCCTCGAGGCGAACGCCGACATCGCCAACGAGATCGAGCAGGCCCTGTTCGCGATCCTGTTCGCCAATCACGAGGCCGAGGAGCAGAAGGTCGAGACCCCGAAGGAGGCCGTCGCCGCCGCTCACTGAATGAACCCACTCGAAGCCTCTCGGATCCGCTCAACCGTCCCTCGAGCGGAGCCCGAGAGGCCTCAGCCCGCTGCCGGGAGGCAGCGAGCACCTCGTCTGGAACGCCGTTGGCAGCAGCGTGGCTGCCGAGCAGGTCCACCAGAGGGCAGCACCCCAAACTCGAGATCCTGATTCGAGATCCTGATTCGAGATCCTGACTCGAGATCCTGATTCGAGATCCTGACTCGAGATCCTGACTCGAGGTTGGGGTAGAGCTGCCGGTGGAGACGCCTGCTCTGACGTGTCGACCCCCCTGGCTGTGCCGGCTTGCTGGCTCATTGGGGTTGGTGGCGCGTCGCTTCGGGGGGTCGCAGGTCGACCTCTTGCCACGTGAACTCGTCACGCGAAGTTCCGGACGCTGTGTCCGTCGTCCCTTGGGTCGCTGAGAGCTGACTTCTGTCCCCAGTCAGCGAGCGATCCGCGCGTCTGCAGCCTCTTGTCTGCAGCCTTGTCTTCGTCGTTTGTCCAAGGGCTAAGCCCCGGACTGGCAGCGACCGCCCGCGCACCCTTACCCCGCGCGCGCAGGTCGCTGCCAGGCCGGGGCAGCTCCCTTTCTTGGGAGCTCGCTTCGGGGGCGTGAGGCGCCGAGGCTGAGCGTCCAAAGCGGCATGGAGCGAGCCCTCTTGGCGCGCCAGCGCGCGATCCATGGCGCAGAAGGCGTCGCAGCCTAGAGCTGGAGGGTGACGTTGAACATCACGCCGAGGTCAGCGGTGACCTCGGGGTCGACCAGGTTCTCGAGCACGCCGAGCTCGAAGATCAAGCCCTTGCGCGGCTCCGCCTTGAAGCCGAAGGCCACGTAGGTGACCAGGTTCTGGGTGGTCAGGTCCGTGCGAGGGACGCCGACCCGGTCCTTCCAGAGCGTGCGCTCGCGGGGGGACTCGCCCCAGACGTGAACGACGAAGCTCAGCATGTCGGCGAACTCGAGCTCGAGGCCGAGGTAGCCGAAGGCGCGGTGGCGGTAGAGCTCGAGCTGCTCGATCCGGCCTTGGCTGTGATACGTGTAGGCCACGCCGGCGTAGAGCACGATCGGCAAGGTGCCCAGGCGCTTGCTCGCGTCGAGCTGGAAGGTCGGGTCGACTCCGTCGGCGGTCTTGAACTTGCCGCGCCCGGTGGGGAGGCGGAGGCGGAGGGTCGCGGTCAGGGCGGGGAGCAGTCGGTCGCCCTTCAGCAGGTTGGCGCGACCTTCGAGGACCAGGTCCGACCAGCCGTAGCCAGCGTGGCGCAAGGTCGTGGTCTGCCCGTCGGCCTGCAGGCCCGTGACCAGGTAGCGGTCCTCGGGGCGTCGGCTGCGGTCGGCCTGGGGCAGGCCGAAGGCCCTGTGGAAGTCGTCGATGAACCCGTCCAGGGTGCCGCCGCCGCGCCACTGGTACTCGGCCAGGAGGCCGAGGGAGAAGCGCTCGCCGATGCCGAAGCGCGCCGAGAGGAAGACGTGGCGGGTCTCGGCGTCGATCGCGAAGCGGTTGGTCTCGAAGGCGTAGCTGTTGGCCCACACCGTGCGGAGCGCGATCTGCGCGCCGAGGTGCCCTGGCGTCTCGGGCGAGGTGGCCCAGGGGCGGGCGCGGCTCAGGGCCAGGATATAGGGCTCGGCGACCTCGAGCGGCCCGCGGCCCCACTGGGCAGGCTCGTTGATCGGGTCGTCCTGGACTAGCTGGTCCCGCTCGCTGGTGGGCTCGCTCGGCGTAGGCTGGGCGGGGTCGCTGGGGGCGGCTTCGTCCTGGGCGTAGAGGGGTGCCCAGCTGAGCAGCGCGAGCGGGAGCAGGAGGCGGAGTGGAGTCTTCACGCGCTCGCTCCTGCGGCGTCGGCTTCGCCACCTGGGGCCTCGTCGGAGCCTTGCTCTTGCTCGTCTTCGTCCTCCTCGAAGGGGATCACCTCGCCGGCCTCTCTGCGGAGGGCGCGCAGAGGCGGGGCGAGGGCGAAGGCCAGCGCCACGAGGAAGGTCAGCAGCCCGATCGTGGTCGAGGTCGAGAGACCAAAGAGCGTGCCGCGGCCGGCGTCGTCGCGGAGCTGCTCGAGGCCCGCGCGGGCGAGGCCGTAGCTGCCGAAGAAGAGCAGGATCACGTCTCCCTCGCGGCGGGGGCGGCGGAACCACCACCTGAGCGTGAGGGCGAAGATCAGGAAGCCGACGACCGAGGACAGGAGCTGGGTCGGGAGCACCGGCAAGGACACCATGGCGTCCTTGTCGATCAGGCCCGCGTTGAGCTGGTCGGTGTAGGCCGGGCTGTTGATCGGAAACGAGAACCCGTAGGAGTTGCTGCGGAAGCCGTAGTCACAGCCCGCGCAGAAGCAGCCGATCCGGGTCAGCCCGAGCCCCAGCGCCATGGTCGGGGCGGCGGCGTCGGCGAAGCGCCAGAAGGGGACCTTCAGCAGCTTGGCCCCCGCGATCCCCGCCAGGGTCGCGGCGAGGAAGGCCCCGTAGGCGGTGCGGCCCGAGTGCTGCAGCTTGAACAGCTCGTCGAGGGTGAAGGTGCCGTTCACGATCAGGTCGTGCACGCGCCCGCCGACGAGCCCGACCAGGATCACCAGCAGGACCATGCCCCAGGCGCGCTTCTGGCGCACGCCGCTGCGGACCGAGAGGTAGACCGCGAGGTGGGCGCCGAGCACACAGGAGAGCCCGAGCATTACCCCGTAACCGAACACCGGCCGGCCGAAGATATGGAACAGGATCGGCTTCATGAGCCGGGGATTCTATAGGTCGAGGTGGCCAGCGCCGGCCCCTAGGGCGATCCGAACTGGCCCTCGGTCTCCATCAGCACCAGGATCCGCTTGCGGCCCACGGGGTTGACGAACTCCAGCGGGCCCATTCGCTCGCTGCAGCGCACCTGGTGGGGCCAGCCTTCGCCGAGCTCGGCGCTGAGCTCGCAGCGGGCGTCGCGGCTCTCGCCTCGCAGCTGGAGCGAGTCCTGCTCGAGGCGACCCTCCAGGGGAAGGGCCAGGTCGAGCGTGCGGTCGGGCTCGCCGAGGCCGAGGGCGGAGTGGGCGCGCATCAGGTCGAGCAGGGCGTCGATGATCTGCTGGCGGGAGGCGCCCCGGCCGGCGTCGGCGCGGAGCCACGGCTTCGTGGCGGGCGGAAACACTCCCAGGCAGAGGTCGACCGCGTGCTTGAGGTGGTTGGCGTCGGCGAAGTCGAGCACCACGCTGGCGTAGGCAATGATCCGGGAGAGCCGCTCGTCTCTGCGTTCGAGGCCCAGGTGAGCCGCGAGGCGGGAGCTCAGCTCGTTGCGCTTCGTGATCAGCGCGTCGCGCAGCTCGGCGCTGTCGAGCTCCTGAACGCGGCCGGAGGCGTCAGCGCGCAGCTGGAAGGTCTGGCCCTTGAGCGCGGGCACCATCGCGCGCAGCGAGTAGCGGCGTGACTCCTGCAGCAGGGCTTCGGGGTGTTGGCCCCGCTTGGGCAGCCGCGGGGCCGGGGGCTCGCTGGTGAAGGACCAGTCGTTCTCCAGCACCTCGAGCGAGCCGTGCAGGCTGCGAATCGTGGCGCGCAGGGCGGGGCGCTCCCCCGCCTCGCGCACGTGGAGCTCGAGCTCGTAGACGAGCTCGAAGCGGAGGAAACGCAGGCTGGGCGGACCTGGAGCGGCGGGGGCTGCGAGGGAGTCGGTGCGGATCTCGAGGGCTTCGCGCAGTCGGAGGAGGCGGCGCTCGTCCGGACGGGGTCGCCAGCGCGGAAGCACCGCGACCGGCGTGGGGCTGGCGCTCGCGCTGGCGGTCGGGGTGGGCGCCTGGTCGGCGGGCCTCGTGGCCAGCGCCAGCCCCGCGACGAGTGCGACCAGGGCCAGCGCTCCGAGCGCGAGCGGCAGGGGGGAGACGCCCGCGCTGCGCTGGGAGTGGGGCGCCCGCAGGGCCTCGGCGAGCGCGAGCGCGCTCGCTGGCCGGCGGGCGGGGTCCCTGGCCAGGCAGGCGCGGCAGAGCGCGTCGAGGCGCGCGTCCCCGTCCGGGCGCAGGCTGGAGGGGAGCGGCGGCTCGCGCTCGAGCGTGGAGACGAGCACCTCCGCCAGGGTCTCGCCGACGTGCGGCGGGCGCGCCGTGAGGCAGGCGTAGAGCGTGGCGCCCAGGCCGTAGACGTCGACGGCCTCGGCGGCGTTGCCCTCCGAGCCCTGGGCGAGCTCAGGGGCGAAGTAGCCGGGCGTGCCCAGGATCTGGCCCGTCTTGCTCAGGTCCGAGCGGTGGAGGCGCGCCAGGCCGAAGTCCGTGAGCAGCACGCGCCCCTCGCGATCGAGCAGCACGTTGTCCGGCTTGAGGTCGCGGTGGAGCACCCCCATTTCGTGCGCGTGAGCGATCGCGTCGGCCAGCTCGGCGATCAGCGCGCTCGCCGCCGGGAGGGGGAGCGGCCCCTCGCGCTCGAGGCGGGTCGCGAGGCTCTCGCCGTCGACGAGGTCCATGACCAGGTAGGGGCGCCCCTCGTGCTCACCGGCGGCGTGCACGGGCACGATCCCCGGGTGACGCAGGCGGCCGAGGGCTTCGCTCTCCCGCGCGAAGCGCGCCAGGCGGGTGGCGTCCACCCGCTCGATCAGCTTGAGGGCCACCTCGCGCCCGACGGACGCGTCCCAGGCGCGAAACACCGTGGCCTGGCCGCCGCGCGCCAGCTCTCCTCGCAACTCGTAGTCGCCGATTCGCACTAGCTGGAGTCTCTCGCCGCGGCTCGCCTCGCGCCAGGAGACTCTCGGCCTGCGCTCTGGTTGCCCGCGATGAGCGGGCGCCCTAGGGTGGTGGGCGCGAGGAGGGTCATGGGCGGGTTCTGGCAGCTTGGAGGCGGCGCTTGAAGCTCGCAGCCGGGGGCTGGCTCGGGTCCTACCAGCTGGTCGCTCCCCTGGGCGCTGGCGCCAGCGCGACCGTGTGGCGAGCCCGCGACGGGCGCGGCGCCGAGGTCGCGCTCAAGCTGCTGGCGCTCGGTGAGCAGCCCGAGCTGGCCAACCGCTTCGTGCGCGAGGCGGAGCTCCTGGCGCAGGTCGACCGCCACCCCAACGTGCTGCGGGTCCACAGCGCCGGGCAGGCGGGCCCCTACCTCTACCTGGCCTGCGAGCTGGCCGCGGGGGGCACCCTCAGCGACCGGCTGCGCGAGGGGCCGCTCGAGCCGGCGGCCGCGCGGGAGCTGGTGCGAGCGCTGGCCGCCGGCCTGGCGCACGTCCACGCGGCCGGGATCGTGCACCGGGACCTCAAGCCCGACAACGTGCTCTTCACCGAGCGCGGGCCCGCCCTGGCCGACTTCGGGCTGGCGCGCCCCTTGGATCGGAGCAGCCTGACCGCCACGGGCGCGGTGATCGGGACCCCCGCCTTCATGTCGCCCGAGCAAGCCCAGGGTCGACCCGCCGACGAGCGGAGCGACGTCTACGCGCTGGGGGCCGTGCTCTACGCCTGCCTGACCGGTCAGCCTCCCCACCAGGCGCCGAGCCTGCTCGCCTTGCTGAACGAGATCACCAACGCCGACCCCACGCCGCCGCGCCGGCTGCGCCCCGAGGTCCCGCGCGACCTCGAGCAGGCCTGCCTGCGAGCGCTGCGGCGGGATCCCGCGGGGCGCTACGCCTCGGCCGAGGAGCTGCACGAGGCCCTGGCAGAGCAGCGCGAGCCAGGCGCTCGCGCACCGCTCGTGGCTGGGGTTGGGCTGGCGTGCGCGCTGGGCGTGGCGCTCGCCGGGGCGGCCCTGTGGAAGGGCCGCGGCGCGGCCGCAGTCTCGGCGACGCCCCCTCCCTCGCCGTCGCAGCAGACTCCCAGCCCGCCTCCCCAGCGGGCGAGGTCGGGCGTCCTGGACGAGGCGCGCGGGCTGGTGCGCGACCCCCCCGCGCCGGGGAGCCGCCGGGCGGACGCCCTGCTGCGCGCTCGCGGCCGGCCGCTCCTGACCCTCGACCCGGGCAGGTGGGTGTTCGGCGCCCATTTCCGCGGTCCGAACCGGCTGTTGACCTGGGGGGCGGACCTCTTCGAGTGGGACCTCGGCGGACCCGGCGGAGGTCCTCGCCGACCTCGTCGAGTGGCGGAGGCCAACGCCCTCGTCTCGCACGTGGTCCCAGGCCCAGGCCCGGGTCCGACGCTGCTGGTGTTCGCGGAGGGGTCGGGGCGCACCTGGACCCTGGAGGGGGATCGGCTCGAGCTGCTCGGCCCCGAGACTCCCGACGCCCAGCCCCCAGCGTGGAGCGCTAGCGGTGAGCGGGTGTATCTGCCCGCGGGGACCCGGCTGCGCGTGTTCGACGTCGCGCGCCGGACGATCCTCGAGGAGCACGACTACGCGCCCGCGCGCGTGCGCCGGGCCGCCGAGTCGGCGGACGGGCGCTACCGCGTGCTCGTGCTCGAGCGAAACGAAGGCGGCGGGCGCCGCGACGAGCTGGTCGTGCTCGACGCCGCGGGCGCAGCGCGCAGTCGGCAGTGGGCCGGGGCCCAGGTCGAAGCGGTGCAGGCCCTGGGGCCCGCGCGCTTCCTGCTCGCGGTGGGCCACAACGTCGTGGTGCTGGACGCGGCGCGCGGCAGCTCACTGCGCTACGAGGGCGACGACGTAGCCGGAATCGGCCACTCCCACCAGCGCAGCGTGAGCAGCCTGGCGCGGGCGCCCGCGCGCGGGTTCACGCTCAGCACGAGCGGCTCGGGAGGGGCGCTCCCCGCCCGGGGCGACATGCGGGTGTGGGACGCCCAGGGTCGGCAGCTGCACACCTATCGGATCGCGGCGAGCGCCGAGGCCTATCCGAGCGCGGTCTGCCTGGACCCCGAGGAGCTCGTGTTCGCGCTGGTGTGGACCCGTGAGCGCGCCGACAAGCGGGAGCCCGTGAGCTCCTACGTCGAGCTGCGCCTGGCCGACTTTCGCTGAGCTAATCGACCTCGGGGAAGAAGCGGGCGCGGATCTCGTCCCAGCGCTCCGGGGGCTGGCGCAGCTGCTCAGCCGCGCAGGCCAGGTGGGGCTCCTCCAGCGCCAGCCGGGCCTCGGCCTCGGGGCGGGTGTAGCCCTCGGCGACCAGGCGCTCGAGCGCGCGCTCGAACTGCTCTGCGCGCACGATCCGAGTGGTGTCCGCGTCCGGGTTCACGCTGGAAGTCTACCCCTCGCGCGCAAAAGACGCTCCTGCCGACCTGACTCAGCCCTCGGGGCGGAGCGCCCGCTCGAGGAAGGCCCGGGCGCCCGCGCCCAGGTCGGGCGCCTCGCTGGCGCGGGGGCCACCCACGTTGAGGGTGCGCACCCTGTGCTCTGCCAGCCAGGCGCGCAGCTTCGCCGGGTCGGGGTCGCGCGCGAGCTCGACCACACGCAGCGGGCGGCGGTAGCTCTGGGCCAGCTCCGCGGTCAGGAGCGAGCCGCCGCTGAGCGGACGCTGCCCGACGATCACGAGCGTCGCGTCGCTGTCGCGCACGTTCCACTCGGTCCGCTGGGCGAGCTCGGCGTCTCGGTGGCCCGCTTCGCGGGCCTCGTCGCCTGCGGCGACACGCAATCCTTCCGATTGGGGGATTTCGTCGAGGGGGTAGGCAGCGGGGATCGCGCCGTCCTCGGCCCAGCGCCCTCGTGGACACCAGCCCCCGCGGGGCAGGCCCAGCGCGCGGGCAGCGTCGAGGGCGGCCCGGTCGACCCCGCTCTGACCGCCCGAGACGACGCGGAGGCGCGCGCTCCGTCGCGTGGCTTCGCTCACCTGGCTGGCTCCTCTCGTCGCGGGTGGTTGTACACGAGGACGCCCTGGCCGGCGGCCAGGGCGTCTCGCGGGAGCCGGCGCTCGCTTAGTCCCGCTGGCCGCTGGCCCGCCGAATGGCGCTCGAGGCGCCCTCGGTGGTCTGGCCGCCGAGGTCGACGATCCCGTCGTCGCCGTGGGCGAGCTCGTCGTCCGCGGCCTGGGTGCGCCGGACCAGCTCGAGCTGCTCGGCCAGCGCGTCGGCGGCCGCGGTCTGTCCGCGGGCGCGCAGCGCCTTCTCGGCCGCGCTCAGGGCGGCGGCCTCGTCCTCGTAGGTCTGGAGCCGGTTGCGCGACGCGCCGCGGAGGGCCTCGTTCAGGCGCTCGCGGGCCCGCTCGCGGCCCAGCCGGGCCGCCATGGCGTTGGCGCTGTTGGCGTAGGGGTCACCCTCGGCGCCAGCCTGCGCGCCGCCCGCGATCCAAGCCAGGTCCTCGACCTCGGCCAGGTAGCCCCCCTCGCGCTTGTGATCGTCGTAGATCTCCTCGAGGTGCTTCTCGCGGTTCATGTTGTAGCTGTTGGCGTACATCTCCATGTCCTTGCGCAGCTTCTCGTCGACCTGGGAGGCGAGGTGCTGGGCGTAGGCCTCGAGCGAGCCGTAGCGGCGCTCGATGTTGGCCCGCAGCGCGGCGCGACCAGAGAGGCGGTCGACGGTCGCCTTGTTGCGGTCGGCCAGGATCTTCGCCTCGCGGGCCAGCTTCTCGAGGCGGTGGGCGTAGAGCGCCTCGTCCTCGTGGAGCGGCTTGTAGAGGAAGTCGCGATACTCGGTCCAGGCCTTGTCGTACTCCTCGGCGGCGGTCCGCACCGCGTCCGCGTCCGCGTTGGGCGCGTTGACGGCGCCGAAGAACTCCTCGCCCGCCTTGCCGACGGCCTCGCGGGCCGCCTTGCGGTCGAGGTAGCCGTTGACCATGTGCTCGAGGTCCTCGGCGACGTAGAGGATCACGGCCAGCTCGGCGGCGGTGTAGAACCAGGCCCCGGCGCGCGCCAGGCGGCTGACCGCCAGCCCGGTGCGGGCCGCGGTGCCGGCGCTCTTGGCCTTGCGGAGGTCGATCAGCCACTTGATCCCGCGCGAGGCCGAGTGGACGGCGGTCGAGCTGATCGAGAGCGAGCCGAGCGAGATCGCGAAGGCCTTGCCGCTGAAGTCGCCGCGCACGATCGCGGGCAGGGCCAGGCCGGTCGCGAGCACCAGGTTGCTCTTGAGGATCCCGTTGACGAACTTCGGCTTCACGTAGCGCTGGAGATACTTGACGTAGGCCACGTCGCCGATCCGGGCGCCGACCACGAACAGCCCATACTCCTTGTAGAAGTCGGTCGTCATCAGCCCGTCGAAGAACTCCTCGATCCGGGCCCGGTCGCCGGTGGCGGTCACGACGGCCAGCTCCTTGAGGAAGAGGGCCAGGCCGAAGTGGGCCAGGCCGAGCGCCTCGCGGCTGGCGGTGTCGCGGCTGAAGCGCTTCCAGTCGACGGTGCCGTCGCTGCGGCGCCACTGCGCCAGCTTGTCGACGTTCTGGCCGGCGGCGGCGCGCTCGAGGTTCTCGAGGCGCTTGCTGGTCGCGCCGTACTGGAAGTAGCCGCGCAGGCGGTTGAAGAGGTTGTCGATCTTGCTCGAGCCGGTCGGCTTGTCGAAGGCCATGACCGCCTCGCGGATCTCCTTCTCGTTGAGCGGCATGTCGATGCCGACCACGCGGCCCAGGCCGTCGGCGGCGTCCAGGATCCGCACGCCCTCGGCGTCGGCGAGCTTCTCGCTCTTGAGGCCGGAGGCGTGGGCGCTCTCGTGGGCCATGATCAGGCCGAGCACGCGGGCCCGGAAGAAGGGCCGCTCGGCGACGGGCAGCTTCTCGGCGCGGGCGTGGATCTCGTTGAGCAGCCCGGTCGAGACGCGGATCGCCTTGCCGTCGCGCTCAGCCAGGATGTCGTTGCTCTGCAGGACCTCGAGCTCGAGGCCCTCGATCGTCGAGCGGTGCAGGTCGAGGTTGCGCGCCGCGGCGGCGTCCTCGGCCTTCTGGCGCCGGGCGAGGACCCGCAGCAAGGCCGCCTCGCGCACGCTCTCGAACACGCCGCCCACGGTCTCCATGGACATCTTCGAGGGCTCGAAGGGGCCCGTCCCGCGGCGGACGCGGCCGAAGCCTTCGCCCTGGCCGTTGGTCAGGGTCGTCTCCGCGACGTTGGTCTTGGGCAGGAGCGAGCGGAGCATCTGCTCGCTGAGGCCGCTCTCGCGAACCCACTTGCGCACGCGCAGGCGCAGCTTGCGCACGATCTCGCTGTAGTTGAGCCCCTCAGCGTTGCCAGCCTTGGTGCGCAGCTCGACGAGCTCCTCGGCCTGGGCCTTGGTCAGGCCAGCCTCGCGCATTTGCTCGACGGTGGCGCTGCCCCAGTTGATCTCGGCCAGGGCCTTGACCTTCTTGGCCTTGGCCTGGGTCAGCCCCGTCCGCTCCATGATCTCCTCGACCGAGGCGGTCTTGGGGTCGAGCTTCTTGCCGAACTCGAGGATCTCCTTGGCCTTGGCCTCGCTGAAGCCAGCCGACTCGAGGGCCGACTTGGTCATCTTGTGGGCGTCGCGGTGGGTGATCAGCTTCTCGGCCTGGGCTTCGGTCAGGCCCAGCTCGACCAGCTGGCTCTTGCTGGCGGTGGTCAGGTCGACCCCGCCCGTGCGGGCCTCGATCTTGTCGGTGGTCTCGTACTCGACCACGTCGGCGTCGTAGAGCATCTCCGAGGCCAGTTCCGCGTTGTAGGGGGAGCCCGGAGCGCTGCGCCCGATCAGGTTCGCGCGGCGGAAGTCGATCAGGCGCCTCGAGAGCTCGCTCTCGAGGCCGGCCCGGGTCAGGTCCTGGGCGGTAGCGGAGGCCACGTTCACGCCCTTGGCGCGCACGTGCAGGCGGCGGCCAGCGTTCTCGCCGAGGACCTCGCGCAGCTTGCTCTCGCTGGTCACGTCGACCGCGTCGCGGTAGTTGACCAGCTTGCGGGCTTGCTTCTCGGTGATCCCCGCCCGCTCGATCAGCTCCTCGACCGAGAGCGTGTTGAGCTCGCTCAGGTTGGAGAGGCCGCTCTTGAGCTTCTCCTTGGCCGTCTCGGAGAGGTCCGCCTTGTCGACGACCTCCTTCCAGCGCGAGAAGGAGTTGGCCTCGCGGGCGCGCTCGAGCGCCTTGGCCTGCTTCTTGGTGACTCCGTAGCGCTCCTGCAGCTCCTCGACCGAGAGGGTGCGCAGGTCGTTGATATCGGCGTTGCTGTTGGCGAGCGCCATGACCCGCTCGACCTCGGCGTCGCTGAAGCCGCCCTCGCGGAGGGTCGTCTCGTTGCGAATGTCGTGGGCGTCGCGGTAGCGGACGATGTTGCGGGCCTCCTCGATGTCGATCCCGAGCCGCTCGACGAGGCTCTCGGCGGTGACTTCGCTGGCGCCAATGTCGAAGGGCTGCGCGGCCGCGCGGACCTCGGCCTCGCGGGCCTCGTTGACGTTGGCCTTCTTGAAGGAGCTCTCGACGTCGTGCGGGGTGCGGTAGCGGAGCAGCTTGTTGGCCTCGGCCTCGCTCAGCCCGAGGCGCCGCTTGAGCTCCTCCTTGTCGGCCGTGTTGAGGTCGATCGCGTCCAGGAAGGCCAGCTTCTCGGGGGCGGCCGCGGTGCGCAGGGCCGAGGCGCGCGTGATATCGGCGGGCTTGATGGTCCCGCCCGCCCGGCGGGCGGCGACGGCGGCCTTGGCCTCGGCGGGGCTCATGCCCAGCTTCTCGATCAGGGCCTGCTCGTTGGCGTACTTGAGGTCGAGGCCGAACTCACCGGACTGGATCTTGTCGGCGTAGCGGTCGAGCCAGCCGAGGTATTCCTCGGCCGAGAACTTCATCGTGCGGCGGGTGGCCTCGTCCAGCGAACCCTCGAGGTGCCAGGGCAGCAAGGGGGTCGAGACGCCCGTCGAGTAGGCGCGGGCGCTGCCGCCGGCCTTGTTCGACCACTCGCTGGACTGGAGCCCGCGAATGATCTCCATCTTCTCGGGGGTCGGGGCCTGGCCCGTGACCTCGGCCAGGTAGCGCTCGAAGTGCTTCTCGTAGCTGATCGACTCGGGGACGCTGTTTCCGCTCGAGTACCAGCTCGAGCCGGCGGTCTCCATCTTGTTGGCCTCGTGGCCCCAGGCGCCCCACTCGTGGTTCTTGAACTGGTGGGCGAAGATCTTGGCCAGGCGCTCGATGTTGTCGACGTCCTTGGTGAAGCCGCGGATCTCCATGTCGATGTAGCCGGTCTCGCCGCTGCTGTAGGGGCGGTCGACCTCGGCCACGCGGATCGTGGCGCGGTCGCTCTCGCTCAGCTCGGCGATGTTGCTGATCTCGCTCGGCGAGAGGCGCGCGTTGGACCAGCTCTTGAGCGAGAGGTCGGTGCGGAGCTTGTTCACGCGCTCGAGGTAGACCCAGTTGCTGGCCCGCTCGACGAAGTCGGCGTATTGGCTGCTGCGGGCCTCGAGCTTCTCCCAGTCCGGCGCGTTGTCGCGCATGTGGAGGTGGAAGCCCTTCCCGCTCTTGCCCGTCAGCTCCTTGGCCCGGCGCATGGCGTCGGTGGACTCCTTGAGGTTCTCGAGCACGTTGGAGTGGATCTCCCAGTTGCCCGAGCCCTCCACGTACCAGTAGTCGGAGAGCCAGGAGTGGCGCTGGGTGTCGAGCTTGAAGTGCTCCTTGACCGAGCTGTGGTTGCTGCCCACGACCGAGTCGTAGTAGGCGCGGCGCTGGGCCTCCGACATGGTGTCCCAGCGGGCGTTGGTCTCGGCGTCGGTCGGGCGCGCGATGTTGACCAGGCCGTTGCCGCGGCCTTCGAGCTCGAAGCCGAAGGTCATGGGCTTGCCGTTGTGCATGATCCGCCCGTCGGGGAGCCCCTCGAGCATGCCGCGGAACTCCGCCTCGGTGCGCAGGGTCCGGGGCTGGACGTTGCGCTCGAGGAGGGTCTCGAACTCGGCCGGGTCGAGCCCGAGGGACTCGATCAGCTGGCGGGCCTCGTTCTTGGCCTCGGCGGGGTCGGCGGGGGTGTTGTAGGCCACCATGTCCTCACCCGCGGGCATGGTCGCGCGCGGCTGGAGCTTGACGGTCTTGCCCTCGGCGGCGAGCTCCTGGGCCCGGACCAGCATTCGCCGGTAGAGACGCGCCTGCAGCTCGTGGGCCTCGGCGTTGGCGAGGTCGAAGGTGCGGAACTCGACCAGGGGGCGCGAGCTGGTGTGGTTCTCGTTGATCGGGAGCGCCTTGGCGAGGTTCATGGACCGGTACTTCCAGACCTTGTTCCACGAGTTGGGATCCATGGGGTCCGCCTCGTGGATCGTGGCCTCGCGGCCCTCGTAGGACTTGAAGATCTCGGCCAGGCGCTCCCGGGTGCGCTCGTTGGGGCGCAGGCGATCGATCTCCTCGAGCAGCTCGGGGTGATCGGTGGCGAGGGAGCGGGCGAAGTAGTTCTTGTGCCCGCCGCCGCGGACCGGGTTGAAGATCCGCCGCAGGGTCGGCTCCATGTTCTCGTGCATGACGATGAGGTTCGCCAGGGCGCGGGCGTCGCCGTTCGACTTGATCAGGGAGTTTGCGTCGAGGGTCAGGTGCACGCCCGAGCGACGGGCGGTGCGCACCAGGCCGCTGCCCTGGACCTTCTCGAGGATCTGGCGCAGCTCCTTGGTGTCATCCATGGGGGGCGTGACGAGCTCGTAGCCGTCGAGGCCCGTCGAGGCCACGAACTCGGGCTCGATCAGCCAGGTGCGCCCGCGGGGGTCCTTCCACTCGGCCTTGAAGAGGGGCCGCATGCCGGTCGGGAACTTCTCGAGGTTGCTGGTGGGCTTCTCGAAGTCGACCCGGCGGATCGTGGAGGGGTCGCCGCCGTAGTGGCGCACGATGACCTCCATGATCTTCTTGTAGTTCTCGAAGGGCATCTCCTCGAAGCGGACGATTCGGTTGCCCTGGCCGGCGAACTCGAACTCCATTCCAAAGGTGGGCTCGGCGGGCTGCGCGTATGCGACGCCGGTGCCAACGCAGAGCAACATCAGCGCGAGACTGAAGCGAACCATTGGTCCTCCCTGATAACGAGACGAATATAGGGGGCTCCGCAGGCAGGTTTCCAGGCAAAAGTGTCTGTTGGATAAGAACTTAAAGGACCTTGCCGCGCCGGTCCTGAGCCTGGGCGCCTAAGTCGTGCTCATTCAAGGCCCCCAGCCCTTCGCCTGTCGTCTTCGGGCGCCTTGCCTAGATTGACTAATTAGGGATCTCGGATTGGCTAATTCTTAGGAAGGAGTCGTCGAGCGTGATCAAGCTTGCATTTGTAGGCGACCGCTACAAAGAGGCGGTGGGCGCCAACGAAGGCGCTTTGAGCGGCGTCAGCGTCGAAGCCTATGCGTCGAGTATTGGTCAGTTGAATGGCCATGACGTGCAGGTCGTGGTGTGCGACCTGCGCGACCTAGGGAGGTCGCCGTCCAACGCGCTGCGGGCGCTCCTCGAGCGACCGGGGCTCGAACTAGCGGTCGTGACCTTCTCCTTTGCGCCGCGCCAGACCCTCGAGAGCCTGCGGATCGACCCCCGGGTGCGAGTCGTGCAGGGCCCGATCTCTCTGGCAAACCTGCGCGCGCAAATGGTTCACCTGATCGTGCGCGACATCCTGGACGAGGACGGCCGCGCTAGCACTCCCCCCCACCCCAGCAAGTGCCCCCAGTGCGGGGCCTCCCTGAGCGTCTGAGAGGTCCACGATGAGCAACCAGACCGAGACCGAGAACGCCCCGCGCCGCTTTACGCCGGGTCAACTGGCGCGCTTGCTGGAGGTCAGCTCGACGATCAAGTGCGAGTGCCCCAACCACTTGGCGAGGATCGTGCAGAGCCTGATCGGTTTCGAGGACTACGCCAAGGACTGCGAGAACCTCAACGAGGAGGACGCCAGGATCCACCGCATGCTCTACGAGAAGACGGTTCGGGCGCGGGTGCTCCTGGACGAGGCGCTCGCGGAGCTGTGCGATTTCGAGCAGATCAGCGTCTAGGAGCCTAGAAGCCGGCCCGACGCAGGGAGGCCTCGAAGCGCTCGACGCGCTGGCCCGAGCGGAGGGTGAGCACGCCGAGCAGGTCGTCCTCCAGGCCGCCCTCGACGCGCACGGCCTCGACCCGCCACTGGCCAGCGGGATCCACGAACTCGTCCGGGAGGACCAGGCGTTGCTGACCGGAGAAGGCGACGATCGCAGCGCGCCCGCGACCCTCCTCGGGGTCGTCGAGGACGGCCAGCAGGCGCACGGGCGGGCGTGGCGCGCTGGGGGCCGCGGGAGGCGGGGGCGGTGGCGGGGTCGGCGTCTCGGGGCGCGGGCGGTCGAGCGCGAGCCAAACCGCGCTCAGGTCGCGACCGGCGGGGCGCTCGTCCTCGCTGACGGCGTAGCGCTCGGCGTCGTAGCCGAGGGCCTCGACCTCGGGGCCGCTGTAGACCTGCCAGCCCGCCCAGCCGAGGGCGGTCGCGACCAGCAGGTTCAGGCCCCACACGAGCAAATTGAGCGTTCTGACTCGCTTCACGTGAGGGAGACGCACGGGCCCCAGCGCGGGTTTAGTCGCCGGGGCGCCCTTGTGGCGAGAGGTCTCGTTGGCTAGACCCGGGGCCCTGGGAGGTGACATGGCGAAGCTGGCGACGGTGATCGGCGCAGGTCCGGTGGGCTGCGTCCTTGCGCTCTTGCTGCGCAAGCGCGGCTATGAGGTCGTGATCTACGAGAAGCGAGCGGACATGCGGCGGACGGAGATGGCCGCCGGGCGCTCGATCAACCTCGTGCTCACCCCGCGCGGACTCCGCGCGCTCGACCTGCTCGGGCTGCGCGATGAGGTGCGGACCCTGACCGTCCCCGTCTACGGGCGAATGATGCACTCGCTGAGCGGCGAGCTCGCCTACCAGCCCTACGGCAAGGACGAGCGCGAGTTCAACGACTCGATCGGGCGCGGCGAGCTGAACCGCTTCCTGCTCGACAAGGCCGAGGCGGCCGGGGTCTCGATCCACTTCGAGGCGGGGCTCGCGCGGTTGGACCTCGAGGGGGGCATGCTGCACCTCGAGGACGGGCGCGAGGTCGAGGCCAAGCTGGTGTTCGGCGCGGACGGCGCGCCCTCTGCCGTGCGCGAGTCGCTCGCGGCCGCCGGCAAGTGCGAGCGCTCGCTGAACATGCTCCCCGACGGCTACAAGGAGCTGCTCTTCCCGGCCAACGAGGACGGCAGCTACCGGATGGACGCCAAGGCGCTGCACATTTGGCCGCGGGGCGACCACTTCCTGATGGGCCTGCCCAACCAGGACGGGAGCTTCACCGGGACCGTCTACATGCCCAACGAGGGGCCGGTGTCCTTCGCGGCGTTGGACACGGCGGCCAAGGTCGAGGCCTTCTTCGCCGAGCACTACCCCGACTCGATCGAGGTGATCGGGCCGAGCCTGGGGGAGCAGTGGTTCGCCAACCCGACTGGGCACTTGGGGACGGTCCGCAGCTTCCCCTGGCACCTCGAGGATCGGGTCCTGCTCGTGGGCGACTCGGCCCACGGGGTGGTGCCCTTCTTCGGGCAGGGCCTCAACTGCGGCTTCGAGGACTGCGCGGTGCTCGAGGCGCTCTTCAACGAGCACGGCGACGACGACCTCGGGGTCGTGTTCCGCGCCTACGAGGAGGCGCGCAAGCCCGCGGGCGATGCGATCGCCGACATGGCCCTCGAGAACTACGTCGAGATGCGGGCCAAGGTCGCCGACCCGGCCTTCCTGCTGCGCAAGAAGGTCCAGAAGCGGCTGGAGGGCGCCTTGGCGCCGCGCTATCGCAGCCGCTACGCGATGGTCGTCTACTCCTCGATCCCCTATCACCTCGCCCAGCAGGCGGGCGCGATCGAGGCCGAGATCCTCGACGAGCTCTGCGCCGGCATCGAGGACCCCGAGCAGGTCGACCTCGCCCGCGCCGAGGAGCTGGTCGCGGCCAAGCTCGCCCCCTTCGTGAGCGAGCACGGCCTGGACCTCGATTTCTAGCCCCTAGGGCTGAACGGGGCGCTGGGTCATGCCCACCGCCTCGCGAGCCCGCGACATCGTCTCCTGCGCCAGGGCGCGGGCGCGCTTGCCGCCGGCCTCGAGCACGTCGTCGAGCTCGCTCTTGGGCTTCAACAGCTCGGCGAAGCGCTCGCGCGCCGGGCCGAAGTGCTCGTCCATGAGCTCCTTGATCCGCTTCTTGGTCACGCCGTAGCCGAGGAAGGTGCGGTCCTCCCGGTAGGCCTGGGCGAGCTCCTTCTGCTCGGCCTCGTCGGCGAAGAGCGAGAAGATCGCGAAGGCGTTGCAGCTGTCTGGGTCGAGGGCCTCGAGCTTGGGGTCGCGCGAGTCGGTCACGATCGCGTTGATCGCCTTCTTGAGCTTCTTGCCGCTGGCGAAGATCGGGATCGTGTTCCCGTAGCTCTTGGACATCTTCTGGCCGTCGGTGCCGGGGACCTTGGGCGTGGGCGAGAGGCGGTATTCCGGCCGCAGGAGGACCTCGCAGGAGAAGGCCGCGTTGAAGCTCTGGGCCATGTCCTGGGCGATCTCGATGTGCTGGACCTGGTCCTTGCCGACCGGGACGAGGTTGCTCCCATAGATCAGGATGTCGCTGGCCATCAGCGCCGGGTAGGCGAAGAGCCCGACCGTCGCGCGCAGGCCGCGGGCGACCTTGTCCTTGTAGGAGTGGGCGCGCTCGAGCAGGCCCATGCCCGTCACGCTCTCGAGCATCCAGGTCAGCTCGTGGACCTCGGGCACGTCCGACTGACGGAAGAAGGTCGCCTTGGCGGGGTCGAGGCCCAGAGCCAAGTAGGAGGCGGCGACTTCGCGGGTCAGCCGGCTCAGCCGCTCGCGGTCCTGGACCGTGGTCAGGGCGTGGTAGTCGGCGATGAAGTAGAGGGCATCGCCTTCGTGCTGCAGCTCGAGGTGCTGCCGGATCGCGCCGAAGTAGTTGCCCAGGTGGAGCTCGCCGGAGGGTTGGACGCCCGAGAGGATGCGCACGGCAGCCGTCCTTCGTGGTCAGGGGAGGGGGGATCCGATCAAGGCTCGCCCCTACGCGCAAGCCAGGACGGGGCGCCAGGGGGCGGCCTTTCGTTCGATCCGCCTCAATCGAGGGGTCGATCGACCTCGGCCAGGCAGAGGTGGAGGTGCGGGTGGCGCGCCAGCCAGGGGCGCGAGCCGGGGGCGTAGCGCTCGACGAGGTCGAAGGAGCTGGTCAGCTCGATCAGCGCCAGGCCTTGCTCGGCGACGAAGGGCTCGAGCTCGGCAGGGTCGGGGCCCCACACGAAGGGTTCGGCGTAGGCGAGGCGCATGGCGAGGGCCGGCAGGTCGCGCAGCGCGAGGCGGGCCACGCCATCGCTGGGCGGGGTCCAGACGTCGAAGCCCACCAGCGAGCCGGGGGGGGAGTTCTGCGCGATCGAACGGAGGGTCTCGGCGACGGCCTCCTGCTCGAGATACATGGTTACGCCCTCCCAGCACCACACGGTGCGCTGGGCGGGGTCGAAGCCTGCCTCTCGTAGGCGCTCGACGAAGGACTCGCGCGCGAAGTCGACGGTGACCGGGACCCGCGGGAGCCGGGATCCCTCGCCGAGGGCGGCGTCCAGGAGGGACTCGCGGCGGGCCGCGGTGGCGGGGTGGTCGACCTCGTAGAGGGTGGCCTCGGGCAGCTTGCCCGCCAGGCGCCGCACCCGGCTGTCGTAGCCGGTCCCGAGCAGCACGACCTGGCTCAGCCCCTCCTGCTCGACGAGGAGGTCGTCGAGGGCGCGGTGGCGGGCCACGATGAAGGTCATGATCCCTTGCAGGGCCCGGTCGATGCGCCGGAAGAGGGCCTTGCGGGCCCGAGGGGGCAAGCGCTCGACGGCGTCGACGAGGGCCGCTCGGGCTGGGCCGAGGAAGGCCCGCGCGTGGGGGTCGCTGAGGATTCGCTCCTGCGCGGGGAGGAGCTGCTCGAGGGCCCGCCAGGAGCACACGAGCTCGGCGGTGGTGCTGGGGCGGTCGGGTCGCATGGGCGCATTGTGCCAGTAGGATCGGGGCGTGAGCCGCTCCTGGGCGAAGCTGAGTGGGGTGTTGAGCGCCGTCTTGCTGGCGGCGGCGCCTGCCTGGGCTGACGTGGTCGTGCTCAAGAGCGGCGGGCGGATCAGCGGCAAGGTGGTCAAGGACACCCCGCAGGAGGTCGTGGTCAAGACCCCCAGCGGGCGAGTGGTCCTGCCGCGACGGCTGGTCAAGGAGGTTCAGCGCGAGAGCGCCGGTGAGACCCTGATCTCCCTCGCGCAGGAGCGCTTCAAGGCGGGGGCGATCGAGGAGGCCCGGCGGCTCTATGAGCGAGCCGCGCAGGACCCCGACGCCCAGGTGCGCGCGCGAGCCAAGGCCGGCCTGGCCTCGCTCGAGCGCCGCGGGGCCAAGATTCGCCGCTACCGCAAGGCGCCGCGCTGGCCCTTCGCGCTCCCGGCCGGCGTCACGGGGACGCCGATCGAAGGCGGGAGTCTGCAAGAGCAGCTCGACCGGGGCCGACGCGCCCTGGACGACGGGGACGGGACGCGGGCGCTCAAGCTGCTGGGTCCTCTCGCTGAGTCCAACTCCGCGCTTCCTGCCTTGCGCTACCTCGCGGGGCGGGCCCACGCGCTGCTCGGCCAGGAGGCAGAGGCGCGTAAGGCATTTCAAGCTGGGGTCTTGCGACGAGACTTCGCCGCAGCGCGCCCGCTGAACTGGCTCCTGGAGCTCGCCCGTCGGCGCCTGGCAGGGGAAGAGCTGGGACCCAAGTCGCCTGGTTGGAGCGGGAGCTGGAAACGGCGCGAGACCGAGCGCTTCGCCTTCTACGCCCAGCACGGAATGAGCGACGCCCTGGTCGGCCAGGGCGAGGCGCTCTTTCGGGAGGTCCTCGGCGCGCTCGACATTCGCCTCCGGGAGGCGAGCTTGGCCGGCAGGATCCAGGTGTTCGTGTTCGCCGAGGGTCACGAGCTGGGCGACGCCCGGCGGGCAGGGCTGCGGGAGGGGAGGGCGCTGGCGCCCGACGGGCCGCTGTGGACCGTCGCGGCTGTCGCCGGCGAGCTGCGGGCCCCTCTGCGCGCGGCGGTGGCTCATGCGCTCGCCGAGTCAGCGTGTCCAGGGCTGCCCGAGTGGGCAGGCCTGGGCGTCACCGACCTCGTCAGCCCCGACTCAGAGCGCAGCGAGCGACTCGAGAGCGCACGGCTTCGAGGTGCGCGGCGAGTCTCCTTCGACGAGCTCCTGGCGGGAGGAGCCCGCGCGAAGACGCCGCAGGCTCGCTCGTCCTTGGCTGCGCAGGCCGGACTGATCCTCGAGCTCCTGACCGAGGAGCGCGGCAGCCTGCGCAAGGCCCTGCACCTGTGCGCGAAGATCGCCCCGCTGGGGGGCCCAGAGAAGGCCTTCCGGCGCTTCAGGGTCGATCTCGCCAAGCTGCGGGCGGCTTACGAGAATCGGCTGGGAACGGAATGAAACCAAGGGGAGGCGGGGTCGTCTAATCCGCTGTTGGAGGAACCACGTGACCCGTCCGCGCTCGACTCGTTGTGCCTGGTGCAACCAACCCGGCCCTCGCCTGGACCACGTCCACGGGCGAGAGCTGCTCCGCCAGGCCCGAGGGCGGGCGCGCCAGCTGCGCCGCTGGGCTCCGACCCTCTGCCGGCCCTATCTGGGCCCCTTCTTCCCCTTGATCACGGGAGAGGTTGGCCTGGCCAAGCCTCAGGTGCGCGTAGCCCAGCCTTGTGAAGGAGCGGCGGCGGCTGCTCAGCGCACCGCCTGAGCGCTCAATACTTGATCACCTGCTCCAGGCGGGAGATCGAGACGACCTCGCGCTTCTTGACCGCCACCTCGTGCCGGTTCTTCTTGACCCCGTGCTTGGCGGCGTCGATCAGGTAGACGTCCTTGCTGGTCCGGCTCGTGGCCAGGTCGTGGACGTCGGCGTCGGTGAGGGTCACGAACCAGTCGCCGACCTTGGTCAGGTGGCCGATGTAGAGCAGCTCTCCGCGAGTGTCGAGGATGACGTCGTGGCCCACGAAGGGCTCCCACTCGCTGTGGTCTTGATCTGCTGTGCTCATGAGCCCAAGAGCCTCCGAATGTCGTTGAAGATCACCAGCGCCATTAGCCCGACGATGCAGAACAAGCCGAACCACTGCGCGTTCATGAGGATCTCGGTCGAGACCGGCTTGCCCTTCAGCTTCTCGATGGCCAGGAAGAAGATGTGGCCGCCGTCGAGGATCGGAATCGGCAGGATGTTGATCACAGCCAGGTTGACCGAGAGGATCGCCAGCAGGTGGAGCAGCTTGCTGAGGCTGTCCTGGCTGGCGAACTTGTAGGTCACGTTGACGATTTGGATCGGGCCGCCCAGCTCGCGCGGAGACACAGCGCCCGTGAGGAAGGCCCCCAGCATCAGCGCGATCCGCCGGGTCTGGATCATCGTCTGCTCCAGGCCGAGCCAGAGCGCGTTGAGCGGGCTGCGCTGAATCGTGACCTGGCGCATTTGCAGGTCGAAGCCCAGCACGGGTCGGGTGGCCGTGGGGTGCTGCGTGGCCTGGACGACGGCCGTGCGCTCCTCGCTGGCGCCCTTGGGCAGCCAGGCGACCTTCAGTCGACTGGCCTGGTGCATGCGGTTGACGCGGGACCGGTCGAAGGTCCGCTCGCCTCCCCACAAGAAGGTCCCCTCCTCGACCCAGATCCTGGTGAAGCGATCTCCAGGCTGTAGCTGGACCGGGTCCGCCTTGGCGTCTGCCAGGGGGAGGGTGCAGGGCTCCGCGACGACGTCAGCCGCGTAGATCACGCCCAGGAGCCACTGGCCGACCTCCTCGACGACCTCGAGGCGCGCGGCGTCGCCCTTCACCCCTTCGAGGGCGCGCTCGATCACCTGCGGGTTCTGGGGGGCGAGGACCGCCTCTAGCGACTGTCGCTCGCCCTTCCGCTCGACGACGAGGCCCACCCGATGGTCCTGGGTCTCGGCCGCGAGCGCTCCTGCCCTCCGCACGGCCTGACTCAGGTTGCTCGCCGTGACCGGGCGCCCCGCGATCTCGACGAGGCGATCACCCTCTCGGATCCCCGCCTTGGCTGCGGCTGAGCCCTCCTTGACGCTGCGAATCCAGGCCTGGTCGGGGATGGCCAGGCCGAGGTGGAAGATCGGCTTTCGCTCCAGGTCGACCTCGAACTGCTTCAGCTCACGACCCTGCGGGCGTCCGCTCTCGTCGTAGTGGACCTCCTCGAAGGTCGCGACGACTCGCCCTTGCAGGTCCCCGAGCGCGCGGTTGATCGCCGGAGCCTTCATCACGGTGTCTGGGGCGCAGCGGCTATCGACTGCGGACACGTTCAGCCAGTGAAGCCCTCGGGTCGGGGTGGAGGGTCGCAGGCCAGCGTCCCAGAAGGGCGTCCCCTCCTGAACGTCCCCGACGACGTAGGCCAGGCTGACGCCGAGGCGCGCGAAGCGGTCGTTGGGGCCGCGGACGGGGGTCGCCTTCGTCTTGAAGGCTCGACCGTCGCGCACGACGGTCAGCTCGATCTCGCCGTCAGCGATCGCGGCGAGGGTGCCGAGATCCTGAAAGCCGAGCACCTCACCGCCATCGACGTGGGTGACGACGTCTCCGCGGCGCAGGTCCGCCCGGCTAGCAGCGCTGCCGGGCTCGATCGCGCCGACCTCGGCCGCCGCGAAGTCGACGCCCAGGCCGAAGCAGAGCACGAATCCGACGGCAGCCAGGACCAGGTTCATGACCACGCCGGCCACCATGATCACGAAGCGCTTCTCGACGCTCTTGTTGCGGAAGTCGTCGTCGCGCTCGGTCCTCGGCTGATCGGGGTCGCCGTCGACCTGCCCCAGCATGCTCACGTATCCGCCGATCGGCAGCGCAGAGACGCGGTAGTCGGTGTCGCCGTGGACGACCCCGAAGAGCCGGGGCCCCATCCCGAGCGAGAACACATCGACCCGGACTCCTGCCCACTTCGCGGCCAAGAAGTGGCCGAGCTCGTGGAAGAAGATCAGGGCCCCGACACCCAGCAGGACCCCCAGGAGGCCCCGAAGCGTGGTCAGCGCGGCACCCGGACCCGTGGCGAGGAAGTCGAAGAGCAGGCTCAGCGGGTCCACTTGGCGGCTTCCTCTCGGGCCCAGCGGTCAGCCTCGAGCACTTCCTCGAGGGTTGGCGTGCTGCGGTCGCGAGCGGGTCCGCGCTCAGCGTGCGCCTCGAGCACCTTGGCGGTCGTGGCCACGATCTGGGGGAAGGAGATCGCCCCAGCCAGGAAGGAGGTGCGGGCGACCTCGTTGCTCGCGTTGAAGACTGCGCCGCTGACCCCGCCCCGGCGCAGGACCTCGTAGACCAGGTCGACCGCGGGGAAGCGCTCACGATCGGGGCGCTCGAAGGTCAACCGACCGATCTCCGCCAAATCGAAGGGGGCGGTCGGGAGCGGTCGGCGCTCGGGATAGGTCAGCGCGTATTGGATCGGGACCCTCATGTCGGGGACACCGAGCTGCGCCATCACGGAGCCATCGACGAACTCGACCAGGGAGTGAATGATCGACTGGGGATGGACCACGATCTCGATCTGCTCAGGCGCGACGTCGAAGAGCCAGCGGGCCTCGATCACCTCGAGGGATTTGTTCATCAGCGTGGCCGAGTCGATCGTGATCTGGGGCCCCATCTCCCACGTCGGATGCTTGAGGGCCTGCTCCCGGGTCGCACCTTCGATCTGCTCCTTGCTCCACTCCCGGAAGGGCCCGCCGGAGGCCGTGAGCAGGAGCTTGCGCACCTCCTTCGTGGACCCCGCCTCCAAGGCCTGGAAGATCGCCGAGTGTTCGCTGTCCACAGGAATCAGCTCGCAGCCGTTCTCCTGGGCGATCTTTCCGAGGATGGGGCCTGCGAGCACCAGGCTCTCCTTGTTGGAGAGGCAAAGCCGCCGCCCTCGGCGTGCAGCCTCGAGCACCGGGGGCAGACCAGCCGCGCCGGTGATGGCCGCCAGGACCGAGTCGCACTCTTCGGCTACGAGCGCGCAGGCGCCCTCATCGCCCTGAAGCACCTCGGTGTCGGTCCCAGCGAGGGCCTCCCTGAGCGGGACATAGGCCTCGGGGCTGGCGATCGAGACCCGGGGGACCCGGTGCTTTCGCGCCTGCTCCGCGAGCAGCTCCCATTTGCTCCCAGCCGCGAGGCCTACGATCTGGACCTCGTCCGCGAGGTTCTCGCAGACATCCAGGGTGCTCTTGCCAATGGATCCGGTAGATCCGAGAACGACGACTCGCTTGGCCACGCTGCCTCCAGGGGTGCGAATTCTCCGATCCGCGTGCGCTGCGTCAAGGACCATCCCGACGTGAGCGCTTGTGCCATCGAGAGTTGCAACGACTCGACGATGGTTTTCTGCGCGGCGGTTGACCGGGGCTTCGCCATGACTACTATCTGCCCTCTCGACGCGAGGAACACCCCGCTGAGAGCAAACACGAGACAGGCGCTCGCGCCCACCTCGTCCAAAAGACAACTGGCCCCAAGCGCGAGGCAGCGCAACCAAGCAACGCCTCGGTGCCCAACGGCTTGCTCTTTTACAATCCGGTTTCCACGAGGATCGACCTCCTCGAGTCAGCTCTATGGGCTGGCGGCGAGCAGATCGATCTGGTCCCTGGGAATCAGGACGCGGCGAAAATAAAATCGCGACCGGCGCTTGACGGCGTCGAAAAGCGAAGTAACTTACCGCGCTCCTGAGAGGGACACCTCGGCTCACCTGAGCAACGCTTCGGCGCCGCTCGAGCAGAGGTTGGCTGGCCAAGAAAAAAATCTTGTCTCGCGCTTGACGGCGCTTCAACGACGAGTATCTTGGGCAAACTTCCCGAACGGGAAACCCCGATCCAATCGGCTCCAAGCTGCGCCAGCTAAATACACGGCTGGCTAGCTAGAGTTCGTCTCGATCGGTAGCGATCTTTGAAAATACGGTGAAGGTGCGTTGGGGAGAGAGACCCGATCGCTTGCGGCAGTTGCTAACGCAGCTGCGGTGGGCGTGAGAGTCAACACCGCCCCGCGTGTTCTGCGGCCTTCGGGCTGTAGAGCGCATGGGTGACGGTAGCTTAATTTTCCCAACGCAAGCCATTTATGAGCTCAAATTCTTTTGAGTGCCATACGTGACATGTGATTGGAACATAAAGTCAGAAAAGAACTTTTCAAACTGAAGGGTTTGATCCTGGCTCAGAACGAACGGTAGCGGCGTGGATTAGGCATGCAAGTCGCACGAGAATCCATTTCGGTGGAGGACAGTGGCGAAAGGGTGAGTAATGCATAGACAACCAACCTTCGACTCCAGGATAACTGGGGGAAACCTCGGCTAATACTGGATAGGCTAGCCACCCCTGTGGGGAGGCTAGTAAAGGTGGCCACTTAGCAATGCTTCTGGTTGAAGACGGGTCTATGTCCTATCAGCTTGTTGGTGAGGTAACGGCTCACCAAGGCAATGACGGGTAGCCGACCTGAGAGGGTGACCGGCCACACTGGGACTGAGACACTGCCCAGACTCCTACGGGAGGCTGCAGTCGAGAATCTTCCGCAATGGGGGCAACCCTGACGGAGCGACGCCGCGTGCAGGATGAAGGCCTTCGGGTTGTAAACTGCTGTCAATGGTTAAGAACGGGCAGTAGGGTAATATTCTGCTGTCTTGACAAAGGCCATAAAGGAAGCCACGGCTAACTTCGTGCCAGCAGCCGCGGTAAGACGAAGGTGGCAACCGTTGTTCGGAATCACTGGGCATAAAGCGCGCGTAGGCGGACAAGTAAGTCGGGTGTGAAATCCCTCGGCACAACCGAGGAACTGCGCCCGATACTGTTTGTCTTGAGGGCAGGAGGGGACTGTGGAATTCCTGGTGGAGCGGTGAAATGCGTTGATATCAGGAGGAACACCGGCGGCGAAGGCGACAGTCTGGCCTGCTTCTGACGCTGAGGTGCGAAAGCCAGGGGAGCAAACGGGATTAGATACCCCGGTAGTCCTGGCCGTAAACGATGGGTACTAGGTACGGGGGTCCCAATGCCTCCGTGCTGGAGATAATTTATTAAGTACCCCGCCTGGGGAGTATAGTCGCAAGGCTGAAACTCAAAGGAATTGACGGGGGCTCACACAAGCGGTGGAGCATGTTGTTTAATTCGAAGCAACGCGCAGAACCTTACCTGGGCTTGACATGCTAGTGGTACGAACCCGAAAAGGGGAGGACCCTCTCTCGAGGGAGCTAGCACAGGTGTTGCATGGCTGTCGTCAGCTCGTGTCGTGAGATGTCGGGTTAAGTCCCATAACGAGCGAAACCCTTGTCCTTAGTTGCCAGCGGATAAAGCCGGGGACTCTAAGGAGACTGCCGGTGTTAAACCGGAGGAAGGTGGGGATGACGTCAAGTCCTCATGGCCCTTACGCCCAGGGCTACAAACGTGCCACAATGGCCGGTACAGAGGGAAGCGAAGTCGTGAGGCGGAGCAAATCCCAAAAAGCCGGTCCCAGTTCGGATTGAGGGCTGCAACTCGCCCTCATGAAGTTGGAATCGCTAGTAATCGGAGATCAGCCACGCTCCGGTGAATATGTTCCTGAGCCTTGTACACACCGCCCGTCAAGCCACGAGAGCCGGGAGCGCCCGAAGCCGCTAACCCAACCATCCTGGAGGGAGGCGTCGACGGCGAGCTCGGTGATTGGGACTAAGTCGTAACAAGGTAGCCGTAGGAGAACCTGCGGCTGGATCACCTCCTTTCTAAGGGGATTGCCTTAGACCTTGAAGATCGGACCCCTCG
>MDTG01095577.1_pt1 | contig 29209 bp, 25 predicted proteins | sample 811421 | NCBI WGS metagenome assembly MDTG01 (sample SAMN05326645, study PRJNA326480) | marine metagenome | isolation source: seawater | place: Pacific Ocean: South East | collected 2011 | reverse complement strand
TCCAGCACCCGCTTGCAGACGCTGGAGGGCTGGCCCAGCCAGATGGGTGTGCCGATCACCAGGATCTGCGCGTCCAGCACCTGGCGGCGGATCGCCGGCCAGGCATCGCCCGGCCCTTCATCGGCGGTGATGCCGGGTTTGATGTCGTGATCGACCGCGCGGATGCTCGCCGTCTCCACCCCGTCGCGGCCCAGCCGGTTCAGGAATTGCGACAGCAGCAGATCGGTCGAGCTTTCGGCATCGCCGCCCTTCAGCGTGCAGTTGATGCCGAAGGCGCGGATCGGCTTCGGATCCGCCATGGCTTACCCCTCCTCCCGCCGGACGGCATTTGCGACGAGCCGGCGGCGGATCTGGTCGTGATCGGTGGTGGTGCGGGCGTCGGACATGGGTTCGGTGCCTCCTTCGGCTGGTTTTGACCCTGCAACGCGAACCCCGGAGCCGGGCCCATGGTTCCCGGGAACCGCGGCCGCCGCGGCCGGGTTGATCGGGTCAGATCCCGATCCGCCAGCAGGGGAGGCCAGCCATGGCGCGCAAACCGGCAAAGCGCAGGACAGACGCCGCCGAAGACACCGAAGACGCCGCCAACCGGCCGTCATCGCGCCCGGTCTGGACCGGCAATATGCGGCTTGCCCTGGTATCGGTGCCGGTGAAGCTTTATGCCGCGGTGAAAAGCGGCGCGCGGATCCAGTTCCACCAGGTCCACGAACCCTCGCGCCGGCGCATCCGCTATCAGAAGATCGTGCCCGGGGTCGGGCCGGTCGATACCGACGAGATCGTGAAGGGTTTCGAACTGGGCCAGGGGCGCTGGGTGCTGATCGATCAGGACGAGATCGATGCGCTGAAGGTGGAAACCCGCCACACCCTGGATCTGGTGCAGTTCGTGGGCCCCGACGAGATTGCGCCGATCTGGTTCGAACGGCCCTATTACGTGGTCCCCGACGGCGAGCTGGCGATCGAGGCCTATGCCGTGCTGCGCGATGCGCTGAAACGCGCCGGGCGGATCGGCCTCGGCCAGTTCGTGATGCGCGGGCGGGAATATGTCGCCGCCCTCAAGCCCTGCGGCCAGGGGCTGATGCTGGAGACGCTCCGCTTCGCCGACGAGGTCCAGCGCGCCGCCCCCTTCTTCACCTCGATCGACGAAGAGGCGAGCGATCCGGAACTGCTCGACCTGGCGGCCGAGTTGATCGAGCGGAAGACCTCGGCCTTCGAGCCCGCACGGTTCAAGGACAATTACACCCAGGCCCTGCGCCAGCTGATCGACGCCAAGGCGACCGAAAAATCGGTCGAGCTGGGCGAAGAGGCCGCGGAAGAGACCGGCGGCGGCGGCAAGGTCGTCGATCTGGTCGAGGCGCTGCGTCGCTCGGTCAAGGACAGTGGAAAGGCCAGCGGCAAGACACGGCCGGCACGGAGCGGCCGGCGCAAGGCGGGGTGAGACCTATGGCCGCCGACCCGCTCGACAGCTATCGCCGCAAGCGTCGCTTCGACCGCACGCCCGAGCCGGAGGCCGGGAGCGGGCGCAGCCCTGAAGGCGGCAGGCTGACCTATGCCATCCAGAAGCACGACGCCCGGCGGCTGCATTACGATCTCCGGCTGGAATGGGCGGGGGTGCTGAAAAGCTGGGCGATCACCCGCGGCCCCAGCCTGGACCCCAGGCAGAAGCGGCTGGCGGTGCGCACCGAAGACCACCCCCTCGCCTATGCCGGTTTCGAGGGGCAGATCCCCGCGGGCCAGTATGGCGCGGGCGAGGTGGTGCTGTGGGATCGCGGCCATTGGGAGCCGATCGGCGACGCGGCGGCGGGGCTCGCGGCGGGGCGGCTGGACTTCGTCATCCATGGCGAGCGGCTGCATGGCCGTTTCGTGCTGGTGCGCATGAAGCCGGCGGCCAAGGCCGGGCGGGCGCCGGAAAAGGCCGAGAACTGGCTGCTGATCAAGCGCGACGATGCCGATGCCGACCCGACGGGCGAGGTGACCCGCCGCCACCCCGGCAGCGTGGCGGGTCAGCCGAAGCGCGAGGCCGCGCCCCTGCCCGGCGCCCCCCTGCCCGGCTTCGTCGCGCCGATGCTCGCCACCCTGACCGACCGGCCGCCGCGCGGGCCCGGCTGGGTGTTCGAAATCAAGCTCGACGGCTATCGCGCCCTCGCCGCGGTGTCGGGCGGCCGGGCCGTCATCCGCACCCGATCGGGCCTCGACTGGACCGACCGCTTCCCCGGCATCGCCCGGGCGCTGGCGGCACGGCCGGGCCTGGACGGCGTGCTGCTGGACGGCGAGGTGACGGCGATGACGGCAGACGGCCGCACCGATTTCTCCGCCCTGCAGGCGGCGCTTTCCGCCGGGGGCGAGGGGCTGCATTACGGCGTCTTCGACCTCTTGGCCGAGGGCGGGGAAAGCCTGCGCCACCTGCCCTGGACCGCCCGCAGGGCCCGGCTCAGGGCGCTGCTGGGGGGGCCCGCGGGCGACGGCATCCACCTTGTCGACCACAGCCCCGGCCCGGCGCGGGACCTGCTGGACCAGGTCTGCGCGGCGGGCCATGAGGGGCTGATCGCCAAGCGGGCCGACGCGCCCTATCGCCCGGGCCGCGGCCATGCCTGGCTCAAGGTCAAATGCGGTCAGGCGGGGGAGTATGTCGTGGTCGGCACCTCGCCCTCCGAAGCCGGGCGGCCCTTCGCCTCGCTGCTGCTGGCGGTTCAGGATCGCGGCACCTGCCGCTATGCCGGCCGGGTCGGCGCCGGTTTCAGCGACAGGGATTTCGCCTGGCTGGCGCCACGGCTGACGGCGCTGGCCCGCAAGACCCCGCCGGTCGACCGCGACAGCGTGCCGCCCGCCGTGGCCCGGGCGGCACGCTGGGTGGAGCCGCGGATCGTGGTCCAGATCGCCCATGGCGGCCTGACCGGCGAGGGGCTGATCCGCCAGGGCCGCTATCTGGGCCCGCGCGAGGACAAGCCGGCGGCCGAAGTTGAGGCGGACCGGGTGATGGCCGTCGAGGAGGCAGAAGCGATGGACGAGACCGGAGACAGCCTGCGCGGCGTGCGCCTGACCCATCCCGACCGGGTTCTGTTCCCCGAACAGGGCATCACCAAGCGCGATCTCGCCCGCTGGTTCGATGCCGTCGCGGCGCTGATGATGCCGCATCTGCAAGACCGGCTGGTCAGCCTGGTGCGTTGCCCCGAAGGCCGCCGCAAGGCCTGTTTCTTCCAGCGCCATGCCGGCCGCGGCCTGCCCCGCGGTTTCGCCAGCCGCAGGCTGACCGACGCACAGGGCAATACCGAAGAGTATGTTCTGGTCCGCGATCCGGAAGGCCTGGTGGGTGCGGCACAGATCGGGGTTCTGGAACTGCATCTCTGGGGATCGCGCATCGACCGGCCCGAGCGCCCGGACCGGCTGGTCTTCGATCTGGACCCGGATCCGGCGGTGGATTTCGCGGCCGTCCGCCAGGCGGCCTTCGACATGCGCGACGCGCTGGCGGCGCTGGATCTCGCCTCGGTGCCGCTGCTGACCGGCGGCAAGGGCGTGCATGTGGTGGTGCCGATCGCCCGGCGGCACGACTGGCCGGTGGTGAAGGCGGCGGCGAAGGCCCTGGCGCAGCGCTTCGCCGACCACGACCCCGACCGCTTCGTCGCGACCATGAGCAAGGCGAAGCGCAAGGGCCGGATCTTCATCGACCATTTCCGCAACGACCGCACCGCCACCGCCATCTGCCCCTGGTCGCCCCGCGCCCGGGCCGGCGCCCCGGTGGCCCGGCCGGTCGACTGGCAGATGCTGGCCGGGATCGACCGGGCCGATGCCTTCCGCCTGGGCGACCCGCTGCCCGCAACCGACCCCTGGGCCGGGCTGGTGCCGCCCCGCCAGGGGCTGACGGCGGCGGCGCTCAGGGCATTGGGTGTGGCAGAATAGGGGCACGCGGGAATGCGCGTGGCCGCAATGACCGCGGGCCGCGTTTTCCCCTCGCCGTCCACCGCCATGAGAGGATTATTTTGGGCCTGCCCCCCAAAAAAATGAAATACCGGCTTGCCAGAGGGACGAAAAGGCCCCACCTTCGGCAGCGTCGAGTACGAGCCTACCCGGTTCCCAGACCTCTAGCCGATGAACTTCGTATACCCATTCGAATTTGTCTTGTTTGAGATCTGATTTCGACCATCCGCACGTGATGCGGGTGCCCTTATGACGACGACGAAAGGTTATTCCCATGGCTACGGGAACCGTGAAGTGGTTCAACACCACCAAGGGCTTCGGCTTCATCCAGCCTGACGAGGGCGGAAACGACGCCTTCGTGCACATCAGCGCCGTGCAGCGTTCGGGCCTGACCGAGCTGGTCGAAGGCCAGAAGGTTGCCTACGAGCTGATCGCTGACCGCCGCAGCGGTAAGCTGGCAGCTGCCAATCTGGAGCTTCTCTGATCCGGTTCCGGTGCGCCCCTTCGGGTGGCGCGCCACGGTGACGATGTCTCCAAGAAAGACCCCGCCCTGGTTTCGACCGGGGCGGGGTTTTTCGCGTCTGCGGATCGTACCGAAACGCCTGGGGACGAAAGGCCGCACTTGAAACCCGGCCCGAAAAGCCGCACCCTTTTTCTCGTCGACGGGCACCAGGGATGATGGGGTGCCCGCCGTCCGTCCGCGCCTGGGCTGCGGACGACACTGCACAACGACGATGACGAAAGGGTGTCCCCTCATGGCGACGGGAACCGTGAAGTGGTTCAACGCCACCAAAGGCTTCGGCTTCATTCAGCCCGACGAGGGCGGAGCCGATGCCTTCGTGCACATCAGCGCCGTTCAGCGCTCGGGCCTGACCGAGCTGCGTGAGGGCCAGAAGGTCTCTTACGAGCTGATCGCCGACCGCCGCAGCGGCAAGCTGGCGGCCGCCAACCTCTCCCTGATCGACTGAGCCGACGGCTCGACCTGACCCACAGGCGAGAGGCGCGTTCGCAGGCGTAGCTACCACCACGGAGTTTCGTGACGCCTGACGATACCCGAGGCACTTTCGGAAACCCCGCATCCTCTGACCGAGGATGCGGGGTTTTCTCGATCAACGGTTGGCTTCATCACCTGCCCAAAGGTGGATCCCCGCCTGCGCGGGGATGACGACATGGGATTGCGAGCCGCACAGAAAACCGCCGCCGCTGCGTCTGCCACGGGACCACCGGCCCCAGGCCGGCCGAGCGTGTCAGAACCGGGGCAGCCGGCGTACAAGAAAGAAGAAACCGTCATCCCCGCGTAGGCGGGGATCCACCTTGGCGGTACCCCTCTCACTGGCCCCACCCGAGCTTCATCAGTCGAGAATGGCCTTACCCCGGAATATCGTCATCCCGCGGCGGCACCGGCCGGGGGGTGGTGCGCTCTTCGCCCTGGTCGGTCAGGGTCGGGAACTCGCCCTGGTTCTCCACCGCCTCCAGCGGCTCGGTGGGGTCGTTGCGGATGCGGTCGCGGGGGGATCCGGGGCGGAAAGTGGTCAGGTGCTGGTTGTCCTCGATCGCCACCAGCTCCTCGGCACGGCCGCGGTAGTCCGCCTCGCGCCCCGGGATGGCGCCCTCTTCCTTCCACAACCTGTGCATGTGTTCTTTGATCCGATCATCCCTGCTGGTTGTTCTCTGCTCCGGGCTCTGCCTGGTCATCGCCGGCCTCCTTCCTGGGGATGGCGGTCAACCGGCCGGACGGAGGGAGAGTTCCCCTATGATCCGGGAACCTCCCGCGCGGTTCAGGGGTTCAGCCCTGGTAACCGCCCGCCAGAGCAGGAGATACCGCCGCCATGGCGACAGCCGACCGGAACCGCCGGCAGCCGGACCCCACCGATGCCGAGATCCTGGGCAGCGCCGAAGGGCGCGAGGCCGATGCCCGCGACACGCGCAGCCCCGATGGCGGGCGCTTCCGCAATGTCCCGCGCGACGAAGCGCCCGCCCGGCCGGATGACGTGATCACCGACCCCGTCACCGGCGAGGCCGAGGGCCTGGACCCGACCGAAGAGGCAACCCGCCGCGCCGCCGAGGACGTGTTCGACGACGAAGCCCCCGACGACGAAGATGGGGAGACCGAGGATGAGGACCGCTTCCCCGAAGGCTGGCCCCCCGACCGCCGCGACACGGATGACGACGATGCCGGGTGATCGCCTGGTCGAAGGCCGGGCGGTGACGCTGGAGGTGAACGGCCACCCCTGCCGCGTGACCATCGACCCCCGGCTCAGCCTGCTGGACCTGCTGCGCGACCGGCTGGGGCTGACCGGCGCCAAGAAGGGCTGCGACCACGGCCAGTGCGGCGCCTGCACCCTGCTGGTCGACGGCCGGGCCGTGCTCGGCTGCCTGACCCTCGCCGCCCGGCTGGATGGCGCCCGCGTGACCAGCATCGAAGGGCTGACGCCCGAGGGCGAGGAGGAGGGAGAGGGCGCGGGCGCGCTGCACCCCATGCAGCAGGCTTTCATCGATCATGATGCCTTCCAGTGCGGCTATTGCACCCCCGGCCAGATCCTGTCGGCCGTGGCGCTGACCGCGGCCGAACCGCAGCCCGACGATGCGCGGATCCGCGAGCACATGTCGGGCAATCTCTGCCGCTGCGCCGCCTATCCCAACATCGTGGCCGCCGTGCGTGCGGCGGCCGGCCGGATGGGGGGTGCGTGATGCAACCCTTCCGGCTTCATCCACCGACACCCGTCCACGACCCGACACCCACCGGTGCCCGGCAGATCGCGGGCGGCACCAATCTGGTCGATCTGATGCGGCTGGGGGTGGAACGCCCCACGGCCCTGGTCGATCTGGACCGGGTGTCGCCGCCGGCGCTGCGCGGCATCACCCGCCTGCCCGACGGCACCTTCCGGATCGGCGCGCTGACCCGCATGGCCGAGGCCGCCGCCGACCCGGAGCTTGGCGCCGCCCTGCCGATGGTGGTCCAAAGCCTGGAGCTGGCGGCAAGCCCGCAGATCCGCAACATGGCGAGCCTGGGCGGCAACCTGCTGCAGCGCACCCGCTGCCCCTATTTCCGCGATGTCAGCTGGCCCTGCAACAAGCGCGAGCGCGGCAGCGGCTGCGGCGCGATGGAGGGCATCACCCGCCATCATGCGATCCTTGGCACCAGCGACAGCTGCATCGCCGCCTATCCCGGCGATTTCGCCCAGGCCGCACTGGCGCTGGATGCGCAGATCGAAATCACCGGCCAGGGCGGGGTCCGGCGCATGAAACTGGCCCGGCTGCACCGACTGCCGGGGGCGACGCCCGATGTCGAAACCGCGCTGGATGCCGACGAGACCATCACCGCCATCCACCTGCCCGCCCCGGGCTGGGCACGGCGCTCGCTGTTTCTGAAGCGCCGGGAACGGACCTCCTATTCCTTCGCCCTGGTCTCGGTCGCCTGCGCGCTGGACCTGGACGGCGACCGGGTGCGCGAGGTGCGCCTGGCGCTGGGCGGCGTCGCCACCATCCCCTGGCGGGCCTTTCCGGCCGAACAGCTGCTGGTCGGCGAACGCCTGACCGAGGAATGTGCCCATGCCGCTGGGGTCGCCGCCTTCGCCGATGCCGTGGTCCGGCCCGACAACGCCTTCAAGCGCGATCTGGGGGCCGCTTTGATCGCCCGCGCCCTGCTTGCCGCCCGCGCCCTGCCTGCCGCCGGGGATCTTTCGGTCACGGAGACCCGCCGATGAGCCTGCCCCCCACCTCCCTGCCCGCCACATCCCTCCCCGCCACGACACCCCGCATCGACGGGCGCGCCAAGGTCACCGGCCGGGCCGTCTATCCCGCCGACACCGCGATTGCCGGCCTGGCCCATGCGGCCCTGGTCGTCTCGCCCGTGGCCCGCGGCCGGCTGGCGGCGATCGACACCGCAAAGGCCGCCGCCCTGCCCGGCGTGCTGGGGGTGCTGACCGTCGACGACGTCACCGGCCGCATCGGCCTGCCCCGCTTCGGCGTCGCCGCCTCGTCGATCGCACCGCTTCAGGACCGGCTGATCCGCCATGACGGCGAGATCCTGGCGGTGGTGGCGGCAGAGACCGCCGAGATCGCGGCCGAAGCCGCCGCCCGGGTGAGCTTCCGGATCGAGGCCGAGGCCCCCGCCACCGGCTTCGACGATGCCGGCGCCGAAACCGTCGCCGCCGCCGACGCCGCCGGCCGCAAGGATCCCGGCCAGGGCGATATCGAGGCCGGTTTCGCCGCCGCCGAGGTGTGTATCGAGGCCGATTACGAAACGCCGGTGCAGCACCACAACGCGCTCGAACTCTATTCCACCACCGCGGTCTGGGACGGCGAGGGCGACCAGGCGCGGCTGACGGTCTATGAACCCTCGCAGAACGTGAACGGCTGGCGCCACGAACTGGCCCGCCAGCTGGGCATCGATGCCGCCCGGGTGCGGGTGGTGGCGGAATTCGTCGGCGGCGCCTTCGGCGGCAAGGGGCCGATCACCGCGCGCACGGCGCTGATCGCCTTCGCCGCCCGGCATTTCGGCCGGCCGCTCCGCTGCGTGGTCAGCCGCGCCCAGGGCTTCACCGCCGGCACCCACCGGGCGGAGACCCGCCAGCGGATCCGCATGGGCGCCACGCGCGACGGCCGGATCACCGCCTTCGTGCATGACGGCGCCGAGGTCACCTCGCGCGCCGACCCCTATCTGGTCGGCGGCAATTCGGTCACCGCCCGGCTCTACGGCTATGGCGCGGTTCAGACGAAGCTGTCGCTGGTCCATGCCGACCGCCCGACCCCCGGCTATATGCGCTCGCCGCCCGAAGTGCCCTATGTCTACGCGCTGGAACAGGCGATGGACGAGATGGCGGCGGCGCTCGACATGGACCCGATCGACTTCCGGCGGCGGAACGATACCGCGACCGACCCGCTGTCAGGCAAGCGCTACAGCAGCCGGATGCTGATGCCCTGTTTCGATGCCGCCGCAAAGGCCTTCGGCTGGGACCGGCGCGACCCGGTGCCGGGGTCGATGCGCGATGGCGACTGGGTGATCGGCATGGGCTGCGCCGCCACCGTCTACCCCGCCAACATCGCCGCCGCCACCGCCCGGGTGCGGCTTGCCGCCGACGGCCGGGTGACGGTCGAAACCGCCAGCCACGAGCTCGGCACCGGCATCCGCACCGCCGCCGCCCGCATGGCTGCCGAGGTTCTGGGCGTGGCGCCCGAACGGGTGACGGTCAGAACCGGCGACAGCGACCTGCCGCCGGCCCCCGTCTCGGGCGGATCCAACTCCACCGCCAGCGTCTGTTCGGCGGTGGCGCGGGCCGCAGAGGCGGTGAAGGCGACGCTCTTCACCCGGCTGACCGCCCCGGATGCCGGGTCCTTTGCCGGGCTGGATGCGGCAACACTCCGCCTCCGCGACGGCCGGATCGAGGCCGACGGCCCCTATATGGCGTTCGACGCCGCACTGGAGGCGGCCGGGCTGGAGGCGATCAGCCAGACGGCCGACTTCATCCCCGACGGGCTGAAGCCCGATGCGGTGGAGAAGCTGCGCGCCGGCCGCACGCCGATGCGCGGCGGCGGATCGGGCGATCTGCTGCGCTATGCCATGGGCGCTGAATTCGCCGAAATCCGCATCAACCGCCGCACGCTCGAAATCGAGGTGCCGCGCATGACCGGCGCCTTCGCCGCCGGCCGGATCATGAACCCGCTGACCGCGCGCAGCCAGCTGATCGGCGGCATGATCTGGGGGCTTTCCACCGCGCTGATGGAAGAGACCGAGCTGGACCGCCGGGCGGCGCGCGTGCTGAACCACGATCTTGAAAACTATCTGATGCCGGTGAATGCCGATATCGGGCAGGTGGATGTCATCCTGCTCGACGAGGACGACCGCGCCGGCAACCCCTCGGGCATCAAGGGGCTGGGAGAGCTTGGCAATGTCGGCATGTCCGCCGCCATCGCCAATGCCGTCCACCACGCGACCGGCCGCCGCTTCCGGCGCCTGCCGATCCGCATCGACCGGCTGTTCCTGCCGGCCTGCCCCGATGTCGTCTCCGCCTGACCCAGACGGCCGACACGCCTTGAAGACGCACGAGACCAGGACGCCATGGACATCCTCAGAACCCCGCGCTGGCTGGCGGAGCTTGCCGCCGCCATGCCGGCCGGGACCGGTTATCTGCTGCTGCTGATCGTGGCGGTGGGCGTGGCGCTGATCGCCCATCGCCTGTTCTTCCGCCTGCTCACCATCGTGGTGCCGCGCAGCGGCAAGGGCTTCCGCACCGAAGTCTTCCGCCGGGTGCGGGGCCCCGTGCGTCTGGCCTTCATCCTGATCGCGCTGCGGGCGATCGCCCCCGAACTCGCGGTCGACGAGGGCGCCGGCGCGGTGATCGGCCGGGTGCTGCAGCTGGGGGTGATCGCGCTGATCGGCTGGATCGCCGTCTCGGTGCTGCGCGCGCTGGCCGATGTCAGCCGCCGCCGCTATCGCATCGATGTCGACGACAATCTGGTGGCGCGCAAGCACCGCACCCAGCTGATGCTGCTGCAACGGGTCGGCATCGGCCTGGTGGTGGTGGTGACGGTGGCGGCCATGCTGATGACCTTCCCGTCGGTGCGCCAGTACGGCGTCAGCCTGTTCGCCTCGGCCGGTGTCGCCGGCATCGTGATCGGCTTCGCGGCCCAGTCGATCCTGGCCAATCTGATCGCCGGCATCCAGATCGCCCTTACCCAGCCGATCCGCATCGAGGATGCGGTGGTGGTGGAAAACGAATGGGGCTGGGTGGAGGAAATCGCCGCCACCTATGTCGTGATCCGGCTGTGGGACTGGCGCCGGCTGGTGCTGCCGATTTCGTATTTCATCGAAAAACCCTTCCAGAACTGGACCCGCGAGACCGCCGGCATCATCGGCACGGTGATCTGGCAGGTGGACTACGCCATGTCCTTCGCCCGCATGCGCGAAAAGCTCGACGAGTTTCTGAAGCAGAGCAAACTCTGGGACGGCAAGGTCGGCGTGCTGCAGGTGATCGACACCACCGAACGCACGGTCACCATCCGCGCGCTGATGAGCGCCCACAACTCCCCCACCGCCTGGGATCTGCGCTGCGAGATCCGCGAGAAGATGCTGGTCTGGATGCAGGAGGACTGCCCGGAGGGGCTGCCGCGGCTGCGCAACGACGTCACCGCAGCCCTCCATGCCCCCGACCGGGCGGCAACCGGCAGCGACGGACAGGAACCGCTGACCCCGGAGGCGCTGGACCGCATGGGCGTGCGGCAGTAACGGCCGCCCCCGCTGCATGCTAGTCTTGTCGCTCATGGCCAGGAGAGCATCGGCGGGGAGCCCATGGACGCGCTGATCACCGCCGCCGCCCGCGCCCTGGCGGCGGGCGACCTTTTGGGCGCCCTCAATCGCGTATCGCTCCGCGACGACCCGCCGGCGCTGGCGCTGCGCGGCATCGTCATGGCAAGGCTCGGCGAATTCGGCCGGGCGCGGGATCTGCTCGCCCGGGCCGGACGGGGCTTCGGCCGCGGCAACCCCGCGGCGCGGGCGCGCTGTACCCTGGCCGAGGCCGAAATCGCCCTGGTGCTGCGCGACATCGCCTGGCCCCAAGGGCTGCTGGACCGCACCCGCGCGGTGCTGGAGACGGCCGGCGACCATGCCAATGCCGCCCATGCCCGGATCATCGAGGCCCGCCGCCTGCTGCTGATCGGCCAGCCGGGCGCCGCCGGCGACGCGATCGCCGGGCTCGACCCCGGGCGGATCCCGCCGGCGCTTGCGGCCGGGCTGCACCTGACCCGCGCCGGCATCGCCGCCCGCCGCATCGCCGCTGCCGAAGCCGCCCGTGACCTCGATGCCGCCGCCGCCGCGGCCGCGGCCAGCGGCATCGCCGAACTCGCCGCCGAAGTGGCGACCGCCCGCCACCAGCTCGACGCCCCGGCGGCCCGGCTGGTCCGGGCCGGCACCGACCGCATGGTCACGCTGGCCGAAATAGAGGCGCTGCCGGCAGAGGCGGCGCTGGTCGTCGATGCCTGCCGGCTGATCATCCGCGATGCCACCGACATCCGCCCGCTGGCCACCCGCCCGGTGCTCTTCGCCCTGGCCCGCCAGCTGGCGCTGGCCCATCCGGCCGATGTGCCGCGCGCGGTGCTGATCCGCGAAGGTTTCGGCGGCCGCACCGCCGACGACAGCCACCGCGCGCGGCTCCGGGTCGAGATCGGCCGCCTGCGCCGCCTGCTCCACCCGCTCGCCCGGATCCTCGCCACCCCGGCCGGCTTCGTTCTGCACCCCGCCCGCCCGGGCCCGGTCGCTCTGCTCGACCCGCCGATCGAGGCCGGCTGCGGCCGCATCCTCGCCCTGCTCGCCGATGGCGAAGCCTGGTCGACCACGGCCCTCGCCATCGCCCTCGGCACCAGCCCGCGCACCATACAGCGCCTCATGGAACGGCTTGCCGCCACGGGCCGCGTCCGCCCCACCGGCCGCGGCCGCACCCGCCGCTGGACGGTCCCGGCCCTCGGCGGTTTTCCGACGATCATGCTGCTGCCGGGGGTATAGGCGGGACCACAATTTTTGCCCCTGAAAATTGTCATTGACGACGCCGCCGATTGTTGCCGCATCTTTTTTCATCAAGGACTTGCCGGGAATGCGCGGCCTTGATATTCAGGGAAAAAGCTTTACCTTTTGCGTAAAGGTTTTACGTGCTGATCGGCTTCAAGACGACAAAGCTGAAGAAGCTGCTGTCCGACGAACGGCAGCTCGGCCGTGAGTATGGCGCCAGTGGCGGGCGAAAGATTGCGCGCCGGCTCGCCGTCCTTGCCGCAGCGGAGTGTCTGGCCGACGTCCCGACCACGCCGCCCACACGACGGCATCAGCTGAAGGGCGATCTGGACGAGCAGTTTGCCGTCGATGTCGAACATCCTTACCGCCTGCTCTTCAAGCCGGATCACACCCCTGTACCAAGATGTCAGGATGGCGGCATAGACCTGACGAAGGTCACCGCGATCACCATCCTGGGAGTTGAGGATTACCACTGATGACGACCGCCGCCACCGAATTCGAGCCAGATTATGTCGTCTCGCCGGGAGAGATTCTGGAGGAGATCCTCGAGGCGCGCGGCATGAAGAAGCGTCAGCTCGCCGACAGGTCAAACAAGTCGACCAAGCTGATCAGTCAGATCATCGCCGGTATCGCGCCGGTATCGCCGGATACGGCCATCGCGTTCGAGCGGGTGCTCGGCGTTCGGGCCTCCCTCTGGAATAATCTCGAATCCCGGTACCGCCTTCATCTGGCAAAACAGGACGAGCGAGCCCGCCTGGCATCCAACGTCGCATGGGCAAATCGTTTTCCCCTCGCCAGAATGAAGAAGTTCGGCCTCGTCGGCGATGCCCGGAAGCCGATCGTCGAAGATATTCTTGATTTTTTCGGCGTGGCGAATACTGACGCCTGGGAGAATGTTTACCTCCAGGAACAGCAGAGAGTGGCGTTCAGAGCCTCGCAAGCCTTTCAAAGCAGCCCCTATGCGATCGCTGCCTGGCTCCGCTGGGGAGAGAAGCATGCCGAATCGCTGGACGTTCCCGCCTTCGACAGGGACAGGTTCAAAACGGCGTTGAACGACATCAGGGCATTGACCCGTATGACGCCCGAAGAGTTTCACGCCCCCCTGAAGGAGTTGTGCAGCCGGTCGGGTGTCGTCGTGCTCTGGCTGCCGGAGCTTGACGGCACGCGCCTTAGCGGCGCCACAAAATGGCTCGGGCCGGAGAAGGTGATGATCCAGCTCAGCTTGCGCCACAGGACCGACGATCATTTCTGGTTCAGTTTCTTTCATGAAGCGGCTCACGTTCTTCTTCATGGGAAGAAAGCCGTCTTCATCGACGACGCCAGCAATACCACGACCAAAGAAGAAGATGAGGCAAATCTCTTCGCGCAAAATCATCTCATTCCCAGATCGCATTGGGCTCGTCTTACCAGGACGAAGGCGTTCTCGCGGGAGAGGATCGTCTCGTTTGCAGATGAGTTAAATATAGCTCCGGGGATTGTTGTGGGGCAACTGCAGCATGCCGGACTCATCCCGTACACACATCTGAATGGCCTGAAGCAGAAATTCGTTTGGGCCGATCAGCGCTATAACTGAGAAGACCGCTTCCCGACAGCATTGTTACTCTCACCCCCACCCCTCCCCGATCCAGGCTGAGGCTCGGACATGATCCCACCGCAGATCCCAAGGGAGGTTCCCATGACCAAGACCCTCACATCCCCCACCGCCGCCGCCACGGCCGATGCCGAGATCCTGCGCGACTACGGCCCCTGGCCCGGGGTCGATACCGTGCACGGGGTCAGTTTCGACGGCAGCCATGTCTGGTTCGCCGTCGGCCCGGCGGTGAATGTGCTCGACCCCTCGGATGGCCGGGTGGGGCGCAGGCTGCCGGTGCCGGGAGAGGCCGGCACCGCTTTCGACGGCCGGTTTCTCTATCAGATCGCAGGGCCGGTGATCCGCCGGCTCGACCCCGAAACCGGCGCGGAGCAGGGCACCATCCCCTGCCCGGGCAATGGCTGCGCGTCGGGCCTCGCCTGGGGCGAGGGCACGCTCTGGGTCGGCCAGTTCGACGACCGCCGGATCCTGCAGATCGACCCCGAAACCGGCGCCGTGCTCCGCCAGATCACCTCGGACCGCATGGTCACGGGCGTCACCTGGGCGGGCGATGAACTCTGGCACGGCAGCTGGGACGGCGCGCAGCAGACGGCCGATCTGCGCCGCATCGATCCCGACACCGGCCGCGTGATCGCCGTCATCGCCATGCCCCCGGGGCTTTCGGTCTCGGGTCTCGAAAGCGACGGCAACGGCACCTTCTATTGCGGCGGCGGCCGCAGCGGCAAGATCCGGGCGGTGCGCAAGAGCCTGTGAGCGCTACCCCCGGCCACCCGCCACCTCGCGCATGAACGCCAGAAACCGCGGATCGGCGGCATGGGCGACGTTCACCCGGATCGCCGGCGCGCGGGGTGCGCGGTCGGGGGCGAAGACCTGGCCCGGGGCCAGGAAGATGCTGCGCTCTGCCGCGGCACGGGCGAGCGCCAGTTCGTCCGTGCCGGCCGGCAGGCCGACCCAGAGATAAAAGCCGGCATGGGCCGGCGTCGCCACGTCCAGCCCCATTTCAGACAGCGCGCCGGCCGCCGTGGTCGCGGCCTCGCCCACCCGCGCGCGCAGCCGGCGCAGATGGCGGACATAATGGCCGTCGGAAATGAAGTTGTAGATGAAGCGCTCGACATAATCCGAGGTCGCGACCACCGTCAGCATCTTGATGCCCTGCAGCGCCGCCGCCACCGGCGCCGCCGCCGCGACATAGCCCGAGCGCAGGCTGGCCGAGAAGGTCTTGGAGAAGGTGCCGACATACAGCACCCGGTTCAGCTGATCGAGGGCGGCGAGCCTGGGCGCCGAGGCCGGCATCACATCGGCGAAGGCGTCGTCCTCGACCAGCTGGAAGCCGTGGCGTTCCGCCGCCTGCAACAGGCCATAGGCCGTGCCCATGGTCAGGCCATGGCCGGTCGGGTTGTGGCCCTGGGACTGGGTGAAGAACAGTTTCGGCCGGTGATGGGCCAGCTTCGCCGCCAGATCCTCCAGATCCGGCCCCTCGGGCCCGCGGCGGATGCCGATGATCCGCACCTTGGCCAGCGTCAGCTTGCCGAACAGCGGATAATAGCCGGGGTCGTCGACGAAGACCGTATCGCCCGGCTCCAGATGATGGCGGATGATCAGGTCCAGCCCGTGATTGGCGCCGTAGGTGAGCAGCACCTGCCCCACCCCCGCCTTGATGCCGCGTTCCGCCAGCAGCATGGCGATGCGTTCGCGCAGCGGCAGGAAGCCCCAGGAACTGCCATAGCCATGATCGATCGCCTCGCCCTTCGGCCATTTGAACCGGCCGAAGAAGCGGCCGATTTCAGAGCCTTCCATCCAGGCCTGGGGCGGGCGGCCGTCGCCGGGGCGCACCTCGTAATGCTGGTCCAGCTGTTCGCGCAGCAGCGAGACCACATCCACCGCCGCCTCCACATCCGGGTTCTGGCGCGGCAGCGGCCGGCGGTTGCCGCCGGTGACATAGAAGCCCGATCCCGGCCGCGACTCAAGCAGCCCCGCCGCAACCAGCCGGTCATAGACCTCGGCCATCGTGTTCTTCGACACCCCGTGATCCCCGGCCGCCGCCCTGACCGAGGCCAGGCGCTCGCCGGTTTTCAGCAGGCCGCCGGTGATCTGCCCGGTAATCAGCTCGACCAGCTGGTCGATGCGACTGGGTTGACGCGGGGGTGTGTCTGCCATATTGAAGCCGTCCGCCGAACTGTCCCATGAACCTTACTGGGACAGTCATGGTGATGAACCGTCCGACCGTCCCTTGTCCGTCCCCCGGATCATAGGACAATCATTGCCCAAGTCACAATCCTTCCCCGGTGCCCCCTGAAGCCGCGCTTCCGGAGCCCCGAAGAAGGCCGGGACGCCGGACAGACGGAGGAAACATGCAGGCCCGTGGCAGCGCGCTCAATTCGCGCCTTGAGAACTACCGCAACCTCACCCCGGCCGAGCGGCTGGCGGAACTCGCCCGCGCCGCCGGCCTCGATGCCGCCGACCAGGCCCTGCTCGCCGACCCCGCGGCGCTCGCCGTCGATCGCGCCAACGGCATGATCGAGAATGTGATCGGCACCTTCCAGCTGCCGATGGGTGTGGCGACCAATTTCCGCATCAACGGCCGCGACTACCTGATCCCGATGGTGGTCGAAGAACCGTCGGTGGTGGCGGCGGCGTCGTATATGGCGCGCATCGCCCGCAGCAACGACATCGGCTTCGAGACCTCCAGCACCATGCCGATCATGCGGGCGCAGGTGCAGCTTCTGGACGTGACCGACCCCTGGGGCGCGCGGCTGCGCATCCTGGCGGCGCGCGAGGCGATCATCGCCGCCGCCAATGCCAAGGATGCCAAACTGGTCAGCCTGGGCGGCGGCTGCCGCGACATCGAGGTCCATGTCTTCCCGGAAAGCCGGGTCGGGCCGATGGTGGTGATGCACCTGCTGGTCGATGTCCGCGACGCCATGGGCGCCAACACGGTCAACACCATGGCCGAAGCGGTGGCACCGCTGGTGGAACAGGCGGCCGGCGGCCGGGTGCGGCTGCGCATCCTGTCGAACCTGGCCGATCTGCGCCTGGCCCGCGCCAGTGTGCGGGTCTCGCCCGCCGCACTCGCCACGAAAACCGTGTCGGGCGAGGACATGGTGACCGGCATTGTCGAGGCGGCGGAATTCGCCGCGATCGACCCCTATCGGGCCGCCACCCACAACAAGGGCATCATGAACGGCATCGACCCGGTCGTGGTCGCCACCGGCAATGACTGGCGGGCGATCGAGGCCGGCGCCCATGCCTTCGCGGTGAAGGGCGGGCGCTATACCTCGCTCACCACCTGGGAGCGCGACCGCGAGGGCAATCTGGTCGGCACGCTGGAAATGCCGATGGCGCTGGGCCTGGTGGGCGGCGCCACCAAAACCCATCCGCTCGCCCAGGCCGCCCTGCGCATTCTGAAGGTCGAAACCGCGCAGGAACTGGCCGAGGTGACGGTGGCGGTGGGCCTGGCCCAGAACATGGCCGCCCTGCGCGCACTTGCGACCGAAGGCATTCAGCGCGGCCATATGGCGCTGCACGCCCGCAACATCGCCATCCTGGCCGGGGCCGAAGGGGCCGAGATCGAGGCGGTGGCAAAGCAGCTGGCCGCCGCCCATGACGTGCGCGTCGACCGCGCCCGCGAATGTCTCGACGAGCTGCGCCGGGGTTGATCCCCGGCGCCAATCACAAGCAGCCAGTCACGTACAGCTGACGATCCTGGGGAGAAAACCGATGACCAGCCATGACCAGACCACCCGCCGCGGCCTGCTGAAGCGCGCCGGCGGCATCGCCGCCGCCGGTGCCGCGGTGGCCGCCGGTGCCGGCACCTTTGCCGCACCCCATGTCGCCCGCGCCGCCGGCCAGCCGGTGAAATGGCGCATGCAGGCGCTGTGGGACGCCAACACCACGCCGATGAAGTTCGAACAGCTCTTCGCCGACCGGGTGAAGGAGTTGACCGGCGGCGGCTTCGAGATCCAGACCTTCACCGCCGGCCAGCTGGTGCCGGCCAACCAGGCCTTCGACGCGGTCCGCGCCGGCGCCTTCCAGATGATGAAGACCTTCGACGGCTACGAGGCCGGCAAGATCCCGGCCTTCGCCTTCACCTCCACCGTGCCCTTCGGCTTCCCCGAAAGCGACCAGTACGAAGCCTGGTTCTACGAAAAGGGCGGTCTCGACATGGCACGCGAGGCCTATGGCAAGGCCGGGCTGATGTATATCGCCCCCACCGTCTATGGCCAGGAGCCGATCCATTCGAAGGTGAAGATCTCGTCGATCGAAGAATTCCAGGGCAAGAAGGGCCGTTTCGTCGGCCTCGCCTCCAGCGTGATGGGCGCCATGGGCGTGGCGGTGACGCCGCTGCCGACGGCCGAAGTCTATTCGGCGCTGGAAAAGGGCGTGATCGACATCGCCGACCGCGGCGACCTGACCGCCAACCTCCAGGCCGGCCTGGCCGAGGTTGCCAAATTCATCATCCTGCCCGGCGTCCACCAGCCGACCACCGCCACCAGCTATGTGGCGAACAAGGCCGCCTACGAGGCCCTGCCGGCGGAATACAAGGCGGTGCTGGCGGTGGCGGCCCGCGAGACCTCGGCGGCGCTGCGCCAGCATATCGTGGTGCAGGACGTGGCCTCGCTGGCCAAATACCGCGAGGCGGGCGTGGAGATCGTCCAGCTCGACCCGGCCGACATCCGCGCCAACCGCGCCAAGGCCGAGGCCCAGTGGCGCGTCGCCACCAAGGACGACGCGCTCGCCACCCGTATCCTGGACAGTCAGGTCGGGTTCATGAAGGAACTGGGCCTGCTGGGTTGAGGGGAGGCGTGGCCGAAGGTGGATCCCCGCCTGCGCGGGGATGACGGATTTTCCCTTGTGTCAAAGGGACCGATCCTACCCTGCACCGCCAGGCCGCAGTCACCAGGGACCTGCGTCCGTCACCGTAAAACCGACGGCAATCTGTTGTTCCAGACAGGAGATGCCGTCATCCCCGCGAAGGCGGGGATCCACCTTTCCCGCCGCGTGACGGGCGCAGCCAGGGCTCCCCTGCCCCAACAACACAACATCGCCGGGCGGCGGGGCCTTTGTCCCGCCGCCTTCGTCCGGTTCCGGTGCGGAGGATCCTGATGTCCGCCCTTGTCGGGGTGGTCCGCGGCTATTGCACGGCCGTCACCGCCTTCAACCATCTTCTCGCCCGGCTGGCCGCGCTCGTCATGTTCGTGGTCGTGCCGGTGATCCTGTTCGAGGTGGTCTCGCGCTATTTCTTCGATGCGCCGACCAACTGGGCGATGGAATCCGCCACGCTGGTCTTCGGCCCCTATTTCCTGACCGCCGGGCCCTGGCTGCTGCACATCCACGGCCATGTGAACATCGATATCCTCCACAAGGCGGTCGGCCGGCGACTGCAACTCGTCTTCGATGCCTTCGGCCAGCTGGTGATCATGGGCTTCTGTTGGGTGCTGATCGAGCTTTCCTGGCCGCTTGCGGTCAATTCCTGGGAGCTGGGCGAGACCAGCTTCTCGTCCTGGAACCCCGAGATCTGGTGGACCAAATTCTTCCTGCCGGGGGCGCTGGCCCTGCTGTTCCTGCAGGCGGTGGCGGAATTCCTGCGCGCCGCCATCCAGCTCGGCGGCGGTGACGACCCGATGAACGGTGCCGGCCGGCCCCGGGCAGGTGCGGCATGACCGGTATCGCGTCGGAAGGCGTGCTGATCTGGATGTTCGCGGGCCTGGTCGGGCTGATGCTGACCGGCCTGCCGCTCGCCTTCGTGCTGGGCGGTCTTGCGATCCTGTTCACGGTGCTGCTCTGGGATCCGGCGGCGCTGACCATCACCGTGCTGCAGATCTTCGACACCATGCGCTCGGATTCGCTGATGTCGATCCCGCTCTATGTGATGATGGCGAGCGTGCTGCAGCGCTCCGGCATCATCGAATCGCTCTACAAGGCGATGGAGCTGTGGTTCAACCGCCTGCCCGGCGGGCTCGCCATCGGCACGGTGATCATCTGCACGATCATGGCGGCGATGACCGGCATCGTCGGCGCCGCGGTCGCGGCCATGGGCATCCTGGCCCTGCCCTCGATGCTGAAGCGCGGCTATGACCAGCGCCTGGCGCTGGGCACGATCTGCGCCGGCGGCACGCTCGGCATCCTGATCCCGCCGTCGGTGGTGACCATCGTCTATGCCGTCACCGCCCAGGTCTCGATCGGCCAGATGTTCATCGGCGGCATCATTCCGGGCCTGCTGCTGGCGGGGCTCTATGTCGCCTATATCGTCATCCGCAGCCTGATCGACCCGTCGATCGCGCCGCGCGACCCCTCACCCGTCGCCTGGGGGGCGCGCATCCGCTCGCTGCGCGCGCTGATCCTGCCCTTCCTGATCATCATCGGCGTGCTCGGCAGCATCTATGCCGGCATTGCCACGCCGACCGAAGCGGCGGCGGTGGGGGTGGCCGGTGCGATCGTCTCGGCGGCGGTGGAGCGCCGGCTCAGCCTCTCCATGCTGTCCGGCGCCGGCATCGACACGATCAAGGTCACCGCGATGATCCTGTGGATCACCATGGGCGCCAAGGCGTTCGTGGCGATCTTCACCGGCACCGGCGGCGCCGATTTCCTGCTGGAGTTCATCCGCGACCTGGACGCCAACCGCTGGCTGGTGCTGGCGGCGATGATGGGCGTGCTGGTGTTCCTCGGCCTGTTCCTGGACGAGATCGGCATCATCCTGCTCTGCGTGCCGGTCTTCCTGCCGGTGATCCAGCTCCTGGATTTCGACCCGCTCTGGTTCGGCATCCTGTTCATGGTCTCGGCCCAGACCGCCTATATCAGCCCGCCCTTCGGCTATACCCTGTTCTATCTGAAGGGCACGCTGCCGCCGGAGATCGGCATGGGCACGGTCTATCGCGGCATCATCCCCTTCGTCCTGCTTCAGCTGGTGGGCCTCGGCCTCTGCGCGGCCTTCCCCGAACTGGTGCTGTGGCTGCCGAAGCTGATGGTGGCGGGGTAGCGCACGGCACCCGCTTCCCGGCGAAAACCCCGCCCCGCCCTGCCGCAGGGCGGGGTTTTCGCGTTGTGGAAAGCCTCGCGATCGACCAGTCTTGTTCCCTGGTCGGGCGGCCATGCGTGGAGGGATCATGACGATACTGTCCATCCGATCCGGGGATTTCGACGTCGCAGATCGGGTCGAGGCCTTCCGGAATGTCGTGTCGACCATGACCAGGGTCGACGTCACGCCCGATGATCCCGCGACCTTTCATTCCGAAACCTCGATCGCCATCCTCACCGATCTGATGATCGGCCATGGCAGCCATTCGGCCTCTACCGCCGTCAGAACCACCGCCCATGCCGCCGATGCCGGCGACAATGTGATGTTCCACATCCCGCTCTCCGGCGGCTGTTCGATCGCCCAGACCGGCGGCGAAACCGCCGAGTTGCGGCCCGGCCTGATCTATGCCGACCCGAGCGGGGTTGCCGGTGTGCTGCGGTTTCACGGCGAACCCACGGTCGGCTGCTATGTCTCGCTGCCCCGCCGCCATCTGGCCGCGGCAGGTGCCGGGCTGGATGCGATGCTGCGGCGCACCGCACCGCTGACCGCCCAATGGCGGCTGCTGTTCGGCTATGCCCGCAGCCTGCACCGGGAACTGCCGCATCTTCCCCCCGAAGACGCCGCGCAAAGCGCCTGCCATCTTCGGGATCTGGCGGTGATGGCGCTGGGGGCGACGCGCGACGCCGGCCAGATCGCCATGGATGCGGGCTTCGGCGATCTGTCCTGGTTCAACGCCCGGTTCAAACGCTGCTATGGCCTGTCGCCGCGCGATGTGCGGGCACGGGCGCGGCGCGGGGACTGATCCGCGGCTGTGCCGTTGCCCCCGATCCCTGGTGCCGCCCTCCCCAAGACGTCGTCTCCGCCCGCCCGTATTCTGTGCCCCGGAATGCCCGGGGCCTCGGTCGGCCCGCCGGGCCGTCGACGAGAAAAGCCAGATGAGACAGCTTCTGTTGAAGACCGGCGGCGCCCTGCTTGCGGCCCTGATCACCTGCGGCACCATGGCCCAGGTCGGGACGGTTGCCCAGGCCGGCACGGGCACCCAGGCCGGAGAGGCGGATCGCGCCACCATCCTGATCCTCGATGCCTCGGGCTCGATGTGGGGGCGGCTTGCCGACGACGAGACCGGGCCCGGCGGCAAGACAAAGATAGAGGTCGCACGCGACGTGCTGGACGGGTTCCTGGGGTCGCGCGACATGTCGGTCCCGCTCGGCATCATCGCCTATGGCCATAATCGCCGGGGCGATTGTTCGGATATCGAGCAGATCGCCCCGGTCGGCCGGCACGAGACACGCGCCCTGTCGGCGCGGCTGGCGCGGCTGAACCCCAGGGGCAAGACGCCGTTGGGGCAGTCGCTGCGCCGGGCTGCGGCCGACATCCCCCGCACGGCGGAAGAGGCCGATATCGTGCTGGTCACCGACGGGCTGGAGACCTGCGATGTCGACCCCTGCGCGGTTGCGGCAGAGCTTGCCGCAGAGGGAATCCGGATCCGGGCGCATGTGGTGGGGTTCGGGCTGACCGAGACCGAAGCCGCCGCCCTGGCCTGTATTCCCGACAAGACCGGCGGGCTGCTGATGCGCCCGCAATCGGGCGCGGAACTGGCCGAGGCCCTGTCGCGTGCCACCGCCGAGGCCCCGCCGGTGGCGATGACCGGGCTGCGCCTGATCTTTTCCTATCCGGGGGCGATGCCCGATACCTATGAATGGGCGCTGCGCGACGAAAGCACGGGGCAGGAACTGGTGCTGGGCAAGGTGTCGGGGGCGGCGCGCTATCAGCCTTTCGCCGTGGAGCTGGCCCCCGGCACCTATACCGCCCCAGGCACCTACACCGCCATCGTCACGGCAGAGGCGGGGCGCGGCGAGGCCCGCTTCACCGCCACCGGCGCGGCCCGGGACATCGTCGTCACCATGCAGGGGCTGCTGCCGGTCACGGCGATGCGCGATCGCGGCCCCTATGCGGCCCGGGGCGAAACCGTGGCCATCGACCTGAACATCACCCAGGCGGGCCAGGAAACCGGCGGTGCGGCGCTGGCGCTGCGGCTCTATGCGCCCGATGGCGGCGAGGCCATCACCTATTCCACGGTCGAAGGCAAGGCGGGCGTCAGCCAGGCCGGGATCAATCTGCCGGCCACACCGGGCCCCTATCTCCTGAAGCTGGAAAGCTGGGGCGGAGAGCCGGTCGAGGAGATGACCATCCAGACCGAAACCGACCCGGCCGTCACCCTGCTCGCCCCGCCCGCGGTGGCGCCGGGTGCGGCGATCCCGGTCGGCAGCACCGGCAGCCAGCTCTGGAACGACGGGATCGAGATCTGGCAGGGCGACCGCCAGGTCGATTGGGGGGTCACGCTGGGGGATCTGGCCAATGGCAACAGCCTGACGGCCCCGGCGGAGCCCGGCACCTATGATCTGGTCTACAAAACCACCGACGCCGCGGGCACACGCATCGAAAAGGCCCGGCTGGCGATCGTGGTCGGCACCGTCGCCGATGATGCGACCGGTGCGGCCGCGGCGCCGGGGGCCGCCGCCACCTGCGACGACGGCCGGGGCCACGGCCCGGATGCCTGCGCAAACGGCAGAGAGGCGGGAACGCGGGCCTGGACCGACTATCCCCATCGCTGCCTTCAGGGCGACCGGACGGCGACCTATTGCGAGATGCGCGACGCCGCCACCGGCCTCGGCTTCATCCTGCCCGAGAACCGGGTGGCCGAGGTCGTGCCCGCCTCCGGCGCCGACATCTTCCCCCGCGCCGAGTTCATCGACGCCACCGGCGCCACGGCATCGATCTTCCTGAACCCTGAAACCCCACCGCCGGGCGACAATGCCTGCCACATCACCCGGGTGGGGCGCCTGTGCGCCGACCCGGACCGGGGCGATGAAAAGCTGGCCGCCGCCATCCGCACCCTGCAGTTCACGCTGACCACCGGACGGGTGATCCGCCGCTGCGGCGACACGGCCTGCGCGTTCGACCACCCCAACCCGCCGATATCGGGGCGGCTGCCGGCGCGCTGGTCGGTAGAGGCGGCCCGCCCCACCGGGGATGGAGGCCCACAACTTTCGACCTGGTTCTTCGATCTGGACCGGTCCGGGGCTTTCCACCTCATCGGCCTGAACCAGCCGGGCGGAACCGACTGCCGCGAGGCCGGCCCCGGCAACCGGCTCTGCGCCTTCACGCCCGGCATCGCATCGCAGGATTTCGATCTGATCCGCAGGACGCTCGGGACCGGCGGCACCAGGGGCGACACCGGGGGCGGGGCGTCGGATGCGGCCCGGACCCTGGAGCTTCTGGCCCCGTCGCGCACCCCGGCACGATAACCGCTTTCCAAGGATGAACCCGACATGCGTCATCGGCTGACTGGCGCCCTGCTGTCCGGCCTGGGCATTGCCCTGGCCGGGCCGGCGCTGGCCGACAAGGCCATCATCGCGGAATGCCGCGGCAACGGCGCCGCCTTCTATCTGTCGGATGTGCCCTTCGACCGGGTGAACGACCTGGCGGTCGAAAAGGGCATCGGCCCCGCCCCCTCTGCCGATGCCGTCTTCGTGATCGGCGACGGCCGGCGCTATCCCCTCTACAGCTGGGACACGCGCAGCCGCCAGGCGATCGACCGGGCCTGCGGCGGGGATGACGAAGGCAATGGCGACCTGGCGCTGTTCTACGGCATCCAGCCACAGCCCGGCCTGTGGCAGGCGCGGCTGGGCAAAACCCGGCTGGACGGCTGCCCGCCCCTCATGCAGCAGGCCTTCCCGGCATCAGCCGGCGCCCTGCCGGCCGAGTGGACGACCCCACGCCGGCTGACCTTCGACGTGCCGTTCCACCCCGACCAGCTGGAGATGACCCGCCGCCTGGAGGCGGAGGGCCTCAGCCGGGTCGACTGGCGGAACGCCGGCGACGACGCCTGGCAGGCCGAGCTGTTCAGCCCCCTTTTCGGCCAGATCCCGGCCGGCGACGGCCAGGGCAGCAGAATGACCTGGCGGCTGACCGTCAAAAGCGAAACCGAGATCGAACACCTCGTCACCATGCGCCTGACCCTGCCCGACGCGGCCGCCGGCGCCATGGGGCTCGGCGACTGCCGCATGACCAGCGTCAACGCCTGGACCCGCATCGGGGAGTGAGGGGGGGCAGGTCAGGCGTCGCCACTTGCCCGCATCAACAACCCGTTATGCACCCGGCCGGAGGTCGCGGCCCCCGTTTCCCGCATGAAGCCCTCGCGCTTCACCACGGCGCTGCCTTCGGTGGCGAGGCGCGGGTGGTCGCGGCGGAGCAGGCGGCCGGTCGGGGGTTGGGCGGTGGGGTTGGCGGCGTCGGCGAGCGCGCGGACGAAGCTGCGCCACCAGCGGCTGACGTCGTTGGCAGAGAGCACCGCCATCATCGCCTCCCAGCGCTCGCGGCGTTCTTCAAGGCTCATGGTCAGGCCCTGATGCATGCGCCGGGCGGTCTCGTCATGATCGAGCGGGTTGACGATCAGGGCGGCGTCCAGTTCCTGGGCGGCACCTGCGAAGCGCGACAGCATCAGCACGCCCGGATCTTCGGGGTTCTGGGCTGCGACATATTCCTTCGCAACCAGGTTCATGCCGTCATGCAGCGGTGTCACCACCGCCATCCGGGCCATGCGCAGCACGCCTGCCAGCGTTTCGCGCGGGATGCCGCGATTGATGTAGCGCAGCGGCGTCCAGTCGGGTTCCGAGAAGCGGCCGTTGATCCGGCCGCTGATCTCTTCCAGCTCGCGCCGGATCGCGACATACTCCGGCAGCTTGCTGCGCGATTGCGAGGCGATCTGCACGAAAGCCATCCGGCGGCGCAGATCCGGCTGCAGCTCCAGCAGGCGTTCATAGGCCAGCATCCGGTGCGGCAGGCCCTTGGTATAGTCCAGCCGGTCGACGCCCAGCATCAGCGCGCCGCGCCCCGTCCCGCGGGCGAGCTTCAGGCAGTAATCGCTGTCGGCATGACGTTCAGCCGTCAGGGCGAAGGCGGCCGGATCGATCGAGATCGGGAAGACCGAGGCCCGGAAATGGCGGCCGAAGGCCTCCATCCGGCCGTCCATCGAGACGCTGCCCCCCGCCTCCCAGCGGATATAGTCCTGGAAGGCCCGCAGGTCCGAGGCGGTCTGGAAGCCGATCAGATCGGCATGGGCCAGCCCCTCGACCAGGGCGCGGTGTTCGGGCAGGGCCGCGAAGGCGTCCGCGGCCGGAAAGGGCGTGTGCAGGAAGAAGCCGATCGGGTTGCGCAGGCCCCGGCGCCTGAGGTCTTCGGCCGCCGGCAGCAGGTGATAATCGTGGATCCAGATCATGTCGTCGGGGTGCAGCAGCGGCAGCAGCCGGTCGACGAACTGGCGGTTCACCGATCGATAGGCGGTGTAGCGGTCGGCATCGTGGTGCATCAGATGGGGGGCGCTGTGCAGCACCGGCCACAGCGCCTCGTTCGCATAGCCGTTGTAATAGCCGCGATGATCGGCGGGCGTCAGGTCGACGGTGGCGATACGGTAGCCGCCGGGCTGCATCTCGGGTCCGTGCAGGGCCGGCGTCTCCGACAACTGGCCGCTCCAGCCGAACCACAGGCCGGCGGTTTCGCTCAGGGCCTCGCGGACGGCCACGGCCAGTCCGCCGCTCGCCCCCGCATCCTCGGTGGTCCGCGGATCTGCGCGGGCCACGCGGTTGGAAATCACCACAAGTCGCTTCAAGATCCGTCCCTCCAGGCTCCGACGGGGGCCGGCCCTGGCCGGCGCCGTCGTCGCGACATTCATTCATCGCGATAACCCGCAGAGGAGGGGTTAGGTTCCGGGGCCGCCGGCTCCCTCGCCCGCCGGCTCGTCCATCACCGCAAGCCCGGCCAGCCAGCGGCGGAAACCGGGCGCATCGGGCACCGTCCAGCGTGCGGCGCTGGCGGGCGGAGCCCCATGTCCCGCGCCGATTTGGGGGCCCACCCGGATGGAATGGCCGCCCATGGCATTGACCATGGCGAAGCCGTCCTCGTCGGTGACGTCGTCGCCCGCGAAGACCGGCACCCGGCCGCGAAACGGCGCCGCCGCCATGAAGGCGCGGATGGCGGTGCCCTTGTCGGCGCCCGCCATTCTGAGTTCCACCACCATCTTGCCCGGCATCACCCGCATCTCGGGCCGGGTGGTCGCGGCCAGCCGGCGGGCCAGCGCCAGCGCGCCGGCCCCCGCGGCCGGGGCCGCCCGGTAATGCAGGGCGAACCCGTGGGATTTCCGCTCCAGAAGCACGCCCGGATGGGCGGCGGCGAAAGCGGCGAGCGGTGCTTCCAGCGCAGCGAACCCCTCGGGCTGCGGCAGCGGCGGCCGGCCGCGCCATTCCAGCCCGTGCTGGCCGGCAGCGGCCGGACGGGCAGGGTGGAACAGCTGCTCCAACTCCGCCAGCGGCCGGCCGCTGACCAGGGCCAGCGCGCCACCGAACCGGGCCGCCAGGCGGTCGAGCAGCGCCGGCAGCCCGGGTTCCACCACCACCGCATCGGGGGTGGGGGCGATGTCGACCAGGCAGCCATCCACATCCAGAAACAGCGCCCAGTCGGGCCGGGGTTCGGGCAGCCGCAGCCCCGCCACGGTCACTGGCCCGGGCCGGTCGACTTGCCGTTGCCGCCCGGCTGCCTGCCGGGGGTGAAGGGCGCCGAGGCCTGGGCCGTGCCCGAACCGGTGGTTCCGGGCGCACCGCCGCCGACCTCGGTGCCGAAACCGCCCGACGATCCGGCGGCAGCACCGCCGGTGGCGGAGCCGTTCTCTTCCATCCGCCGGCGGAAGCGGCGCAGATCGTCCATCAGCTGGCGCTTGGGGTGGCGCGGCATCAGCCACTGGCCGATCCGGCCCAGCAGCCCCGCCGGCACCTCGTAGCGCAGCGTCACCGCCACCTCGGTGCGGTTGCGGCCGTCGCCGGTTTCGGTATCGGGGATGAATTCGACCATGCCGGCATTCTGGAAATCGGCCTCTTCGGTCGTGCTCCAGGCGATGCGGCGGTCGGGAATGTCCTGGGTGATGCGCGACACGAAGCCGATGCTCTCGCCCGCCGGGCCGTCGATGATCCAGCGCGAGGTGGTGTCGTCGATCTCGCGGATGCTGTGGACATGAGAGAGGATGCGCGACAGATGCTCCAGGTCGCGCCATTCGCGATACAGCTCCGCGGCCGGGCGGTCGATGGTCACCGAGGCATGGATTTCAGAGGTGTTGCGGCCGTTCACCTCCTGCTCGCCCCTGGTGTCGATGCCGAGACGTTCATAGAGCATGCAGCGGCCCTGCAGACCCCGATGGATCAGCAGCCCGCCGGCCGCCATCGACAAAAGACCGCCGGCATGGCCTGGATGGTCGGACTTCAGGCCGTGGCGCACCAGACAGGCGCCGAGGAACAGCGAGGCGAGCTGTTCTGCGGGATGCACATTCGGGGTGTGGTGGCCGTGATCGGTATGGGTCGCCATGGGGGAAGGCTCCTTGGAGTAAACCGGTGAGGTCGTCCCGCACAACCCCGGACCGGCGGGAGGGTTCCCGGCAGGAAGAGGCAGCCGCAACCCGGCCCGCCTGAACCGGCCCGCCTGAACCGCGACATGGGCGGCAGGATGGGGAACCAGGACGCCCCGCGGGTGTTGAGCCAGCAGACGGCCCATCGATGCCCGAGGACGCCTGGTGATGCACACATCCGACGACACCCCCACGGACCGCACCCGCCGCCTGGAGAAGATCGCCCACCGCATCTGGGTGGAGGAAGGCCGGCCCCATGGCCGCGATCGCGCGCATTGGGCGGCCGCGGAAGCCGAGCTTGAGGCGCTGGAGGCGGCCAACCGGCGGCGTCTGGCGGCTGCGAAGACGGCGGAGACGAAGGCGGTCGGAGCCGGAACGCGCCGCACCAAGGGCGGCACCGATGCCGCACCGACGCCGACCGTCGACGGGCCGAAGAAAGCGGGCACGAAACCGGCCACCCGTTCCCGCACCCGGCGGCCGGCGGGGGATGCATGAACGCGCAGCCCTCTCGCACCCCCTGGCATCCGCGGATCCTGATGGTGCCCGCCGCAACCGCCCGCGAGGGTGCGGCGCTGGCGGCCGCCGCCGCCCATGCCCGTGATCTGGGCTTCGATCATCTGCTGCTGGCGGGCCCGGCCGAGCCGGCGCGGATCGCGGCCCGCCCGCGCTTCGCGCGCCGGGTCGGGTTCGGGCAGCAGATCGACCAGCAGCCGGATGCCGTGATCGGTGGTGCTGCGG
>MDTG01342792.1_pt1 | contig 29215 bp, 19 predicted proteins | sample 811421 | NCBI WGS metagenome assembly MDTG01 (sample SAMN05326645, study PRJNA326480) | marine metagenome | isolation source: seawater | place: Pacific Ocean: South East | collected 2011 | reverse complement strand
GTATTCGCAGGTGTTGGTGAAAGAACAAGAGAAGGTAATGACCTTTATTTCGAAATGAAAGATTCTAACGTACTGGACAAAGTTGCATTATGTTATGGTCAAATGTCTGAGCCTCCAGGTGCTAGAAATAGAATTGCCTTAACAGGTCTTACTATGGCTGAGTACTTCAGAGATGAAAAAGGTCTTGATGTATTAATGTTTGTTGATAATATCTTCAGATTTGCACAATCAGGTTCTGAAATGTCTGCATTATTAGGTAGAATTCCTTCAGCAGTTGGTTACCAACCAACACTTGCTTCAGAAATGGGTAAGTTACAAGAAAGAATTACATCTACTAATAAAGGTTCAATTACATCTGTACAAGCTGTATATGTTCCTGCGGATGACTTAACAGATCCAGCTCCTGCTTCTGTATTTGCTCACTTAGATGCTACAACAGTACTTAACAGAAAAATTGCTGAAAAAGGTATTTACCCAGCAGTTGATCCATTAGATTCTACTTCTAGAATTTTAAGTGCAGATGTATTAGGTCAAGAGCATTACGATACTGCAAGAGGTGTTCAATCAGTTCTTCAAAAATATAAAGATTTACAAGATATTATTGCAATTCTTGGTATGGATGAATTATCTGAAGCTGACAAACTTGTTGTTTCTAGAGCTAGAAAAATCGAGAGATTCTTATCTCAACCATTCTTCGTTGCAGAAGTATTCACAGGATCTCCTGGTAAATACGTAGAATTAAAAGATACTATTGCTGGATTCCAAGGAATCTTAGAAGGTAAATATGATGACCTTCCAGAAATGGCATTCTACATGGTTGGTGGAATGGACGAAGCTTTAGCTAAAGCTGAAAGTTTAAAATAATTAACCATTAAGGCATAACATGGATACAATTAAATTATCAATAGTTACACCTAATGGAGAAATTTTTAACGATGATGTAAAAACCGTGACTCTTCCTGGAAAAGAGGGAGAGTTCGGAGTTTTACCAGGACATTCATCGTTAGTTTCTTCACTAACAGTTGGTGTAATTATTATTGAAAAAGCTGATTCAACTGAAGCTGTTGCCATAAATTGGGGACATGTTAAAGTTGATGAATATTCAGTTGACGTTCTAGCAGATGGTGCAATTGCATTAACTTCAGGACAAGATTCGAAGATTGCTAAAAATATTGAAGCTGCAAAAGAATTAGTTAACTCTGTTAAAGATTCTAATATCTCTGTTGCATCAGTTGAAGCAAAAATTAACTCATTCGCATAATAGCTTATGACAAATACAATACTAAATTATTTGACTAATAGTAGTGCTATAACTTATATAGTTTTAGCGCTATTGTCAATCTACTTAATCGTTACAATATGGATTTTCTTATATAGATATTTTGCACTTAAAGCATTAATTAGAAACGAAGAAAAATCATTAGAGTCCTTAACTTCACGAGAAGCTACATTTTCGCCATTATCTGCATTAAATAAATGTGCTAATAATACGAATTCAAAAGAATTATTAAACGCATGCGAACTTAATATTATTAAAGAAGCAAGTGTTGGTGTATCTTGGTTAGCAATTATCTCATCTACAGCACCTTTTATTGGTTTATTTGGTACAGTTGTAGGAATACTAGAATCTTTTGCAAAGTTTTCAACACATTCTAAAGTTGCATTTTCAATTATTGCACCTGCTATTTCTGAAGCACTTATAGCTACAGCAGCTGGTATATTCGTTGCAATTTTTGCCTACACTTTTCATCAAATTATTGTAAGAAAAGTTTATGAACTAAATACTTATATTAAGGCTCAATCTCAAATATTAATTGCTAAGGGTTAATCTACGTGTATGATTTTAATCAAAAACCAGATTTAAATATTACCCCTTTAGTTGATGTAATGCTAGTTTTGCTAGCTATATTAATGGTAACTGCACCTGTAATAAATTATGAAGAATCTATTAATCTTCCAAAAGGAAGTAAATCAAAACAAGTATCAGATTTTAAAAAGATTGATATTCAAATTGATAAAGATAGAGTAGTTATAATCAATAAGAAAAAATATGATATAGCTAATTTCCCAGATAGTTTTTTATTATTTGTAGATGGTAAAGATAAAAATACTCCAGTACATATTCGTGCAGATAAATCATTGAAATATGATGACATTATATTTGTTTTAAAATCTGTAAAAGAGTCTGGATTTTTTAAAGTTGCTTTAGTTACTGATGGCTAATAAATGCAAAAAAAATCATCTTTCTTAATATCAGGAATATTATCTTTTTCTTTTTACATTCTTCTATGTTTTTTAGTTGTTTACTATATTTCTTCACCTCCTGTGAAAAAATATACAGCTAAAACAAAAGTCACAGTTTTAGAACTTGATGTAATAGTTGAAAAAAGCGATAAAAAAAGAATAGAAAAAAAAGAAGATAAAAAAATAGAAAAAAAAGAAGAAGTAGTTGAAAAAGCTGCCTCTGTAGCTGCAGAGAAGAAACCTGATTTAAAATCATTATTTGCAAATGTGAAAACAAAATCAAAAAAAGTTGCAAAAAAAGAAGTAAATAAAGTTGTTAAATCAATTGATCCAAAAAGATTCAAATCAAAATTTGAAAAACAAAAAAAATCTTCAAATGTAAAACTAGATAAATTACTTAATGATAAAAAAACAACTACAAATGTAAGAAGTTCTAGTAAAAGTAAAAGTAAAGAAAGTGATGAATACTTTTCAGAAGTTTCAGCCTTACTTGATGTATGGGTTCCTCTAATTAGAGAAGATGGTTTAATGGCAACTGTTCTTGTAATAATTAGTCCAAATGGAAGATTTGATTATAGATTTACTAAATATTCTGGAAATAATGACTTTGATTTATCTCTAAAAGCTTTTTTAGAAGAACAAAAAAGTATAATGTACCCTAAACCTAAAAAAAGAAAAAAAGTTCAAATAAATGTTGACTTTAAATCAAAAGGATAAATATGAAAAAAATATTACTAATAACTATTTTACTAATGAGCACAGCTTTTGCAGCAGTTGATGCAAAACTTGAAATTGTTAAAAAAGCAAATACATTACCAAAAATACTAATATCAGTTGCAAATGATACAGCAGAAATTTCTACACTAAGTAAGATTAAAAATCTACTTTCAAAAGATTTAGAAATAAGTGGGCATTTTGAAGTATTAAATATTCAACACAATAAAAACTATGATGAATTACCAGACTTAAATACATTATCAAATGATAGTGTTGATTTATACTTAAACTTATCAGCTGTTAAAAATGTATCAGGTGGATATAGCTTACTTACAAAACTTTATGATATAAATTCTCAAGCAATGATTTTAGAAAAAAGTTTTACAACTTCAAGAGAGAATAGATTCCCTTTTTTAGCACATAGAACTGCAATTTCAATTAATGATTATTTTAAAGCACCAAGTATAAAATGGATGGATAAATTTGTAATATATTCGGTTTATAAAGATGCAGGTCAAGCTGATATTATGATTGGTGATTATACTTTAACTTATAAAAAAACAATTGTAAAAGGTGGTTTAAATATTTTTCCTAAATGGGCAAGTAAGGATCAAAAAAGTATTTATTACACATCATATAACTATGATAAACCTACATTAGTAAAATTAAATATCTTTAATAGAGATAAAAAAATCATTATGAGTTCAGATGGAATGATAGCTTGTTCAGATGTAAGTAATGATGGCTCAAAAATACTTATAACTGCTTCACCATCAGGTCAACCTGATATTTATTCTTATGATACAAGTAGTGGTAAAAAAACAAGAGTTACTACATATAGTGGTATTGATGTTGGTGGACAATTTATTGAAGATGATAGTAGAATAGTTTTTGTTTCTGATAGATTAGGAAGTCCAAATATTTTTGCTAAGAGTATTCATTCAAGAGGCGTTGAAAAATTAGTTTATCACAGTAGAAATAACTCATCAGCAACTTCATATAAAGATAATATTGTATATTCAAGTAAAGATAAAGATAATGAATTAAGTACAAGAACATTTAATTTATATCTTATGTCAACTAAGTCAGATGATTTAAAAAGATTAACATCAAGTGGAACAAATCAATTCCCTAAATTTTCACCAGATGGTGAGTCACTTTTATTTATCAAGACGTTTAATGGTGTAAGTTCAATTGGAATAATAAGATTAAACTTCAATAAATCTTATTTATTCCCTTCTAAAAATGGTAGAATTCAATCAATTGATTGGTAATTAAGTTTTGATTTTGTAAAATCAGTATAATTTTTAATTTAAGGATAAATTTATGAAAAAAATTAGTATTTACTCTTTCCTAGTAGCATCTGTTCTATTTACAACAGGTTGTAGTGAAAAAAATGTTGACATGACTGTTGATAATACTCCAAAGCAAGTTGTTGATAATTCTGAATCAGCTTTAAACACAATTCCAGATACAACTATCAATGAAATAACTGATGGTTCTTTCTCAATGGCTGGTGAAGCTGATAACGGTGTTTATTACATCATTAATGGTAAAAAAGTATTAATTGAAAATGTATACTTTGGATTTAATAAGTATAACTTAACAACATCTATGAAAGATGTAGTTATGAATAATGCTAATAAATTATCAGCTGTTAATACATCTTCTACTATCAAAGTTACTGGTAACACTGATGAGTGGGGAACTGATGAGTATAACTACGCTTTAGGTTTAAAAAGAGCAAAAGTTGTAAAAGATGTTTTAATTAACAATGGTGTAAATGCTAATGTTAGATTAGTTACATTAGGTGAAAGCAATCCAGCTTGTACTGCAAAAACTTCTGCTTGTTGGCAAAAGAACAGAAGAGTAGAGCACGCTCTTACTAAATAATTCTATGAATAAATATATTTTATCTTTTTTAATTACAAGCACTATAGCTGTAGCCGCAGAGGTTTCAGTTTTTGGTGCTGGTGATTTAAATGCAAAAAATCCTTATGGATTAAACTCTTCTGAAAAACATATTCTTAAGAATCAAAAAAAATTAAATACACTAACTTCAAAAGTAAGTGATGTAAAATTATTAATTGATTCATTAAATAAAAGAATAGAAGGTCTAGAATCAATATATGAAGGTGACTCTTCAAAATTAAATTCAACAGTTTTAAAAATGAATGAGATTATGAAAAAAGTTGATTTATCTTCAGATATTGCTACTAAAAATAGTACTGAAACAGAAGAGATTAAAAATGTTTCAGAACAACTTTTAAATATGAAAGAAGAGACTGATAAAGAAGTTAGAAATAGTATTTCTACTTTAAAAAGAGCAGTTTCAAAACTTTCAAAGTTAGTTAATAAAATTAATTCTCAATATATATCTGAGAATGAATTAAAAACTAATATGAATCAGTTTATTACAAGAGCTGAATTTGAAGCTCTTAAAAAAGCTGTTGGAGTAAAATCAACTTCAAATGCATCTTCTTCTCCTGTTGTTAAAGTTGAAAAAAAATCTAGTAAAATAGATCTTTCAAATAAACCAGCACTATCAGCAAGTGCAAAAGAAGATTATAAAAAAAGAAACTTTACTAAAGCAATTCCAAAGTTTGAAGCGCTTGTAGAATCAAATTATAGACCAGCTGAGGGTAATTATTATCTAGCTGAAATGTGGTATGTAAGAAAGAAATATGATCTTGCAATAAGTCATTTTAAAAAATCTGCAATTCTTTATGATAAAGCAGCTTATATGCCTACATTATTATTGCACAGTGCTATCTCATTTGAAAAGACAAAAGATAAAGAAAATGCTAGAAGCTTTTACAGTACTTTAATAGATCTTTATCCAAATTCATCTGAGTCTAAAACAGCAAAGAAAAATTTATCAAAATTATAAAAATTATAAATAAGGAACGTTTATGTCAAATAAAGTTATAGGTATTGAATATAATTTAACAGATGCTAAAACTGGTGATCAGTTAGACACTAATTTAGGTCAAGCACCTTTAGAATTTATTACTGGAAAAGGTCAAATTATTCCAGGTTTAGAAGCAAAAGTAGAAACAATGGCTGCAAATGAATCAGCTGATGTTTTAGTTGAGCCAAAAGATGGTTATGGTGAGTATAATGAAGAAGCTGTTCAAGTTTTACCAAAAGAGCAATTTGCTGGTATTGAATTAGCTGAGGGAATGTCTTTATATGGAACTGGTGAGCAAGGTGAAACTGTTCAAGTTTTAGTTAAATCATTTAACGATGAAGAAGTTACAATTGATTATAACCACCCAATGGCTGGTAAATCTTTAATGTTCTCTGTTACAATTTTATCATTAAGAGATGCTAGTGAAGAAGAAATTCAAACTGGTGTTGTTGGTGGAATGGCTGCAATGAGTGGCGGATGTTGTGGTGGTGGTTCATCTGAAGCTGCACCTGCACAATCTGGTGGTTGTGGTTGTAATTAATAGTTGCTAGGTTAGCAAAATATATTTTAAATAAATTACAAACAATTAGTTATTTGCCCGAGTGTATTTATGCATTTGGGCAAAACTATTTTTTAGGGTTATGACTTTTAACTTTAACAAATAGTTTTGAAATAAACTACAGATTTAAAAATTTAATTATAAGAAGGTATTACAATGAAAAAAGTTGCTTTTATTTTTCCAGGACAAGGTTCTCAAACTGTAGGAATGGGAAAAGATTTTTTCGAAAATAGTGACATTGCAAAAGAGATGATTTCAAAAGCTAGTGAACGTTTAGGAATCAACTTTGAAGAACTATTATTTACTGAAAATGACAACTTAGGTAAAACTGAATTTACACAACCTGCAATTTTATTAGTAAGTTCAATTGCAAATGCAATTTTTAAAGACAAATGTGACATTCAAGCTCAATTTGTTTTAGGACACTCATTAGGTGAGTTTTCTGCATTAGTAAGTGCTGGGGCACTTGATTACTTAGATGCAATTGAACTAGTACATAAAAGAGGTTTATTTATGGTTGATGCTTGTTCTAATGCAGATGCAGGAATGATGGCACTTGTTGGAATGGATGATAAAGCTGTTGAAGATATTTGTCATGAGCAAAGAAAGCTAGGAAAACAAGTTTGGCCAGCAAATTATAATATGGACGGACAACTTGTACTTGCAGGAATTAAAGCTGATTTAGAATCTTTAGTAGATACATTTAAAGAAGCAGGAGCTAAAAGAGCGATTGTTTTAGATATGTCTGTTGCTTCACATTGTGAGATTTTAACAGCTGCTGTTGAAAATTTAAAGCCATATTTAGAAGAGTATCTAAAAGATGAATTTTCTCCTGTAATTTCAAATGTAACAGCAGAAAGTTATACAATGAAAGATGAAGCAATTGAGTTATTATCATCTCAACTTACATCACCTGTAAAATACAAACAATCAATTTTAGCAAATACTAATGTTGATGCATTTATCGAGTTTGGAAATGGTGCTGTTTTAAAAGGTTTAAATAGAAAGATTTGTAAACAAGTGCCAACATTAAATGTAAGTGATTTTGCATCATTAGAAAAAACAATTGAGGCTTTAAATGACTAAATTAGCAATAATGGGAGCAATGGAAGAGGAAATAGAACCTCTTTTAGCTCATTTTGAAAATATAAATGTAGTAGAATTTGCAAATAATAAATATTATGAAGTTTCGCATAATGGTTTAGATATTGTAATTGCTTATTCAAAAATTGGAAAAGTTTTCGCTAGTTTAACAGCAACAACTATGATTGAAAAATTTGGATGTGATACATTACTTTTTTCAGGTGTTGCAGGTGCTATTAATCCTGAGCTTAATATCGGGGATTTAATAATTGCTGATAAGTTATGCCAACATGATTTAGATATCACAGCTTTTGGTCATCCAAATGGATTTGTTCCAGGTGGAAATGTTTTTGTGGAAACATCAAAAGATTTAAGAGAAGTTGCAAAAGAAGTTGCTGTTGAAAATAATCTAAAAGTAATTGAGGGAACTATTGCCACTGGTGATCAGTTTGTTCACTCAACTGAAAGAAAAAACTTTATTGAATCAACTTTTAAAGCAGATGCCTTAGAAATGGAAGGTGCTAGTGTGGCTGTAGTTTGTGATGCATTAGATGTTCCATTTTTCATTTTACGTGCTATTTCTGATAGTGCTGATATGGATGCAGGTTTTGATTTTGATGAATTTTTAAAATCAAGTGCAGTTAATTCTGCTAACTATTTAATAAAAATAGTTGAAAAACTAAATAAATAATTACCTATTTATAATACCATAACCAATTCCAAAAGAGTTTGTTATGGTATCTTTCCCAATCTTTTTAGATAATCTATTTAATAGTGATTTAAAAGCAGATTCGGATACTTCTTTATTCCCCCAAATAACTCTTTTAATTTCTTGAATTGATACTATTTTATCTTTATTAATAAGAAGTAATTCAATTAATCTTGTTTCCGTTTTTGTTAATGACTCTTTTTTATTATCGTTTATTACAACTTTTTCTACATAATGATACTTAATATTATCCTTAATAGTAGTTGTTATTTCCCCACTATTTAAAATTATTTTCGCGATTTGATTTAATGAAAATATTAGTTTATTAATATCAATAGGTTTTAATAAATAATCAACAAGATTAAGTTTAATAGCTTCAATTAAATTACTTATTTCTTTATTCTTTGTAATCACTAATATGGGAATAGTTTGGTTTTTTTTTCTTATTTTTTTAATAAGTTCAATACCATTTGAATTAGTTAAGTTTATATCCACAATAACTATATTTGGGAATGTCTTCTGATAGATATCTAATGCATCATCTTGATTGTTAGTATATGAAATTTTATCAAAAAATACTTCTAATACACTAGTTATTTTTTTGAAATCATCTTCTTTATTTGTCACATATAAAACAGTAAGTTCTTTTAGTAATTTTTTCAAGCTTAAATTCATAATATGATTATATCATATAATATTATTAAATGATAAAAAAGAAACTAATTTGTAACCACATCTTAGTTAATATCTTAAAATAAAAAATAAACTAAAGATCAAGGATTAGAGAATGGTTTCAATTGTAAAGTATGGTCAAGAAATAGATTTATCAAAAATTGTTGCAATAAATGGTAAAAAATCATTAACGCTAGACAACTTAGTATTAAATAATACAATCAAGATTAAAATCCCAGCTGGAATAAAATACCTTTCAGAACTTGTGGAAGATGATTTAAAAATTACATTCAAAGATGAAGAAGGAAATATTTTAGAGTTAATTCTAAAAGATATGTCTACACTTCTTGCTCAAAATGATGGATTTACTTTAGTTGAACTAACTCAAATACTTGCAGATGGAAAAGAAAATGTAGTTGCGATTACAGATTTAGCAAGCGCATCTCAAGCATCAGCAGCAGGTCCTGGACAAGCAAATGCAAATTCAGATTCTGGCTCAACACCTGATACTTTAGAAGATTTACTTTCTGCTCAAAATGATACAAATAATGCAGGTATTAATAATGCTAGGTTACCAAGAGATACTGAAGATGCTACTTTAGAAGGAGATGAAACGCCAACTGAAAATAATACTCCTGAAACTGTAGGTACAACACTAATTGATCCTGAAAATATTGCTCCAGTTGCAATGCCAGATCCAGGAGACATTACATCTGGTGAAGTTACGATTGTTGATAATAAAACAATAGTTACAAATGAAATAGTTGTACTAGAAGAAGTTGAAGTAATTGATTCAGAAGAAAGTCAAGTTATAACATCAGTTGATCATTGGGGATTTACTCATAATGGAGGTTCTCTAATAATAGATGTACTAACTGAATATTCAGAAGACTTAAATAATTACAATGAATTAAATGGTAATACAACTGCAAATATGCTAGATTCCTATATCTATTTAGCAAAAGTGGAATCAGATGGTAGTCTTACAATTATTGATGAAAATGATGATTCATCTTTATCAAATTCTGATGATGGTTCAGTTGATTCTTATGATTCTTTTTTATCTTTATCTACTTTAGATGCAGGAAATTATGTGTTAGCTATAGGGAGTTATAATTTAAGTAGTGAGGAAGCATTATCATTGTTTAATGAAAGTTACTCTTATACTTATACATCATCAACTGAAGGATCAGGACCTTACCAAATTACATTTACAGGTGATATAGAAATAACTGATTTACCTAAATCAGGACAATTAATAACTATTGAAAATAATGATTTAACAATAGATGTCTTAGCAAATGATACAGATGTTGATAGTGATCCATCTTTATTTTCTTTAGATAATGTTTCTGTTATTGGAGGAAAAGGTAGTGCTTCAATAGTTAATAATAAATTAGTGTTTTCTCCTGAAAATGACTTTGATTATTTAGCATCAGGTGAAATTCTTGAAGTTCAAGTTGATTATACAATGAGTGATGATAAAGGTGCTAGTTCTTCTTCTTATGCAATTATTAATGTTTTAGGAACAAATGACGCACCTATTATAGATGTACAGTTAACAGCAACAGTGAATGAAGATGAAAGTATAAATATAAATTATATTGCATCAGATATAGATGGAACAATTGATTATACTAATATTAATGCAAATAATGGAGATGTAAATATTATCGGAAATCAAATTACTTATACTCCATATCCAGAATTTAGTGGAACTGATACTATAAGTATATTTGTTGTTGATAATAATGGTGAATCAACTACAAAAGAAATAAATGTAACCGTAAATCCTGTAAATGATGATGCAGTGATAACAGGAGATATATCAGCAGATTTAATTGAAACAGATGCAATATTAACTGCCTCTGGAATATTAACAAGTACAGATGTTGATAATGATGATAATAAATTCACTGCAGAAACAGTAACTGGAACATATGGTAGTGTTACTATTGATGAAAATGGAAACTGGGACTTTATAGCTTCAAGTACTTTTGATGAATTAGCAATTGTAAATGGAGTTGCTCAAACTTTAAGTGAAGATTTTACTGTAAAAAGTATAGATGGAACAGAATCAACTATTACTATAAATATTGAAGCTACAAATGATGCACCAACAGTTTCTTCTGAAGTAATTACTCTAGCAATAAACGAATCAGAACTAGACCCTGCAGATATAACTTTATTAGAATCAGTAAGTGTAGATATAAATGCAACTGATTTTTCATTTGTTATTACAAATTCGACAATAGTATCTTTATTTGATTCTTTAAATATTGAAAGTCAAATTAAAAGTGCAATTTCTACAGCTTTAAATAATATTCCTCAAGAAGATATTGATCTTTCAATAACAAAAGTAGATGGAAAAATTACTGTTGATGCTTCAATACCTGATTATTCGGGTCCTACGCCATTAAATACAATTATTACTCAAGAAAATTTAAATATTGTTTTACTAGACCATTTAGGTTCTGCATTTAATTTACCATTTGAAAATGCAGTTTTTGAAGGTGAGGTTGAAGTAGCTGATGTTGATAGTGAAGATTTTACTTTATCTTTAGGAGATGTAAGTTTAGAAGTTACTAGTTCAAATAAATATTTAACTACACTATTTGAAGAACTATCAGGGGCAAATCCTGAACTTAGTTTAACATATATTCAAGAATTAGCAAGTGATTTATTTACAGGTGCTACATCATCAAGTTTATCAGAAGCAAAAGTTATTGAAGTTCCAGCAACAGCAGTAAAACTTTTACAAACAGCAGGGTTATTAAGTATTTCATTAGAAGATAGTGGTGAATATAAAGTTATATCTCCGTTATTTAATACAATGAAAGAAACTGATAGTATTGAAATTTCTTTTGATTATACTGCAAATGATGGAATTGTTGATTCAAATAAAGGAACAACAACATTTACAATTTTAGGTTCAAATGATGCACCAACTCTTCTTGATGAGACTGTAACTGTTGAAACTGAAATAGATGGAAACTCATATTCAGGAACACTACAAGGCGCATATAATTTAAATATGTTTAAAACGGTATTTGATAATATAGATACATCAAATGGCCCAACAGGTATTATAGATCAAGTAGAACTTCAACAAGCATTATTAGATAATCTTGGAGAAGATGTAAATATAGATGTAAGTGATGAAAAAATCAATGAAATAAAAGCAGATTTATTACCAAGTGCATTTGCTGCATTAGGTTTAACAACTGATGATATTTTACCTGCACTTTCATCTTTAACAGACCCAATAGATGATGAGATAAACTCTTTACAAACAACATTAGATAATTTCCCTACAACTATAAAAGATGTGATAGAAGATAGATTAGGTGAATTAACTGATGGAAGTACTGAAGATTTACAATTAGATTCATTAATTAATAACTTTGTTTCATTGTTATTTAGTGGTGATATAAGTGGAGCAACTGCTGCATCTGAAACTTTAGGATTATCATTATTTGATATATATAATTCATCTATTAATTATACTGATATAACTGCAATTCAATCTTCTGTTACATCACTACAATCTGCGTTAGAAACTTCAATTGCTAATTTAGTTCCGAGTGTTGTAGGTGTAATTGAAACACAAATTGCTGATACTAGTCATACCTCTGAACTAGAAACTTTAGTTCAAAGTTTTATTGATGGAACTGTTGATCAAACAACTTTTGTAAATAGCTTATTTACTGTTTTTGATTCAGCGGTTACACCAACAGATTTACTTGCAATTTCAACACAAATTCCAACTATAATATCAGGTATTTCTACTCATGCAAACGTTGAAACGTTAAGAACAGACTTGATTTCTGATATTGAGTCGGCAATAAGTTCTGAATTAAGTGCTTATCCTATTCTTAATCCTACAGTAGATTTAACAGATATTGTTACACAGTTTGTAACTGAAACAGAAGCTGAAAATACGGATGCTGATACTAATTTAATTAATGGTTTAATCTCTATTTATGGTCCTATAGTTTTAACAGAAACAACAGATATTCAAAATGCTATTACTCCTTTATTTACAGTTTATACAGCTGATATTCAAACTGAATTAGTTTCTCAAATTGTAACTTCTATTGAAACACAAATTGGTGATACTTCACATACTTTACAGTTAACGACTGATGTAATACAATTATTATCAGATATTGAAGCAAATCCAGCAAATCAAACTACTATATTAGGCAACTTTGCAGATGATCTATTTACAACTTTTGATGCTTCCGTAACTCCTGCAGATTTACTTATAATTCAAGGGAATATTACTACTGTTCAAACAGATTTACAAACTGAAATTGATAGTTTAGTACCAAATATAGTAAATGCAATTGAAACTCAAATTGGTGTTGAAGATACTGCAGCTTTAACTGTATTAGTTGGATCTTTAATAAGTAATATTGAAACAACTCCTGCAAACCAAACAGCATTTTTAGAAGTATTTATAGGTGATTTATTTACACTTTATAATACAACTGTTGATTTAGAAGATCTTGAATTTATTCAAACTTCTTTAACAGATGAATTAAATGATCTTTTAGCTTTACAAGGAACATTCCCTGCAGATTTAGCAGAGGCTTTAATAGTTGATTCTCTAGATTTAACACTTGATACTACGAATTGGACAGGAGATGTTTCTCAAGTTCAATATAATCAAATTTTAACTTGGGTAAATGATTTATTATCAGATGCTCAAAATAATCCATCTACATTTGATTCTACAAAAGAGTCTAAAACTTTATTAATAAATACAACTGATTTGTTAGGACTAGACTTAAATGATGTTATTGTTGAAAACTTACCTAGTGAAATCACAGATGCACTAGATGCTCTTGAGACATCACTTTCTTTAGACCCAGATGCAATTATTGCAAATTTAGATATTAATCAGTTATTAATTGATTTAGGAATTGATATAGATAATATTGATTATAATCAAATTTTAAATGATGCTAGAGTAAAAATTACTGATTTTGTAAGTACATTAAGCCCAAGTGATTTAGCAAATAATCCAGATGCTATTTCTGAAACTTTCAAAGGTATTTTAGACACAATATTTAATGAAGATGATGGAATCTTAACACAAACAATTGATACTCTAATTGATGTTACGGATGAAGAATTAAAAGATGCTATTGTAAGTTCTGTAAGTGACGCAATTATATTAGAAATAAGTACAGAAATGAATGCACTAATAACTGCACTTAAAAATAATTTTGGAAAAGAATCTGAAACTATAACTATGAATATAGAAACTATTACTAATCAAGTTGTTTCAGTAAATCCAGACAATGGTGGATTAAGTACAGATTTAACTGAAGGTACATTTACTTTAGATGTTGCAAGTTATGCTTTAGGTGATGAAATCACAGTTAATGTAACTGGAGAAGATGCAAATGGTGAAGCTGTATCTTATGATTTTGATTTTATAGTAGTTGATGATGGTGGAACTCTAAAACTTAGTGATACTCCAAACTATGATAAATTAGCAGATTCAGTTATTGAAACTGTTGTTGAGGAATTAACTCAAGATATTAATCTAAGTGTAGATGAAATCAAATCAGTAGTTGTTGAAAATATCTTTACTCAGCTTGGACTTGATACAGGATTCTTAGATGATGATGCAAGAGATATAATCGCAGATAAAATGGTTCAAGATTTATATGATAGATTAGGAATGGATGAAGATATTCAGGATCTAGCTACATTAAAATATGAACTTTCAGGTGATCCAGTAGTTGTAATAAAAGATGTAGATGGAAATGTTCAAAGTGTAAGTTCTGTAACAGAAGTAGAAATAGATCCTATCTATGGAACATATACTATTTCAAATCCGGAATTTGAAAACTTAGATACTACATGGAAAGCTGAAGTATCATTTGAATACACAGTTACAGATGGAGATTTACTTAGTAATACTCAAACAGTAAATGTTACTTTAAATTTTGCAGATGGAACTGCTTCAGATGGTCATATTGCAGGTGCAAAAGTATTTGAAGATATTAATGGGGATCAAATAGATAATGATGATGGAGCATTTACTTATACAGATGCAAATGGAGATTTTAATACAAATGCCTTTAGTGGAGAGTATGGACTAGCTACTGAAGGTGGAACAGATATTTCAACTGGCTTTGCTTTTGAAAGTGTTTTAACAGCACCTGCTGGATCTTCTATTCTTTCTCCTATGACAACTTTAATTGATAACTTAATGAAAATGAGTCTTGGTTCAGATAATGAATTAGATAAAGAAGAAGCAGAAGCTTTAGTTTCAAAAGCTTTAGGTATTTCATCTGATATTGATTTATTTACTTATGATTCTTATGGAATTGGAAAAGACGAAGAAAGTACTGATGAAGAGAAAGCCCAAGCAGTAGCTGTACAAAAAGTAGCAACTCAGCTTATGACAATTGTAAGTTTAGGGGGAGCTTCACTTGCTCATGAAAATAATACTACAGAAGAGAGCGAATCTTCAAATATGTTTAGTGCAATTGCAGAAAAAATAATTGATGCAAATGATGCAAACGAAGTAGTTGTATTAAATGATGCAGATGATATATCTGAAATTTTAACTAAATCAGGGGTTGATGCTGGAAGTGAAAATATTAAAGATTCTATTGTAAATACAAATACTTTAATGCAAGATTCAAATGATGTAGAAGAATTAGCTGATATCCAAGAAGTTATAGAAGAATCTGAAGAAGAAATCACCTTAAATGGTGATATCGTAGAGGTTTTAACATTAGAGAGTTTAGAACAAAAAATAGAAGACTTAAAACCTAATACAGCTCCAACAATTGAGTTAATTGATACACAAGTTACAAATGAAGATGAAAATATTTTAATTGATTTTAATGCAAGTGATATTGATACAAATAATATCTTAACTCCAAGCGTAAGCGCTACAAATGGAACAGCAGAAATTGTAAATGGAAAAATCTCATTTACACCTGCTAAAGATTTTGTAGGAACTGCAGTAGTTACATTAGAAGTAAGTGATGGTAGAGATACTACTTCACAATCTTTTGAAGTTACTGTAAGTCCTATAAATGATGCAGCGATTGTATCAAGTGATTCAAAAAATTTAACAGAGACAAATGAAGTTTTAACAACATCAGGAATATTAACAAGTACAGATATTGATAACGAGAATAACTCTTTTACAGCAGAAGAAATAATTGGTGAAAATGGAACAGTAAACATTGAATCAAATGGAGTATGGAGCTTTACAGCAAATAGTACATTTGATAATTTAAATGTTGGTGATACTTTAAGTGAAGATTTCACAGTTACAACAATAGATGGAACTCAAACAACAATTACTATAAATATTCAAGGAACAAATGATACAGCAATTGTATCAAGTGCTTCAGAAATATTATCAGAGACAAACTCTGTTTTAACAACATCAGGAACATTAACAAGTACAGATATAGATAATGAAGATAATACTTTTACAGCAGAAACTGTAATAGGAACAAATGGAAGTGTTACAATTGATGAAAATGGAGCATGGAATTTTACAGCTTCAAGTACTTTTGATAATTTAAATGTTGGTGAAAATGTAAATGAAGATTTCATAGTAACAACTATTGATGGAACTGAAAGTACAATAAGTATTCAAATTAATGGTACAAATGATGCAGCGATTGTATCAAGTGCTTCAGAAATATTATCAGAGACAAATGAAGTTCTAAGTGCATCAGGAACATTAACAAGCACAGATATAGATAATGAAGATAATTCATTTACAGTAGAAACTGTAATAGGAACAAATGGAAGTGTTTCAATTGATGAAAATGGAAACTGGAACTTTACATCTTCAAGTAATTTTGATGAATTAAATGTTGGTGATACTTTAAATGAAGATTTCATAGTTACAACAATTGATGGAACTGAAAGTACAATAAGCATTCAAATTAATGGTACAAATGATCTTCCAACAGTAGAAGTTGTAAGTCCAGATGCCATTTTAGAAGATAGTACAACTGCTACAAATATATCATTTACAACAAATGATATTGATAGTGAAGCAATTATCACAAGTGCAAGTGCACTAAACGGAAATGCCCAAGCAGATATTGAAAATGGTGTTATTTCATATACTCCAGACGAAAACTTTACAGGTACAGATACAATCACTCTAATCTTAGATGATGGGAATGGACAAACAGTTTCAAAAGAGATATCTATCACAGTAGATCCTTTACCTGTATTAACTATTGAAGCTCAAACAGTAAATGAATCAGAAAGTGCAACATTTACTGCAAATTTATCAAAAGCTAGTGATGTTGATACTGTATTTGAAGTAAGTGTTTCAAATGCTGAAGGTGATGTTAATGCAACACCTCAAATAGTTACAATTATGGCAGGTCAAACATCTGCTGATTTTATTATTGATACAATAGATGATGATATTTCTGAACCAAATGAAATATTTAATGTATTTGCTGATTTATTCTCAGGAAATGTTAAAAATGGTATGGCAGAAACTACATTAACAGTAGTTGATAATGACCAATTATCTATTTACACAAATGATGTAGAAGTAAATGAAGAAGATGGTATGGCAATAATTACTATTTCTTTATCAACTATAAGTGAGCAAGAAGTAAGTGTAGATTTCGAAATGAATGATATAACAGCTACTAGGGATGATTATGAAAATCATAATGGAACAATTATATTCCAAGCTGGTGAAACATCAAAAGAGATTCAAGTAGCATTAAATAATGATACTATTTATGATACAAACGAATCATTTGAACTTGTATTATCAAATCCTATAAATGCAATAATCTCTGCTGATACAGCAATTGTAAATATTAAAGATGCAGATATTACAGCATCTATTTCTTTAGATGAAAATGTAACAGCTGATAATATTTTAAATAATCAAGAATCAACACAAGAAGTTACAATCTCTGGAACAGTAACACAATATGCACAAGAGGGCGATTCAGTAACTTTAACAGTTAATGGTAAAGAATATACAACAGAAGTAACTGCAGCTATGACTTTTGCAGTTGCAGTTGCTGGTAATGATTTATTAGCCGATAGTGATAAAACTATTGAGGCACAAGTTGTAGCCCAAGATGATACTACAAGTTTTATTGCAAGTGATTCTTTATCTTATGAGGTTGATGTAAGTTCAACAGGTCCTGCAACAGTTGAAATCCTAGAAGATGAAAACAATGATGGATTTATTAATTATGGTGAATCAAATGGCAAAGTTGATGTTATAGTAAATACACCAGCAGATGCAAAAATAGGTGAAATATTAACAGTTACAAATCCGGATGGAACAACTAGTGATTATGAAATAACAGAAGATATTATTGTAAATGGATTATTACTTGAGTTTGATGCACAAGAAAATGAAACAGTAACTGTTTCAGCAGTAATAACAGATGAGGTAGGAAATATTTCTCAATCTGGAAATGATAGTGCAGTTGTTGATACAGTTGCTTTAGGACAAGGAGAATTAACTATTTCAAATACAAATGGTGTAGTTCAACTTAGTATTGCATTACCAATAAATACACAAATAGGTGATGTAATTACATTAATTAATCCAAATGGAACTACTACTAATTATCCTGTAACTCAAGATATGATTGATAATGACTACAAATTTGTTACAACTTATGATTCATTAAATCATGGAGCAGGTTATAGTATTTCAGCATATTTAACTGATGAAGCAGGAAATGGTACTGATTTAGTTTCAGAATATATCTTTGTAAACAATGCACCAACAGCTCAAGCACTTGATGTATCAGCACAATCAAACCCTGATTACTATGTAGGTTATTCAGGATATTTACCAGGTGCATATACAAGTGAATTAATAAACTTCTATCCAAATATTCATACAGGATATCTAGGAAATAGTTTAAATTATTCTGTTGATTTAGAGACTGTAACAACAAGTGATATTCAAAGTGTAAGTCAAGATGTAGAAACTTTATTACTTCAAGAATTAGGATTAATATCTTATGATGAAACTGGAATCACTTATGGTTCAAATACATTAATATACTTAAATGATACTCTATCTACTTTACAAGTAGAATTAGATGCACTTCAAACAAATGGTACATCATACTTTGAAATCCCAGCAGCAGCTGCAACTATTATTTTAGATAGTTTAGATTTAGAAATCACTCACGAAGAATTAGTTGCTTATATAAGTGAAGAGTTTTCAAACTTAATTTCTACAGAAATTTCAACATTTGCAAAAATTGATGCTATTGTTAATTATTTTAACCTAGATATTGCAGATGTTATTACAGACAATATTCCAGAGTCATTATCTACAACTTTAGATATTTATAATGCGCAATTATTAAGTGCTTTAAGCAATATTTCTAATGATGACATTTTAGAGGGTATTGATATTTATAATATTGTGTATAATCAAGTATTTAACGATATATCAATTGATACAAGTATTACTAATGAGCTAAAAGAAGATATGGCAACATTCATTTATTCTTTAGATGCCCAAACTTTAGCAGATCAACAAGCATTATCTTCAACAATAGAAACATATTTATCAGAATTAGCTTCTGGTATTGAAACAATATCAGGAAGTTTATATGACGAAGTATCAGGAGCAATACCTGCAATAACTATTCAAATTAATACAGCAATTGTAAATAATATTGAAGAATATATTCAAACTCAAAGTGATATCTATGCTTCAAATTTAAATACACAAATTTCAGCTGCTTACCCAGGACTAATTGTTCCAATTAATGAAGAAAGTTTATCTTTAGGAGTTGAAACTATTATTATTGATGCTGATATTCTTAACCCTGAAGTTTCACTTGATTTAAATATTACAAAAGATGATTTTATTGAGACTACTTTACAAAATCAAGGTCAGTTAGGTGATTTATCAAATGAAACTACTATTCAAGAAACTACTCAAAAATTACTTGCTGATTTAAATATAAGAGCAGGTTTAGACTTTGATGTTGAAGATATCGCAACATTACAATATTATATTGATGGAGAAGCAACAGTAGAAGCAAAAAATGAAGCTGGTGATATTATTACTATTACTGACGCGAATATAGATTTATATCAAAATGGTCAATTTAATTTTAATAGTGAGCAAGCACGTGAACTTGATCCATCTTATGATGTAGAAGTTTCATTTAACTACTATGTTCAAGATACATTTGGTGCAAGAAGTGAATCAGCACCAGTGACATTAACAATAGATTTAATTGATAATTCTTTATATATAAATTCTGAACTTTCAGACACTACTGTTGATGGAGAAAGAACTTTAGTTTTAGATACAAATATTAATGAATCACATTATGTTCAAGCTTTAAATATTTTTGTAGATGGTGCAACTGCTGATTCAACTTTAGAGTTTGCTGGAAGAACAATTGAAGCACAAGCTGCAACTCAACCTGATAACGTTGTGATAACTTATGATGAAATTGTTTATACAACAGGTGTTGAAGATAATACTTTTGTAGCGCCAACACTTACTAGTACTCAAACATTATTTGATTTTGGTTTTGAAGATGAAGGAAAGTATATTGAAGAACTTACCTTCAATAATGGAGTTATAAATCAAAACTTCTATGAAGAAGATGAAATATTTAGTGAAGATATAAATTTAACAGATAGTGATAATAATGGTAATTTAGAAGCTTCTGGACCATGGGGTAAAGATGAATTAATATTTGGTGATGCAAAACAAGTAACAAATATAAATGGAATAGATGTAAGTCTTCTTGGTTTATATCAAGTTGATGTTACATTTAAAACTATAGAAATTCCAACTATAGATAATGTAGATGAATGGTGGAGTGAGAACTGGATAGATACATCTAGTTTACAAGATCTAGTATCTAAGTTAGTTGATTCTAATGACTATACAGCTGTTTATACAGATAGAGAAAATGGATATAAATTGAATATTGATGGTACAATTTATGATGATAATACTGAAAATATTGTAGATGGAAGCTGGAGAATAGAAACAATAGATAGTCAAACTTATTTAATCATAGAGATTGATGATGTTTTAACTGTAGCTTACAAAGAAGAAAATGGTGAAATCTTTAAAACAGAAATTGGAATACCAGGTGTTACAGAAGACATGGGTACTTGGTACTATGGAGAAAATCTAAATGTAACTTCTATTCAAGCTTTATTAACTCAGATAGAAAATAATGACTCATTTAAAATTCCAGAGTATTTAGATGATGCACCAACAGATTATTACTTTGCAATTGAGAATAATGAAATTGATTCAAATGATGTTTATCAAGCTTTAGAAAATGATATCACTATTACAAATCTAGAAGATGAGGTAAATGTAATCACAAAAGTTGTTTCTTACTATGAAGATAGAAATGACTTTACTACAGCTGTAGGAGATAACACAGAAGTATTAACAGATGGAAATGATACAATAGTATTAAATGATGATGCACCTACAAAATACATCGATGCAAAAGAGGGTGAAGATACACTTGATTTAAGTGGTCAAGATTCAAACTTAGACTTAGGTTCTCTTTTAGCAAATGTATCACTTTACAATATTGAAAATATTGATATGACAGATGATTCAGATACTGCACATATCTTAAGTAACTTTACTCTTGATGAGTTTATTTCATTAACAGATGAAGATAATACACTTAAAATATTTGGTGATGATGCTGATAAAATTGAGTTAGATTTAGAACAAAACTGGACTCAATCTACAATTGATGGTATTCCTGTAACAGAAGATGGATTTAATGTATATTACTCTTATAATGAGAATCAAGAACTAAAACTTCTTATAGAAGATACAATAACAGTAGAAAACGTATAATTATTAGGCTAAAATTAGCCTAATGATTAGCAAAGGAAAAGATATTGTTTTCAAAACTATTTAACAGCTTCAAAAAAATTGACCCAAAAGTCCCTGACTTTTACACTACTGATTTACATTCACACTTAATCCCTGGTATTGATGATGGTTCCAAATCTATGGAGCAAAGTATAGAGATGATAAAATCTTTAAAAAAACTGGGTTTTAAAAAACTTATAACAACTCCACATATTATGTCACATAGATTTCCAAATGATAGAGATATTATATTAAGTGGTTTAGATGCTTTACAAGAAGAGCTTATAAAACAAGACATTGATATGCCTATGCAAGCTGCTAGTGAGTATTATTATGATGAGCATTTTATAGAGCTTATTAGAAAAAAAGAGTTACTTACATTTGGAGATAATCACGTGCTTTTTGAGCTATCATATACAACTCCAGTATTTGGCATAGAGCAAACAATTTATGAGATTTTAAAAGCAGGGTACAAGCCAATACTTGCACATCCAGAACGATATACATATTTTGCTTCAAGTCCAGAAAAATATCACAAGCTAAGAGAAGCAGGGCTTAAATTTCAAATAAATGTAAACTCTACAGATGACTTCTATGGTAAAAAAACAAAAGTAGCAGTGAAGTATTTAATAGACAATGGTTTAGTAGATTTTGTAGGAAGTGATACACATAGACCAAACTATGTTGAAGCTTTAGAAAAAAGTATAAATTCAAAGATTTTTAAAAGTATAGAAGAAAAAAATATTATAAAAAATGCATATTTGTAATAGAATAAATGTTATTAAAAATATTGACATTGTACATACATTATGATAAGCTTATATCATGAAATTTGAATGGAATGAAGATAAAAATACTTTAAATAAGCAGAAACATGGTATTTCTTTTGAAGAAGCAAAAGAAATTTTTGATGATGCACTTCATTTATCAAAATTAGATAACTATGAATTAGAAGATAATTATGATTTTTCTGGTGGAACAAGAGGAAGGTTTTATAAACCAAAAAAAGTACCTACTTCTATTGCAAACGAGTATTGATTAAAATATTCTTTAAATAAGAAGAGTTTAACTCTTCTTATCTATTCTTATAATACTTGTCATTTCCATAACCATATCCATAGTTAGATCCATAACCATAACCATACTTTTCACCAATCTCAACACCATTTAAAATCATTCCAAATGTATGTTGACTATGCTCTTGTGCAAGTCTATCAAGATTTTTAATAAACTCTTTTCTAGTATAAGAAGCACGTGCTACAAGAAGTGCAATATCAGCATAATTCATAAGAATTAAGGCATCAGTTACAAGTCCAACAGGAGGAGTATCAAAAATCACATAATCATACTCTTCTTTTAAAATAGAAACTAAATCTTTCATTTTATCAGTTAAGATTAACTCAGATGGATTAGGAGGAAGTGTTCCTGTTGTGATTACATCTACATTTGTATTTTCTATATTTACAATCACTTCATCAAGCGTATTTTGATCTGTTAAATAGTTTGAAATACCAATATTATTTGGAATATCAAACTCTAAATGAACACTCGATTTACGTAAATCAAGATCTAAAACAATAACTTTTTTATTAGCTTGACCTAAAATCTTAGCAAGATTTGAAGCTATTGTAGTTTTCCCCTCACCAGAAACAGATGATGTAATAGATATGATATTACTAGTATCATGATTAGGCAAGAACTGCAAGTTTGTTCTAATAGCTCTATATGCTTCATCAACTAACTTAGCAGTTTTTTTGTTTTTATTAGTTGGAATGATTCCATAAATTGGAATAGAACTAAGCTTTTCAACTTCATCAGAGTTCTTAACAGTATTGTTCATAAACTCTCTTAAAAATGCTAAAGCAAGACCTATAATCATCCCTAAAATAATACCTACTAAAACAATCAGTGTTCGTTTAGGTTTTATAGGTTTTTCCATCTCAATAGCACTATCTAAAAGTCTAGAGTTTGAAATAGTTGAAGACTGTAAAATAGCAGTTTCAGCTTTTTTCTCAAGTAAAAAAGAGTAAATTTTTTCATCAATTCCAAAATGACGAGTTAGTCTAGATAACTCTTTTTCTTGTTTAGGTAATGATGCAATAGATTTATTAAACTTAGCAATAACTTTTTTGAAAGAAGCCTTTCTTTGACTTAATTGTCTGATATTATTTTTTAAAGCACCTTTAATAGATCTTTTAAGTCTTGAGATATTTTGATTCGCTTTTACTACATCAGGATGTAACTCAGTAAAATCAACTAATAAAGAAGATCTATTATTTGCTTCTTCTTGTAAACTCGTAACCAATGCACCAAGAGCTGGATCTGCAAAGTTTACAGAACCAATAGTAAGACCTGTTAAGTCTTGGTTTGTTTTTATGTATTGATTAAGATTTGATAAGATATTTAACTCAGTTTGAATCTCTTCTAATCTTGCTTCATATTCACTTAACTGCTCAGTAGTTTGAATAGCTTGTTCCCCAAGACCAACTACTTGATTTTTCTCTTTAAAATCTTCTAGTTTTGTTTCAGATTTTTTTAATCTTGCATTTATAGAGTCCAACTGTCTATCAATAAATGTCAAAGTAAGATTTGCTTCTTTTGTCTTTTGGCTTATTTCTTGATCTACATAAGCATCATGAACAGCATTTAAAATCTCTTTTGCTCTTAATGATGAACTATCTTCAAATGATAGTTTTAAAATAGTAGCTTTTTTAGAAATCTGTGAAACAGAAATATTCTCTTTGAAGAACTCGTATAATTCAATATTTGACATAAAAGAGAAACTATACTTAGCATTTGTTAAAGCATGTACTTTTTTTACATTTAGAGTGAAAAACTCTTCATTTATAATTTCACCATATTTATGGGTTTTATTATAAACTATTTTATCAGCAGGTTCCATTGGAAGTATTCCTGCAGTTTTTAATAATCCTCTTACATTATATGGTGAAATTGGTTCAATAGTAAGATTAAAAGAGTCTTTATCTATAGGAGTTAATATAAATTTTTTACCATATGCCAAATCATCAATAAAACTAGAAGTTACAACAAATGGAGAATCTTTATAAAGCTCTGTTTTTCTAAAGTTTTTAGTAGTAAAGTATCTAGTTTTTAAGTTTAGATAAGAAAACGCCTTTTGAGCTAAAAATCTAGATTTTATAACTTCGATTTCATTATCTACATTTGCTCCACCACCATCAAAAGCTTGAAGCATAAAATCAGCTGGGTCACCTGACTTTTTATTGTCTTCCATTAACTCTATAGTTGAAGATGCTGAGTATACATTTGGTTTTATATATGCAAATACAGCACTTCCTATCATAAATAAAAGGGTAATAAATATAATAGAATACTTATATCTAAAGATAGTTTTAAAAACTTCTTTTAAATCTATCTCGTCATTTTGTATTTGGTTTACTGTTTGATTGTTGTTCATAATCTTCCTATTAATCTATAAGAGTTTTTCTTTGTACAAATGGATCTAAGACACTTGATAACATATTCCAAAATGGTACTAGGTCATTAAATAATCTATTATAACCTTTAATTTCTCCAGGTTGTACATAAAGTATATCATTTGGTTTTAGATATAAACTAGCAAGAGATATTGCATCCATTTCAGTTAAGTTTACATTTCTAATCTCTGGATTTCTTAAATCTCCTCGGATTACTTTAATATCTGTTCTCGATGCATAATCTGTAAGATCTCCTGATCTTGCTATTGCTTCGATTACATTCATAGTACCATTTGTCACAGACACTATTCCAGGGCTTTTAACTTCACCTATTACGATAACTCTTTGGTTTTTAATCTCTACTAAAACATAAGGGTTTCTAATATATTTTTTATACTCTTGTATTAGTTTATTTGAAGCTTCATCTTGTGTTAAACCTTGTATTTTAAAACTACCAATAAGGGGAAGCCTTACTGTACCTTTTTGAGTTACTAATAATCCTATATTTTCTTGGATATCGTTACTTGTGTTTGTTTCACGACTTGTAAGCATAGAAGTCATTTGCTGAGTGCCTTGACCAGCTTGGATATATACTGTGATATCAACTCTATCATTTGGTGCAATGATATTTTCAAATACAACTTCATCTTCATATAATTCTTTTTTTATTACAGTAGTGTTTTCAGTACCTTCTTTATCTGATTGAAAAAGTTTATACTCTTTCATACTACATCCACTAAATATAAGTGCAAATAAAACACTTAAAAAAATACTTTTTTTCATAATTACTTCCCTTTTAATTAATACGCGATTATAACATAAAAAGTTATAAAATGTTCTCTTTTCTAACTTGTGACACCAATAAATATAACAATATCCCAAAACAACTAGCTATAAAGTCCAGTATATTAGCCTCTCTACCTACAAATGATTGTACTATTTCTATTGCACATGCAAATATTACTAAAAAATAAAATTTATATACATTTTTGAAGTTTTCAAAGCTTTTATAGAAGAAAAAACTCAATACAAAAAATGCAATTATGTGTTTTAATTTGTCTTCATAAGGAATACCTTGATCAAGGCTAATAAAATCTTTTGGATAAAAAGCCAAGAAAGCGATACTTATTAATATAATAAAAAAACTAACTTTCATATAGATATTTTTTATTAGTCTCTCTTAAAATCATCATCAACACGAACAATATCATCTTCACCAGTATATTCACCAACTTGTGCTTCTATTAAAATCACAGGTATTTTCCCTTCATTTTCTAATCTATGAAGTTCTCCCATTTTGATATATGTAGATTCATTTGGTCTTACATATCTAGTTTCAGTTCCAACAGTAACTGTTGCTGTTCCAGATACTACTATCCAGTGTTCATTTCTATGATAATGTTTTTGTAAAGACAATCTTTTACCTGGTTTTACTTCTATTCTTTTTACTTTATAACCTTCTTGTTCTGTTAACACAGTATATGTTCCCCAAGGTCTATGTCCAGTTAAATGAATATTATGAAGTTCTGTAGTTTTTCTTATTTCAGATACTACTTGTTTTACTTTTTGTGAACTTCCTTTTTTAGATATTAAAAGTGCATCACCAGTATCTACTATAATAGTATCTTCTATATCTACAGTTGCTATTTTTCGCTCGTTCCCATATACAAGATTATTTTTAGAATCAATTGAAATATGATTTGGATTTAAAGTATTATTATTTTCATCTTTTGGTAGTTCTTCAAACAGAGCATCAAAGCTTCCTACATCAGACCATGCAATATCACTTGGTATTACTTTTACTTTCTTTGATTTTTCCATTACAGCATAATCAATACTATCTTCTGGAATATTACTCATATCATCATGAGTGATTCTAACTATCCCATCATTTTTAGCATTTTCATAAGCAGTTTTTGAAGTTTCATATATTTTTGGAGTGTAAGTTTTTAGTTCATCTAAAAATACTCCAGCTTTAAAGCAGAACATTCCAGAGTTCCAGTAATAATTACCAGCTTTTAAGTATTCTTCAGCAGTTTGCTTATTTGGTTTTTCATGGAAAGCTTTTACATTTCTGGAACTAAATGCCGACACTCCCGACGCTAAAGCGTGAGTGGGGTGATCTGCTTCAATATAACCAAATCCAGTTTCAGCAAACTGTGGAGTAATACCAAAAGTTACAAGGTTATCTTGTTCTGCTAATTCTTTAGCTTTTTCTAATACTTTTGCATACTCTTTTTCATCTTTTATTAGATGATCACTTGGAGTTACTAATACTATTTCATCATAAGGCAAATCTAAACAAGCTAAAGCAATAGCAGGTGCAGTATTTCTTCCTACTGGTTCAAGAAGATATTTATTATTTACTTTTTCTAATTCTTCAAGTTGATCTAATGCTAGAAAGTATTGTTCAGCATTTGAAACTATATATTGAGAATTACAATTCTTAGAGTTTCGCTCAACTGTTAATTGGAATAATGACTGGTTATCAAAAAGTTTTACGAATTGCTTTGGCATAAGTGTTCTACTTATTGGCCATAGTCTTGTTCCTGATCCACCGCATAGTATTATATTTGTCATTTTATATTCTCCATTTCAAATTTTATTTTATTTTGTCCTCAAGAAATATCTCGCACACACTGTGCGAGATATATATTATTCTCTCTCATCAATACCCTTAGATTTACTAAATATTAGAATATTTTGTCCCCAAGGAATTTCTCCAACAAGCTGTTGGAGATTTACACTATCTTTATAAGTAATATAGAATTGTCTCATATACCAAAGATTTGAAGTTGAATACCCACTCTTTTCACCAAACTCACTTATTGTATTTTTTGTTTTAAAGTTAGAATAAAACTTTTATAGTTAGCATCAATAGCTATTTTCATTTTATTCCCTTTTCTTTTTTAAAGTAATCTTTCACATAAGAATAAACTTCCTTTGAAGTTAAAAGTTCATCTTGCGTAAACCATTTATATTTTTCGTGTTGAATAGTATCTAAAGATAATTCTTCTTTGATTACAAGCTCGTAAGCTAAAACTATATAATGTGTTGAAAAATTATCATTAAATACATTGTCATCATAAAAGTGTTGATATACACCTTTGAATTTTGCATTTGAAATATCATAAGCTTTGCCAATCTCATCTTTTGTGATTCGATTAAATGCAAGATCTATTGTTTCATCTTTATAGATTCGTCCACCAGGAACAAACCAGCTATTTTTAGCTGGTTTATTTACTCTTTTTCCTAACAGTATATTTCCACTACCATCTTTGATAATCAAATCAATAGATATCAAAGGTGCATTTTCAACTATACTTGAAAAAAGTTCTTTTTCTAAAAACACTTATTTATCTTTTGAGCCTAAATACCACTCATACATAGTCTTAACACCTTCGTGAAGTTCAACTTTGTGTTTCCAACCTAAACCATGTAGTTTAGAAGGATCAGTAAGTTTTACCATTGTTCCATCAGGTTTATCTGTATTAAAAGTAAATTCACCTTCATACCCAATAACTTCTTGAATTAAAAGTGCAAGTTCGGCAATAGAGATATCTACTCCCGTTCCTATATTGATATGTGTATTAATTACTTCTTTTACATCTTCATTGTATGTATCTTTAAAATCTCTACTTTCTAATAAAAACACACAAGCATCTGCCATATCTTCAGAGTATAAAAACTCTCGTCTTGGTTTTCCTGATCCCCAGATTTCAACTGAAGTTTCATTTACTCCAAAGCCTTCAAGATATGTTTTTGCTTCATCTATTGAAGATACATTTAAATCTTTTACAACTTCATCATATTTCTTTTCATTTAAAAGTTTTGCGCAATGTATCTTTCTAATTAGTGCTGGAAGTACATGAGACTTTTCTAAATCAAAGTTATCATTTGGTCCATATAGATTCGTTGGCATTACTGATATAAAGTTTGTATTATATTGAAGATTATAACTTTCACACATCTTTATACC
>MDTG01270916.1_pt1 | contig 29216 bp, 32 predicted proteins | sample 811421 | NCBI WGS metagenome assembly MDTG01 (sample SAMN05326645, study PRJNA326480) | marine metagenome | isolation source: seawater | place: Pacific Ocean: South East | collected 2011 | reverse complement strand
TGATCCACCTTGATTTAAATACTTAACAGTTTTTGCAACTTCACCACCCCATAAAGGAACAGCTCCACCCCAACCTGCAACTACAGCAATATATTGGTCTTTACCTTCTTTCCAAGTAATAGGAGAACCTACGATTCCAGTACCTACATTAAACTTCCAAAGAATTTCACCAGTTTGATCATCAAATGCTAATAACTTACCTTCAGGAGTACCAGTAAATACTAAACCACCACCAGTAGTTAAAACTCCACCCCATAATGGTGCAGGATTTTTATAAGTCCATTTAGTTTCACCAGTTTTTGGATCAATAGCTTTTAAAGCTCCAATATGATCTTTAAATGTTGGTTTAATAGTAAATCCAGCACCTAAATAAGCTGCACCTTTTTTATACGCAACAGGTTTATTCCAAATATCCATTCCCCACTCATTTGCAGGAATATAGAATAATCCAGTATCTTGTGAGAATGCCATTGGATTCCAGTTTTTACCACCTAAGAAAGATGGAGTTGAGTAAACCGTTTTACCTTGTTTATCTGCACTTGGTTTTCCAGGTCTGTTATCTTCATTAACAATTGGTCTACCATTTTCATCCATACCTTTTGCCCAAGTAATATTTTCAACAAAATTTGTTGATCTAATATATTTACCTGTAACTCTATCTAATACATAGAAGAAACCATTTTTATCAGCAGTAGCTCCTGCTTTAATCATTTTTCCATTTTTATCTTTGTATTCAAAAGCTACAAATTCAGAAATACCATCATAATCCCAACCATCATTTGGAGTTGTTTGGAAATGCCAAACAATTTTTCCAGTATCTGGGTTAATTGCTACTCTTGAAGCAGAATAAAGGTTATCACCTGGTCTATCATGTGAATTCCAAGGAGCTGGATTTCCAGTTGGAACATAAATTAAATCTGCATCTGGGTCATAAGTAACACCATTCCAAGGAGCAGCTCCACCGTGTTTCCATAAATCACCTGGCCAAGTTGCATTAGTTTGTCCAGTAATTCCATTATCTTTACCATTTAAAGTACCCATATGACCTTCAACCATTGGTCTAGTCCATACAATTTCACCAGTTAATGGATTTCTTGCATCTAATTGTCCAACAACACCAAACTCACCACCAGAATTTCCAGTAATTAGTAATCCTTTTACAATTAAAGGAGCTGCTGTATAAGAGTAACCATCTTTATAATTAGCAATTTTCTTTTTCCACTTAACTTTTCCAGTTTTTCTATCAAGTGCAACTAATTTTGCATCTAATGTTCCAAAAATAACTAAATTTTGGTATAATGCAGGACCTCTGTTTATTACATCACAACAAGGTAAAATAGCACCTGGTAATCTTGCATCGTACTGCCAGATTTCTTCACCAGTTGCTATATCAATAGCATACATTCTTGAATAAGATGCAGTTACATACATAACACCATCTTTAACTAAAGGTTGAGCTTCTTGACCTCTTTGTTTTTCACCACCAAATGAAAAATTCCATACTGGAACTAAATCTTTAATAGTCTTCTTATTAATTTGATCTAAAGATGAATATCTTTGACCTTTTTGACCTAAACCATATGTTACAACATCTTCAACAGTTTTAGCATCATTTGCAATATCAGCATCAGTTACTGGTGCAAAACCAGCATTTGCAGATAACATTGTTACAGCACTTGCACTTAAAAGTGTAGATAGTGTAACTTTAGCTACATTATTCAGAAATTTATTCTTCCCCATTCCTCTCTCCTTAAGGTTATCTTGGCAACTTTTCGTTGTCTAGTTGAAAGTATACATGAGAAATATAGCCTGAATATAGGCATGAAAAAAAGTGTAGTTTTTTATTAATTTTAAGCTTTATCTTTTTAAGACATTTTTAGTGTTATAGCCTATAAAGGCAAGGCTTAGAGTGATTATAAAGATAGCAATTATAATTAAAAAAGAATTTAATTCAAATTTTAAATATAGTGTAAATCTTACAAATTCAACTATATAAGTAAATGGATTTAGTACACAAACTTGATATAAAAAAAGGCTTGAATCTTTTATTTTCCATAAAGGGTATAAAGCTGAAGATAAAAAGAACATTGGGAAAATTACAAAGTTCATAACTGAAGCAAAATTTTCAAGCTGTTTTATAACTGAAGAGATAAATAAAGCAAAAGCATTTAAAATAATTGATGTAAATAAAATTACAGGAATTGCAAGAAAATATCCTAAAGTTGGAATATCAATTCCATAAAAAAAAGCGATTACTAAAAATACACTAGCTTGAATTGTAGAAACAATACCTGTTGCAAACATTTTACAAAATAAAAGATATGACCTTGAAATATTTGATGTTAAAAGTATTTTCATAGAACCCATTTCTCTATCAAAAATCATTGCTAGTGAACTTTGCATTCCATTAAAAAGTAAAATCATTCCAATAAGCCCTGGAACTATATATGTTTCATACGTTATATATGTTTCATAAGGAGGAATAATTGCTAAACCTAATGCCGATTTAAAACCAACAGAGAAAATAAATAACCATAATAAAGGTCGTACAAGAGCAGAAAAAAATCTACTTTTCTGTTTTATAAAACGAAGTAATTCTTTATATATGATTCCTAAGGCACAATAATACAGTTTTCTCATTTTACTACTTTCGCTTTTTACTTTGTTAGGTATTCAAAAACTTGAGTTAATGAATCCTTATTATTTTCTTTTACAACATCTTTTACAATTCCAGAAGCAATTATCTCACCTTTTTTGATAATTGCTACATCATCTTCATCATCAATTTCATCAAATAAATGAGTAATCCATAAAACAGAAATACCTCTTTTTTTTACTATTTGCTTAACATAAGAAATGATTGAGTATCTACTTTTCACATCAAGACCTGAAGTTGCTTCATCAAGTAAGATTAGTTTTGGATTATCTATTAATGCACGAAGGATCTCTACTCTTCTTCTATGCCCTCCATTTAAAGAACGAACTTTTACATCTAGTTTTTCTTCTAACTCTAAAGTTTTTAACTCTTCTTGTATTGATGACATTGTTTCTTTAAATGAAATTCCTTTTAAAGAACCATAAAAGATTAGATTTTGTTTTACTGTTAAATCTAAATCTAATGTTGGTTCTTGAAAAACAATCCCAATACTTTCTAATGCTTTTTTATAGTTTGAAATAGGAAATGAGTTTATAAATATTTCGCCCTCTTGCAATTTAAGTAGTCTTGTGATTAGTGCGAAAAGAGTTGATTTTCCTGCACCATTTAGTCCTAAAAGAACTAAAAACGATGCTGGTTTTATATTTAGGTTTATATTTTTTAAAACTAAATCTTTATCATATTTATAAGAAACATTTTTTATTTCAAGCTGATTTTTCATTTACCCTACTTTGTTGGTTTAACTGCAATTCCCCATGGGAATCTTCCTACTTTTATTGTTTTTTCAACTTTTAAAGAATCTACATCAATAATTGAAATATCTGAACTAACACCATTTGTAGTATACAGTTTTGTTTCATTATTTGCTAAACCTAATTGCCAAACTCTTTTTCCAACTAATAAATATTTAATAACTTCATAAGTTTTAGCATCAACTACTGCTACATGATTAGCAGGCCCAAGGGCTACAAAAGCATATTTACCATCGCTTGTTAGTTTAATACCAACTGGCTGAATTTTATCTTTATAAATACCTGGAATTTTAAAAGAAATTTTACCAAGTGATTCTTTTGTTTTTGTATCAAGAACTATTACAGTTCCACCAATTTCACTTGATGCCCAAACCTTATCTCCAGTTTTTGAAAACTCAATGTGTCTTGGTCTTTCATCAACTAAAGTATTATGAATAATCTCTTTAGTTTTAGTATCAATCCAATGTAAAAAGTTAGATGTTTCAGATGAATTAATAGCTACAGATCCATCTGGACTTACAGCCATGCCTTCAGGCTCAATTCCAACTTCAATCTGTTTTATAACAGTTTTATTAACTGTATCTACAACTGTTACAATACCATCATCTTCATTTGATATATAAAGTTCAGTTCCATCTGGATGTAAAGAGAACTGCTCTGGATCTTCTCCTGAGGGAAGATTATATAAAATCTTCCCAGTTTTTGTATCCATTGCTTGAACAGTATCATCATCACTTGCGCAAATATATAATTTTGAATAATCACTAGTAAGTGTAATTCCTCTAGGTCTTTGACCTACTTCATAAGTTTTAACAACTTCATTTGTAACTGAATCAATTACAGAAATAGTATTATCTTTTTCATTTGATACAAATATTGTATCTGCAAATAGAACTGAACTTAAAATAGTAACTAATCCAAGTTTCTTTAACATTTTTATCTCCCTATATATTTTATATTATTCAACTATAATAATAGCTCTTTCTCTATCACTTTTAGCAGTTGGTAAACCTAAAGTAAAAGTTCCAGGTTTAATTGGAATAAATGTAAGTTCAATCTCACCTTCATCATCAAATTCAAAACTATCAATTCCTAATGGTCTTACTTCAATATCATTAATAGATACTTGATTTACCCAGATATTTCTAAAAAACTCAGCTCCAACAATAGGTACTTCTCTTGAACCATCACTTTTTAAAACTAACTTGTAGTATTTACCTGCTTCTAATTTATAAGGTTCCGTAGCTAATGGTTCACCTGCACTAATATTAATAGGTGCTAATGTAGTTCTTGAGTGTAATAAACCCTTTAAATTCTTTGCAGATGCAAACTCTGCTGTTATAAATACCATCATTAGTAACATTGCAATTTTTTTCATTTTCTATCCTTTATTTCTTTGATTATGAAAGTGTAGTAAATAATTATAGCCTCAGTTTAGCAATATATAAATTTGCTAAACTGAAGCTATAAAAGTTATATATACTAAAAGAAAAAAAGAAGGAATGACCATGAGAATAGTACTATTTATTACACTTTTATTTTCATTTATAAAAGCAGATATTTTAGAAACAAATATTTTATATTTAGAGCAAAAGATACAAAGGCCTCCAGTTTTATCCAATGTTATTGAAATACCAGAAGACTTAGGAATACAAGGAGCTAAAATTGCTGTGAAAGATTCAAATAAAACAGCAAGGTTTTTAAATCAGAAATATAATTTAATAGAAAAGATTTCATCTGATAAAAAAGAGTTATTATCTTCACTAGAAAAATTTATAAATGAGAAAAACTCTTTTGTTTTATTAAAAGTTGAAGATGATTTTTTAAAAGAACTTATTAAAAATCCTTTATTTAAAAAAGCAGTATTTTTTAATATTGCAAATAAAAATTCAGATTTTAGACAAAGTTTATGTAATAAAAATCTTTTACATACTATTGCTTCAAATGCAATGTTATATGATGGCTTAATTCAATTTTTAGTAAAAAGAGATTTTAAAGATATCTTTTTAATTTCAGGAACAAAGCAAAAAGATTTACAAATAAAAAAAGATATTAAAAGAGCAATAAAAAAGTTTAATGCCAATATAATAGAAGAAAAACAATGGGCTTATAATACTGATATTAGAAGAAAAGCTGCTGATGAGTTACCAGTCTTTACACAAGCTAAGGATTATGATGTAATTGTTACAGCTGATAATTATGGAGATTTTGGAGAATTTGTTTATTTTAACTCTTGGCTTCCAAGACCACTTGCAGGAACGCAAGGACTAACTCCAAAAACTTGGCATAAAGTGATTGAACAATGGGGTGCAGCACAAATGCAAAATAGGTTTGAAAAGTTTGCTTCAAGATGGATGGAAGATGAAGACTTTGCAGCTTGGATTGCTATTAGGACTATTGTTGCAAGTGTAAGTAAAACAAAAAATAATGATATGAAAACATCTTTAGATTATATTTATTCAAAAGATTTTGAATTAGGAGCTTATAAAGGAAGAAAATTAACATATAGAGATTTCAATGGACAAATAAGAATGCCAGTTGCGCTTGTTCAACCTAATGCTTTAGTTTCAACTTCACCTCAAGATGGTTTCTTACATCCAACTAATGATTTAGATACTTTAGGAATCGCTTCATTTCAAGTAGAGTGTAAAAAGTAAATGAGATCTTTTATAGTATTATTCATTTTTTTAATATTTTCATTAAACTTGCAAGCAGAGTATAAAAAAATAGTATATTCTGATTATGTCGTTTATGAAACTTCAGGCAAATATGAAAATATTATATTTACTCTATTAGATGAAATAAATCAAAATGGTTTTATCTCATCTTATAGAGCAAATATTGGAAATGCTGTAAAAAACATCTCATCATTTTATAAAAAAGAACCTATTTTTACTAAGGCTGAAAAAATAGGTTTTTGTAGACAAACACTAACTTTAGAAATGATGGAAGAAAACCCAAATAATTTAATGTTTTGTCCCTTATCAATAGCTATTTATGAACTTGTAAATAAAAAAGGTACTGTAAAAATAGTTTATAGACTTGCAGAAATTTCAAATAAAAAAAGTAATGTTTTACAAAAAGTCAATAAAGAAATTTTACAACTTATTGAAAATAGTTTAGAATAACTTTTTAGATTATACTTCCAGATAAAATATTAGGATGGTTTTTTAAAATTTTATCTTTTATTTTTTCTATTTCTAAGCTTTCTAGATTTGAAGAATAATCATCTATATTTTTGTAATCTAAAACTATTTTCATAGGTTTTGAATCTAAAAAGAGTATTCTTTGAGATAAAGATACTGCCTCTTTTAAATCATGTGTTATAAAAACAACAGTTGGTTTATATTTTTTATAAAACTTCATAAAATCACTTCTTAGAGCCTGTGCAGTTGGATAATCTAATGAAATAAAAGGTTCATCTAATAATAAAATGTCAGGTTTATTTATAAAGGCTCTAACTAATGCAGCTCTTCTTTGCATTCCACCTGATAACTCTTTTGGATATGAATTAATATACTCTTTTAATCCAACCTCAATTAATGATTGTAAAATTAATTCTTCATCTTTTGTCTTTGAAATAAGCATTATATTTTCAAAAATTGTAAGCCAAGGTATTAATCTTGAATCTTGGAACATTATCCCAATATTAATATCTTCTATATTTTCTTTATTAAAAAATACGGAACCTAAATAATCTTTATCTATATTTGATATTATGTTTAATAGCGTTGTTTTTCCACAACCAGAGGGTCCAATAATTGATATAAATTCACTTTTTTTTACTTCGAGTTTTAAATTTTCAATAATTTTATTATCATGATATTTCTTTGAACTTATATTTATATCTAACATTTTATCTCCACTGATTTGCTTTTTGCTCTAAGGGTCTTAGAACATATGTCTCAATCAATAAAATTACAATAATAAAAGCAGAAGAATAAGCCATAATACTAGAAATATCAAAAAATTGGAAAAACATAGATAACTGAAATCCAATACCTGAACTTCTACCTAATAATTCTACAACTAAAACAATTTTCCAAATTAAAGATAATCCTGTTCTTGCACTTGCCATTATATATGGATATATTTGTGGTAAAAATATCTTATTTAAGGTATCTATTTTTGAAACTTTATATATTTGCGCAATTTGCATATATTTTAATTCTACTGTTCTAGCACCTTCTCGTACTGTTACAATAACTGTTGGAACCTTATTAATAATTACAGCTAAAAGTGCAGCTGTATCTGTTAATCCAAACCATATATAACATATAATAATCGTAACTAAAGCTGGAATATTTAATCCTATAATAAGTAAGGTATCCAAGGCTGTATCTATTTTTTTATATGAACCCATTAAAATACCAAAGAACACTCCAATAATCATTGCAATAAAAAAAGTAATTGCAACTCTTGCTAATGTAATACCTAAATGATAAAGAAGTTCACCCTCACTTAAATGAAAAGCTAAACTTTTAAAAACATCTACAGCAGTAGGGAAAGTATCAGAATTTATTAAAAGTGCTAATGTCTGCCATATAATAAATATTCCTAATATAGAGATAAATCTTGATTGACTTGGCATTGATTATTCTACCATTTGATATCTGGTGTAAAATTCCAGAATGTTTTATTATCTAAAAAGGTACTATTTCCTACTAGTTTTTTTCCACCCTCTTTATATAAAATATCAAATACTTTTTTAGAATTTTCAATATGAGTTATTGAAAAGTTTTTTACAATTCCGTTTATATATCCATCTTTTAAAGATGTAAACATTTCATCATTTTTTACTTTCATTAAGGGTTTTATTCTATCCCATTCTTTTTCTGAAGTACTTAATAGTTTTTTCGTTTCATAAGATGCTTGTAAAAAACCATTTATTGCTTTTTTATTTTTATTTGCAAAATCACTATTAAAAGTCCACCCAATAAGAGGAATTTCACTACTTATATTAAACTCTTCTAGAATTTCTTTTACACCTAATAATCTTTTTAATCCTTTAGATTCTAATTTTGCATTAAAGTGCCAAAAGTTTATTGAAGCATTAAGTGATTTATCTAGCATCTTTTTATATAAAATAGGAGGGGCTGCAAATACAGGATTTACCATATTTTTTAAATCTTTATTATATTTATTTTTATAATAAGCTCTAAATAACAGCCATGTTTTATCAACACTTCCACCTGCTATTCCTAATCTTTTTTGTGATAAGTCTAAAAGTGACTTGATTTTTTCATCATTTACATATAAAGCACCAACAGCTTTAGAATAAGGATAAAAAGAGATATCTTTTCCACTTGCTCTTTGTCTATTTACCCAAACCCAATCATTTACAATAATATCAACACTATTTGATTGTAAGGCAATTGAAACTGCATTTTTAGAAGCTAACTTTACAACTTCAACTTCTATTCCATATTTTTCATCAAGTTTATTATGTTTTAAAACATCTAATTCCCAGTTTACTGTTCCAAATGCTAAAACACCAATTTTTATTTTCTCATTAGCAGCTAGATCTATTATTGCAATAAACATTAATATAAGTATTTTTAATTTCATAATAACTCCTTGAATATTTTGACAATTGTAATAGAAAATTGTAGCCTGACTATAGCAAATAAGAATTCTATCTAAGCGCTATAATCAAGCTATAAAATAAATATATACTTCCATAATGAAAAGACAAAAAGGATAAAAATGAAAAATTTAAAGAAAATTGCACTTGTAGTGTTAGCAACATCTACATTAGCATTTGGTCATGGAGATGTAACTCCTCAAGCAGTTGAAACTAAAGGTTTAGAAAAAGTAGCAGCAGACGTAATTGTTAACCCATTTAGAGATAATGAAATTGCAATTGAAATTGGGAAAAGTGCATATAATACAAACTGTGCAAGATGTCATGGTTTAGGTGCCGTTTCAGGTGGTGTTGCACCTGATTTAAGAGCACTAGATCCAAAAGATGATGATATTGATGAGTACTTTGTTACAAAAGTAATGGAAGGTGCTGTTAGAAATGGTAATGTTTATATGCCACCATTTGGAGAAGTTTTATCACCTGAAGCAATTTGGGCAATTAGATCATGGGTAGAGACTTTACCAACAGACGATTTATAGGATAAATCATGTTATACAAAATTACATTTCTAATTTTTATACTAATATCAAACCTAAATGCTAGGTCAATAGAAGAAATCCAAGAATCTGGTGATATTATAATTGCAATTTATGAGAATTTCCCTCCTTATTCGTATGTAGAAGATGGTATTGCAAAAGGAATTGATATTGATTTAGGAAAAGAGATAGCCAAATCAATGGGCGTTAAACCTACTTGGTATTGGACTGGTTCTGATGAAACATTAGATGATGATTTAAGAAATGTAATTTGGAAGGGGCATTTAATCCACAAAACAAAAGCGGATGTAATGCTTCGTATACCATATGATTATGAATTTATTAGAGAAAAAGATAAAAGTACAGGTGAGTTAACAAATGAACTTGTAGTAATGAAAGCTCCTTATCATGCTGAAAGTTGGGTAATAGCTACAAATAAAGAAAAAATTCCTGAGATAAATACTCTTGGTGTTTTTATGTATAATAAAATAGGTGTTGAACTCGATACTCTACCTGATGCACATTTAACATCATCATTTATGGGAAAACTTAGATCTAATGTTATTCATTACCCTTCAATTTTAACAGCTATTGATGATTTAAAAAGTGGAAAGATACAAGCAGTTGCAGGATTAAAATCACAACTAGAATATGGTCTTAATTATAGTAAAAATCAAGACAAGTATTTTATGACTAAGAAAATAGATTATGTAAAATCTAAATGGGATTTAGGAATTGCTGTACGAACTGACTTTAGGCCTTTAGGCTATGAAATTGAAGGCTTTATTGAAGATTATGTACGAAATGGTGTATTAGAAAAAATATTTAAAAAATATAATGTTACTTATGAGATTCCTCTTGCTTTACAATAAAAATTAAACTTAAACTTTAAAAGGTAAGCTATGAAAAAAAGTATTGAACATATAGTAAAAGCAGTTCTTTTACTATTAATAATAAATCAAACAAGCTTCGCTAAAGACCCTCTTAACTCCTCTGTTTGGACAGAAACAATTAAACAAATGATTGGAGATGACAAATACATCTTTGATGATGAAAATGTAAAAGTTAATGTACCAAAATTTGCAGACAATCCACTTCAAGTTCCTATATTTATAGATGCTACAAAAATAGAAAAACCAAAACGACTTTTAGTTTTTGCAGATATTAATGCAATAGTTAAAGTTGCTGATTTTGAATTAGGACATATGAAAGCTATTTTATCTTTAAATATTAAAGTAGCCCAAGGAACACCTCTAAGAGCTGCTGTAAAAGATGAAAATGGATTATGGCATATTGGAAGTTCTAATATAAATAGTTTTGGAGGAGGATGTTCTGTTGCATCAGAAGCTAGTAAAATGGAGAGCTTTGAAGATTTATTAGGTAAAACAAAAAGTAAAGTTTGGAAAAAAGAGAATAACTACAGAATAAAATGGTCAATTTTTCACCCAATGGAAACGGGACTTTTTGTAGGAAATCCATCTTTTCATATATCTAAAGTTGATATAAAGCTTGATTCTCAAACTATTGGAAAAATTGATTTATATGGTTCTGTTAGTGAAAATCCAAGAATTACCCTTGAAACAAATGTAGGGAATGGAGCTTATAAACTTTTTATAAGAGATACTGATGGTAATGAATTTGAATTAAAAACAAAAATATAGGAGTAAAAAATGAGACTAGTTAAACAAATATTACTCTTTATTCTTTTTTCACAAATTTTATTTGCAAATGAATATAACTATAATCTAAAACCTAAGAAAATTGCAGAAAATACTTATGTACTTATTGGTAAAAAAGAGTTTTTTACAGTACATAATGGTGGTAATATCTCTAATACTGCTTTTATTGTTACAAAAGAAGGTGTTATAGTTATTGATACAGGCTCTTCTACTAAATATGGGGAGCAAATGATTAAAGCAATAAAAAAGATCACTGATAAACCTATTGTAAGTGTTATAAATACACATCATCATCCTGACCATTTTTTAGGTAACTCTGCATTTAAAGATGCTGAAATCTTAGCTACTAAATATACTAAAAAAGATATTGAAGAAAATGGAGATTTATATATAGATAATCTTATGAATCTTACTTATAAATGGATGCAAGGAACAAAAGTTAAAGCTCCAAATAAAGAGTTAGTGGAACTAAAAAATAAATATATAAAATTAGGTAACCACAAACTAAAAGTTATTTATCTTGATGGCCATACAAGCTCTGATATTGCTTTATATGATGAATATACTAAAACTTTATTTGCTTCTGATTTAATTTTTTATAATAGGATAGCAGCAACTCCTCATGCTAATATAAAAAATTGGATAAGAGCCTTAGAAGATTTAAGAAAAGTGGATTTCAAAGTTTTAGTTCCAGGACATGGTCCAATAGCTACTGATAAAAAACCTTTTGATCAAGTAAAAAGATATCTTATTTATTTAGATAAAACTTTAAAAGATTCAGCGGAAGAAGGGCTTAGCGTCTTTGAAATATTACAACTTCCTAAGCCAAAAGAGTTTGCAAATCTTGCTATGATTGAAGATGAATTTGAAAGATCTGTTATAAATCTTTATCCAAAATATGAAAATGCTTTAATGGAATAAATAGTAGAAAACTCTACTATTTATTACTCTACTACTTTTTCAAGTTTTTAATAAAATCTAATGTAATTCTAATTCCAGCACCTGTTCCACCAAATGAATGATATCCCCAAGGTGATTCACTATAAGCAGCCCCTGCAATATCTAAGTGTAACCATTTTTTCTTATTCTCTTTTTTTACAAAATTATCTAAAAATAGTCCAGCTGTAATAGATCCAGCTGCTCTTGAGCTTGTTGAGTTTACGATATCAGCAATTCCACTTTTTAATTGTTTTGGAAGATATCTATTAAAAGGTAATATACCTATTAACTCACCAGATGAATCAGCTGCTTTTTGCATCTTTTGCTTTAACTTATCACTATGTCCCATTGTTCCAATTGTTTCATTTCCAAGGGCAACTATACAAGCACCTGTTAGTGTTGCATAATCAAAAATATAATCAATATCTTTGATTTCATCTTGTGCATAACATAAACAATCAGCAAGAACAAGTCGTCCTTCTGCATCTGTATTTCGAACTTCTATAGTTTTACCATTTTTAGCAACTAAAACATCATCTGGTTTATAAGCATCACCACCTATCATATTCTCAACAGCACCTATGATTCCATGAACTTCATATTCGCAAGAAAGAGCTTTTAAAGTATTCATAATTCCTAAAACTGCACTTCCTCCACCTTTATCACATTTCATAGAAACCATACTACCACCAACTTTTAAGCTTAAACCTCCACTATCATACGTTAAACCTTTTCCAACTAGTACAATCTTACCTTTTGGCTCTTTTGGCTTATATGCTAGATGTATAAGTTGTGATTCATGTCTTGAAGCACGTCCTACATTAAACATTGCATTCATACCATTTTCTACTAAATAATCTTCACCATGAATAATACATTGTAAATTATTTTCACTTGCAATATTTTTGGCATCATTTGCCATAGTCGCTGGAAAATAATCTTCAGGTGGAGTATTAACAATACTTCTTACCATATTTACACTAGATGTAATTGCTAAAGCATTTTCTAAATCTTTTTCTAAAATCTCTTCTTCATTTTTTGATTTTGTTATAGAAATTGTAATATTAATCTTTTTACTTTTCTTTTTTTCTGATTTATATTTTGTAAAATCATAAGCTCCTAAAACTAAACCTTCAACTATTTCACCAATATTTAGTTCTTTATTATTTTGAACTAAATCAAACTTTACACTTTTGATATTTAGTTTTTTGATATTTCTAATAGCACTTGAAAAACAAAGCTTTAAATCTTCTTTTTTCAATTTTGGGCATGAAACATAAAATATATTTTCATTTGCATCAAAATATGTATCAAATGATTTTAAATCAAATGATATTTTTTTTAAAAGCTTTTGTCTATTTTTCTCTAATTTTTTTAAATCTTTTACTACAACTAATTCTATGTCAGAATCAATATTTTTTAAATCTTTTTTTGATAGTTTAATATTCATTTATATTCCTTTTTTAATTTTTTTTCAAAGTGTTGATAATCTTTTATAGTAATCCAATCTCCACCCCATTTCCATCCATACTTTTCAAAGATTTTAACAGCCTTACTATTTTTAAGTAAAACTGCTTTATCTTTTAAACTTTTTATTTCATGTTTTCTAGTTCTATATTTTAGTGAGTCTTTATGAGAAATATGACCTTTTCTTGAAATATATGGATTCTCTATTGGATTTATATCAATAGCTTTTCCATATGCATGCTTTGACCACTTATTTTTTTTACCTGTAATAGCTCTACAGTTAAAGGCAGATGTATTATTATCTTCTATTGATACCCAATCATCAGCTTTATAATCACTTACTAGTTTCATCTTATAAATTGGATATTTTAAAGCATACAATTCATCAAATATTTTTAAAACTTCTTTTGCCACACTTTTATGAACTATTAACTCACCAATTTTATCTTTACCATCAAAACCTAAATGCTTTATACTTAGAAATCTCAAATCTTTTAATGGTACTGGACAGCCTTTTTTAAAAGAGTTTCCCAAAAGCATTCTATTTTCTATTTGTTTATTTATTAAAGATATTTTAAAAGGGTTTGTATTAGCTAGTAAAGTAGTAATTAAAATAGTAGTGAGTATAAAAAGATATTTTATCATAAGTGTAAACCTTTATAAACTAGTAAACCTCTACTAGTTTATAAATTTAATTTTTTGTTTTCTAGTTCTTCGTTTTTAGTTTTTGTTGATGGCACATAAATCAGAAAATGCAATCTCAAGTCTTGCAATCATTGATTCTTGTGAAGCTCTTAACCATTTTCTTGGGTCATAGTAAGATTTATTTGGCTTATCTGGACATTCAGGATTTCCAATTTGACCTTGTAAATAAGCATGATTTTTTTCAACATATGATCTAACACCATCCCAAGTTGCCCATTGAGTATCTGTATCAATATTCATTTTTATTACACCATAATCAATTGATTCTCTAATCTCTGAAAGTTCAGAACCTGAACCCCCATGAAATACAAAATCAACAGGCTCTATTTCCGTACCATGTTTATCTTGAATAAATTTTTGTGAGTTATCTAAAATTTTAGGACTTAATTGAACATTTCCTGGCTTGTAAACACCATGAACATTTCCAAAAGATGCAGCAATTGTAAAGTTAGGGCTTACTTTACTTAACTCTTCATAAGCATAAGATACTTCTTCAGGTTGAGTATATAATAAGGCATTATCAACTTCAGAGTTATCAACACCATCTTCTTCTCCACCTGTAATTCCAAGCTCAATTTCAATCATCATATCAAGTTCATTCATAGTTTTGAAATAGTCTACACAAGTTCCAATATTTTCTTCTAATGGCTCTTCTGAAAGGTCAAGCATATGAGATGTATATAAAGGTCGACCAGTCTGCTCAAAGTGTTTTTTCCCAGCATCTAATAAACCATCAATCCATGGTAATAATTTTCTAGCTGCATGGTCTGTATGTAAAATTACAGGAATACCATAAGCTTTAGCCATAGTATGAACATGATTAGCTCCACTTATTCCACCTAAAACCGCCGCATCTGAAGACTTTAAACCTTTTCCTGCGTAGTATCCTGCTCCACCATTTGAGAACTGAATAATAATTGGAGAATTAACTTTTGCTGCTGCTTCTAAAACTGCATTAACAGAATCTGTACCTACCACATTAACTGCTGGAATTGCAAACTTATTCTTTTTTGCGTAAGCAAATAATTTCTTTGCTTCACTTCCAGTTAAAACTCCTGCTTTTACTATTTCTAATACACCCAAACTAGTCTCCTTGAAAATTTATTTAATTACGATTTTTGCTGTTTTTCTTAATTTATCAGAAATTTCTTTTACACTTTTATTGTAAGCATTTCCTATTAACATTTGTGAAATATTACCTTTTACTTCATTAAAAGATAATGATTTACCTTTCTTTTTAGATTCTAAATAAATTACATGATATCCAAATTGTGTTTTTACAGGAGATTTAGAATAAGAACCTGCTTTCATATTCTGTGCAGCTTTTGAGAATTCAGGAACCATTTGAGTTGCTGGGAATTCACCAAGTTTACCACCATTTTTTCCTGTAGGTCCAATTGATTTAGTTTTTGCTAAAGATTCAAATTTCGCTTGTTTATTTGAAGCTTTATTAATTTGTTTAATAATATCTTTTGCTTCAGACTCTTTTTCAAGTAAAATATGACTAGCTTTTAAAGTCATTGGAACTACAAAATTTGATTTATTTTCATCATAAAATTTTTTAATCTCAGAATCAGATGGTTTATGTTTTTCAATCTCATTTTTTTGCCATACTTGAAATGCTAAATCTTGTTTCATTTTATTTAAAGCATCTTTATAAGATGCATCATTTTCAATTCCATCTTTAATAGCTTGTTTTGCTAAAAGCTTTTTATTTATAATTTGTTCTAATACTTGCTTTTGAGCATTTTTTGGTAATTTTGAAAAATCTATTCTTGGATCTTGTAGTACTAAAGCAACGTCTGCTTTTGTAATTTTATCTCCATTTACAGAAGCATAATAATCAGCTGCATTTAAAGATACAGAAGTAATTGCTAGTGTTGCTACTAAACTTGAAATTATTTTTTTCATTTTTTTCCTTAGAAATTTTATTTTTATTATTTTATCTATTCTTGGTTAATAGAAGGTTAATTTTGCTATTTTAAAAGGCGAAAATATACATTACTTAAAGAAATTTTAAAATTTAGCTTAAAATAGCTTTAATTATTCAAATAATTATGCTACAATTCCGACAAAATTTAAACTTAACTTAAATTTAAAGGATAGAATTTATGAGAATATTAATTATAGAAGATGAAATAACTTTAAATAGAACACTTCAAGAAGGCTTAGCTGATTTTGGTTACCAAGTTGATGCAGCTGAGAATTATAAAGATGCTGAATACTTTATAGATATTAGAAACTACGACTTAGTTTTAACTGATTGGATGTTACCAGATGGTGATGGAATTGAATTATGTAAACTAGTTAAAAACAGAAGTTCAAGAACTGCTGTTGTTATTATTTCAGCAAGAGATGATAAAGAATCAGAAATTGAAGCATTAAAATCTGGTGCTGATGATTATATTAAAAAACCATTTGATTTTGATATTTTACTTGCAAGAATTGAAGCTAGATTAAGATTTGGTGGAACTAATGTAATTGAAATTGATGATTTAATTATTAATCCTGATGAAGAAAAAATCGAGTATGATGGGAACGAAATTGAATTAAAAGGTAAACCTTTTGAAGTTTTAACTCACCTTGCAAGACATAGAGATCAAATCGTTTCAAAAGAGCAATTACTTGACGCAATTTGGGAAGAGCCAGAATTAGTTACTCCTAATGTTATTGAAGTTGCAATTAATCAAATTAGACAAAAAATGGATAAGCCATTAAATATTTCAACAATTGAAACTATTAGAAGAAGAGGTTACAGATTCTGTTACCCTAATTTAACAGAAGAAGAGAAATCTGCAAAAGCAAAAGCTTAATATTTTTTAACAAGGCTTAAATAATGGAAGCGAAGAGCATATACAAACAGTTTTATACTAAACTAATTATTGCTACTTCGCTTTTTATTATTGCACTATCATTTATTTTCTATGAATATACAAGAAGTACTGTTTATGGAAATATACAAAAAGTTATGCTCCAAGATGCAAAAGAGATTTATCTAGCATCATTAAATAAAAAACTTACAAAAAATAACTTTAAAGCTATTCAAAACAACAATGTGACTATTGATTTAATTGATGATGTAAAACTATTAAATTATAAGTTTTACACATATAAAAAAGAAAACAATTTTTATATAAAACTTATTTATCCTATAAATGTAAAAAAAAATCAATACTTGCGTATTGTTAAAAATATTGACTTTGAAAGAGAATTATTATATTCAATCATTTTTAAAAACTTATTTATATTGGCAATTCCAGGATTTATACTAATGCTTTTATATTCACTTGTAGTATCAAAATCTTTACTTAAACCTATTATTCAAATTAATAAAAAACTCTCTAATATGGATGAAAACTCTTTAACACAAATTGATAAGAAAGATTTACCCATTGAATTTCATTCATTATCTGATTCAATTAACTCTTTAACAAATAGAATTGAAACCTATGTAAAATTTAAAAAAGAGTTATTTATAGGTGCTGCACATGAATTAAAAACTCCACTTGCTGTAATGAAACTAAAAAATGAAGTTACCTTACGTAAAAAAAGAGAAGTTGAGGCCTACGAAGAAACATTAAAGCTTACAGTAAAACAAATTGATGATATGAATATAATGATTTCTTCAATTTTAGATATAGGAAGAGCTGAAGGTGCTCAATTTGAACAAACTATTGATTTAGATTTAGTTGAGTATATGAAAAAGAAATCTAATGACTATAGAATGCTTAGTGCTCAGAAAAATATAATTATTACATTTTTTTCAAATGTGAATTTTTTAAAAACATCAATACAATTAACTCTATTTAATCAAATCCTGCAAAACTTTGTACAAAATGCTATCAAATTTACACCAAATGAAAAATCTATTGCAATAAGATTAAAAAAAACAAAGACTAAACTTGTTATTACTGTTACTGATGAGGGTTTAGGAATTGATGAAAAAATAAATTTGTTTGCACCTTTTAAAAGATATGGAAATCAAAGTGGCGTTGGATTAGGTTTATTTTTAGCAAAAAATGCTGCTGATGCATTAAGAGCTAGAATTTCTTTAAAAAATAGAAAAGATGGCAAAACAGGATGTGTTGCTAAATTAGTTATTAACAACCCATCTGAATTAAAAAAGACTTAGAATAAGTTAGCGTGTTCTATCTTAGTACACTTATTTTGAACTACTTTCATTCCTGCTTCGCTTGCTTTTTGGGCAGCTTCATTATTTACAAGCCCTAATTGAGTCCATACTGTATCAATATCACCTCTTGCTATACATGCATCAATCACAGCTGCGATTGCATTTGGTTTTCTAAAGATATCAACCATATCAATTTTAAAAGGTATCTCTTCTAAACTTCTATAAACTTTTTCACCTAAAATAGTCTCTTCTTTTGGATAAATAGGAACTATTTTAAATCCTGCATTTTGTAAATATTTTGCAACTCTATTTGAGGCTTTCTCTTCATTAGGTGAGAGACCTGCTATTGCAATTGTTTTTGTATTTTTAAATATTTCTATAATTTCTTCATTATTTGAATTAACACTTGGAAATTCACACTCCATTTTTTATCCTTTTTAATTATTTACTATATTATAAATAAATATGTTGAAAGTATTATAAAAAGGAAGAGAAAATTAGATTTTGTCTAATTTTCCTTGAACGTAAGTTTTAACATCACTATAGTTTATAGTTTCTTTAAAATCATTAAATTTAGCACCAGATGCATTTACATGTCCACCACCTCTTGCTAATTTTTCTGCCATTAAAGCAACATCAACTTTTCCATCTGCTCTAAAGCTAGAATTACCTTTTCTGCCAACATCAATAAAGAAGTCAAAGTCTGTATTAGCTTTTAAGAAAGCATTAGCAGGAATTGAGATAGAACCTAAACAGTAAGTTAAAAGACCTTTGTGTCCTTTGTATGTAACTGTAAGTTCATCTTTTATATCAGCAAGTGATTTTACTAAAAATTTTGCAGATAAGTTATCTAAAGTATCATCTTTTTTATCTAGTTTTAGAAACTCTTTTTTCATTTCGTGTAAGCTATTATCTAATAATATATTTCCATCTCTTTGTTCAATATATTTACATGACTCTTTTAGTAAATGAATTCTATATTCTCTATTTAAATCAGAAAAAAGTATATTATTAACTTCTCTTGCTTTTGAAACCATCATTAATAAAACTTTTCCAAACTCAAAGTTTTTAACTTCATTATCTAACCAAATATCAACTGCATTAATAGCATCTACTAAAGGAGATAACCAAGCTCTTTCATCACAATTAAAAGCACTATACTCTTCACACATATAGTCATATACTATTTTTGTAGCACATCTACTAATATCTAAATAGTACCAATGATAGATATCTGCACTTTTTTGACCACTTGCATGATGATCTAAAATTTGAAGCTTTATATTGAAACCATTATCATTTAATTCATTTATGCTTTTATCTAAATCTTTTGATTCTTGAGGAGTTAAATTTAAATCAGATATTAAAAAGAAAATCTCTTCTTCTTTAAAATCTTCAATCTGAGATAAAACCTTTTTAATAGTTAATTTAACTTCATTTCCATAATTTGCATTATAGTAAAAACCTTTTTTAAAAAACTCTTTTGTAATTAGCTGACATCCGTATCCATCTAAATCTGTATGAGAAATGTGAAATAACGTCATCAAGAAATATCTTTTAGTGTTAAATCATTTAAAAAACCATCAATTTTTGATTGTAAGTTGTTTAATAAAGGCCAAATAGTACATAACATTCCTACTTGACTTGGACAATCATTTACAGATGGTGAGCATTCGAAAACTGAAGGCGTTTTCTCTTCTGCTGCTGTTGTAATTTCTAATATAGTTATTTGATCATAAGATTTTTTTAAAGCAAATCCACCATTAACACCTCTATGAGATACTACTATTTGGTGCTTTGCTAAGTTTTGCATAATTTTTGCTAAAAATGATTTTGATATATTTAATTCTTTTGATAATACATCAACGTTCTTTGGTTCATCAGCTTTCGCGATTGAAATTAAAGAAAGAAGTGCATATTCACTCTTTTTTGTTAATAACATTTATATCCTGACATATTTTATTGATTGTATTTTACAAGAAACATTATTAAGATATGTAATTTTGAGGAATTAATTGTAAAATTTAATTTTGAGTAAAAAAAAAGGCTTACAGTAAAACTGTAAACCTTTTTTTAAGAAAGCAAGTAAAGCTAAAATTATTTAGCTCTAATTCCTAATGAAGCAACTAATTCAACAAAACCTGCATAATCAGTTCTTCTTAAATATTTTAATAGTCTTTTTCTTTTTCCAACCATTTTTAAAAGTCCTAATCTTGAAGAGTGGTCTTTTTTAAATGTTTTTAAGTGGTCAGTTAATACTGAAATTTGCTTAGTTAATATAGCAATTTGTACTTGTGCTGAACCTGTATCACCGTCTTTTTTTGCGTATTTTGCAACAATCTCTGCTTTTAAATCCTGATCTAAAGCCATCATGACCTCCTAATAGGTATATGTAATTTCACTTTACTATTTGTAAGTGGACGCGTATTATAGATAAAATTCCTTTAAAAAAACTTTAAGTATCTCGTGAATTTTAATAAAGCTTTACACTTTGGAGATTTTTCAAAAAAATAATGGTATAATTTATTTATATTATTTAAGAAAAAGGAGAAGATTTTATGTTTAATGCATCTCAATTATTAGAAAATCCTAATAATCCAAAATTTAATTTAAAAGAATCCGAAATCTACTCTTTCAAAGAAGCTAATGAATTAATTAAAATTAATAAATATTCATATTCCTTATTTGCAATATGGAATGGTATTGTAATAAATTTACAAAGAAGAATAGAAAACTTTGGCATTGCAAATTTATTTACAATCATTGATGATAAAAATAACTTTAATGAAAAAGCTACAAATTTAAAAGAGCGTTGGTTAAATGTAAATGAATATAAAATTATTGATTATGCAAAAAACCTAAATATTATAAACAATACTACACATGATATTATCACTACTTTATATTGGATGAAATCTGACAATAATGAAGAAGATAGTCAAAAGCTTGACAAGTATGAAATTTATGCAATTGCATATTTACTTGAAAAGAACCTTATTTTAAAAGAGTTTAAAAAAGATTTAAGAGTAAATAAGATTAATACAGAAAACAATTTTAAGCGTAGAGAGATAGACAGATATAATGATTTAAATCTTGTACCTCAAACTCATCAAGAGATGCTTTTAAGGTCAAGTATTGAAGCTTTTAAAAAAGATAGTAAAGAAGAAGATAATCTTCCTTCTTTTATAGATAAGTATTGTTAAATACTTAATCTATTATTGAGTAAAAAATCACCCACCCGTTTCATAAAATGCTCTTGTAGATGTTTCATTATCATCTTTATCAGACCATTTATTTTTTTCTGGTTTATCAGCTAATACTTTTTTAAGTATTGCTGTTGCTTCATCAATTCTATTATTTCTAACTGCATCTTTAATACTCATAGCTTCTTCAAAATATAAACATGGAATTAAATTACCCTCAGCTGTTAATCTAATTCGATTACATGCAGCACAAAAATCATCTTTGTGTGGTTCTATAATACCAAATTGATATCCATCTTCAAGTTTATAATATTGAGCAGGAGAGCTTGTATCTCTTGGAATCATTTCAAAGTTTTTATACTTTCTTGAAACTATCTCTTTCATTTCATCAGAAGTAATACCTTTAGCTCCGTCTTTTGCATGATTATTTTCCATAAATTCAATGAATCTAATTGTGTATCCTCTTTCTTTACAAAAGTCTAATACCTCAACTATTTCTTGATCATTTATTCCTTTAATTGGAACACAATTAATTTTGATTTTTAAACCAGCATCATCTGCTGCTTGAATACCTTTAAAAACTGTTTTTAAAACATCTTTTTGTGCTATCTTTGCAGCAACATCAGGTCTTAAAGTATCTAAAGAAATATTTATTCTTTTTAATCCTGCATCTTTTAGCTTTTGAGCTGCTGCTGGAAGTAAAAATGCATTTGTTGTAAGAGCTAAGTCAATATCATTTTTATAATCATAAATCATTTTTATAAAGCTATCTAAATTTTCTCTTAAAAGTGGTTCACCACCAGTGATTCGTACTTTTTTTATACCTTCATCAATTGCAACTTTAATAAATTTAAATAAATCTTCGTATGAAAGTAAGTTTTCTTTTGGAACCCATGAGAAAGGTTTTTCAGGCATACAGTATTGACATCTAAAGTTACATCTCTCTGTTACAGATACTCTTAAGTAATCTACTTTTCTACCATGTCCGTCTATTAACATATTTTTTCCTTCTATTATTAATCTGAAAGATTAATATAATTTAACTTAAAAAGGTCAAATTAATTTAACCTTTTCCAAGCCTCTTCTAAACTATCTACTCTTTTGGCAAATACTAAATATAATGCAATATTAAACTTAGCAAGTTTAATAATCTCTTCATCTGGATTTTTCACTATTTCTAAAGCTTCTTCAAGCGTAATATTTTCATATGTTTTATCATAAGAAATTCCAAAATCTTTTAAAGAAAAAGGTATTTCTACTATTTCACCATTAACTTCTTTCCAATACTTTCCATCTTTAAATACTTCTGGACTTCCTTCACTGGCTTTAACAACAAGAACTTCTTTATAATACTCTTTAAACATTGCTAAATATTTTTTTACATAAGGTTTATGAAAAGCTGTTGTAACTCCATATTCACTCTCTCCTGGATTCAATAACTTTTCAATTGTATTAAATACAGTTCTTAAACCTAATTCGTGTCTTAAGGGTGTAATATCACTTAATTCTTTAAGATATTCTACCCTATCAAAGAAAAATACGTGTTGCTTTAGGTCAAGAGAATTAAATACTTCTTTTGTAGTTATACCATTTTTTGCAGGTTGCAAAAAATCTCCTGAAATTACTAAATTTAATTCTTTTACATCTTTGTTTTTTTCAAAAAACTCTTTTAATATATTTTCATATAATGGAAATAAAAATGGATTATTAGTTCTACCATCAAATGAATAACCTAATTCAATAGAGTTTTCAATTTTTTGATATTTAACATATTTTTTTAATGCTTTAACTGCTGCTATTAATTCATCATTAGTTTCAAGCTTTGTTCTCCAAGCTATTAAAAAAGCCCCTATTTGACTTTGAGTTACTTTATTATCTAAGATTGAACTAATTGCATCAATTACTTCTTCTGCTTCTAAATCCCTGTTTCCTTTTGGACCTGTTCCTACAGCTTTAATATATTTTTTAAAATTCATTTATAAATACCTTGTTTAATATTGTTTTACACAAGGATAATATAGAATTGCTTAAATAAAACAATAGTTAAGGAAAATGTTGGCTGCCCTAGATACAATAAATAATATAAGTTTTTTTGATACTTTAAATGAGCAACAAAAAGAACAAATTGCTTCAATATCAGTAGTGAACAAATACCCAAAAGACAGTATTCTTTACTATGAAAGTGAAACAAGTAAAAACCTTCTTTTCTTAGTTTCAGGATTGTTAAAAATATTTAAACTAGATAAATTTGAGAATGAAATTTTTCTTTATCATATATATAATAATTCTATGATTTCAGAGCTTTCTTCTATAGAACAAAATGATATATACTGTTTTTCTAATGCTGAATTTATTGAAGATTCAGAAGTTCTATCAATAAATTTTGAGAAATTTCATGAACTATTCTTATCAAAAAATATTTTAACAATTGAACTAATGGAAATACTTTTAAAAAAGACACATCAATTACAATGTATTGTAAATAGAGAACTTGTATTTGATGCAACTGCAAAAGTAGCTTTTATGATAAATCAAGATTTAGAGATGTTTAATAAACTAAAAAGACAAGAAGTATCTTTTATGTTACATATACAACCTGAAACTTTATCAAGAGTTTTAAAAAAGCTATCAAGAAATGGAAGTATTGAAATAGATAATAGTGAAGTAAAAATAAAAGATAAAACAGCTTTAGAGTATGTTTTTAAAGGAGTTGGGGTATGAGTGTGCAAACCAATACTATTAGTAGAAAAATAAAATTAATTGGTATTTTATTTATAGTTTTAATGACAAGTATCATTCTTACAACAATTTATTTAAATAATAAAAATAAAAAAGATGCCTTAGTGATTAATATTGCAGGGAAAGAGAGGATGTTAACTCAAAAAATTTCAAAAAATATTTTTTATTTATATCATAATAGTGATAATACATTATTTACAGAATTAGACTCTGCTACTATTGAGTTTATATATAATTTAAACTCTTTAAAAGATGGAAATACACTAACAGGAATAAACAAAGCACCTACAGATTTAATTGCAAAGCAAATATCAAAAGTTGATATTTTATGGAGTACTTTTTATGCAAATATAAATGACTTTAGAGAAAATATTGTAAAAAGAAATCCAGATAATGAAGTAGTTTTAAAAAATATTGTGAACTCTGTTCATAATACAAATATTACACTGTTAAATGAAGTTGATAAATTAGTTTTCATGTATACATTACATAGTGAAAAGAAAGCAGAATACATCAAGTATATACAATATATATTTGGGTTAATGATAATTTCACTTATGTTTTATAGTTTTTCACAGTTAAAAGCAATGGAAGATAATGTAAAGAAATTCTTTGAATTCTCAAAAAAATTAGCACAAACTGATGATAACAACCATTTAGAACCTATCAAAATTGAAGCAGAAAAAGAGATAATAGAAGCCTCTGATACGATAAATTGTTTCATTAGCAAGTTAAATTCAGCCATGGATTACTCATCAAGTGCTATTGAACAATCACAAAATGCATCTATTAAACTTGAAGAAATTACTGATGAGTTTAGTAAAACGATTAATGATTTAAAATATTCAAGTGAAATTTCAAATAAACTTGATAAAACAGAAAATATTGTAATTCAATCTCATGAAGACCTTATAAATACAACAAAGAAACTACAGCTATTAAAAAATGAGCTAGACAAGCTTTTAGAAAGTTGTAAAATATAAACTTGATACTTTAAGCTATAAACTTGACATATATTACTATTGTATGTCAAGTAACTAACACCCATACACTAAACAATCAGCACTCTTTAAAAACTATATTTACAACTCTTTTCTAAAATTGACATATATCCTTTCAAAATTGACATATATCATTTTTTTTAATCTCTCATTAGACTAAAATTTTTTCATAGTTCTTGCATCAGCAAAAGAGGAGAAAGAAAAGTATGGAACCTGTTTTAATTATTAGACCTGAGATCGCACTTGATGATTTCTTACCTATATTTTTATCATCTTCATTTGTATTGTTATTTGGACTGTTTTATGTAGCAATATATACGCTAGTAAAAATGGGTAAGCTTAAAAGTATATATATGCCTTTTGCATATATGTTCTGGGTTTTACAAACATATTGTACGTATTACTTCGCAGACATGATTCAAAGTAATCCTTTCACAATGAAAGCTTTAATGGTAACAATGGTGTGTTACTTGATCCTTCCACACCTATACTATCACTTGAATCAACGTTCAGAAGAACGATATGAACAATAAAAATTAGGAGGAAAAAGTGTCAAAAAAAGTTGTTTCAGTATGGACAAGTATTCCTTTTTGGAGAAGATCAGCAGGTTGGGTTACTGGTTTTGCTTCAATATTACTAATTTGGTTAACATTTGACTCAATGGGACAAATTAGTATGGGAACAGATGCCGACTTAAAAGCTGGTATCACAAAAAGAGTACCAGGTCCTACAGTAATTAATTATAAAATTACGTATGAGATGGATACAAAAAGAGGTCATGAGGTGCCAGTTATTGGTGAAAAAGAGAAGTTTTTTGGAAGAGATGATTGGTCTGAAGAAGAAGCAAGAGAGCTACTTCATTTAGGAAAATTAGGTTCACAAGCTAAGAACTGTATGAACTGTCATACTTTACTTGGAAACGGTGCTTATTATGCTCCTGATTTAACTAAAGCATGGTTAGATCCAGCATGGGGACCAAATGGACCATATTTAGGTATGACTAATTCTACTACAAAAGAAGAAGCTATGTCTAAATTTTTACAAGATCCTTCACAGTATCCAACTCATGAGAGAATGATGCCAGATCTTGATATTACAGAAAAAGAAGCTATGGGTCTTGTAGCATTCTTAAAACACATGTCTTCAATTGATACAAATGGTTTCCCAAGAAACTTCGCAAGAATGTCAACTGATGGTGTAACAGGAGCAATTCATGGAAAGTAATTTAAAATTTGAATCACAAAAATTAGCAACTTGGTACTTTACTGTAGCTGCTGTATTATTTGGTGCTCAATTATTAATGGGTTTAATTGCAGCAACTCAATTTTTATATCCAAGTTTTCTTTTTGAAATCTTTGATTTCTCTGTTGCAAGAATGGTACATATTAATGCATTAGTTGTATGGATGTTATATGCAATGATTGGTTCAGTTTACTGGTTATTACCAGAAGAAACAGGTATTGAAACTGTTGGTATTAAATTAGCTAAATTAGCATTCTTTGTTTTAACAGCAGCTGTTACTGTTGTTGTACTAGTATATATCATCGTTCAAGTTGGGCCTGCTACAGAAGCAACTATTTGGTTTATTAACGAAGGTAGAGAATATATTGAAGCTCCAAGATGGGCTGATATTGGTATCGTTGTTGTTGTATTAGTGTTCGTTGCGAACCTTTTCTTAACTGCAATGAAAGGTAAGCAAACTGGAATTGTAACAGTATTAATGGCTGACGTTCTTGCACTTGCAGGTTTATATCTTGCAGGTATGTTCTTTACAGATAATATTTCTATGGATCAATACTGGTGGTGGTGGGTAATCCACTTATGGGTTGAAGCTACATGGGAAGTATTTGTTGGTTGTTTATTATCTTTTGGTCTTATTAGAATCATTGGTGCAAGAAGAGAAGTAGTTGAAATGTGGCTATGGATTGAAGTTTCAATGTTATTTGGTTCTGGTATCTTAGGTATGGGGCATCACTATTTCTGGATTGGTACTCCTGAGTACTGGTGGGAAATTGGAGCATTATTCTCTGCACTTGAACCTGTTCCATTAATTGCAATGTTTGTTCACGTAATTTACGATTGGGGTAAAGAGACTGGTCTTAAAGAAGCTGAAGCAAATGGAGAAGGTTATCATACAATGAATAACTCACCTGCATTTACTTGGTTTGTTATGAATGCCTTTGGTAACTTCTTAGGTGCTGGTATCTGGGGATTCTTCCACACATTACCACAAGTTAATATTTATACACACGGAACTCAGTTTACATCAGCACATGGACACTTAGCGTTCTTTGGAGCTTATGCAACTATTCTTATTGGTATGTTCTATATGGGAATTCAAGGTAAAAATGGGATTAAAGTATTAAAAGCTACTTTTGATTCAAAAATGGCTGTATTCTTAATTTGTTTTGGTGTAATGGGTATGACAGTAGCTTTAACAATTGCAGGTTACGGTCAAGTTTTAGTTGAACGTGCTCAAATGGGTGCTACATGGGAAGGATTCTTTGTATCTCAAGATATGATGTGGTTCGTTCAAGGTATTGGATGGAGACTTGCGATGGGTGTTGTAACTTTAGTTGGGTTTGTTTACCTAATCAAAGATTTATTAACTACCTCTAAAAACTCTATTCACGTTAAATAGAAAGGATATAAAATGTTTGAACCAATGACAGATTTGGTACCTAGTTTTTTTGCAACATTAAACCAAGGTCCATTAACATTGACACTTTTTCTTCATACTTTTATTGTACTTCCAATGTTTTGGATTTATAAGCAAGAGAAGAAAAGATTAGAAGAAGAAGCAGAAGATTAAAAAAGCGGGGGAGTCGTGTCCCCTACTTTTTAGAATAAGTTTATAAGAAAACTCGCCAGGAGTATAGCTTACTTCAATTAAAAGCTAATGTCTTGGCCATAGAATAATTAATTTATATATTAATATAAAGGGAGAAATTATGAAATTAGGTAAAGTTTTAAGTTTAGCAGCATGCACAGTAGTTACAGCAGGTTCTTTATTTGCAGGTACGTCAAATATGGATTTTCCAGAAGTTTATGAAAAAGAGTGTCAAGGATGTCATGGACCAATTCACCAAGGTGGTGTTGGATCAGATTTAAGACCAGGTGCTTTAAAGAAAAAAGAAAGACACGTATTAAGAGATGCAATCTTAGCAGGTGTTCCAAATACAGCAATGCCTCAATGGGATCATTCATTCTCTAAAGATGATGCAGATGGTATGGTTGATTGGTTAATGGATTGGAAAGATAATACAAATTATAAATTAGATTTCGATCAAATTCACTCAACTTGGACAAAATTAGCTGATAGAGAAGCATTAGCTAAAAAATATACTAAATCAGCAGATACTAAATCAGTTCTTGATATTACATTTGCAACTGAAAGAGATGCATCTTTAGTTGACTTTATTGATTCAACTAACGGGAAAGTATTATCTAGACATAAAGCTGGATTTGCAGTTCACGTAACAGTAACAAATAAGAAAAATCCAAGATATGCATACTCGATTTCAAGATCAGGTAGATTAACTATGTTTGATATTGCAGCTCCTGGTCAACCAGCGCTTGCATCAGTTCAAGTAGGGTTTGAATCAAGAGGACTTGCAGTATCTCCAGATGGTAAATATGTAATTGCAGGAAACTATACTCCAGGTGGAGCAGTTTTATGTGATGCAATGACTTTAGAGCCATTAAAAGCATATGATACATCAGCAGTAATTAACATGAAAGGTCAAATTGAAGCGTCAAGAGTTGCATCTTTAGCTGATACTCCTTATGGTCCTTACTTTGCAATGGCATTAAAAGATGCTGG
>MDTG01377074.1_pt1 | contig 29221 bp, 18 predicted proteins | sample 811421 | NCBI WGS metagenome assembly MDTG01 (sample SAMN05326645, study PRJNA326480) | marine metagenome | isolation source: seawater | place: Pacific Ocean: South East | collected 2011 | reverse complement strand
CATCTAATGAAGGTGCTTTAGCATTTACAGAAAGAACAGAATCCATCAGAAAGATGGCTACTTTCTTGCCTGTAACTGACGAGTTGTTAGCTGATGTTGCTGGTATTCAAGGATATGTCAACTCACGTTTACAAACAATGATGAGATTGAACTTGGACAACCAATTAGTCAATGGTGATGGAAGCGCTCCTAACCTAACTGGTGTACTCAATAAATCTGGAATCAATACATTTGATTACAGCTCTTTTTCTGGGGACTTAAACAGATTAGGTCAAGTTTATCAAGCTATAACAGAAATCAGAAAAGATGCATTCGTAGAAGCTGATTCTATCGTAATGCACCCATCTGATTGGTATCAAATTGTTACATCTGTAGGCGACTTAGCTGGAACATCTTCAGCTGGTTACACAAGCAAAAATCCTTTGTTTGTAGTCGCAGGTGGATTTGGTGCTGATGTTGCTCCAAGAATTTGGGGTCTTAAAGTAGTTCCTTCAACAGTTATTGCTGAAGGTACAGCTTTAGTTGGTAAATTTGGTGGTGGTGACGCAGCTCAAGTAGTAATGAGAGAAGGCGTTGACCTAGCCGTTTCCGACAGCCACAGCGATTTCTTCGCAAAGAACCAACTCGCAATTAGATTAACTATGCGTTTAGGTTTTGCGATTTATCGTCCAACAGCATTCTGTTCTATAACAAACTTCTAAAGTTTGTAAGAACAAATATTAGTTTTCTTAGGGGGAGGTTTTGTAAGCTCCCCCAAGAGAACAAGGAGAAAAATGAACCCACAAGATAAGAAAAATCAATTACAAATGTTTGGTCGTATTGTAAGAGACCAAGAGTTTTTTAAGAAATCAGAACAAGTTTTAAAACAATTTATAAAACCAAAAGAGGAAAAAGTAGAAGAAATTAAAAGTTTTGATGGAGATTCTAATGCCGAGGGGTAGACCTAAGTCATATAGAATGGGTGGTCGAATGCGTCCTAAAAAGATGAAGCGTGGTGGCCGTGTTAGAGCTAGACGACCTAGGAGAAGAAGATAAATGGGATACGGAAAGTATAAACCAAAGAAGGGTCCTAAAAAACCTAAAAAACGCGGTAAGTAAGGTAGGATAAATTATTATGTATACAATACCAGAAGAGAATATTTACAAATTACCTGACGGAAAAATCTGGAAGGGTGTTCCAGCAGATTTACCAACAAGTGGCGCAGACTTAATTGCTAAAGCTGGTAAGGAATATCCAACTGAATGGTTAAAAGAGCAAGGTGCTTTAGACGCTCCTAAGAAGAAAAAAGCAGCTCCTAAAAAAGCAGCTCCAGCTAAAGCAAAAGCTCAAAAACCAGTAGAAGATAAATCCGCTAAGGTAGAAGAATCTAAATCTGAAGACGAATAGGAGGTCATAAATGGCTTTCTGTACTGCTGCTGATGTAGAGACATTCGCCTTAATAGACTTTCATTCAGACTTAGAGTCACATTTAACAAACAATATAATACCTCTAGTTGATGACGCAATTAGAGAATACTTAGGCATTGACGTTGATTACAACACTTACACTGAGACAATGTCTGGTAATCAAACCAAAGAATTATTTTTAGAACAAGGACCAGTCAATGCTATTACTTCTGTAACTGAAGATGATACTGTCCTAGAATACGGAAATGACAAAGACTTTTTATGGTATGAAAATGGACGTATTAGAAGAATTGGTAGTAGATGGTCTTTTGCTAAACCAGATAATATAACAGTTGTTTATACAGCAGGATATGACACAGGCGGAGGGTACGGAAAAACAGTACCCATACAATTTAGATATGTTAGTGCCAGAGCATCAGCTAGAATGTTAGAGTCTGCTTTAGTTATGTCAGCACAACAAGAAGCAGGAGAAATAGTTGCTCAAACATCTTCTCAGGTATCAAACTTTACAGCAGCAGATTCTGAATCATTAGGAGATTATTCAATTAGTTATGTAGGAAATATAGGTATGAACTCAGTTTCTATACTATCTGGTGCTGACCTACAAATACTAGGAAAGTTTAGAAAACGGTTCTTTTTATAGTAAAATAAGTCTATGCCAAATAGACAAGCACCATCACCTGAAGAAGCATTACAACTTTTTAAAAAATATCCAGAAAAATTACTTCGTGAATGGGCTGACGATTGGGGTGTGTCAGTAGAAAGAGTAAGGCAAATAAGACACGAATCTGGTATTGGCGCAGTATTTAAAATAAATTATGACGTTGTAGAAACGGTTGCCAAAAGAATAGAAAGTGGTCAATCAACCTTAACAAGCAGGGATATGTATAAAGATTTACCTGTTAGCTATGACGCATTTGCTACATGGATAAGAGACGACATTGATGCAGCTCAAAGAATACATGAAGCACAAGAAAAAAGAAAATATGCAAAACTAGACCCAACTACAAAAATTTGCTCTATTTGTAAAATTAATTTAGATATAAATAAATTTCCTAAAAGTCAAAAATATGCAGATGGTTATCATAAATTCTGTTTGGATTGTTTATTAGAAATAAAAGATAATAAACCAAAAAAAACAATTCAACGTAAATGTTTAATGTGTAAAAAAGAAAAGTCTAATAATAGTTTTGATAGTAGAAGTCACTTCTGTAAAGTATGTAAATCTAAAAGTAGAAGAGCTAAAAGAGCTAGGGACCTCAAAACACAATAATTCTTAATTAGCCTGTTAGTCTTACAATATGGCAGGCCAATTACATAAACGACTATATAAAGATAAAATTAATGTTCAAAGAATATCTGCAGCAACTGTAGATGAACGTGGAATTGAATCTCAGACATGGCAATCTCACCTTACTGGTGTAGCATGTAAAATTGTATCATCTGGTACATCTGAAGATAAATCAGGAAGAAATACAATACTAGAAAATTTTTCAATACATGTTCATGGAGATGTTGATATAAAAGCTAACGATAGATTGCAAGATTTTGATGATAACGATAAATATTATGAAATAGACGCTGTGAGAAAATCACACAATAGAAGTGGAGGAGTTGTAGGGGTTGTGTTATCGGCACATTATTTTGAATAATGCCATCCCTAAGACAATCTATACAAGTACCTAAACTAGCTTTAATTTCTAAGCCAGATGAAAGAAGCTTAGCATTATTTAAATCTCTTAAAGGACTAAAAGGAGCAGACCTAAGATATGCAATAGGTTATAACATGTCTACTCTTAGAGCTTTTGGTGTTCCTATTAGTTCAAGACTTATATCTTTACCTTATGATGTATCACAAGCAATAAACACTTTTAACAGGGGTAAAAAGTTTATGCAGGGTGGAGGATTTAAACAGATAAGACAGCGTGGTACTGTTTTAGCTTTAGCAAGAAGAGGTATTCCACAATTAAGAGGAGCTTTAATTCCTAGAACGTCTAGCAAAATATTTAATCGTTATGCAAATATTTATGGTGGTCGTATTATACAACAGCAAATTATATCAAGAGCTGCAGGTGGTCAAAATAGGAAACAAATACTTGAAGCTATATTTAGACCAGAGGTAATAGAAAGAGAAGCTAAGAAAGAATTTACTTCTAATAAATCAGATAACTTTTTATTTAAATGGCAACAAGCAGCTTATATGAGAGCAGTATCTGGTGCTCCTGACCCAATCAGAAATAATGCATTTGTTCAAGCAAAAGCTTTTAACAGAAAACAAGGTTTAAAAGGTAAAACATTTGATTCAAGATATGGAATTGTAGACGATAGAGGAGAACACTTAGCTATGAGTGACAAAGCTTTTTCAGAAATTATGTCACTTGTAGACCAATCGAGTTTGGCTCAAGCAGAAGAAACAGTAAGAGGTGTGGTTAATGATATTATGTCTGACCACATGGCTGAAGTTATGGAATCTTCAAATAACCTTGCAACACGTCATTATAGAAAAGAAAATATAAGTGCAAGTAAAGATAGAAAAAGAGCGATGCTAAGGCATTACTATAACCTTTCTGGAAGCATTGATGCGTTTGAAGGGGGAACAGATGGTCTATCTCCAGAAATGATAAATCCATATACAGAGTTTGAAAAAGTAGGAGTAACGGTTGTTGGAACTCCAAAAGGTAGTAATAATTCATACAATATGACTGTAGATGGTTTTACTAGCCCATTCTTACAAGGTGCTCAAAATTCAAGTATGGAAGCATTAAACACAGCTATTGAATCAGATGTTCAATTACTAAAAGCTAAACTAGGTGACCAATTAGGAGCTGCAATAGAAGCAGGTGGTACAGAAATTGCTATGTTAGCTAACAATCTAGGATTACCTACTCCTGATTTTGTTGGAGCCGAAGCTTTTGGAATTACAAATAAAGCATTTGGTCAAAGTGTCGCTAATGCTCTTTTTAGAGTAGGAACACATCAAAGCTCAGCTGTAGCTAATGATACTTTAGTACAAAAAGCAGATTTATTAGCACAAAATGATTTATTAGCTATTTTAAACTTTATTGACCAAATGGCTGACAGAGGTTTTAATAGTCTTGCTAGAACAGTATTAAAAATACTTTCTCCAAAAATTGGTGGAAGAGATGCGAAAACTAAATATCTTACTGAACAAATGAGAAGAGTATTAGTTCCAAAAGAAGAATCAAACTTAAACAATGCAAAAGTAAATTCACAATTTAATATGCTTAATGTTCCAGAGCAACAACTAAGAGATTTAAATCATATATATGGTGGTTGGTTTACAGAAGGAATTGGAGCATATAGGCAAGATGTACACTACGGTGTTGGTCAAGCTGCTGCTTCAGGTGCAGCTGTAGTTATTGGTGAAACTCCAACATCAAAACCTAGATTTAATGTTGGTTTAGGTTTAGATGAAGTTTATATAGACCCAGCTATGGTTGATTATTACGACCATGTAAATAAAGAAGCTAGACAAAATACAAGGTCTGCAAATTATGGTTCAAGAATATATAGAAATTTAAAAGCTCAACATAGAGCAGACAGAAGAGCTAGCAGAACTTTGACTAGAAGAGAAATGGAAGATAAATTAACAGGGCCTGGTGGTTTATATTATGACAATGAAGATGATGTGTTAAAAGAATTAAAAGCATATGAGATAGAAGTTTATACTGATGCTACTAGAACTTTGGGAAAGAAAGGTTTATTTGCTATTCCTTATGGTAAATTATTACATCCTTTACATTCACATATCGAAAGCAAGATAAGAAAACAAATGGGTTCTACAGGACCTTTAAGTGATAAAAAGGCATTAGATTTAAAAAAATTATTAGCTGGATTTAAGGGTAAGAAAGCAGGTACTTGGTCTTCTGTAAGACTTAATGTTAATAACGCTACTAGAATTCCATCTGACCAACCAACACCGTTTCTTGCAGGGCAAATGGCATTTGTGCAAGAAGGAGAACGAGCCGAAAGACAAATTGTAGATATAACTACAAACTCTACTAGATACCATAATAGAAAAAAAGAACAGGCTTATAGGGGTGTAGGACCTAAAGACCATAACTATGTACCTAACAAAATAGATATAGCTGAATCTATACACATATTACCAATTCATCAAAAAGGAAAAGCTTTTATTACTGCAGAACTTATTGCTGGTACGAGTAAAGCAAGAATTGGTCCTGCTGATAAAGTAAGAGACATTGAAGCGATAGAATATGGTGGTCCTGCTACTGACGCAAATAATAATTTTACAAAAAGAACAGATGGAATGATATATTTACCAAGCTTGTTTTTTACAAGAGCATGTGAAGAAGCAGCAGCATATTTAGGATTTACAGATGCAGGAAGAGTTTTAGGTTTTGATAAAACTTTACAACGAAAAGTAGGTGTCAAATTTAGATTAGGTAAAGGACAATACACATCTGCTGCTAGAGCATTCAAAACTAAAACAGAAAGAATGGAAAGAGAAGTCCATCAAAGTGGTTTACAAGCTATTAGAAGATACCGTAGAAATCTTAGAACTACAATAAGAAAAAGGAATTACTCACTTGGCAATGATGCTATAAGAAAACAAGGTCAAAGAATAATGACTGCATTTAACAATGAATCAGTTTCATTTATGGGCGAAGGAGGAAATGATAGATTTATTGATGCAGCTTCTATTGTTAGAACAAGTAAGGATAATGTAACTAGCAGTATTCCAGGAATGTCACATGCTTTTAAAATGGATGCATTTGGTAAGTATTCAGTAACTGGTAAATTTACAACAGGTATTTTAAATGAAGGATTTTTAAGTTCTTTAGTTAACGAACCATATTATGACAAGTTTATTACTAATGACAGTTTTGCTGTAGATATTTTAACATATATGGATGGTGAAGGTATGTTACAGCAAGAACTAGGAAGAATACCTTATCAAAAATTATTAGACCCTGCATTTGTTAAAAAGATGAGACAGATGGGCGCTGGTGTAGAAGCTAACAACCTAATGAGAAAAATTAGACAACTAGCTACTGGTGTAAAAGAAGGAGGGTTCAAAGGTTTACAAGTACAAAATACATCAGACTTTGAATTTGCTGCTAAATATTTTGGTGCAAATTCAGAACTAGCAAAACTAATAGGTGTTACTTCTATGGACACTAGAGCTCATATTTTTCAAGCATTAGGATTAGGAAAATTAAGTAAAGTACAAGACCCAACAACTGGTGCGTCACAAGCATTTTTTAAATGGAACGATACTACAGATATAACAGACTTAAATAATTTAATATCAACTGGTAGGTCTAGTAAAAATAGTAAGTTATACCATTTGATGGATAATATTGCAGGACCAGGAGCTAAAGGAAGATTAACAGCTCATTACTTAAATGTTATTAGAACAGTTCTAAATGGTGTACCAGGTGTAAATAAAAATACTAATACTGAATTTAGAAATAGTATAGAAAGTCAAGCTGCTTATATTGCAAGAAAGACAGTAACAGGTTTACAAACAGTATTATCTCAAGTAACAACAGGTCAGTCTTTTGATGACATGAATGCTTTAATGCTTACCTTAGAGAAAGTTACAGCAATATTAACCTTATCAGCATCTGCTGTTGTAGACAATGCAATAATGATGGCCAATATAGTAAAGGCAGAAGGTGACTTTGATAAGTTAGTAGGTGAAGCATTAAGAGGTAATACAACTGTTGGAGAAATGTTATTTAATATTCCTCATGGTGCTGATTTAAATAATATTGCAAACATGGATGATATTGTTATAGGTTTTGATGAAAACGGAAATATAGCAGCATATGATTCTGATTCAATAGTGAATGAAGCAGCAGTTGACTTAATACATTTTGACGAGCAAGAAGGTGGCGCTATGGGAGAAATTAGGTCAGTAGGAGGAAAAACTGTATCAAGAGGTGGTAGCATGCAAGAAGCTTTAAAAGCTATAAGACATCTCATACATCAAGAAATAGATGCTGAAGGAACTAGAGGTTCAGGCTCAATAGAATCAAATATGGCTGATTCATTAATACAATTTAATCAAGCGCAATGGAAATTTAAATTACCAAAAGGTAATTTTGATAGTGGTTTTGAAGCAGCGCTAAATGCTATGCGTGCTTCTGTACCAGTATATTCAGGAGAAAATAAATTCTTACCAGATGGTATAGAAGTTGTTGATACAAAATTTGGTGGATTCCATCATGACCGTTCATCAATACCTTTCCAGACTGCGTCTGCATCAGTACAGAAAACACTTAGATATTTTGAAAAATTAAGAAATACTACTAAAGCTGACCCTAAGACTGGTTCTGCATCTCAATGGGCAGCAACACCTAGAACTGCTGGTGAACAGTTTATTAAAGGTAGAGCATTTAAAGCATTAGCAGTATCAGACTTAACACACAGTCCTCTAACAATAGAAATTGGAAACATTTTGTCTGGTAGAAATAATAACGATACAACACTATCTAACTTTGAACAAAATGTAGTGCTATCTGAAGGTGGTGGTAGAAATTACTTATCACAAGTAGAAATGGATATGATGATTGGTAATGTAGCAAAACAATATGGCGAACATGGATTTGGTGAGTGGTTAAATGGATTAATTCAAGGATTGAGTTATGAAGTAAATCATGCTCTAAAAATGACACAAGACCCACCTTTTGGACAGAAGAGAGCTGATGATATTGGTTTTGATACTTTACATATGATTTCTGTAGTTGAATGGATATTAGGTAGAACTCCTGGCTCATCAAGAAAAATGGAATCTTTAGGTCAATATGAAGCAGCAGGTAAGTTTGAATTAAAACCATTACATCAAGGTGAAATAAGAAGTTTATATAATTACTTTGAACAAAAAGCGCAAAACCACAGAAGAGGTAATAATCAGATATTCCCTAAACCAAAATTTATTAAAAGACAAGGACCTACTAGATATGGCGGTGCTGGTTATTATTAATACCCTAATTATTAACTATATATAACTATTATTATTTATTATGCCAACAAGTAATCAACCTGTACCACCAGACGCAGAAATTATATTTAGACAGTTTCTTTTAAATCAAACTGCTATTACAGATTTAGTAGGCACAAGAGTAGCTACAAGATTACCAAGAGATGCTGAAATGCCTTTTATAACTATACAAAGAGCTGGAGGTATTTTATTAAGACCAGGAAGTCAAGTACATGCACAATCTGCAATAATACCTGTTCAATGTTTTGCTGGACAGTGGGGTGGAGATGGAAACACATCTGCACCTGATTTTGGTAAAGCAATGGAAGTAGCTAATGCAGTAATAAAAGTATGCTTTAACACAGAAAACGAATATATCACAACATCAGAATCAACTACTAGAGCTAAGATATATGGATTCGATATACCACAAATGCCTACAAGAGTAACTGAGGCATCTACAGGATTAGGTAGATATGATGTAGGTATTTCAATGATGTATCGAGGCGTTTAAATACCACTACTTTTTCAAACATCATATAACATTTAAGTATTATGTTTAACAATAAAGATAAACAAAAAGAAGATTCGAAAGTAGAAATCAAGGTTAGTCCTTTGTTCACGAAGGCAGATACTGTCCGTGATACAGTGACTGGCATTACTTTTACTTCGAGTAAATGGGTCGAGGTTGAGGCGAAAGACGCTGAACGCCTACTTAGTAATAATATGGATATATTCATTAAAAATACTGAGGAAGACGAAGCAGAACTTGACGAAGCTGATTCTACTGTGGAAGACGATGAAGCAGTAGAAGATATTGAGGATACGATTGAAGAGTCTCACGAAGATGAGACTATCTTCGAAGATAGTATCGGATTAGACGAGCAGGAGTAGATAAATGGCTACATATACAAGTGGTGCAATTAATGAGGTATTAGTTGGTACTGGTGTTCTTTATGTTGCAGATAGAGCTGCTTCAGGATTAGCCTACCCAGGCGATGACGGTTCAGGCAACTGGCAAGCAGTTTCAACTGCGTCAGCAGCTTGGAGAGACATTGGATATTCTGAAGATGGTTGGACTCTCGAAATGGATAGAACTTTCGAGGACATTCTAGTCGCAGAAGAAATAGACCCAATTAAAACCATAAAAACTGCTCAGGAAGCAAGATTAATGGGTGAACTTTCACAAGCTTCACTCGCAAACCTTTCCGTAGCAATGGGACAAATTGACAGTTATGTCAGCGAAGACGATTCAGACTTTGCAGCAGGATATGACGTTGTCAAAGCTCCTATTACTGACTCTTTCAGCGAAATGGCAGCATTGCTAATCGCAGAAGGACCAGCTGGTGCAGACAGACATGTTCAAATGCCTAGAGTAGTATCAGTAGGTGCATTCTCAATGCAACACGCAAAGGCTCCACAAAAAGTGGTAATTGCAACTGAGTTTAAGTTGTTAGTCCCTGATTCAACATTTAACGTTGGAGCAACAGGTGGTAAAAATCACCTCTTCAAGATTGTTGATAACACTAACGACTCACAAACATTTGATGTCAACTAAAAGTTGAGATAGTATTAATTTACAATAGGAGATAGGTCGGTATGGTCGACAAAAAATATAAAGACTTTGATGCTGCTTTAGACGAAGCAGAAAACAAAGCAATCAAATTCAAAATATCAGGTACAGATTACGAATTACCTGGTCAACTACCAGCTAGAGTAGTTCTAACTCAAATGAGATTTATGGACGAATCTGGCGGACTCCCACAAAACTCATTACCAGAATGGTTAGAATCATTAGTCGGTAAAGATAACTTAGATGACATGTTAGACAAAGGTGCTACATGGAATCAATTAGATGAGTTATTACAATGGTTATTAACTGAGTATGGTATTGCTGGTGACGGTGAAGAAGAAGTCGAAGTTGACGTAGAAGGTGAAGAAGACCCAAAAGAATAAACTTCAATCTCATGGACGTAGTCTATGATTGGAACAAACTTGAAGCAGATTTCTTAAGATGGTATAAAGTAGAAAATCCTTTAGAAGTAACCTGGAGGCGTTTCTTATTACTACTAAGTGGTTTACCTATGGATAAATCTTTATTCTTTGCTCCTTATTACGAAGCAATGATGGAAGATGAAGAGTATTCACCTAGAGAAAGAGGTAGCTCTAGCAAGTCTGATTATAAAAAAATATTAGACCAGAAAAGCAACAGAAGAGGCAGACCTCGTAGTACAATGAGCCTAGACCAATTCATTGCTCAGTCGGATGGTCTCGGTGCTAAAACAAATTTAAAAGATACTTAAATAGGTAATTAAATGGCAACAAAATCTGCTTTTTCCCTTAAGGGTGACATACAGTTATTCTTTTCTGATGCAACTCTTAAGAAAGCAAATCAACAGATAGCTCAAACAGCTGCAAGAATACAGGGTAGAACTCAAAATGTTAATAGAAGCCTTGCATCTTTAGCAGGTAATGTTGGTACTACATTTGGTTTAGTCGCTGCTGGTTTTGGTGCCAGCGCAATGGCAGCAGGTAAGTTTGAAGAATCTTTTGTTGCTGTTAAGAAAACATTAAACATAGCTGGAGATGCTAAAAAAGTTGAAGCAGCTTTTAACTCTATTGCTAAATCATTATTAGAACTAACTAAAATATCTCCTGTTACTGCACAAGAATTAAATCAAATAGCAGCTGTTGGTGGACAGTTAGGTATAGCTGCAAATGACATTGTTAAGTTTACTCAAGTAATTCAAAAACTTACAATAGCAACTAACTTAGGTGCTGAAGATGCTGCACTTGCTATGGCTCGTTTGCAAGAAATAACAGGAAGAGGAGTAAATGAACTAGACAACTTGGGTGCTACATTAGTAGATTTAGGTAACAACTTTGCTGCAACTGAATCTGAAATTACTAATGCATCACTCCAGATTGCAACAGCTACATCACAAGTTTCAGGAAATCTTAATAACGCGGCTGTAGATGCACTTGCATTCTCGACTGCCCTAAGAGCAATAGGTCAGCCAGCACAAGCAGGTGCTACAGCAATCGTAAGACTTATGACAGATATGAGTCAAGCAGTAGTTCAAGGCGGTGAAGATTTAGATTTATTTGCTAAAACTGCTGGAATGTCAGGAGCAGAATTTAGACAATTATTTGGAGTAGATTCAACTAAAGCAGTAGCTTTATTTATTAAGGGATTAGACCAAGCAAACATAGCTGGTATGTCAAACATAGAAGTTATGGAAAGACTTGGATTAAGTCAAGTTAGAACCAGAAAAGCAATACTAGCATTATCTAAAGCTCACGAAACTTTATTTGATGCAATAGATACTGCAAATAATGCATTCGTTGAAAATACAGCATTGAACTTAGAAGCAGAAAGAAGATACGACACTCTTTATTCAAAAATACAACAGTTAAAAAACATTGCACAAGCTGGAATAATAGATTTTTCAAGAGATAATCAATCATTAGATTATGCAAAATCTACAGTAGAAACATTAACAAATCTAACTCAAGTGACTATGGATAATCTAAGTAGAATTATTAAGATTATTATACCTGTAACAGGAACACTATTTACTTTAAGAACAGTTTTTAGTTTAATTGAAAAAAATACTGCAAACATGGCTGCTAATTTAGGATTGGTTGACCAGTCTATGGCTGGTATAGGAGGTGCGGCTAAAGCTTTACAAGGTGTTGGTTTTGCCTTAGGTGGTGGAGGTTCCATCACAGAAGAAGACATTTCAAGATTTGGAATGGATATTTATAAAGGTGGAAGAATTACTACTGGAGATAGGATTAGACAAGCTATACCAGGTGTATTTGGAAAAATTGCAGGTGTTTCAACTGGTTCTAGTAAAAGACAATCAGACTTAGCAAGACAAGCTTTCTTTTCAGACAGAAGAGGTGCTGATGCTTTCATGCAAAACAAAGTCGACCAAATAGTTGATTTTAGAAGTCAAGATTTAGAAGGATATATTGATTCTTTGGCAAGTTTAGGTATAGAGGCAGGTGACCTTGAAGAAGCAATGTCTGATATGAATGTATCTATTAGAGCAGGTAGATTATTTATGGAAAAAGCAACGAATATAGCACAAGATATGATTGCAAAGGTAGGGACGGTTGGAGGAGATTATTCAGGTTTCCCACTTCTTGAAGAAGTATTGCAAGGAAATAGATTACCTACAGAACCTAATGAAATAATAAGTCAAGGACTTATAGATATAGATAGATATTCTCCTGAAGAAATTTTTAAAGCACGACAAAGCATAATTTTAGATGAGATTGATAAAGCAACCTCAGGAGCTAGAACTAAAGACCCTGGTCTTGTAGAAAACATGATAAGACAAATTAATTATTCAATATTTAATTTATATTCAGATATGGAAGCATTTTTTGCTGAAGGATTAAAAGCAAAAATTACAAGAATGAACATGGCACTATTCCAAAGGCCAATAAATCCAATGGAACAAATTGGAGCTTTGACAAGAAAACTAGGTGTAGAACCAGACATGGTAGCAGGAACTGCTAGTGGTGTAGGAGCATCTTATCCTGGTGGTTTTGACTTAAGAAAAGATGGAAGTATGGGACCTTCCTTAACTAAAGCACAACGAATAGTGACTTTAGGTTTTGGACCAAATAGACAACAGGAAGAAATTAAGAAAGATATGCAAGAAATGCTTGATATTTATTTCCGTAATCTTTTTGGAGGACTTGATTTAAGTGTTCGAAATTATTTTGAAACAGGTTTCAAAGGAATAGGTTTCCAAAACTTTGCAAGCAAAGATGTAGGCAAAATGAACGCGGTGATGGATACTGGTAATGCAAGACTTATAAGTCTTATTAATGAACTAGGTATTGAAGCTTTACAACCTGAAGATTTCTTCCAAAAAGACAAAGACCGTATAACAGATGAGTCTATATTTAGACATACAAAAGGAACTGATATTCCTGAAAGTATAAAGAAATTAGGTGGAGATGCTACTGAACAATATTTAGAAATGATACAACAGGGAGGGTTCTTCCCATTAATGGGAGATGAAGTTCAGTTCCACATCAAGAGACTAATGTCTGAATCTCAAATGTTTGTAAATAATTTACAAAATAAATTAGGAGCTATATTCAAAAAAGCTGCTGATGTTTTTGGACCAGTAATTACTAAGAGCCTTGATTTTATACAATTCCAAGGTCTGCGTTTAGTTGAGTTCTTTAAAAATTTAGATGATAAAGTATTTAAACAATTAAGAAATAATTTACAAGAATATGCAATAAACAATGTTGCAGCATTAGCAGGTGTTACTTCAGTAGGAGATGCAAAAATAACTGACCCACTAACTAGAAGTATATTAGATAAAACACTTATAAATCCAACTGGTGGTTTTGGTGGAGATGTAGCAAATAGCGCATCTGGCTTCTTAAATCTTTTAGATGGTAGAACAGAGACATTTACCATGCTTCAGCGTTTCGATGAAATGGTTAAACAAGCAAATCAAGAAAGTACGATAGTAACAGATTTCTATATGAAATTAAGACAACAAGGATATCCTAAAGGTAACCCATTACCTCCTGGAATTATGGGTGAAATGAGAGCAGGATTATCTGGCACAATGTTTAACAACATGGTAATGCGTCAGTATGGTGATGCGGAACCAAAAGGACTAGACATGAAAGGAGTAGTCACTAGATTTAATTCAAGAATGCGTGGAGGATATCCTGTTGATATTGGTTTCAAGGGTATGGTGAATGAAGAAAGTTTCAATAGAATAGACACAATAGGTCTTAATTTAAGATTATTATTTAACACACTAAAAGATAAAATATCACCATTATTTACATTTGTTAAAGATATAGCTTCTGCTCATTATTTACTTGATGCAAGTCAATTTAGCTTAGTAGATACAGTAACTCAAGAAGCTGAAAAAATTAAAAAAGGTTATTTCAGTGCATTAGAAAATGTATATGAAGCTGGAAGAGGTCCATCCGCATTACTACCAGGAGTGCCTGGTCCTTTACAAACAAGACTATATTCTCAATATGGAAGTCCTTTACAGCTTGATGCATCAAATAGGCCAAAAAGAAGTACAATTAGTGGAATTCCTCGTGATAATCTTATTGCGGCATTTGGATTTAAAGGTGATGAATTATTTGAAAGACTAGGTATTAATCCATCAATGGGTGACCGAATTATTGATTTAATGACACAAACAGAAATAGGTCTTGATACATCAATACCTTATTTAGCAACATTAGCTGATTCACCTAGTTGGTCTAAAGCATCTCAGCAAATACAAAATTTTACAAAATCACTAGATGAAGGAATAATTAGTTTTGAAGAATATGTTCGTCTTATAAAAGATATACAAATAGAAATATTTAGAGCAGTACCAGAATCAGTTACGGATATTGCACCATTAGATTGGGCTAGTACTAATCGTAAATTAGTTGAAGAAAATTATGAACAAAGTGGTTTTGTAACTAATAGAAGTGGACAACGTTCTAAAGTTCTAGGTCAAAGTTTTAGGCTTGGAGACTTGTATATGCCTAATACAAACTCTGAACAAGCAAGAAAAGAATCTTTTATTACTATGTTCCCAGAGCAATTCCTAGACCAAAGGTATGCTCCTGATGATTCTCAAACTTCTGGACCAATGAGAGGTGTTTATGGAACAAATCAAACAATTCTTAAGTATCAAGATACTATAAACGAATTTTATGCAAAAATAAGTGACGGTATAACAAGATTTGCTGACACTATAAGAATGAAAATGCCAGATATATCTGAAGGATTGAAGAGATTTACAGATAGATTCTTTAATTTTGCTGTTATGTTAGACCAAACTTTTAGAAAATTAGGTCAATCTATTGATGAATTCCTAACAAACTTAGTTACTAGAATTGGTGAATCTCAAGTTGTTAAGGGAGTTGGGGAACGTGTATCAAGCTTTGTTGGTGGTTTTAAGAAAGTAGGTTATCAAAAAGATTACAACGACTTATTAAAAGCAGAAGTAAGACTACAAACTGTAATTAATAAAATATTAAGAAAGAGAGAGACTTCTCAAGTTAGACTTGCAGACTTAATTACAAAAGAAGGTACAGAAGAATTATTAGCTGGAAGCACTGTTAAAGGTATATCCGATAAACAAAATGTAGATAATTTATTAGACGCAATATATGGCACTACTGGTACTGGATTCTTTGGTAAACAAGCAAATAGAAAGAGAAGAGGTATTGCAGTTGGTGGTGGACTTGAACAGGTAAACGAAGCTATAGCATTGTTACAAAATTCTGATGAATTCTTTGTTGATTACACAACTAGAGCTGGAGAAACAATAGAGCTTAATAAATCAATGCTTAAATCATTTACATTGTTGTCTTCCAAAGTAGGTAGATTTGCTGCAGTATTAATAGGTATAGTAAAAGCATTTAGCTTACTAGGTGCTGCTTACTTAGTAGTAGCACCAGTAGTCAAGCTGTTCTCTAAGATTGGTGCTCAATCAAGAGGTATGAAACAATTTAGTAATACCTTGAGAGAAGTAACTGATGGAATGCTTGAGTATAGAGTTGAGTTATTTAAGTTAACTGAAGCAGAAAAACTTAGAGCTGAACAAGCAAAAGTTATAGGTGGTACACAAAGTGAGGCTTATGAGTCAATAGTTGATTATATAGATAAACAAAACAAGGCACTTGCTAATCAGAGAAGACAAATGTCAGAAGCATTGGGTACTTCTTTCCTTGAAAATATAGCTGAAAACTTACTAGCTTCTCCACAAGATAACTTCTTCTTCAAAGGTGCTGGTGGCCCTGGCTCTTACATTGACAGTGTTATATCACAACTAGCTACTGGAAGAAACCTTACTGAAGAAATGGTTAGACAGCAAATTGCTGAACCAATAGGTAATGCTTTATACAATGTACTTGAAAGTGGTGAAATACCAACAATAGGTGAAATATTTAATCAAGTATTATTTGCAGAACAACCTGATGGTACTAACTTAGGTGAACTATCTGGATTCTTTACTGGCTTTACTAGGGAATTCCTTGAAAAGTCTGGTGTAGAAAAATCAACAGATGATGCATTCCTTTTCTTCAATGAAATATTCCAGAATGCTTTAGTAGAAGGCATTTATCAAGCATCAAAACTTAGCAATGAAGAAATAGCAAAAATGGGAGCATTGGCTGGTGGTGACGGATTAGGAATTGCTGTAGGTATGGCGTTGTTCGGTGAAGACGGACTAGCCAACATGAACGACACTGAAATTAAAAAAGACATAAGAGATAGATTAGGAGCAGGTGCAGATTTTGGAGCTATATATGGAGACTTACTTGGTGAAATAAATCAGAGCATAGCAAAAGTAATAAATGACTACACAGGTAGAGGTGCTAAAGGTCAAGACTTCTTTGCACAATTAGGTTCAGGTGATTTCTCATCAATAGGAGCAGGTGCAGTACAACAAGCTTTCTTAGATGAAATAGGTAAACAAATTAAAGCTACAACACCTGGTGCTACTGATGCACAAGTAGGCCAAGCTATGGTTGAGTTCCTATCGTTCTATGAAACAGTAGGAGCAATGACAGGAGTTGCTTTAGGAACTGTAAGTGAATTACCACAACTACTAGAACAAATAAGTCCTGACGCACCAATGTTCCAACCATTGATGCAAATGCTTCAAACAAGAATACAGGAATTAGAACAGGCTGGTTATGTAACAGCTGACCAAATGCTTGATGCACAGGGTAACTTTAATGACATGTTCAAACTCTTTAATGAAGGTATGGGCAAGATTGAAAAAGAAACTATTGCAGATGTTAAGGCATTAAATAACACATTAGGTATTACTGCACAAATGAGTGCAAAACTTGCAATTAAGATGAGCGAATCATTTAAGAAGATGCGTAGTGAAATATCACTATTTGGTAAAGAAGTCCAACAACAACAATTTACTAGAAGGTCATTAGGTGACTTGATAAATGATTTCGTACAAGCAGGACAGTTACAAGAAAAACTAGAAAGAGATGTATCTACATTAAGACTTCAAGGTTATCAAATGCTTGCAGACAGAGTACTAAGTCTTGGACCTGGTGGTGCTGACTTAGCAGCTAGATTCTTAAACGACTCAGTAGCTGCAGTAGCTGCAGAAACACAACTAAGAACTTTATCTCCATCTGACGCAACAGAATTAGGTGTAACAAGTCCATTAGAAGATGATGCAGACTTTATGGCCAAGATGAAAGCAGCAGGTATGAATGTTGTCAAAGGTATACAAGAAGGAATAGAGTCAGGTTATAACGAAATACTAGGAACGTTTGAAAACTTAGGTCAAGCTATAATTGATAAATTAGCAGAAGCATTAGGCTTAGGTTCTCCTTCAAAACTAACAGCTTATCAAGGTAAGATGGTTCTAAAAGGTCTTGAATTAGTTGCTAAAGAAAGTCCAGAAAGAAGAGCTCTTTTAAATACTTATGAACAGTTGGGAGAAGAAATACCTGCAAGAGTTGCTAAAGGTCTTCAAAATAATGCTAACTTATTAAACCCACTTCTCAACCCACAAAACCCATCTGGTAATCCAGACCAATCACTTATACCTGGAGCACCTGGTAGTGGTCGAGGTGGCAGGGTAGGTGGACCAACTCCATATAGAAGTAACTTTAATGTTGGAGAAGGATACTACTCAGGTGGAATGTATTTTGATACTTCAAAACTTGAAGGTATGTTTAGTAAGTTCGGTGCAAACTTCAGTATGTTTGTTGGAACACAAACAAATATACAAAACAAACTAGACACAATAGTTGCAAATATTTATAACAACGCTCAACAAAACATAACAATGATGCAAGAAGCATGGGGTATGGTTACTTCATTAACTCAAGCAGAAAGAGCTTACAACTCATCAATACTTGGTGTATTTAATTCTAAACAATCTCTAGCTAAGACTCTTAGGGAAGAAGCTTCACTAAATGACAGAATTGCAGAAACTAAAGAAAGATTAGACAAACTAGAAATTGAAGGTAAGAAAGGTAATGTAACCGTAAAAGAGCGTATTGGAATATTGCAACAACTTTTAAGTTTGAGAGAAATGGAAAAGAAAGCTGCTGGTGAATATGATGCTAGAACCGCTTTAAGTATTCAACAAAAAGAACAAGAAGTTGCAAACATGGCTCTTATGTATGATAGGGGTGTAATTACACAATTAGATTTCCAAGCAGCACAAGAAGAATTAGCTGAACTTAAAGGTGAGTTTAAAACAGAAGAGGATAAAGAACTATTCTTCTTACAACTTGCTGATGCTGAAGCAGAATATAAGAAAGCAAGTGAAGATGCTAAGAAAGTAGACCAAAACTTAATTTCTACTAGAGAAGAGTATTTAACACTATTAGATGAGCAAGAAAGAAAATCAGCAGAAGTTACAGTAGCTCAAGATGCATACAGAGGTTCTTTAGAAAATGTAGTAACAACAAATATGGCTCTTAATGTAGAGATACTTAAGTTTAATGAAAATGCTGGAGCTTATGGAGAAGAGCTAGGAAAGATAAAAGAAATTTATGGAGAAGTTACTGATGAAGTAAATAACTTGTTCAAAGCTGTTAAGAAATATAACGATGAACAAGGAAAAGTTGGAATTGATGCAGCTGGTGCTATAGGAGTAGCTACTGGGTCTGATGCATTATCAGAAGATGTTGTAGCTGAAGCAACATTAGATGAAATAAGACAAGAAGCTGCTGACCAAATATTAAATCAATCTAGAGGTGCAAGAAATCAAACATTTAAGAGTTTTGGAAATATGATTGGAAGTCAACTAGAAGCATTTGGACTTAGTGAATACTTTACTCAATTATTGAACCAAGGTTCTAGAGGTGGATTAATTGCTGATGATGATTTCTTACAAAGCATAATGGACGAATCTCAACAACCAGATTTTTATATAAATGAGTTTGGTTATCCAACATATGGTCCTACATCTGATGAAAAAGATAGATTCTTAGAGGATGAATCACAAATATTAGGTTATCAAAAACGACTAGATATGTCAGTCGCTACTAGAGATTTTAATCAAAATATGGAAGCTTTTATTGAAAGTATTGGTATAAACCTAGAAAGAAATGCTGCAGGTATATATGAATACACACAAGCTAACTTAGACTTTGTAGCAGCAAATTTACCAGCTGCCTTTGCAGGTATGGACTTAATAGGATTTATGGATGTATTGAACAAGACTGGTAAGTTTAGAACTACATCTAACTTATTCCCAGAAGCTGATGTTATAACTGGTGGTAGTGGTAGTGGTTCAGGAACATCAGGTGGCTCTGCAAATTCAGCACAAGGCACTTATGGTTCTCCAATTAAATACAAAAAAGGAGATAGATTACAACCAGGAATATATTACGACACTACTATGGGTTCAATGACAGGTGCTCAAATAGAAGCTATGTTGGCACAAGGCATGAATGTTGTTCCTAAAGCACAAATGGGTATGAGATTACCAGACTTTAAGATTCCACAATTTAAACATGGTGGAAGAATGCAAGACCACTTAATGAAGAGAGCTCTTGTTGGAGAGTATGGTCCAGAAGAAGTAAGATTTGTTCCAGGTTCTGGTTTCTTAGTCAAGCCGTTAACTACAGGTGGTAGAGGTAATAACACAGTAGTTGAGAATTTATCTGTTAATGTTACTGGTATACCAGTAGATAATGCTTCTGCTAGAAAAGCAGCAATTCAGATTAAGAAAGCATTACAAAGACTAGATAGAGAAGGTAGAGCTGGTGGAGGAGTTAGGAATACATAATGCCTTGGCAAATACACATAGGAAGATTAAGTATTACATCACCTGAAACTTTACAGTTGTCAGCAGGTGAAGACGGTAAATCATTGTCACTAAACGGTAAGTTTGGTGGTAAAGAACACACAATAGACCATATTAAATACTTACGAGATGAGTTGCAATCTATGGCAACTATGGGTGAAGCAGTACCTTTAAGATATGATGGTGATGATTCAATGAATGGGTATGTAAAAGTTATGAGTGTAAGTATTGATGTACAGAAATATTTAATGGGTTCTATATCTTATCAAATAGATATGGAATATGTAGGTAGAGAGGGTGACGTACAAATGGAATCAAGATTATCTGGTTCATTAATAGAAAATGACTTTGTTACTTCTGGAACTACACAACAATTTCACGCAACACCAGGAAATAGTTTTGCTTTTTATCATCCATCTAATCCAGCTTCAAATATAAGGACTGCAAGAGACTTAACTAGCTCTACTGCTAGTGATACTACTAATTTATACATTAAACAATCTGACACTCTTAGAGATTACAACTCTACTTATAATGTTGATGTAGCTGACTTTTATAAAGGTGCTTGTCAAATAAGAATGGGAGCACATATGGAAAGAGTTAATCCTAATAGTTCAGATGTAGTTACAGAAAGTATTAGATGTGGTAAGTATGCTGGTGCATATTCAAATGGTGATACTGTAGTTTTAGAAAACGGAATAATTAAATTAGTACTAGGAACAAGTTCTACAACTTCTAGTTTTAATTTATTTATTTGGGATGAAACACAATATGCTACAGAAACAGAATGGGTATTTTCAGAAGGTGCTCCTGCATCAGGTCAACAACATGGTGACTTATTTGCAGGTTGGCATAAAGTTCAAATACTAGCTAATAGACCAGAAGTAGCAATTATTAGATGTACAACATATAAAGATACAACAGATAGAGACAAAAGATTAATAGTAGATTTTACTCTTAGAAGAGGTTCACATTATGTTGGTGTAATTACTTCTTACTACACATCTGGAACATATGTAAATGTAGCTTTAGAAAGCGCACCTTCTACAGCACCTGATGTTACTAATATTGCTAATGGCTATGTTATGGACGGAGCAACATCTCCTGAAGATGGTAACTATTGGTTTATAGGTTCTATTAATGATATCAATTCATCACAAGCTTATACTGACAATGCTTTCTTTCAAGCTAACCAAGCTGGCAATGTATTTTCATTCTGCTTAGGTTATGAACTTGTAGACCCTAATAGTGGTTCAGCTTTTAGTTACAATGAAGCTAGTAATGTATTTAAACAATATTTAGATAATGTCAATGAGTATCAAAAGTTGGTGAAAGCTTAATGCCTATTACAGAAAAATTAATGTCGCAAGGTAGCTTTGTTCTATCTTTAGATTTATCTTTAACACCAAACTATATTCTTGGAGCTATACAACCATGGGACCAAATAGTTATAGTAGATGCACCAATGGACGAAGCAGACTTAATTGATTCAGTAGTCCTACCTAATTCAGAATATGTAGGAATAATACAATCATTAGGTATAGAACCTGAAACAGCAGAAATAGAAGGTGCTGGTTTAAGCATATATGTTGGTGATTCTGAAAATAGAGGTCTAGGTATAAGTGAGATAGATAATGATGGTTCAAGACCTAGAGAATATAGAAGTAAAGGCGTAGAGTATGTAATTAACAATGACGATGGACAACCTTATGGTATTATCAGGAACAATGAATCTGGTCAATTAAGAACAGTCTATCCTGGAAATATTACAGAAAAAGTTATTGAAGATACAGACTTGTTATTAAATTTTGAAGGCACAGATGGTGCAACAACATATACAGATGAAACAAATGATGAGCATGATATTTATTTTTATGGAAATGCAGAAATAAGTACAGACGAAGCTAAGTTTGGAAGCTCTAGCTTGTACTTAGATGGAAATAGTTATGTAGATATAGACTACAGTCCTAACTTTCATCCAAATGTAAATGATTTTACTATTGAATGGTGGGAATATAGGATTCAACCCTAGGGAGTGTTATGCCACAGTTTGACTTTGCAAACGCTGACGTAAGTTCAGATTTTACAACATACCTAGCAGCTCATGAAGGTGGTTTACCTTTTGTTTATAAAGACGGTTACAGTGGTACATCTGTAGTTAGAGAAGACGATTGGACTCGTTCTTTTACTGGTGGAACAGTTACAGCTAATCCTTATAACTCTTCTTTGTATTCTGATGCAAGAAATGCTTCTCTTAGCACAGCTGTAGGGCCTTCATCATTTTGGAAAGACCAAGTATCTGGTAGCTATATAAGACATTATGCAGGTAGGGTTCCTTACGATAGAAGAAGACATCATTACTCTAAAGATTATGGAGGAACACAAACATTTGGTATTGGTATGACAACTGATGCTTTTTACAAGGCAGGTGCAAGTGATAGTTCTCAAACACATTGGGCTATTGGAGATTTAAAAAAAGCAGATGGTGTTGAAGGCGGAAAGACTGCAATAAGAGAATACTTATGGGATATGTTAACAAATCCAGATTTAGGTGTGTCTGTAAAAATGAATGGTACTTGGTATAACATATATTTTCCTGTTGAGTTTGATGATGATTATGCAGAAAACTCTACTGGTGGATACTGGGTAGATACTAATCGTTCTGGCAGTACAGATGATGGATTAGGAAACACAGGAACATTAGTAAACAATGATGTATTAAATTTTAGATACACTGGCACACATCCTAGTGGTCATAATGGTATCAATTTAGATGGAGTACAGCTTACTGCTTGTAGGCCATCACAAGAAATAATGTTAGCTTTATGTAACACTGCATTAACTTATAAATATGTTCCATCAAGCATAAGTAGAATTACTGCTAAATATCCTGACATTGCTGACCAGTTTCCATATGTAACTTCATACGCTCAGGCACACTTTGATGTAATGATGGACATGGCTTGGCATAGAGGTATAGGTGGATTAACAAATTCTTTTTTCATGTATTTATACAATGATAATGATTCAAACTCTTCTTATTACATTGATGGTTCAAGTGTTAGTGGTGCTTCAGATTTAGAACAATATAAACATGCAGCAAAAGCAATTATGTTTATGGGACTAAGTACTGATGGTCGTTCTACTGCTTCACAAAATGAAGTAAGAGGTTATAAGAGATATGTTTGGAAAACTGGATTAGTAAATAGGTGTCTTAATAGAATTCACGACATAATGATGGGAAGTCTAGAAAATACTTCTAACACATTTAGTATTGGAACAAGTCCTATAAGTAACCCAAGCTGGTATGACGGACCTGATATACCAAAAGATTTCTTTTTAGCACCAGATGAATTTTACCCAGGATATTTTGATGGGATAGGTGGTATACCTGGATGGTTGCAATATTCTAAAGATTCAAATCTTCCTGGCCTTGGTAGTCAAGGATTAGGACAAGCTAGTTCTACAACTACTACAAGTACTCCAGATGCAGATTCTATAGAAGCAACATTAACAAGTAATGCAAAAAGTATAGATGAACTTATAGCTGAGTTTGACGCTTTACCTGTATGGGACTTTTGGAATGGTCCATCATCTGCTGGTGTACAACATAACTATGGTGACTACACTGATATATATTGGGGTAATCAATCCATATATGATACTGACCCAGGAACTCCTTCTTTCTATTGGTCAGACCCATTTTTTCAAGCAGCTTATTCTAAATGGTGGCAAGATGGTACATCTTGGTTTCATGGTGCTACTGCTTCTAGTACTCCTAGAACACCAACTAAACATGGTGCTGTAATATCTTCTACACAATATGCTACTTTACCTTCATGGATGTTAGGTCTAAATGAAAATGGTGCAGGAGAATCAAAGGTTTATATAAGGTCATCTGTTTCACAATCATTAGTACTTAATGGTCTTGCAACAGATGATTGTTATGATATTGCAAATGGTAAGTCATTAGGAACTATTGATTATGGTCAATGGAACCACTTTGCTATAACAAGAAGTGGTAATGATTTTTACACATTTAAAAATGGAACAATGGTGCAGACTTGGAGAAGTGAAAAGTCTGTAAAGATACCACAACCAGATGTTAAATCATGGGCAAAAATGGGACTTAACTTATCTATTGGACGTTCACAAATCTCAGATTACTTCTATGGATACATAGATGGTCTTAAAATAACCAAAGGAACTGCCAAAAGTGTCGTCAATGGCAGCACAGGTGTAGTTACATTCCCTGTCCCTACATCTGCTCCAACAGTTGAAAATAGTCAAGACCAATACACAGGTACTCACTATGTAGAAACTGTATTAGCAGCTCTTAATAAAATAGCTTCTCAATTAGATATAGAGTGGAGAATTAGAATTGGTACTGTAGATGATGACTCAGATAGACCAATACCTAATGGAACTAATGCAGGAAAAGTATTATTAGATGTAGGACCAAGAGAAAACTTATTTGTTGGTCATGGATTAAATGAAGATGCGCAAGCAGTAGTAGTAAGAGGCACATCTGGTGAAGACCCATCAATAGTAGGTTTAGACCCTTCATCTATAAAATCAGAATTTGATGCAAGAGAATATGTATCTACTGTTGAGTATTTAGTTACTACATCTGGTCATACAGCAGACTTATTAGATGTTACTGATGACAACATTCCTTATAAAGATATGCATGGGCAACCGTTAGAAAGAGTTATTTATGCTTCTGAACCTGACCACCCACATATTTCTAAAGAACAAAGAGCTAGAGCATTCTTAACCGAATTAAAAAAAGTTAAAAGAAGTATTAACTTAGATTTAGATTATTACGATATACAAGGAGACTTTGAGGTAGGGGATATGATATTTGTTTATGACCCTGACCTAGGATTTGAAGATACAGAGGATATAAGAATAGAAGATGGTAGAACAAAGCTATTTGAAATATCTTATCAAGGTGAATATATAAACCCTGAAAAAATTAGGGTTACATCAATTAACTATCCAATTAAAGATGGTTATGGTGTTTACCTTAGAAGACTTATATCACCTAATAGTTCTCAAGTAGAATATCTAAACTTAACACCTTATGTTCAATGGGAACAAGGTGGAGCAAGATTAGAAGTTGGAGATGCACCTGTTAAATTAGGCGATGACTTAAGGTTTAGTCCTGCAATAACAGGTATATCTGCTACAACTAAAGCACAAACTCCTGGTGAAGTTAGAGACCCTGATAACATATCTCTAAATGGAATCAACTTAACAAGTGGTATAATATCAGACGCATTAGGTGCTCCTACTGCAATTATTAAAGTTGAATGGGTAGTCCCTCTTAATACAGACAACAGCATAGTTCAAAATGGTTCTCACTATAACATAAGATACAGAAAGACAGGAACTACTGACCCTTATACAGAAAGCTCAATTAACTGGGGTAATGAAACATTTACAATAGAAGGTTTAGCAGTAGGTACACAGTACGAAGTAGGAGTACAAGCTGTAAACCAAAATGGTGCAGTTTCTAAATATGTTGAAGCAAACATAACTACTTCTATAGATAGTGATGCTCCTAAAAAACCAGGTCCAGCAGCAGCTATTGCCGCAGGTGCATTAAGAACTCAGATTACTCACAATCTCGGTGCTGCTGTAGATAATCAAGGACAACCTGTTTCAACAATCGTAGACTTTACATTAGATTTTGATATAGACCACTTAAATGTATATGCCTCAACTACTTCTGGTTTTACTGTTGGTTCTAGTTCACTTGTAGGTGAAATACCTGTTTCAGCTTCTCACTTAAGATTAGAAATACCAGTTGTATATGAAATACAAATGCCAAATGGTTCAACACATTATTTTAGATTTACTGCTGTAGATAAGGCTGGTAACGAGTCAGACGCTTCTGATGAACAATCAGCTAGTGGTAATTTAATTACAACACAACACATTTCAGACGCAACTATTACTGAAGCTAAGATACAAGATTTAGCAGTTACTACTGCAAAGATTACTGATGCTGCAATTACCAATGCAAAGATTGGAGACACTATACAATCAGATAATTATGTAGCTGGTACATCTGGTTGGATAATAGAAAAACAAAATTCTACCTATCCAAACGGATTTGCAGAGTTTAGCGACATAGTAGCTAGAGGTGAAATAACTGCAACTACTGGTGCGATTGGTGGATGGGATATTGCTAGTAATACTATTAGTGCAGACTATACATCTGGTGGAACAACTTATTACCTAACTCTTGATGCTTCTGATGGTACTATTGAGGGTAACTATGTAGCAGATACATCTGGTTGGAAAATAGCTGCTGATGGTTCTGTAGAGTTTAACGATGGAAACTTCAGAGGAGATATATCAGGTGCATCAGGAACATTTACTGGAGGATTAAATATTGGAAATGGAACTTTTGTTGTCACTTCACAAGGTGGAGTCACATTGACATCAATTACAGGGTTCCATATAACACCTTAAGATTATGGCTGACGGATTTCACATAGACAGTAGCGGAAACCTTTGGATAGGTTCTACTTCTACTTCCTTTGATTCTAGTGCTCCATTTTATGTAGAAACTGATGGAACTATACAAGCATCATCTGGAACCATTGGTGGCCTTAATTTAGGTAGCGACTTTATAGCTTCAACTAACTTTAATAATACAAATGAAACAGGATACAGACTTCAATCAGATGGTAATGCACAGTTTTATGGGACATTAACCGCTACAGATTTAAACGCTACAGGAGCAACTATATCTGGAACAATAACAGCAAGTGATGGAACTATTGGTGGTATAGACATTAATACTTCTGACATACAATCTTCTAACTATTCATCAGCAACTGCTGGATTTAAAATAGATAGTAGTGGTGGTGCAGAGTTTAATGGACCAATATTATCTTTTGGTAAAGCAACAGGAACACCATCTGCTGCAGGTACTACTTCTATAAAACTAGGAGATGCAATTTTATTCTCCAGAGATGAAGGTACTACTGGTAATCACTTATTTTCTACAAAACCATTTGTTGTTATGGCTGATGGTTCTGAAGATAACCCTTCTCTTACTATTCAAGGTGATTATGAGAAAATGGGTTTCTTTCTTGAAACAAATAATGATTTTAACCAAGATACCTTTAAAGCTAGTAACGGAGATGATGATATATTTAGCTTTAATTCAGATAGTACAGCTTTTGCTGTTCTAGGTACATTAGTATTAAGTAGTGCTATCCAAGTGGGTGGTAGTACAGGAACCAGTGGTCAAGTATTATCAAGTACTGGTAATGGTCTTTCTTGGGCTAATACTTCAGGACACAGTCACTCAGGATATAGTTTTCCTAACTCTGGTACTTTATTATCAAGTAATACTCACTCTCATGGTACACCTCTTACTAGCAATCACGAAAATGCTGCTAATCCACACGATAATTATTTACAAGAAGCAGACCATAATGCTAACAATACTGCTCACTCAAACTTTATAACAAGTGCTGACCTTTCAACTCATATTACTAATAACAACAATTTATATAACTCTGTTGTTGACCATACAGATATAACTGCAAACCAAGGAGGAGGTTCTGCTCATGGTTTATCATTGTCTGGTGTAAATGCAGCTGTATTACATGTTAATGACAACTCACTACATACAAATCACAACCACAACTATGGATTAGCTGAAGACCCTCATGACAATAATGAGCATAACGCTGACTATATTACAAACAATAATGCTAATGCTCATCATGGAAATACCTATGCAAACGCTGGTCATGGACACGCTTATGCAAACTCTAATCATAACCATAGCTATGCTAGCTCTAATCATAACCATGATTATGCTGCTAACTCACATAACCACGCATACGCTAGTGCTTTTCATAATCATAATAACTTTGCTTCAAACACACATGGACACAATGCTTATGCTTTGAGTGGTCATGGTCACGGTTCAAACTCACCAACTCCAAACATGTGGATGCACGATGATAGATTTTTAAATATAAACGCAAATACAGTACCAGGATTAAATGTAGTAAATAGACTCAATCCAGTTACTGCTAATTTCACAAGTGGATATGTCCAAGGATTAAAAGATAACGCTGACCCAGAAATTCCTGATTCTTTTACTTCTATGGACAGGAAAACATACAGACTTACAGTACAAGATGTTGAACAAGCACTAACAGATGATGGAGTAGACACTTCAGATGTAGCTTGGTTAATTGACAGATTGTATTATGCAGATAGATACTTAACTGAAGAAACTTCTGCAAAACAAGCACACGGAGCTAGAGGTCTTCTTAACGGTGAGCTTGAAGCAGTATTAGTACAAGCAGTAAAAGATTTATCTGCTAAGATAGATACATTAGAAGACCGAATAGCAACCTTGGAGGGTTAAATGACGTTAGAATATAAAATGATTTCTCCTGCATCTGAATCAGATGAAGAGAAGTTAGAGAGATTAACAAACGAACTCATTTCTATGGAAGAGCATTATAAATTACAAGATGATGCTGGTGCTAGCGATGAGAAGTTAGCAATTCTTGAAGAAAATATATTAGCTAAAAGAACTGAGTTTGAATCAGCAGGTGGTACATACCCAGAACTCTAAATGATTTTTAAAAAGGATGGCAAAAAAATAATCGAATTCAAGACCGATGTCGCTGGTCTTGATAAAGTTGCACCTGTAAAACCTGCTAATTACTTTATTCCACAATGGTTTAAAGATATGAAAGATTTTATAGAAATGCCTGGTAATAAAACAGAACCTCCTGGTTTCTTTGACAAAGTCGGTGATACTGCAAAAAAATTACACAGTGGAACAGTAAAGAGATGTCCAGCTATTGTTGATTTAATTTCTGAAGGTTACATTATTCCTATGTGGGCTGACTTTTTATTACAGAATGATGGAAAATTATTGGAGTGGGATAATAAAAAATTTCCTTATGGGATAGAGTTCCATGGAAACTCTCAAATATATAATTGGAAATTAGGTAAAAATGATTTTAAAGAAGGTGTTAAATTTGCAAACCCTTG
>MDTG01157202.1_pt1 | contig 29226 bp, 27 predicted proteins | sample 811421 | NCBI WGS metagenome assembly MDTG01 (sample SAMN05326645, study PRJNA326480) | marine metagenome | isolation source: seawater | place: Pacific Ocean: South East | collected 2011 | reverse complement strand
TTTTATCTTCCCATTGTGAACCCATATGATACACCTCTAAGTAGCCCGCCGACCGTAGAGGTATATTTGAAACCATTCATCACAATGAATATATTGTTCCACACAATTTACAGTATAAAATGGGACGCAGTTCATCGATATTCAAGTTCAATAATGAAATGTTTTATCTCCGTGTTGTGAGTTTTCTCATTTTGTATGTCTGCAGTCCATTGCCCTGGTAATTTACCCCTAACAGTTGAGCCGCTAATTACCATCCAAACACAACGATCGTCAGAATCACAATCACCAGCATCTCTGTTATCTGGACCTATGGCTGTAGTGTTGGCTACCTCATCATCGGTAGAATTATACACATATATATCCAAAATATTTTCAGAATCTACAGTAATTCCCCCCGCACCATCATCTTCTTTCGGATAAATCAATTTCAAACGAAGGTAGCGAATCTTATCATTTGTTTCCGAGTCGTAAGTCAAAGGATATTCCCAAGTCATGATAATTGGATCATTTCCCAAACGGCGATCTATCTCAAAATCCGACCATACCCCTCGATAGCTGACGTATACCTTGGTCTCATCTGTTGATGAGAGCCCATTGTTATCAATCACTGTTAAACTGATTTCCCACGCGCCAGCAGTGACTGGGTCTCCAGTGGATGGGAGTGTTGTCCATTCGATTGTTTCTCCAGTAGCATCAATGTCATTCTCAGTGTTACCGTCATTGTCAGAATCGTAACTAGTATCTAAATCCCAATTCCACTCGACAATATATTCTTCAGCATAACAATCTGAATCATCAGGGTCACAACCAGCCCATGAATCTGAAGCATCCAAATCGACTGTTGTAGTAAATTCGACTTCTCTATCGCTAATCTCTTTGTCTTCTTCACAAACCCATACCAATACGAAGCTACCAGCCGGAGCTGAATCGCCCTCACAATCGTCATCCTTGTCATCACTTATTTTGGCTTGCGGCTCTCTCGCAGAAGGATCAATAATAATCAACGTCTTTTTTGTTGTAGTTTCAAGAGAACCGTCACTAACGGTCAGTCTTACGGTATACTCTCCATCTTGAACATAAGAATGAGTCGTTGTTAGCCCTGAGCCTGTGTTACCGTCGCCAAAGTTCCAAGTAAATACTAATGAATCCCCATCAGGATCTGACGAACCCGCTGCATTAAATGTTATTTCTTCACCTGACCTGACATTGGAATCAGGATTCATTGAAAATGTAGAAGTCGGGGCATTATTGCCACTAAATTGGTCCAAACAACCTGCCAATGGAGTACTAATCATCAGCAAAACGAGCAAAAATGCGAGTTCACGTAGGCGCGCCATCATACATGGCGTAGGAACGATATCTCATCAAACCTACGGCTACGTGTAAAAATAACTAAAAGTCAAATAACGACTTTTGCGTTGAGGGATTTTTGGCATAGTCTTTCAACTTAGATTCATCAAAATTCAAAGCTGAAGTGATTCTTCCCAAGGATTTTGCTAGTCTGTTGATGTAATATTGAGAATCTGGTTTAGGTGGTTCGCCCCCAATTTCGTCGACTAACCATGCTCTTACCTCCATCGGACTCGTCTTAGAATCGGTTATGATGTAACCTACTTTCATACCTGGGGTAAATTGTAGACCTCTGCTGATTCTTTCTTTGGCAGCTCTGACATATGGTAAACTATCCGGATTGGCATAAATTTTGTCAAATACCCATTTTCCAGTCTTTTTGTCCCAAGATCCTTTGCAAGAACGACTAACAATTAAATCAGATGGAGGTATTTTTCCTTGTTGAACTTCTGATATTACGTGCTTAGCAAGATTAATTGCACCTTCCTCGTCACCTTCTAAAATTAATTCAAACATCTCTGTCATAGTCTTACTGAGTACAGTGAAAGAGTCTGTGCGTCTAACTTCATAACCTCGTATCAACAATTCTTCTCGGGGCCAGATCACTCTACCTACGTATCTTTTCTTAGCCCCATGAGAGAAAAAAGCAGATAGGGCTGTTTCAAACTCTAATTCAGCACCTTCTTTAGTAAATTGATTCGCTAAATGCTCACCAAGTTTGATGGTTTCCTCTTTAGCAGATTCCCAAGCCAATAATTCACTACCTGAATCTGGTTTTTTCGCGGGAGTATTGTTATCATCCATCGTGCAAACAAATATTGAATCGGTATCAGAATACACTACATCATAGCCGTCTTTCTCCAAATTAGCTATAATCTCAGTAATATTGTATCTAGCCCATTCTGTTATACTAGCGCCTAACTTTTCATGAGTGAAACGGTAAAAACTCGATGCAAATACTCCGTAAAAAGAATTCATTAGAATTTTAACCGCGTATTGCAACTGGTCATTCAAAAACGCCTCATCATCATCTCCGTTTTCGACAGCACGAGAATATGCCTTCTTGTACTTATCACGACTGTTCATCAATTCTTGTAGGAGCAGAGGGACTAATCCAATTCTTTCATGTTTTGATAAGTATCTAGTCTCGGTGATTGGAGAAACATAGTGAGAATCATCAATACTCTTGTCTCTAATTAACGTCGTTGAACATATGTTATTAGATATCATTATTGAAGGATACATTGACTTGAAATCCAGTACTGCAACCCAATTCTTTACCCCGGGTTCGACCTCATGAACATATCCGCCAGCAATTTGTTCTCTTCTACCAGAGGTACGATTTGTCATTGGAATGGCTACTCCGTTTTTATCGGCCAACCTTACAACGAGGGAATCTATCCATTGACTAGTTGTGCCCGCAGATGCCGTTTCAACGGTTGTAGAAGATACTGATGCAAGAGCCTCTTTTCTAGGAATTGATTTCAATCTTTCAAGAATATCTAGTGGTAGTATGGTGTCTCTAACGCAATATTCCATAACTTCCTCTGGGCGATTTGCCCATTCCATATCCATTTGACTTGCATCGACATCTAATTTTTGTTTATCATCTTGTTCTGGCCACAGAAGATTAGATACGTATCTAAGAGATTCTCTTTGTGGACTCAATGTCTGCCTTGCTTGCCACCAAGCATCGAGCGGAATCCTACCAGAAATTCTCCATACTCTATTTTGTTGACGTTTTGGAAATATGCGACCTAACTGTTTAGAGCCTATTTCTTTGTCAGTTAGTGGTACTCGCCCCCAACCAAACATAGACGACTGTTCTGAAAAGGTATTGCTATTTTCTTCTGATCGATCTTGGGTTCTGGGAAGGTCAAAATTGTCGATATTATATCCGGTGATAAAATCAGGATCCTCTTCTCTTACCAATCTTGTGAGGCCCTCCATTATTTCTATTTCTGTACCCTTAAATTCATGAATTGTTCGCTCTCCATTTCTGTCAATAACTGCTGCAGCACACAGAATTGTATTGTGAATCACACTTGTTTCCAAATCGTAAGAAAAGGTTACAAAGGGTGTTGGAAATGGTTCTATACGGTTCAAATCAGAGATATCACAAGACATTATGAGATCTACCGGATATAGTCCTGCTCCTCCGAGTTGCTTTATTTTCTCTGAAGCTATATTTGCGTCATCTAATCTGTTAATCTCTTTCGGAGCACGATCATTTGCCCAGAGAACTTCTCCTGAAAAGGAAATATGAGGGCCTAAATCACAGTCCATTAATAATCTGTGAACAAGCATTATGTCAGAACTTGTTACATCCCATCCTTGGGAAGACAACTCGCTTCGCAATTTCCTTACAACCGTAGTATCCTTGACGAAAACTCTCCAATGCGGCCTTTCAACCCCCTCATACAATTTATTCCCAATAAATAATGGAGAATCTACAACTTTCCAATCATCTGAAATAGATTCTAAGGACAAAAAGGGAGAGGTAGAATTTGAATCTGTTTTTGGGTCTGAAATCTCAATGTAAGGATTTAATCCATGAACAAGTAATAGTACTGAGTGACCTGATTTTGACCTACACCATAATTCAATTACAGTTTTTCCAACCTTTCCAGATAAAGCGCGATTATCTCCTGAGATAATGCAAGCTTCCTCTGTCCAATGCATATAGAACACCCTGTCTTCCATCTGGTCGTATCATACTTACACTTGTGAAGTTCTCCTAATGCTATTTTGTGTTTGATTGAGCAAAACGGTTGAAAGCCGTCCCCTCTCCCTGACAATCCAACCGAGGCCACTGTAATGTCAGATGAGTCCAAACCAAGTATAGATTGGGATAGTCTGACTTTTAGTTTTACAGAAACCGATAGAATGTTTATTTCAAAATGTGAACAAGGTGGTGAATGGGAAGATGGCACAATGCAAGATTATCAAAATTTAAGGATATCTCCGGCTTCAGGTGTCATCAATTATGGACAAGGTTTGTTTGAAGGAATGAAAGCAAGAAGGGCTGAAGATGGAAGGGTATTACTATTCCGTCCAGAATTTAATGCAAGAAGATCTGCTGATGGTTGTAGAAGACTGGGTATGCCTCCCGTCTCTGAAAAAATGTTTCTAGACGCAGTAAAGAAAGTAGTGCAAGAAAATATTCGTTGGTTACCTCCGACAGGAAGAGGAGAATTGTACATCAGACCGCTAATATTCGGAAGTGGACCAATTTTAGGTGTTGCTCCTGCTCCTGAATATACATTTTTGATTTATGCAGTTCCAGTAGGCCCGTACTTCAAAGGCGGTTTGAATCCAATTTCATTGAAAGTATCAGATGAATATCATAGGGCTGCACCAGGTGGATCTGGTGGAGTTAAAGCAATAGGAAATTATGCTCCAGGGATGATGCCCTCAAAAAAAGCAAAAGCAGAAGGGTATGCGGAAATCATTTATCTCGATGCCGTAAATCACAGATACATCGAGGAAGTCGGTGCCGCCAATTTCTTTTGCATAAAAGACAAAGTTATCTACACACCAGAACTAACGGGTACTATTTTACCAGGCATCACCAGAATGTCAACAATTGAATTAGCAAGGACATTGGGTTATAAAGTTCAAGAAACGAAAGTGGATGTTGAATTTGCCATGACTGCGGATGAAGCATTTTGTGCTGGAACTGCGGCAGTTATTTCTCCTATCGGTTCGATAGAACACGGTGGGAAAATAGCAAACTACAGTGATGGAGGGATTGGAGAAATAACTCAAAAATTATACACTGCACTCACGGATATCATGAATGGTCGAGTTAAGGACGAATTTGGATGGACGCCAGAAATATAGTCATTTACGGCCAAAACGCTTTTTTCTCTGCCCGCTATTCTTTCCCTTGAATGATTTTCTTTGGGACCGAACCTGTTTATCGCCTTTCTTTTGGGTTTTCTTTTTCGGACTTTCGTCACTTTTAGCCTCAATATATTGGTTTCTCAAACGAATCCCTATAGTTCTCATTACACCCTCCTTAGAACTAGCTTTCGTTACTGAAACAGCCTCTTTGGTGGAAAGGATTAGCCTACCCTCCATAGAGTGAGGGCGAGAAGGGTGGCTGGCTTCTGCATCACGTTTCATCTTCGAGAGGCCAACATCTCTGGCAGCCCAAACAATTGATTCTAAACTAGGGCTGGGAATAGAAGCTTCTTTCGAAACTCGTCGTCCTTCTGAACGAGATAATTTAGAATCAAAGTATCTGGTCCACAATGTCATTTTTGACTTGTCCGCTGTCATGCTACTGCTCGCCCCGCGTTATTCCGCAAACTTGAGTGCTTCGACTGGATCATTCTTCGACAAGCACGCCGGAAACTACTCCATCCATACCGGGTCTACTGGTTACCTTGACTTTACCAAGTTCAGTTTGAATGATCGCCCCCTTGGTAACGATGTTACGTCTAACGAAATTAAGATTAGCGCTATTTTCTAGTACGTTAGATATTGTCGAACGAGTAGTTTTGCCATCTTTTGTATGAACATTTACTGTATGAGCAGAAGTTACTCTAACTGTCTGGGAACCTGCATTCTTTCTATACTTCTTAGAAGCATCAACATCACCCACAAAGGCATACTGGACCTCGCTTGAAATTTCTGTTCGACGTTTCCCGCGATAACGGTTTGGTCGCTTCAAGCGTCCGCCAGTTGGTTTGCGTCGAGATATCCCATGCCACTTTGCCATGCAACCCGCCGACTTGCCCCCCTTATTTCAATAGATTGGATTAAACAGTGACGAAAAAATACCTAATTTTTATCAAAATAGGTCAAAAAAAACCTAAATTATGTAATGGTAATAAAGTATGTTCATAGACATTATTCACTCGGAAGTAGATGTGAAAGAAAAGAGGATTCGCCGCAGGACCCCCGTGAGATGGAAACAAATTCGTAAGGAAATGAATGAACTGGCCGAGATCACAGGTAAGGAATTAAATATCTCGAACCAATTTTTAGAAAGAGGACATTTTCAAGAAAAGGATTTGATTTTGGTCGACAAGGTGCCACTAGCATTTCAAGTTCAGACTGATCTTGGAAAAACATGGTATCCGACAATTAGAGGAATACTGGCGTGGAATGTACAAGAAAATTGGGCAGCGGTGGATCATGGTGCAATACCTTTCTTAATGAATGGAGCTGATTGTATGGGAGCGGGTATCCATTCGGCCGATTCAAGAATAAAACCCAATGATTTAATTTGGATAAAAGATCAACAGCATGGTAAACCACTAGCAATCGGTATGGCATTGGTAAGTGGAGACGATATGATAAAAATGAATAAAGGAAAGGCAATAAAAACGATTCATTGGGTCGGTGATGAACTCTGGGAACTGGAGACATGAATCAATAGGATTCATTTGTAAGAATCTCTACGGAAAGATATGCACAAGATGCTGGCACTGGCCATGTTGGCCATTTTATCATCCAATGTGGTTGCTTCAGAAGGTGGTATCAATGAAGAAACAAATCTGAATGGAAGTAATATTCAATCGATGGAATATAGTGATGTAGTTTATGCAGAACAGGAATTTAGTATTTCAGTTGTCATGGTTGAAAAAAATGCAAATCTAAGCCATATTAACTGGATCACCCAAGTATGTATTAATTCCGGCGTTTGTTACCCTCCAAAAGTGAACCAAATGAATAGCTCGGATAATCAAACTTGGACCAGTTCAATAATCATAGATCAGGATGCAACCTATTTAAATTGGAGAATTGACAAAGTTGACATTAACGAAACCGTTGTCAGGGTACCTGAAATAGGATTTGGTTGGAAGATATGGTCTGATTGTTGGTATGACGGAAATGAATGGGGAGGAAACGATACATCCTGCATCATGGAGGAAGAAAATGAAGATTTACCTGGATTTATGTCATCTATTACTCTATCTGTAATCATCATTGCAGCACTATTTAAACAGAGATTTGAGTGAAAATATGAATGATGAGAATCTTGATTTTGTGGATTTGGATTTTTCAAAAATTCCTGTAGAAGTTATGTCTAAAAAAGCCTCAAGTTTCCTTAATATAATGTCAAAAAGACGTACAACTAGACATTTTTCGAAAGAAGACGTTCCACGTGAGTTAATAGAAATCGCAATTAAAACCGCTGGAACAGCACCTTCGGGTGCTCATCTCCAACCATGGACTTTCGTGGTAATATCAAACGAAGATTTGAAAGCCAGGATTCGTAAAGCGGCTGAAGAAGAAGAGCAAAAAACTTACTCGGAGAGAATGCCTGAATCATGGGCTGAGTTATTACGGCCTTTAGGTACGGATTATATCAAGAAACATATTACTGATGCCCCTTGGATTGTTATAGTATTTAGACAAACAAAAAGAATACGAACTAATGGAGATACTGCCCCTACATATTACTCTCAAGAATCATGTGGTATTGCAGTAGGCTTGTTCATTGCGGCCATCCATAACATGGGCCTGACTACTTTGACACATACGCCTTCACCTATGAAATTTCTAAGAAACCTTCTAGGTAGACCTGAACATGAACATGCAATGTTATTGATGCCTGTAGGATATCCCGCAAAAAACGCGATGGTGCCCAATCTTTCCCGAAAAAGTCTGGACGAAATTTCAGAATGGATGGATTAAGATTTTTTAGTTTCAGAACTAGGAGGAGCAAGAAACACCAATGCTATTCCAGAACCTATGATCAATATACCTCCAACAATTATTTTGAAAGTAAGTACCTCTTCAAATAAGATAACTCCGTAAATCGTTGCTATGATAACAGTTAGATATGAAAAAGCGCTAACCCAAGCAGCATTGGCCTTGTGATAAGCCATAGTAATCCCAACCTGTCCACCTCCGGCTCCTATTCCAATGCCTATTAAAGCTGCAACTATTTCAAAAGACAAATCGGACAAATCAGGAACCGCTTGAATCATTGAACCAAGAACTGAGAAAGCAGCGAACCAAAATACAACGGAAGAAGGAGATTCTGTTTTTCTTAAATCACGTACAAAAATATAAGCTAAACCTGCGAATAATCCTGACCCCAAGGCTAATAATGCATTTGAATCAACACTTTCTAGATCTGGAGAAACAATCAGGATTATTCCAACAAACGCCGTTAGTAAGAGAATTATAACAGCAGAAGAAACTTTTTCGCTTATCAAACGGCCAGAAAGTAGTGCTACAAACAACGGCGCAGTATACTGTAATGTAACTGCTTGACCAATAGGAATCAGTGATAATGCTGTAAAATACAAAATCATTGCAATTAATCCTGTGATGCATCTTAAAAACATCTTTTTAGTATCTTTTACTTTAAGGCTAACTCCATGAAATCTAGCAAAAATAGCTACTGCTATCGCAATTACGAGTGAACGTACAAAAATTATCATCCATATGTCTGTATTCACTGAAGTCCATTTCACCAATGCGTTCATAGTCCCGAACGAAATACTACCAAATATCATCCAAAGTACTGCAACTCTTGGTGAATCAATCGGGGACTTTGGGTCAGACACATATGATGTGAGATCGGGCCCTTCTTTAGCCAAACTTGCTACCGAATTCAACCCTCTTCCAAGACCCCTAGACGGCATTACTTTAATCCCCATCTTCGTTCTAAAACACTCGATACATCTTGGTAATCTTTCCCACCATTACTATTAGGATCATGTAGATGTATCGGAACGCCGTGACTCGGTGCTTCTGCTAATTTGATATTTCTACGTATAGCTGGACGTATTACAAACTCGGGAAGATGTTCAAAAATTTCAGATGCTACCTGTTGATTTAGAAGAGTACTAGCATGCATAGTTAGTAATACACCGTCAACACCTAAAATTGGATTGAGTAAGTTTCTGACTTCTCTTATTGTTCCCGCCAACATTGCAAGTCCTTCTAAAGCGAAGTATTCGGTTTGTACAGGGATTAGGATTCCATTGCTCGCAACAAGTGCATTTATTGTTACTAAACCAAGTGAAGGAGGAGTATCAATAATGACAATGTCATAATGGGGAAGTAAGGGCTGGAGAGCTTCCGCGAGTCGTCTTTCTCTACCTAGTTGTCTCAACATTTCCTGTTCTAACCCTACCAAACTTCGATCTCCAACTACCATGTGTAGTCCATCAACCGCTGTTGCATGGCGTGCAGATATTGCAGTCTCTGGAGATAAAATCAAATCCCTAGTTGTATGTTTAACTTTACTCTTGTCTACCCCCAGCCCTGTTGCACAATTACCTTGAGAATCAGCATCTACAACTAGAATACGGTGACCCCTCAAAGCCAATTGAGATGCTATGTTAATTACCGTAGTTGTCTTTCCTACACCTCCTTTCTGATTGATGACTGTGATAACTCTGGCAAGACCATCAGGAGTTTTAATTGGAAAGGGTAGATCTAACGGCCTACCTGTTTTCTGAGATGAAATGTCGCTCAAATTGTTGTCCACATTTTTGATGGTTTCTTCCTCGGTAAATTCTGCATCTATTACCAGAGGAACCTTCTCAACCTCAGGAAGATTTTCGTCGTCATTTGGACACATTCAAGCGCCTTCGGCGCTTAGAAGGGAGTTGAATGTGCCGCTTGTAATAATTAATTGAATACTAAATTTAGACAGTTTAGCCTTGGCCAATAATCTCAGCCCATGCAAGCATCCTTCCAGTTTGTGCGTCCATTGCAAAATTTATGTTGTGCTTTCTATTAGATTCTGACCATTCTCTAGCTCCTGCTACTGTTACTTGTCCTTCAGTGAGGTCACCAGGTAAAAATGAAAGCAAATCACTATCTTCGGAAACTGAGAGTCTATATCCGAAACTGGTACCATCGGACCACTGATTTTCACCCAAGGATATAGATAAGTCTTGGTATCTGTTTGGATCAAGAATACGTGCTTCGAGATTCTTCATCGTATGGGTTGAAGGAATGGCATCTTGATTCCAAATTACTTCACCATCATCTCGACCTTCGTCATCAAATGAACAGCCATTATTTGACTTGCTGACTATTGCCCACCCCGATGTTTCATCAGAGCGAACCCAAGAAAGATTCCATTGTTCTTTGTCATTTGTAGAATATATCGATTGCCAGATATAACCGTCACTGTCGATTGCTTCTGTTACATCACGATTAGAATGATTAGCGCGTAAGCAACTAATTACATCTTCCAATGAAAACGACCTCTTTTCAGATTCATCCCACATCGCTGTCGACCAGTCTTTTTTCGCATTTGTACTAAGTTTATCTTCACCAGGGCCAGGTCTTCCAGCATATGTTGCACCCCAGGATATTGACTCTGAACCCGAATCTGAACTGATTCTACTCATTTTCATTCTAACTGTCAAGGTGCCTTCTGGAAGAGCAGCGTCAGTAGCAGCGCTTTCGATAAAACTACAATCGGAAGTGCTTTGATCTTTGTCGATCAAAATATCAACCTCCTGTTCGACTGCCCAAGGGACGCCATTCTTGACAAGGATATCAATATTCATTCTTCCAAGACATCTTTCAACTTCGGTATGAGAAATTTTAACTGGGTAAACCAAACCATGTTCTGCGGTATTTTGTTCGGAGCCTACACTCCATTCCCAATCTTTATTCCAATTAGAAATCGATTCCGACGTTACACCTGATTTTAGTTTTATATCACCAAAGAAATCATGTAACTCAATCGGAGCTAATGGGAATGTTAAGATTGGAGCTATTCCATCTAAATTTCCAAAACCATCCGCACCAAATGTCACGACATTCGCGTTTGTGGTAGCTCCTTCAACATCAGTAAACAAAATAATTGATTCTGACCTAAGTAGACTTGTTTCAGTCAGTTCTTGATGGAGATTAGTTGTCATCAACAAATCATTACCTGATAATGACCAACCCAAGTTACCACAGACATCTGTGTCTCTCCATGTTTTTCCTTCTAAATCAACCTCCAAATCATGAACTATTTGTTGTTGTACTGTCAAATGTGAACGCCCGTAGGCATCTTTAGCATTTATCGCCCCCAATAATTTAGAATCCTGTCTATCGATTGGATGGGTAATCTGCGACAAATCCCCTTCAACTATCGAGATTGAACCTGTTCCGGCAAGGCCAACTGTTAGTTTATTGCAGGCGTCGGTAATTGCTGTATCGGGTAAATTATCTCTCAGTAGTGCAACCATCTCATCCCCATCCAAGATAATCTCGCCATTGCTCAAAGTAAACGTCATTGAATCTCCGTAATTTAACGGTCTAGCTTGAAATGACGAATCCGCTGATAAAAAGTACACAACACCCGCGCCAACCAACAAAACCACTACAAAGACTGCAGAAATTTGTTGCCAATATTTCTTGAAAATATCTACCGATGGTAGTACAATAGTCATTGATGGTTGGTCTTTCTTTTCTTTGTTATTATGTACTACAATATCTTCTATTTTTTTATTGTCCAATGACCAAGGATCATCTTCATCCAATATCAAAGATGGTTCTTCTTTTTCTAGGTTTACTTTTTCCTCAATAATTTCTGCCTCAAAAATCTCGGCCTCCATCACTTCTTTTTTCTCAGGTTCTTCGACTATATCCTCATCGAGTGAAATTTCATTAAGTTCTAAATTATCCTTGGCGTCGACTCTTGAAATCAATCTATCTATGGCATCGTCTATCTCTTTGGATGTGCGAGCAGGATCTTCTTTTCCTGAGTTCGGAATTGATTTTTCAGTATCGGAGGAGTTTTCATCAATATACAAGTCATCATCACTATTATTTGATGAAAAATGGCCAAGAATTCTTACAATTAATTCTGCTTTGTTTCCTGAGGACGATAAGCTCTCGGCTTCGCATATTTCTCTCAAGTCAAAAATCATCATTTTTGACAATGAATCGAAAGTGTACGACTCCTCGTCCGACATAGTAACATATCCCTCAATGAGTCTTGTCTTTCAATATCTTCCTTCTTTTGTGCTGCAGAATAGCAACTAGTGTATAGGGAAACCATTCCTAGAGCCAAAGAAGTCAAGAAGGTTTAGCGTTCGCGGCAATTTATGAGACCACGATTGGTAATACTCTCTCGTGGACCCAAATTATACTCCACAAAACGTTTGTGCGAAGAGGCAGAAAATGCTGGCTGGGATGTGAGAATACTTGATCCATTGGCTCTAACTATGATTGTTGACGAACATGGAGGGAAAATATTCTACAGAGGATGGCCAATAGAATGTGAAGCAGTTATCCCAAGAATTGGTTATTCTATAACACGAAGAGGTGTACCTATAGTGAGACAGTTTGAAAGAATGGGCGTAATTGTGATGAACTCAAGTGATGGTATAACAAGGAGCAGAGACAAACTAATAGCCTGCCAAATGATGTCCTCTGGAAATATACCAGTCCCAATTACTGCGCAAGTTGTTTCTTGGGAAGATACGAACAGAGCTATCAGTAGAGTTGGAGGGGTACCGTGTGTCGTTAAGTCAACAGAAGGAACGCATGGGGCTGGCGTATTTCTTGCGAAAACTGAACAACATGCTCGCCAGTTAGTTTATCAAATGCTAGAAAGAGAAATGAGACCCTTGGTACAAGAGTACATAGAAGAATCTCATGGAAGAGATGTTAGAGCATTAGTTGTAGGTGGAAAGGTCGTTGCATGCATGAGAAGAAGAGCTAACGGCGACGAATTTCGCTCAAATTTCCATTTAGGAGGGAGTGTAGAGAAATTAGATATTGACCCCGGATTTGAAAAAATCGCCATAAAGGCCGCTCGAATATTAGGATTGGAAATAGCAGGAGTCGATTTATTAGAATCGGATAGGGGAGCGCTTGTTTTGGAAGTTAATTCTAGTCCAGGGTTGGAAGGTATTGAAAGAGCTTCCAAAGTAAATGTTGCAGCGGCAGTTTCCAATAGATTAAATTCTCTCTATGAAAATATGAAAGATACACCTGATCAAAATTTTCAATCTGACGATGTCAATGAAAAATATAGTGCAAATTCATGACTTGGTATTCTCCATAGGTAAACAGAAATCGGAATCTAGAGGAAAAATTGAGAGAAGCATTCAAGTCCAATCAGGGGTTCTTTGACCTGTCCTTAGGGACATGGGATGCGCGTCGTTCGCGGCGATGAGGCGAGGGAATTGACTAAACAGAATGAAAAAGAAATAATTTCAGAGGTTATCATAAAATCTGATAACAACACAAATTTAAACGGTGCAGAATTATTAATCCATACAAAAAAACTTCCGCAAAGGCTTCACAGATTAGCATTTTTACCTTGGTACAATTGTTGGATTCAACAGTTAAAAACAGAGAAAAAGAGTGAACACACACTAAGGTCATACGTTGTTGCAGCAAAAGCATTCACCACAACACAATTACCAAATGAAGAAATATTATCATGGAGTGAAATTAAAGAAATCCAGGTATCAGAATTATTCAATAGAAGTAATCCTGAGAATGGCAGAATTGATTCATGGCTAAATACCATAGGAGACTTGAGACCGGCTACAATTAATGCGAGGATTGCTGCTGTTACACACCTATTGAAATGGATGGGTTATGCTATTCCGGAATGGATTCAAAGACCTGCAAGATCTAAAACGCTACCGAGGACATTAGGTAAAAACGACCTGAAAAAAGTGAGACTAGCTGCCAGTAGATCAGAAGACCCCATTGCATTTCCAATTATTACAATGATGCTTGATACCGGATTAAGATGTTCCGAAGTCTGCAATCTAGATTTGGATGATGTAGACGTTGATGATTTATCTGCTTTGGTCATCGGGGGAAAAGGAGAAAAAGATCGAACCGTTCTCTTTACTAATGCAACATCAGAAGCTTTAGAGGCATGGGAGCCCATACGCAACTCAAGACTAAAGAATTGCAACAGAGAAGAGGATAAGAGGTCATTGTTTTTTTCCAGTCGAAGCAGAAGATTGAATCCACGTTCTATTCAAAAGCTACTAGATCGGATTGCGGACGCTTCTGACATACCACGTACTAGATTGAGCCCACACGTACTTAGACACTCATTTGCAACAGGCTTACTGGAAAGAGGAGCAGATCTAGTAACGATACAGAGGCTTTTGGGACACGCTAATATTTCAACCACAAGAGTATATTTAGAAATTGGTGATCAAACCTTAAGGGAGATCTATCATAGGGCACAATCTTCACCTAGAATATCCGAACTTGAGACTGATGACACTGATTTATCAGAAAAAGTTCCGGAAAATATTCCTAGAATGAAGTAATTATTTTCTAGCTGGGTTTTTTTTGTTAACCCTTTTATCGACGCTTTCGGGACCCTGCCAATTTCTATTTGCAGTAGAATTATTTCCTAGATGGCCTGGAATTGGACAAAATTTCCCCGAACGGCAACGTGAACAATTGTCATTTGGTGGTCGTTCTACCGTTTTCACTAATCGACCATACTTCCTTCTTGGCACGATTACCAGTATTGGCGTGAGGAACTTAGCAGTTGTCATCTTAACATCTGTGATAATCAGTAGGTTGATGTTTGATTGTTCTTACGGATTGACGTGGGAGAAGGGGTAAGTCTGAAAGGACCTTTAGGTTGTCACCCAAATCGAAGTCTCTTATTCGCCCAGGTTATATCAGGTAATCCTGAAATGAAAATTGATGAAGATGATTATCTCAGAAATATCGGTTGGCAAGGAAAAACAAGTAATGTGTATCTCGGAGATGTTGCGAATGTCTCATTGCGATCCCTGGGGCCCCACGATCCACCAAAGTTCTCCAAAAGGCCGGAATATGACGAGCAAAATTGGGCACTCAGTTCATCTTCGGGAGAACTAAAAATTAATATTAAGAGTTACTCATATTGGGGTTTTGGCCTTTTCGCTAAATGCTTTTGCAACGAAATTGAATTAATTGGGCCACTCTCACTCAGAGCAAGATGTGTTCATGATATAATGGCTTCAATAGGGAGAAATCCATGGGAAGCAACTAGAGTCAAAAAATTTGAAAAAATTACAAATGCATCAATAGCTGAACATGGGGAATGTTGGAGGGATTTGGCCAGATATGCTCGAAATGAAATGGAGGAGGAAATCAATCTTGTTGAAAATGAAATAAAGTCATTAATTGGTAAGTCTCCTGATACAAGCAATATCCTTGAAAAAGCCAAACGAGCAATAGAGGATGCAAGAGCTGCCCTTTTGGATCGAAATGCACCAGCAGTAGAAAGATCATTGGGCAGGGCCATTAGTGAATTAGTTGAGGCGAATCCCGCTACGGAAGTTAGATCTTCGGAGTCAGATTACATAGCCTCAAAGTTACTCTCAAAACAATCAAAAAATATCGACCATAATGATTTATTGAGTAATACTATTGAGTTTGTTGATTTGACAGAATCTGAGTAATTAGATTCCAAAAGTATCTGCTAACCAATGCAGTACACCATGGTTTGCAAGATAAATCGTTACCGAAAAGGAAATACAAGCAAAGTAAATCATACCTCTGGATATCTGAATTGCGTCCTCCGATTCTTCATCAAAATAACGGATCAAACCAGCCGCTTGTTGAATTCCACTGCCCTTCTTCTCCTTTGCCATCGTCAATCGGACCTACATTTAGTATTTCAACGCCGCGAATCATTGAATTCGACAAAATAAATAAAAAAACTCAAAAAAACCTTTTCAAGGGTCTAAAGTCTCTATTAAGACACACCCACCATCTAATTCTACAATGCAGGATGCTGCATCCATCGCAGTTTCTAATCCCATTGTCATTAATATCTCGCGACGTGACCCGTTATCTGATTGGAAAATCAGCCTATGACTAAGTGCATTCAGAACTCTTTTGTCGACTACTTGCCAAATCCATTCATCTCTTTCAACATTGATCAATGCTTCGACAGGAACCAATGGCCCTTGTTTAGCTCCGTTCATGCGAGCCCTTTGTAATAATTCTTCTAATTTTCTTGAAGCTCCGCCCTTATCAGTTCTGACTGGCTCCCCTGTTTCTTTAGCTATACGTCTTCTTAGTCTAGTCATGTGCATCCCAAATGCGGAAACTACCGCAAACCGCGAGGGTTCGTTTGAATGTATAACTATTATTGGTAAGACAAGTGCTATTCATTAGAATTTCTAACAATATTAGGTTCTCGGAGATAAAAACTCGCAACAACTCTAATCCGTTTGATTCATTGGTGATTGGGTAATCGTGGTGCCATGATAATTGACGAGCCCTCATGGGAAACCATAGCTGCAGAGAGCGTTCTTTTGAAGGCAGTCAGTAATTGGAGAGATAACTCGGAAAAATGGCTAGAACACTCTGTTGAAAGGTTGAATGAAACTGTAAGAGTCAACCCTGCACGGGAAGATATGATGTGGGTAGAAGATTGGTTACAAAAAAATGGAGGTACTAAGATTGAATGGTTCTCAGGAGCAGGAAGTGCATGGAACTTACCTTTTCCAAGGGGCAAAGCTGAAGGAGAAGTTAAAACTATTTTATCAGCTCTTCATGAAACAGGAAGATTGACTAGGCAAGAAGCGGTATCAATGATTCCTGTAGTTGCTTTAGATGTAAAACCAGGAGAAATAGTACTTGATTTATGTGCAAGTCCAGGATCTAAAACTACTCAAATTGCAGAGCATTTGAGAGGAGAGGGAATTGTATTAGCGAATGAAATCTCAAGCAGTCGAATCAACACGCTCGTTGCTAACGTCAAGAGACATGGCTCAATCACTCCAATGATAACTCACCATGATGGAAGATTCTTACCTAATGTTCCTAAAAGTGGGTTTGACAAAATACTTGTAGATGCTCCCTGTACTGGTTCTGCAACAACTAGAAAAAACCCCGATGTTTGGAAAAAATGGTTACCATCTGGTGGAAAAACATTGCATAAACTGCAACTAGAATTGTTAACTAAAGCAATTAAATTAGCTAAACCTGGAGGAAGGATTGTGTATTCAACATGTTCTTTAGATCCAATAGAGAATGAAGCAGTTATCTCTGAAATTTTAAGATTGGATAAGGGTATCTCATTGACCTCACTCTCAGACATAATGACAAAATTACCCGGTAGAAGAGGAATGACAGAATGGCCGCAACTCGATGAGTTAGGAAGAATTTCAAATATCTCCAGTAGTATTAGCTCAATGTTATCACCCAATGAAAATAGAATAAAAGACGAATTAAAAAAATGCCATAGAATTTGGAATGACGATATCAAGGCCGGAGGATTCTTTGTAGCTGTTTTGGAAAAGTCAGTACAATATGGTGAAGAAAATGTAGAATATGATAGGTTTATCGAGCCTGAAAAAATAAAACCCGATGAACTTAATTTTCCCAGACCGTTAGGTTATGAAAATGAAGATATGGTGCAGGAGAGACTTGGTTTGGAAGGAAAAAATCTCTGGATCAGAGGAAAAAGTATACTTTGGTCGACAACTCAAGCAAGAGATATTTGGGAATCAGATAGAAGTAAGAGGGGAGGTAGAACTTTCATTCCTGGGAAAAGATGGAGACCATTAAGAGTCATACATTTGGGACTAATTTGTGCAAGACTTCAAAATGGTAAGATAGAGAGAATTTCAAGTAAAGCTGCTCCAAAATTAACACGTAATATCAAACATGGTAAGTCATCTGTAAAAAGTGAAGTGATAGATACTTTATTGGGTGGGGCTGAGCCTCCTGCATATGAAATAAATCTTGAATTGAATAAAATTAGGGGTGGGCATATTCTGGTTGAAGAAAACGGAGGAATTTGTCTACCTGTATGGATTGGAGGAAGAGTTTCTTTGATGATTTCTGAACAAGAAAGAAGAATTTTAAGAGCCAAGAGAAAACTTCCCATTATAATTGAATTAGAAGAAGAGTAGGTAAAATAAAACATTTGAGAAAAAATAGAATATTCTCAAGCATATGTTCAATAGCTCCTCCTTAATAGAAGGCATGGGGTAGTCAATTGTTAGATGATATTGATAAAAAAATAATAAAAGTTTTAGAAACTGACGCTAGAACCTCATTAAGGAAAATTTCTGAACTTGTTGACGTGTCTCTCGGAACCGTGTCTAATAGAGTCAAAAGAATGGAGAAAAATGGAGAAATAAAAGGTTATTCTGTAATTCTTGACCCAGATAAAATCGGTTGGGAATTGAACGTAGTAATTGGGTTGAGGATACAGAAGGGTAGACTGATTGAAATACAAGAAAAAATAGCTAAAGATTCCAGAGTTCATGGAGTATATGATGTAACCGGAGATTTTGATTCAATGGTTATTGCCAGGGCTAAAAACAGAAAAGATCTTGACGATTTGTCAAAAAATGTCCTATCCATCGATGGAGTAGAGAGGTCAATTACTCATTTAGTCCTGAATACTGTAAAGGAAAAAACTGCATCACTTCCCGAGTAAAATTCTACATTAGTGAAATAATATCTGTTAGCTGTTCTGAGTAACTAATCATCGACTCTACTGTCCTACATTCGGATTTGAATTGTTTTGAAAGTGCGTTACGTAAACTTTGATCCACTTTAATATCCATAGAATTCAAAAGGTTTGTGAAAGTTTTTTGAAGAATGTCTCCAGTTCTATCCCAGTCCATCAAGAGAATAATTCGAGGTAAACCGTCAATGGCTAATTCTGAACCATATGTTTCATTCAAATATGCGATTATTCTTGGCCTATCCCAACCTTTATTCACTGTTTCAATAATACCAGTGAAACCTAAACTTCTAAGACATTTTATGTCATTTATACCTTCGACAATAATAGGACAGTTATAACCGCCGTTGTTTGCAGATGAATTACGGCGAATAGATTCTTTAATCGCTTTAGCAGCGAGAAAAAACCTTTCTTCTCGAATACTAAATTTTTTTTTACGAGCCATATTAATACCACATATATTCAAACGGAGAAAGAGAAAAAATAACGATTTGATTAGAGCAATAATGCATTTCATTGGTTGCTGCTCTGAGTCAGTTTAGAAGTTATTCATAAAGCAGTTTCTAGCAGACAATTAAGGTGGGTTTATGAGTGGGTTTCATTTCCATTGAAACGAGATAACCATGGCTGTGACATCTCCTTTGTTTAATGCCCTTTGGGACGAGTATATTCTTTGGTCATTACTTGTTGGGACTATTACCTTTGGCTGGCTCTATCATCATTCATTCACATACAGGTCTGATGATGATAAAAAAGCAAATAATGTAGATGATTTAACCGTCGGAGTATTTCCCAAACATAATGATAATCTGACTCTAGAAGTGGCTTGGACAGTTCTGCCTTTTCTACTTATTATCTATCTAACATATATCTCATGGGCTCCATTGGACCATGTATGGGCAGCGCCGGGAAGCGAAGCCAGAGGAGATGAGTGCTTAGAAGGTCAATCTTCAAACAATATTTTCTATCAAGATACTGGGTTTGTGAATTCTGAGTGTTATCATGTTATTGAATTAACTGGTCAACAATGGTTTTGGTCTTTCGAATGCAATCCCTCAACAAATAGTGAATTTAGCCAGAGGGATTACAACTTGAGTGCAGATCTTTGTGCTGTTTCAAGTCAAATGGTTGAAGGGTACGGTATGCAGCCTGTCATTAATCTAAAGGCCGGTGAAACGTATTTGCTTGTAATGGAATCCGAGGATGTTACTCATGCACCATGGTTCCTACAGCTTAGCACAAAAGAAGATGTACTTCAAAATCAAAAAACTACTATGTGGTTGCCAATGACAGAAGTTGGTGAATCGCTGATTCTATGCACTGAATATTGTGGAGACGCTCACTCAGTAATGGCTGCCGTTGTTTCAGTACATAGTTAACTAGGAGGGTACAAGAATGAACAAAGAAAGGATTGCCTCTAGGACACTAGTAATTTTTATAGTACTCTTATTGGGTATGGTAGCGGTTCCTTCCGCAACCTCTCTACCTACAGGAGTTGCTGGTGTAAAGGACTCTGGTTGTAACTGTCATGGGGCTGTCGTAAGCGATTCTGTGGTGCCGATACTGGAAGGATTGCCGGAAACATACAACTACTCAGAGATTTACACATTGACCATCGGTTTTTCTGGAGGGCCTGCGGATCCATCAAACATAAATCAAGGTGGATTCAACCTATGGGTAAGTGATGGAGAGATTACTGCAAGTGATGCATCAGTTCAATCATGGAATCCAAATGAAGTTTCTCATACAGACGCCGGTAATGACCAAATGATGTGGAATGTCGATTGGATTGCGCCGTCAAGTGACAGAAATGTTGAATTTATATTACATGTCAATTCTGTAAACGGCAATGCAGGAAGCCCGGAAGGAGGGACAAGCGGAGATGAATGGAACAGAATGATCATCCAGGTAGCCTCCCCTACCGAAATACTGGAACAAGCAAACCCATATACCGTTTTGACAACATTAATTATAGTTAGTTTTGTATTGTTATTGTTAGTTCTTACATTCATATTTTATCAGAACAACCCAGAATCTTTCGATTGGGAAAACTTCGCGCCATGGGTTGCAGGTTGGTTAACAACTACTGACCATAAAAAAGTTGGAACCTTATATTTCTTAGCTGGTTTCTTTTTCCTAGGAATAGGAGGAATAATGGCAATTTTGATCAGAATACAGTTAATGGAACCCGGAAACGATTTCCTAACTCAAGATCAATATAATCAATTCTTCACTCTTCATGGAACTACAATGATTTTCTTGGCCGCAATGCCTCTAATTAATGGGGCCGCTAACTGGATGGTACCATTACAAATCGGCGCTCCAGACCTTGCATTCCCAAGACTAAACGCGATGAGTTTCTGGCTACAACCTGTTGGGGCATTACTCATTTTCACCGGAGTATTTAGTGGTACTGGGGCGGATACAGGTTGGACTGGTTATGCGCCGTATATCGTCAGTGAAACCGCCCATTCCGGCACTACCATGTGGGTAGCTGGACAAATCATGCTAGTTGCATCCTCAACATTTACCGGTATTAATTTCTTAACCACAATAGCTGTAATGCGCGCAGAAGGTATGGGTTGGATGCAAATGCCTCTATTCACCTGGTCAATTTTAATTGCTAATCTAATGCTTTTCTTATCAATTCCCGCTTTTGGAGTTGGACTGATACAAGTTTACCTAGATCGAGTGATTGGAACTGCCTTCTATGATGCTGCATCGGGAGGAGATCCATTACTTTGGAGTCACTTGTTCTGGTATTTCGGACACCCAGAAGTTTACGTTGTTATCGTTCCTGCCTTTGGGATTATATCAGAGGTTATCGCCACAAGCGCAAGACGTTCTGTATTTGGATATCGTTCAATGGTTTATGCTATGGCTGGAATTGGAGTCGTTTCATTCATTGTGTACGGGCATCACATGTTTACATCTGGAATGGATCCCACCCTTAGATTCGTAACAATGTTGACCACCATGCTAGTTGCTGTACCTACAGGAATAAAGATATTCAATTGGCTTATGACTATGAATGGGGGCTCTTTAGTCTACAGAACACACACGTTATGGGCTCTAGGGTTCTTAGTTACATTCACATTGGGAGGAATTTCAGGTATGTTCTTCCCGAGCATGGCCATGGATTTACACTTCCATGAGTCTTACTTCGTAGTGGCTCATTTCCACTATGTTTTAGTCGGAGGAACTGTGTTTGGACTATTCTGTGGAGTTTATTATTGGTTCCCAAAGATGACCGGAAAAATGCTAGATGAGAGGCTTGGTGTTTTACACTTCTTGACCGCTTTCATAACCTATAACGGAGTATTCTGGCCTATGCACAGACTAGGAGTTTGGGGTATGGCACGGAGACATCACACGTACTTTATTTCTGTTGACGAAGTAAGAGGAGTTGATGGGGAAGTAATTACTGAAGCAGTAATAGGAGCACTCCCCCCAGAAGCTGCTGGTTGGAATATGTTCATTACAGTCTCAGCCATATTGTTCTTCTTCAGTAACTTCTTGTTGATTATAAATGTGATAATATCAGTAATTAGGGGAAGAGATGCTCCTGCTGATCCATGGGGAGGATGGTCTTTTGAATGGATGACTGATTCTCCGCCACCAACACCTTCATTCGGAAAATTTGAGCATGGAGAATGGCACGATCTACCTGTTTTGAGAGATGCAAACGAACATATTGCAAATGAACCAAGCAAACTTGTAGATTGGTTCAACAGACTCATGGTTGCTGATAAAGAGGAGGGAGGAAATTGAGCGCACAACACGATGATCACCACCATCCAAGTGCATGGGGTCCACACCATTGGGACCATGGCGCGCCGCACAATTCATGGTCACCATTGATTATGAGTATTGGAATTGGGATATTCTTGTTTATGTTAGCAAATGCTTTCTCAAAGGATACACTCAACCCTAGCTACATACCAATGGTGATGGTAGGATTACTAGTAATTCTATTTGGTTTGATAGTATGGTGGAGACAAGATATGTCGTTTGATGGGACATATGAACCAATGGCTACTGGAACACCATTCAAGAATATACAAATTCGTAAAGTAGGAATGTGGGTCTTCTTAATGTCAGAGATGATGGTTTTTACATCTCTTTTCAGCACTTACATCAGGTACAGAACGGGTATTGAAAACTGTCAAACCGTCTTTGAAAGAGGTGATTGGGTAGAACAAGGATATACCCTCGAAACCGGTGAAGCTCTGATTTGCTTCGAACCTGCGAGCCACTTGATTGCTTCATCATGGTGGCATATCGCTCCTGGAGCAATCAACACTTTCGCTCTGATTGTATCCTCATTTACAATTGTCCAAGCACTGAGGTATGCAAGTAAACCTGTTGGAGAAATTGATGAAATCAGGCGCAAGAAACTTGTTACAAGATATTTAGGAAGTACATGGATTTTAGCGATAATTTTCTTAACTCTAAAGATGGTTGAATGGTTCGTTGGATTTTATGTTCCAGAAATTAGTTTCCTAGGTATCCATGAACATGATATCAAATCACTAGTAGCAGAAGGATATATGATTAATGCCGACCACTATCACCATCATGATTGGGTCGATGAGGCAACCGGTGCTACAATGCTTGCGGACATCAGCGTAGGTGCCTCAACTTTCTATGTAACTACTGGCACACACGGCGTGCACGTATTTGGAGGAATTGTTGGATTAACCTACATGACTCTCAAAGCCTCCAGAGGCGGTTACACTCCAAAGAATGCTGTATCTATCGAGTACTTCGGTCTTTACTGGCACTTTGTTGACTTAGTTTGGGTAATAGTATTCCCATTCTTCTATCTATATTGAGGTGAAAAAAATGGGACAACACAAAACAATAATGGGTAAGGATCTATACTGGATGAATTTTTTCGGATTGATGTTTCTGACTTTGATTGAGGTCGCAGCGGTAGGTCTGGACTTATCTCCAGAAACGACGGGGTTGAATTATACTGAGAAAGAGTTAACTTTATTCATTCTAGTTGGAATAGGTCTTCCAAAATTCATAATGATTGCAGCAATTTTCATGCACTTATGGGGCGATGAAGATTCGAAGATACTTACTTTAACAGCATTATTTCCTACATTCTTCATTCTTGTCATGATACTATTCATCGGATTAACTCACCCTGAATCAACCACTGGATTGCCTGAATGGTGTAGGCCTGGATTTTACAATTGAAGATTGTAAAGTTCATTTCTAATGAGTGACTCCAATGAACGCGGCCGAGATCGCATAGCCCGGTATTGCGGTGGATTTGAAATCCACTGTCCATTGGACGCGGGGGTTCAAATCCCTCTCTCGGCGCCACATAATCGTCGATTATCTATCATATGTTAGGAGGATTTACACCGCCTCTAACATTCAATACATTGGGATAAAAATCAAACTTAACCGGAGTAGTCATTGAGATTTCGCCATCTAAACTGATGAACAGTGGGGGGTCATGTCCGTGATCTATGGTTGGGTTTCCATCCTTGTCCAATGCATTTATCTCAAATCTTTTACAAGATTCCATAGTTATTTTTCCCCATTTACCCACATGCTTACCTTTCTCAAGGGGACCCATTACTCTAAGCATCTGGCCTTTTGAGAGACCAAAACCAAGGACAATCTTAGAACTATCTCCGAAAGGATGCATTCCCGGGGCTACCTTGAACCCTCCTCCGAATGTCTCCGCTTGCATCATAGCAAAAAGACCAGTGAGGTCAACTTTCCTACCCGGACCATCGTCTATCTTTATCCAAGCCATTTGACTCTTCCATCCAAGTATGGCTTTGATGGCTAGAAATGTATATTTTTTCTGACCACTTATCCAAGAGAAATGCCCCTCATCCTTCATTCTATTAATAGAAGATGTCACTCCTCCGTCGCATTCTAAAAAACTCCAACGTATGAGATTTCTTTGATCAGAAGGAGTTCCAGTAACTGGATAATGCTTTGGTGAAGGAATACCTGGGTAGTCAGGAGCTTTTAGTCCCTCAACTTTTATTCCTCCGACTGAGTAATCTACTCCATCTTTTAGTATCGAAATCGCCGCTTCTAAATCATTAAGAGGTATTCCAATTGATCTGGCAAAATCGTCACCGTTTCCCATAGGTATGATTCCTAGCCTCATATCGGACCCACGAATACCATTTGCGACCTCGTGAACAGTTCCATCCCCCCCTACCGCGACTACTAAATCGTAGTCGCTATCTCTAAGATTAGTAGAAATATCAATTGCATCCCCCTTCCCTTCAGTCATAAAGATAACATAATCAATTCCGGAAGATTCTAAGGAACCTTCTAACTTATCCAAATTTTTACCCACTTTACCGTCTCTAGCATTTGGATTGACGATGCATGCAATACGTGCCACGATTATCTGAGACAGGATTTGAGACTTGAATGCTCCCAAAGCGAGGAATCTTGTACAAAGAATACTTCGAACGGCAGGAGGGAGCGGTATGCAAGACGAACATTTCATGCAACGAGCTATTGAATTAGCTGAAAAAGGGCGTTATTCAGTTCGTCCAAATCCACTGGTTGGTTGTGTATTAGTTCGAGATGGGGAAATAATTGCTGAGGGTTGGCATGATCACCTTGGAGGACTTCACGCTGAACAAATGGCTATTGCAGACGCTGAATCAAGAGGAGTTGAAACTCAAGGCTCCGTAGCTTATGTTACACTAGAACCTTGTAACCACTTCGGAAGGACTCCTCCTTGCAGTGAAGCCTTAATGTGGGCAGGTGTGAAGAAAGTTGTAATCGGCATCGCAGATCCAAATCCTACCGTTAGAGGTGGAGGTCTCGAAGCACTATCTCGAGAAGGAATAGAAATTGAGATTGGTGTACTTGAGAAAGAATGTCATCAACAAATGTCTGCCTTCATGTACTGGTGTGAACATAAAAGACCACAAGTTCTACTGAAAGCAGCTACCGATAGTAATGGAAGAATCGATGGAGATCCGGAGAAACCCGCAACTAGATTCTCATCAAAAGAATCTTTAGAATTAGTGCATAAAATTAGAAGAGATTCGATGGCGATTATTGTTGGGGTAAACACTGTAATCAGAGATAACCCAAAACTAACGGTCAGAGAAGGTGAAAAAAAACCTCATGACATAGTTCCCAAAAGAGTAGTAATAGATCCTAATAACCGAATTCCTGTTGATAGTCATTTAATGTCTGTCTCCGATGCAGAAACATATCTAATTAATGCAAAAATGTATGATTCTGGAAATGATAAGAGTCATGTAAATAGGATTGTATTACCATCAGAAGACGGTGAAATAGATGTGGAGAAAATACTAGATTGTCTAGGAGACTTAGAAGTTCAAACATTGTTAGTCGAAGGAGGATTGAAAACTTGGAACCGCTTTTTGAAACTAAAGCTGGTAGATTCGGCTCATCTTTGTGTGTCCAGAATGGAACTCGATGCGAAAAATAGAGATTACTTTCATAAAAATTGCCTTGAAGATGCAGGATTAATTTTGAAAGAAGAGATAACATTAGGCAATGATACAATTACAAAATGGGAGAGAATATGATGAATTTTTCTAAGATTCAAGATTTAATGGAAAATAAATTTGTAAAATCATTCATTGCTTTTTCAATATTCAGAGCGTTTTATGGATTTGGAATACTTATAGTTACATATTTTATAGATAAGGAAACTGACATCCCCTGGTGGTTATTTCTTGGATTTTCAATGATTTTCTCAAGAATATTGTTTAAACAAATTAAGAAAAGAGGATCAAAGACATAGACCTACGATAACTTGGCGTAAATCAATGGTGGGCCGTCCAGGATTCGAACCCGGGGCAAGGCGTCCGAAGCGCCCCATTTTATCCACTAAACTAACAGCCCTTGTTGTTATACGAGGAAGGGTAATCTGATTTCAATGCAACGGATGGCAGACAACAACCATTCGGGATAAACTCTTATGAACTTTAACTGGTAAACGCAGATTTACTTTCCATCCTATTCTGTTAATTTCATGTTCAATTTCACTCCAAGGGCGCCCCATCACAACATAATCGATATCCGGGTTATTCTGTAGTGATTCTGATCCAGCCGGCAACATAGTGGATACTACCGAATTGGGGTCAATCTTTCGAGCCTGTTCTAAAGCGGAGAAAAATAATTCCAATCCATCATCTGATTTCCAAGCATTTCTACCGTAGGGTGGATCAAAGACAAAGATAGCACTCTCATGTGGACCCCACAATTCAGAAATATCTTTTACACTACATTTCTCAATCTTAACTGAGTTGTTTCCATGATTATTGGCCCATTGCAAATTTTTCTTAATTCCATAAACCATGGTTGGATCTAAATCACTTACAAGAACATCCATTCCTTGTAGATAAGCCTCTATGGCTATACCTCCAGTTCCACAGAAAGGATCTATAAATTTTTTTGGAGTTTTTCCTTTTCTATGAGCGAGGGATATTAATAATTTAGCCAACCTTGGTTCTAGAGATATAGGTTTAAAGAATGGCCTTTCCATTGGTTGGCGGCCAAGGAAATTCGATTTTTCCCAATTATTCTCCCTTATCCCCCAAACTACGCTGGGTTCAAATTCAAGAGAGTCTCTGTGAACTTCTCCTTCAACTTTTCCGGCAACAATGATTACAATTTCAAAGTCAGGATCATGAAGATTTACCGGATTTATTTTGGAAAATAATCGTGCACCGATTTCTTTTTCTAAGTCCCTTCGAGAAATCTTTTCTACGCCCGTTCCTAGTTTTCTACTCCTTACTGCAAAACTTCCAGAAGGCAAATTCACTTCACACCAATTAGTAATCTTATCAACTAATTGTTCAAAGTCTGAATCGAGGGAATATCCACCGTAGTGCAGAATATCATCAACTAAAGCTGCTCGAGATACTCTGGAAAGAAAAATATCATCTATTATCTGATCAAGTAAAACTATTCTTGGATGTAATACTTCTATCTCACCAAATAACGAGGAGATTTCTGACCGAAATAAAGGTGGATGCCAGCCACTTCCGAGAAGAATACATTGTGACACAATAACACCTGTGTTTCAAGCGTGGAGGACTTCAACCCTAAATGCCTCGACGTCCGCCATAGCATATCAATCAAGGGGCGGAGTAAGCATGGGCTGTAATTTGAGAGACCTAGCACCTTCTCAGCCCATCGATTTAAGCGATCTTAAAGGAGAAAAAGTGGCAGTTGATGTTTTTCTGAATGCCTACCAGTTCATTACCAGTCTAACAGGTCAAGATGGGAAGCCATTATCGTATGAAGGAAAACCAGTAGCACACCTTATGGGATTCTTAGATAGAGCTACTATTATGATTGAGGAAGGAATTGATCCTGTTTTTGTTTTTGATGGAAGACCACATCAATTGAAAATGGATACATTGGGTGAAAGGAAAGAAAGAAAATTAAATGCTGTATCAAAATGGGAGGCTGCAATTGATTCTGGAGACCTAGCAGCTGCGAAAAAATTAGGTCCACAAACTGCAGAATATACCAGAGAAATGGTAGCAGAAACTAAGGAATTGTTTGATTGCTTAGGAGTTTCATGGTTAGAGGCACCCATGGAGGCAGAAGGTGCCGCAGCTGTGAGATGTAGAAACAAAGAAGTATTTGCTGTAGCGAGTCAAGATTGGGATACCTTGCTTTATGGCGCTCCTGTTATGATTAGAAATCTGACATCACATGGAACCAAAAAATTTGGAAGGGTGTTACATGCAGAAAAAATAGTATTGCAAGATATGTTAGAAATGCATGGTATAACTTATGATCAATTAGTCGATCTTGGAATTATGATAGGAACTGATTTTCACCCAGGAATAAAAGGGATTGGCCCGAAAACAGGTCTAAAATTAATTAAAAAATATGGGACTATGGAAAATGTGTCTATTGAAAAAGGATTTGATCTACCAGTAAATCTCGAAGAAATCAGAGATTTATTCAGAAATCACCCTGTGCGTCCCCACCAATTACCAGAATCATCTAAATCAAATGAAGAAAGACTGACAAAATTTGCCAAATCGAGAGGATTCAGTGAAAAAAGGATTGCAAGAGCCATTAATAGACTTGCTAATTCCAATCGATTAAAGTCTGAATCCCAACCAACATTGTTTGATTTTTGAAGAGTTAGCGACTCTCCCTAGGACTATACGCCCTAGGGGAGTCTGTCGCTGCAAGGCATCTACGATGTTGCAGGCTAGCAAAACAATCTAGTCTTCCAATTTTTAAATCAAAGGATTCCGTTATTTTCGTCGGTATCTAGTATACCGTCTCCATCATCGTCATCATCTAGGTGATCGGGCACGCCATCATTGTCGTGATCGAATTGGCCGGTATTATCCCAACCATCATTCTGCTCAAACCAGTCAGAGAGACCATCATTATCATCGTCTAGATCGATATAATCTTGATATCCATCATTGTCGTGATCGTATCTCCAAACGCCTACAACGCCATCATTTTCGTCA
>MDTG01239409.1_pt1 | contig 29230 bp, 18 predicted proteins | sample 811421 | NCBI WGS metagenome assembly MDTG01 (sample SAMN05326645, study PRJNA326480) | marine metagenome | isolation source: seawater | place: Pacific Ocean: South East | collected 2011 | reverse complement strand
TGGTGGCGGTCTTCTTCTTGGTCGCCTTCTTCTTGGTGGCGTTCTTCTTCTTGGCCGCCTTCTTCTTGGTGGCGTTCTTCTTCTTGGCCGCCTTCTTGGTGGCGTTCTTCTTCTTGGCCGCCTTCTTTGTGGCGGTCTTCTTCTTGGCCGCCTTCTTCTTGGCCGCCTTCTTCTTGGTGGCGGTCTTCTTCTTTGCCGCCTTCTTCTTCTTCTTCGCCATGGCTGCCCCCAGTTCCGTGCGCAAAGTGTAGTGCTGGCCGAGGTCGGGCTAAAGGGAATCCCGGCTCACCCAGACGACGTCTTTACTCCCCTCCCTCCCACAGCTCCTTGGCCTGCTGGACGAGGTCGGCCAGGGCGTCGCTGCGAGTCAGCTCGATGAGGCGGTGCTCGTCGTCGACCTCGAGCAGCTTGGCTCGGCTCGAGGTCGCGGCCAGGGTTCGGCTGTGCTCGACCGGCACCACCTCGTCCCCGCGGCCGTGGACGAGCAGCACGGGCAGGTCGTCGGGGAGGCGCGCCTCGTCGTCGAGCTTGAGCGCGGCCTGGGCGAGCAGGAGCGTCGGCCCGCGCCAGGCCCCCTCGATCAGGAGCTGCAGGACGACCGCGCCTCCGAAGCTGCTCCCGACCACCACGTCGGGCTGGAAGGCGGCGATCTCGGCCGCCTGCTGGTCGACGCAGCCGCGGAAGTCGCCCGTGTTCATGGCCGGCGTGCGGGCCTCGAAGCGCTCGGCCAGGTAGCGGGCCTTGTTTCCCTGCGGGCTGCTCATGAGCCCGTGCACGAAGAGCACCTTCACGCTCGTCTCCCCACGTCCGCCCTCCCCTAGGGGATCCGCGCTATCCTCCCTCCCTCAGCAGCGCTCTGCGCAGGGCACCCCCTGCGAGAGGAGGACGGGTGAGCGACGACGACAACCGCCGCGGCGAGATCCGCATTCGTTCGGTCAACCTGATCAACTACTCCCGCCTGCGCAAGCCGGACGACCCCGACGAGCCGACGGCCTACGAGCTCCTGGGCGTGGCGCGCACGCGCGACCTGAGCGCGAGCGGCTGCCGCCTGATCACCAGCCAGGCTCTGCCGGTGGGGATCGAGCTGGCCCTCGACTTGCAAATGGGGGAGCACATCATGAAGTGCGAGGGCACCGTGGTCCGCTCGACCAAGGAGCAGGGCGAGTGGGCGCTGGGCGTCGAGTTCTCACCCCTCGACGACCTCGCCGACGCGGCGATCCGCGCCTACCTGACCTTCAAGGAGGGCGCCGAAGAGGCGTGAGCGACCAGCGCCAGCGCGCGTTGGAGCGGGCCGCCGAGGCCGGCGACCGCGAGGCGGAGGCCGAGCTGCTCCGCGAGCGCGTGCGCGCGGGCGTGCTGGCGCGCGAGCGCGTCGAGCTGCTGGCGGCCCTCGGCGACGAGGCCGCGCGACAGGCCCTCGACGACCCGCCCGCCCTGCTGCCCCCCGGAGAGCTGGGCGTCCTCGCCAACGGCCTGGCGGAGTTCGGCAAGGAGCAGCTGGTGCGGGCCGCGATCGCAGCGGCGATTCCGCTGCTCGAGGTGATCGAGGAGCACGCGTCCTACGAGAAGCGCCCGCGCGCGGCCCTGGACGCGGTCGAGGCCTGGCTCGTGCGGCCCGACGAGGCGCGCCGCGTCGGGGCTCGCCTGGCGGCGGTGGAGGCCGACCGGGCGGGCGAGCAGCTCATGGACGAGCCCCAGCCGACCCTCAGCCACGTGGAGCTGAGCTTCTTCGCCTGGGCCATGAGCGGCGTGGGCGACCTGGCGGCGGAGCAGCGCCCCGAGGCGCTCGGCACCTGCGCCGCTGGCGTGTTCGCCGAGCTCCAGAGCCTCTACCACAGCCTCGGTGACGAGCGCGGCGTGGACGGACGCGTCCGACGCGCCCTGAGCGCCTGGTGCCGGGACGAGGAGCCGCCCGCGCAGCCGCTGGAGGAGGGCGTCGCGTGAGCGAAGGTCAGACCACCCCAGAGACCTCGGCGGCTGCGCCTGCGCTGCGGGCCGGCCGCTTCGACCTCCTGGCGCTGCTGCTCTACGCGCTCTCGAGCGCGCTGGTGATGGCGCACCAGGTCGGCGGCTACGGCGCGCTGGCCAGCGAGGGGGCGCTCTTCGCCGAGCTGCACGGGGAGTCGCTCGAGCGCCCCTGGCAGCTGGGCGAACTGCTCCCCTACCGCTACCGGCCCGTGTTTCGGGCCCTGGTCATGAGCGCCTACCGCGCCGGCGAGCCGAGCCCCGAGCGCTTCTTCCAGCTCTTCGTCCTCGCGAGCGGCCTGAGCCTCTTCCTCGCGGCAGGCGCCTTCCACTGGCTGCTGCGCGCCCTGGCCTTCACGCGCCGCCAGGCCCTGGGCGGGGTGGCGCTCTTCTTCCTCTCCTTCCCGGTCGTGTTTAGCCACGACATGCCGATCCACACCCGCGAGGACTTCCTCGGCTACGCCTGGATCGCGCTGACCCTGCTGGCGCTCGCGCGCGAGCGCGTGTGGTTGGCCTGCCTGCTGGCCTGCGTGGGCGGCTCGATCCGCGAGACCTGCCTGCTGGGGCTGCTGCCCTACCTGCTGATCGCGCGACCCGAGCACTCCGCCTGGCTGAGTCGCTTCGGAGGTTCCGCGGCGAGCGGAGTTGGGGGAGGGCAGGGCGCGCTCTCCGAGCGAGCCCGCCATTGGCTCCACGTGGGCCTGGTGTTCGCGATCCCCGGCGCGACCTGGCTGGCCGTGCGCGCCTGGCGCAGCACGGGCGAGAGCTACGACTACTGGGGTGTCAGCACCAGCCCGACCTTCCAGTTCCCCCTCGAGGCGCTGCTCTACGCCTTCGCCGCCTTCGGCGCGCTGTGGGTCGCCGCCGCCCTGCGGCTCGCTCAGCGCCAGCCGCCGCGCCACCCCCTCCTCGCGCCGCGGGTGGTCGCCCTGGCCGTGGTCGCGTCCCTCGGGACTGGCTGGACCCTGGGCATGGTCCGCGAGGCGCGGATCACCTTCATTCTGTTCCCCTTCGTGATCCCCCTCGCGCTGGAGGCCCTCTGCCAGCCCCGCGTGCGCGCCGGACTCCGCGAGCGCAAGGCCTGGCTGGCGGCGGCGGCGGTGCTCCTGGCCTACGGGCTCTGGCTCCACTGGCTGCGCCAGGACCCGACTCGCGTAGACGGCGTCCAGCGCTACCTGGCCGAGTCCTTCAACGTCGGCGTCGCGCCCCTGCGCCAGCTGCCCGACGGGCGGGTCGTCGAGTGGGCCTTCGCCTCGCCGCTGAACGGGCTGCACGTGGCGCTCAACCTGGCCGCGAGCCTGTGGCTGCTGGTGGTGTGGCGCGTGGGACCGAGCGCAGGTGACCCGGACCGAACACCTGGTTGACCCGGTAGGGGTCGTTGATCGCGCGCCAGCCGCCGTGATCCGCCTCGCTCTGGAGGCGCAGCAGGCGGCGCGTCTCGCGGATCCAGCGCTCGTCGTCGGCCTGGGCGCCGAGGTAGCGGGCGAGGGTCGAGCGTTGGTTGTAGGCCAACTCCTGGAGGCCGAAGGGACGCTCGGCGTGGGCGAGGGTCCAGCGGTGGCGCCAGCGCTCGTGCAGCGAGCCGCCGGCGAGCCGGATCGCCTCGTCGTAGGCCGCGAGCAGGTCTCGCTGCGTGAGCGGCCCGACCTCGACCCACTCGACCTTCCCCGAGCCCTCCAGCGGCAGGCAGCCCAGCTGCGCGAGCTCCGCCCGCTCGGCGGCCAGCGCCCAGCCGGCGCGGCCCTCGAGCCACAGCCCGAGCGCGCCCTCGATCGCGGGGACTGCCTCGGCCGGAGGAGGGCCGAGCCGGCGGCGGAGGGTCTGTAGCCAGTCGTAGTGGGGCAGCGCGCGCCCCCCGTAGTGCCGCGCCAGGGGAGGCAGACGGTGCTCGAGGGTGATCAGGCGGGCCAGGTCCCGCCAGGACTCGGCGCGGTCGAAGCTGAGCAGCGACTCGGCCAGGCGGGCCTCGAGGAGCGCGCGCAGGGGCTCGAGCTCGCGGCGCTCGCGCGGCGCGCAGCGCCGGTCGTAGAGCTGCAGGGCCCAGCGCTCGGGCTGGCAGGGCTTCCAGAGGCCCGGCCGGGTCGCGTCGGTGGCCCGCGCGAGCAGCTCCGGGTCGAGGGCGCCCCACAGGGGCCGCACGTAGGCGCGCGCGCGGTGCAGGCGGCGGAGGTCGAGGTCCTTGGCCAGGCGGCCGTCGATCAAGGGCACCCGCGCGGCGGAGGTGACGAGCTCGAGCTCCTCGCGATCGCGGGCGTTGAGGCGCAGGTCTCCGGCGAGCACGTCGAGGGCGCTCACGACCGCGGGAGGAGCCTGGCGCAGGGCCGGAGCGGCCGGCTCTCGCGAAGCGACCCGTGAGCCAGGCCAAGCCAGCGAGCAGGGCAGCGCGAGCAGGGCGAGCACCGCTACCTGGAACCAGGTCCGGGAGCGCCCTCGACGTCGGCCAGGGGAGCGACGACTGCGGCGCACGCGTCGCTTGGCGAGCGCGCGGCGCAGGCGACGGCCCCGCTCGCAGAGCGGCGCGCGGGTCGAGGGGAGCGGGTCCGCTTCGGTCGGGTCCCCAGTTGGGGGAGAGTCCTCAGGGTCGGGATCGGGCTGGGTGGGGTCGGGCGTCAGCGGTCTTGGCTCCTGCTCTCCTTCCGCAGGGGCGCAAGCCCAGCGCCGGCCTAAACCCAGTCGCGGCGGTCGACCAGCCGCCGCCGCCGTTTGCGACTCCCCCAACCGGGTTTGCGCTACACGGCGTGGAATCGCCCCTTACTCGTCGTGTAGCGGGGGCTAGCGGGCCTGGGCCAGCGTGCGCGTCTCGCCGTCCTCGAGCAGGAGGGTGCCGGCGCTGCTCACGACCTGACCGCGGCCGAGGCTGACGTGCTCGCCTCCTCCGCTCGCAGGCAGGCGACCTTGGCAGCTGACCTAGGCGGCGGCCTGCAGCTCTTCGGCGGGGAGGGGCAGCTCGAGGGTGGCCTCGCCGTGCTCGTGCTCGGCCAGACACTCGTGGCGGACGTGGATCGTCAGCTCGGCGCCGGTGACCATGCTGCGGCCGGTCGCGACGAACACCACCGCCCACAGGACCTCGAGCACCACGATCACGGCGGGGTCCCAGAGCGCGCTCAGGCCGGCGCTCAGCGAGCCGGAGCCGGCCGGCACGGGGAACGAGGCGGCCACCGCGATCGCGTAGCCGACGCCGAGCAGGGCCATGATCTGATACTTGCTGACCTTGCCGTCGCCGCGGTAGTCGGCGCGCAAGAGCTCGCTCACGAAGCGCCAGGTCTGGGCCAGGAGCGCGGTCAGCAGGAAGGCCGCCACCACCTGGCCCGAGAGGTAGAGCGCGAGCCCGACCAGGCCGACCCCCACGTAGACCGTGCTGGTGATCGCCTGGATCGGCACGACCGCCACCCCGGCCAGGTTGCTCGCGTAGGCGATCTTCTTGGTCTCGCCGCGGAAGCGGAACTGGAGGCGCGAGAAGAGGCGGCGCAGCCAGCGCGGCTCGACCTGGTGGACGGGCTTGCCGTAGCAGCAGCCGAAGGAGATGCAGCCCAGCCGGCCCAGGCCTTCGCCGAAGAGGAAGGCGCAGCAGATCGCGGCCAGGATCGGGATCACGTGGACGTGGGGGTCGAAGCCGCCGCTCAGCCAGCCCAGGGCGTAGGTCCAGGGCACGGCCGCCAGGAGGCCGACGAAGGCCGCTCCGCCGACGGTGAAGGTGTGGCGGCGGCGCTCGACGATCCGCGCCACCAGGCTGGCGGCGGGGAGCGCGACGGCGACCACGCCGACCATGACCGCGAGGGCGTAGCCGACCGAGAGGCCGCGGGAGGTGACGAGGAGCAGGTAGACGGCCGCCGAGAAGGCGAAGGAGCAGGCCAGGATCAGCCCGTAGTAGGTGACGTTGGTGCCGCTCCAACGTCCGCCGCGCTTGCGGGTGGGGACGCTCGCCAGGATCTGCCAGGACTCTCCTGGCAAGGCCCAGAAGCCCCAGAGCAAGAGCGGCAGCAGCAGCGCGGCCAGTGCGAACACGAACACGAGCGGGCTCATGGACCTTCCCCTTCTTAGGGAACCGACGACGTGCTCCCCGCCGGCGATGAACACGTGTCCATCACGCCGACGGGGCGCGAACAGGCGCGCCCCGGCCGACTGCCCGTCGGCCAGGGGAGCCATGACGGGGGCGGGCTGGCCCCCACTGGCTTGGGACGGGCCACCGCCTCGCGCAGGGCGACCTCGGTCTCGACGAGGGGCGCGCCGCAGGAGGAGCGGTAGCGGCTGCTGACGTCGGCGCGGCCGACGTTGCGCTGCAGGGCCTCGCTGAACTCGACCCGGTCCTTCTGGAACAGGAGGACGGTCGTGCTGCTGCCCGGGTGGTAGACGCTCTTGGCGGCGCCGCGCCGCAGCCACTGGCCGGGGCGCAGGGGCTGGGGGTCCTCGTAGCGCTCGGCGCTGTAGCGCTGCTCGACGCGCCCGATCATGAGCGCGACGACCTCGATCATGGCGACCAGGCCCACGCCGGTCCCGCCGGGGACGTCGGTGTCGATCACGGTGACCGTGCGGCCGTTCTTGCTCAGGGGCGAGGCCACCTCGACCACCGCGCAGGGGTTGCAGGCGTGATAGCGGCCCTGGATCTCGTAGCTCTCGATCACGCGGCCGCTGACGGGGGCGTGGTTGTAGTGGTACTTGTCGGGGGTCAGCCGGAACACGGCGAACTCGCCCTGGGCGAAGGCGCCCTGCCACTCGGGCTTGGTCCGCCCGACCAGCTCCTCGAGCCGAAAGAACGTCTCCTTGACCCGGACCGCCGCGTCGTCGCGCAGTGAGCCCCAGAGCGCGTAGGCGTCGGCGGGCGAGACGATCGCGCGCGGGTCTTGGGGCAGGGGCCGCGAGTCCCAGAAGCGGATCTTGCGCATGAAGACCTTGCGCGGGGTGTCGAAGGACTCGGGCGGGTCGACGCACTCGGCGAGGTCCACGCCGCAGCGGGCCAGGAAGTCCTTGTTGCCCAGCAGGCGGAAGCCCAGCTTGCTGTCGAAGTTGAGCGTCGCGAGCAGGTGGGTGACCTGGCGGGAGGTCACGGCCCGGAACAGCCAGGGCGCGCGCTCGCGGGTCCGCGAGTAGAGGAAGCGCACGATCGAGTCACCGAAGAGCGTCTCGGTCACGACCGAGCCGTCCCGGGACACGTGCTGGTGCGGAACGTCCGCGAGCGCCGCAGCAGTCATGGGGTCCTCCCTCCCCTTGGCTGCGCGGATCGTGGCACTCGCGAGTCAACGTTGAATGCACTTTGGAACAACGTTGGATGCAGGCGCGACCAAGGGCGGACATAGCCCTGGCGAAGAGCGGATAAAGCCCCGCAACTCGCGCTGTCGCGGTGGCGCCGCGCGCGCTTAGGTGTCGGGTCCCGCTGTTAGGGGACGCTCGCTGGAAGAGGACCTCTAGCCGAAGGCCAGCTGAGCCGAGGCGGGCAGGACCCGCGCCGCGACCGGGCGCGCGGCCGCCTGGGGAGGGCGGAGGGACGCCGGGCGCGCGACGGCGACGGGGGCAGGCGCGGGCGCCACCGCGGGCTTGAACACGGCCCGCGCCGTCTCGCACACCTCCTGGTGGAAGGCCTGCTTGCGCTCCAGCGACCAGCCGCCCGGGACCTCGACCACGATCGAGGGCACGCCGAACTCGAGCCAGCTCCAGAAGGTCAGCGACCAGCGCCGGGTCAGGCGCTGTCCGCGGAGCAACCACAGGGGCGGGTGGATCAGCCCCTTGCGGCCCTTGAGCACCCCGAAGGCCGGCCGCGGGTGGAACTCGTAGCGCTGACGCAGGCGCGCGAGCGTGCGCTTGCCCACCTGGCTCTTGGGGCCGAACTGGATCAGGTAGGGGCGCTCGACCTCGACGTCCTCGTGCAGGTCGAGGAGCAGGTCGGGCGGGTCGTCGCGCAGGAAGGTCCGCACCCGCTCGGCGGGGGCGCAGCCGCGGTGGGCGAAGGCCCGGTTCAGGTCGCGCCCGTCGCGCAGGTGGCGGCGCGACTCACGCAGACCCCAGGGGTTCAAGGGCCCAAAGGTCGCGAACCCGGCCTCTTCGAGGCGGGGCAGGACCAGGGCCCCGCTGGGCTCGTCTCCGTGCACCCCGCCTATCACCACCGTCCGACGTCCAGACACCGCTTCGCTCCCGCCTTGGCGAAACCCTGATCTTAGGCAAGGCGATCTTTATAGGAACGGGAATCCAAGCGGAAGCGGCAACTCGCGCGCGCGGCGTCATGTAAAGGAGCGGCGCCCTTGGTCGCGTGGGGACTTAGGGCGCGTCTTTATGAAGGCCTTGTCGCCGGGCCTGTCGCAGGGGCTTGGGTCTCGCCCTTTCGCTCGTCGCTGCGCACGAGCGCTCCAGGCTTTATGAAGGAGCCGTGTCAGCGCGCTTCCTCGGGCCTTATCGCGTGATCGACACCCTCGGGCGGGGGGCGAGCGGTCAGGTGTTCCGGGTCGAGGCGCCCGACGGGAGCCAGGTCGCGCTCAAGCTCTTGACCCAGACCATGAGCCCCGAGGCGCGCGCTCGCTTCCGCCGCGAGGGAGAGCTGCTCTCCAGTCTGCCCGCGGACGCCGGCTTCGTGACCCTGCTCGACGCGGGCGAGACGCCCCACGGTCCCTACGTCGTGATGCCCCTCCTGCGCGGAGGCTCGCTGCGGGATCGCTTCCAGCGCGAGGGGCGCTCGAGTGTGGCCGACGCCGTGGGGCTCGGGCGCGAGCTGGCCGCGGCCCTCGCCAACGCGCACCAGCGCGGGATCGTTCACCGCGACCTCAAGCCGAGCAACGTGCTCTTCGACGAGGAGGGGCGAGCCTGGATCGCGGACCTCGGGCTGGCCAAGGTCTTCACGCGGGAGGGCGAGCAGCTGAGCCAGACCGGCTCCCTGAGAGGCACGGTCGGCTACATGCCCGCCGAGCAAATGGCGGACGCCAAGCGGGCCGGTCCGCAGGCCGACGTCTTCGCCTGGGGCGCGATCCTGTTCGAGGCGCTGGAGGGGGAGCGGGCCTTCGGCGAGGGGCCGCCCCTCGAGGTGATCTCGCGGATCGAGGCCGGGCGCTACAGCCCCCTCGGCGGAGGGCGGGACCCGGCGCCAGCGGAGCTGAGGGCCCTGATCGAGCGCTGCCTGGCCCTCGATCCGCGCGAGCGCCCGCGGGACGGCGGCGAGCTGCTCGCGGCCCTCGAGGACGCCCTGCTGCTGAGCTCGTCCGCGTCGAGGCCGCCGCCGCCCGCCCTGCTGGTGGGGGTGGGCCTCGGGCTGCTCCTGCTCGGGCTCGGGATCGGGCTCCTCCTGCCGGGGCAGCCCGAGTCGACTCGAGCGAGCGCTCCTGCGAGCCCCGCGCCCAGCGCCTCTCCCGCGGCGACCCCCAGCGCCGCTCCCTCACGGAGCACGCCGCCGCCGGCGCCGGCGCCGAGCGCCACACCCGCGCCGGCGCCGAGCGCCACGCCCGCGCCGGCGCCGAGCGCCACGCCCGCGCCGAGCCCGTCGGCGGGGGGCAGCCTGCCCATGCTGGGCAGCTACCGCGGGCGGCACCTGGCGCTCGTGACCGACGTGGCCTGGGACGCCACGGGGAAGACCCTGGCCAGCGTGGGAATGGACGGCTTCCTCCGCCTTTGGGATCCCGACACGGGCGAGCGTCGCCAGAGCTTCAACTTCAGCCGCAACCTCCACGAGCTGGCCCTCGCCTCGGACGGCTCCTGGGCGGTGTTCGGCGGCGAGGGCGGGGCCGCCCTGATGGACCTGGCTCGCCCCCGGGCTCAGCCCCTGCCCGTGCAGGGGCGCGTGCTCTCCCTCGCGCTCGTCGACGAGGAGCGCGCGGTCGCGCTGGGCGTCGGCGAGGACCTGGCCCTGGTCGAGCTCCCCTCCCGCCGGCTCCTGTGGCGCAAGCCCGCGCACCCGGGGGAGGGCGGCCTGAACGCCGTGCGCTGGTCCCCGCGCCGGCGCGAGATCGTGACGGGCTGGCAGCAGGTCAAGGTGTGGTCGCTCGAGGGGCAGCTCTTGCGCAGCTACGGCGACGAGCTCCCGGGCAAGCGGGTCGAGGACCTGGCGCTCTCCCCGGACGGGTCGCGGATCTACGTCGCCAGCAAGGAGTCGCCGCTCCTGATCCTCGAGCGAGAGGGCTCGGGGCCAGCCACGCCCCTGAGCTTCGAGTCGCTCCGCTCGCCTTCCCCCGTCGTGTCGCTGGCGGTCCTCCCCGAGGGGGGGCTCGTGAGCGGCCACTTCAACGGGGCGCTCGTCGCGAGCGGGCCCGGCGGAGAGCGGGTCCTGGGGCAGCACGTCGGCTGGGTCCACAGCGTCGCCCAGGGCCCTGGCGCGCGGATCGCGACCGCGAGCAACGACGGCACGCTGCAGGTGTGGGACCTGAAGCGGGGCCCCGTCTGGACTCCCGACGGGCACCGGGGCGCGGGCGGCGTCCGTCAGGTCGCCAGCTTCGGGGAGCGGGTCTACAGCCTCGGCGTCGACGGCGTCCGGGTGTGGGACCTGGCCTCGAGTCGAGAGCTGCGCTACCTCCCCAGCGAGGTCGGCTCGCTCGGCTCGCTCCCCTTCGCGCTCCTGCGCTCGCCCACGGGGAAGCACCTGGCCCAGATCGCCCGGCAGGGGGTCGTGGCGACCACCCTGGCCAGCGGCGCCCGGGCGCGCTGGAGTTGCCCGCCCGAGGACGGCAGGATCGCGGGCGCGACCTTCACCAGCGACGACCTGATCCTCCTCTCGCTCGAGTCCAAGCGCATGGTCGGGATCGACCTCCGCCGCGGCGGCGCGGGCGAGGGGCAGACGCCCAAGCCGCTGCGCGCTTCGCCTGGGCACCTCGCCTTCCGCTACCTCCCCGCGGAGCGGACCTACCTCGTGGTCTATGAGGACCGGATCGAGCGCTGGCCGGAGGAGGGCAAGGGGGTCGGCGCCAGCCTGCCCTTCCGGGTCCTGCGCGCGACCTTCGATCCCCAAGGGGTGCTGTGGCTGGCCGGGACGGGGCGCTTCGTGTGCATGGTGCCGCTGCCGGACGGCAAGTCGCTCTGGACGCGAGACCTCTCTGCGCACCTCTCCCAGATCGCGGGCAACCCCGCGCTCAGCCCGGACCGCCGCTACGTCGCTCTGCCTCTGAAGGGGGACCGCGTGGGGGTGCTCGATTGCACCCAGGAGGGCGGGCTGCGCCAGGCCATGCAGCTGCCCTTCGAGCTGGGCGACCGGGCCACCTGCCTGGGCTGGAGCGAGTCCGGCGAGCTCCTGGTCGGGACCCTGCTGGGCCCGATCCTCCGCTATCGCCTGCCCTGAGCGGAGCTCCCGCGCTCGAAAGGAAGAAGGGAAGGAGCTGTCGCAACCAGCGATGGCTCCTTCGCGTTCCTGAGCTGGACCGGGAAAACTCGAAAACTGGAACGCGCGGTGGCCGCTCGGCGGAGCTGCCGTCTTCGAGTTTTCCAGTTTTCACCGTTCATTGTCTCGACAGAGAGGGAGCTGTCGCTCTTGCGGCAGCTCCTTCGTGTTTCGGAGCGCGACAGCCTCCGGGCGGGCACGGGCACGATTGGGCCCGAGCTAGAACTCCGCCTGGAAGCCCTGGTAGACCGCCCGGTAGACCTTGATCCGCTTGGGCACCTTGTGCGGCGCGAGGCGCTCCTTGGCCAGCGAGATCAGCTCGCCCAGGCGCACGCTGGCGTTGCCCGTGAGGGTCACGGCGACGCGCAGCTCGCGCTCGCCCTTGCGGCCGCTGCGGGTGGTCGCGCAGGCGCGGGTCACCGCGGGGTGGGCGCTGAGGGCCTGCTCGACCTCGAGCAGATCCACCATTCGCGCGTTGACCTTGGTGAAGGCCTCGCGGCGGCCCGCGAAGTGGAGCGCGCCCTCCGCGTCGAGCCAGCCCAGGTCGCCGGTGCGGAGCCAGCCGTCGCGCAGGAAGCGGGCCGTCTCGCGGGGGCGGCGCAGGTAGCCGCTCATGACCTGCGGGCCGCGCACGAAGACCTCGCCCGCGACCCCGGGCGCGGTGGGCGCCCCGCTCGCGTCGCGGACCTCGACCTCGACGGGGCCGAGGGGCCGGCCCAGGCTGCCGGGGACCGCGTGGGCCGGCGTGTTGCTCGTGACCGTCAGGGCCTCGGTCGAGCCGTAGCCCTGGAGCACCGGGCGCTGGGTGGCCTCGCTCAGGGCCTGGGCGGCCTCGGGCGGGAGGTAGCTCCCGCCGCTGGTCAGGATCAGGCCCGGGTGCAGCTGCGCCAGCGCGTCGCCGGCCCGGCGCGCGGCGCCCGTCAGGACGCGGACCAGGGGCGGGACCAGCGCCGCGAGGCGGATCTGCTCCTCGGCCAGGAGCGCCGGCAGACGGCGCGGGGAGGCGTCGCCGAGGAACACCAGCTCGCCGCCGACCGTGAGCGGCCCCAGGCCGGAGGTGATCAGGCCGTAGATCGGCTGGAGGGGGAGGGCCGCCAGCGCGCGGTCGCCGGCGCCGAAGGGGAAGGCCTCGTCGAGGGCGTCGATCGCGAGCGCGTAGTCGCGGTAGCGGTGCACCGCGCCGAGGGGGTAGCCCAGCCCCTTGTAGGTGAAGTGGCAGCTGACCTCCGCCTCGTCGGCGGGCTCGCTCAGGGTCGCGCGGGCCTCGCCTGGGCGGTGCGTGGGCAGGCCGAGGTCGTCGGGCTCCTCCTCGCCGAGGAGCACCGCCGCGCGCAAGCTGGGGAGACCCAGGAGCGCCTCGCGGGCGAGCAGGTCGGCGCGCCCGATCGCGAGCGCGGGCTCGGCCACCTCGAGGCGAGCGCTCAGCTCGCTCCGGGTCAGCTCCTCCTCGAGGGGCAGCGCGAGGGCGCCGCGCGAGAGGACCGCCAGGAAGGCGATCAGGAGCTCGGGGCCCGAGGGGAGCAGGAGCGCGGCCAGCTCGCCCTGCTCGAGGCCGGCTTCGCCGAGGGTCGCGCTGAGGCGCTCGACCTGGGCCACCAGCTCGGCGTAGGTCAGGAGCGGGGTCTCGCTGCCCGCGACCCGCAGCGCGCTGGCCTCTGGGGCGCGCTCGGCCTGCGCGAGGATCCTGCCCAGGAGCCCGCTCACGAGCGCCGCCCCTGGCGGCCGGAGCGCGAGCCCGGGCGGAACTTGATCAGCGTGATCTCGGGGCCCTCTTCGCCCACGCCGTACTCGACCTCGTCCATGAAGCCCGAGATCAGCAGGAAGGCCATGTCGCCGGGCTGGCCCGGGTCCGCCGCGAGCGAGTCGGCGAAGTCGACTCGCCCGGCGAGGTCCTCGACCCGCACGCAGATCCGGCGGCGGTCGCGCTCGACCACGACCCGCAGCCGAGAGGGGCCCGCGCCGAGGGCCACGTGCTCGCCCGAGGCGCGCGCGGCGGCGTTGCTGATCGCGACCGCGCAGGCCTCGTCGACCGAGGCCACGATCTGGTGCGCGCTCAGCTCGTCGAAGCCCGAGCGGCGGGCCGCGGCCTCGACCAGCGCGCGGACGGAGGACAGGTAGCAGGTGTCGCGGGGGACCTCGAGCCGCAGCTCCTCCTTCATGAGCTTCCTCGCTGACGGTGATAGGCCGCGGCGGTCACGACCTGCGCCTTGACCCGCGCTCGCCCGATCCGGGTCGCGCCGCTGATCAGCTCGCAGGCCACGTCGCCGAGCAGGGTCTCGCCGAGCCGCGCGTAGGGCTGGCGGCGCAGGCGCCAGCTCAGCCCCTCGTCGCGGCGCAGGGGCCGCGAGAGCGAGAGCTCGCAGGAGATCAGGTTCATGGGCCGATCCAGGGGGACCCCCTCCACGCCGTGCGCTCCCAGCATGACGGCCTGGCGCGCGCTTTCCAGCAGGTAGAGGCCCGGCAGGAGCTCCGGGTGCCCGTCGGCGAAGAGGTGGCCGGGCGGCGGCGGGACCAGGCGCGCGCGCAAGGTCTGGCCCTCGTCGACGAGCGAGCGCACGAGCACGTTCTCGGCGCGGCGCTTGTGGACGAGCTCCAGGGGCGGGGGAGCTGCCTCGTCGGGGGCGGGGGCGCCCGGGCTCGGCGGCGGGGGCGCCGCGCGCGCGAGCTCCAGCTCGAGGGTCGCCACGACCGCGCCCGACTGCTCGAAACGACCCAGGAAGCGCTGCCCGGGGCCGGAGCCGCGCTGGGGGACCAGCACGAGCTGGATCGGGGCGTCCTTCTCGCACCAGCGGCGGAAGCGGAGCGAGAGCTCGCTCAGGCAGTGGACCTCGCCCGGGGCGAGGGGCAGGAGCTCGGCCGCCCCGGCCTCGGCGAGCTGGAGCGCGGCCTCGACCAGGAGGATCCCCGGCACGTGATCGAGGGGGTGGTCGAAGAAGTAGGGGTGCTGCTCGTCGACGACGACCCGCGCGTGCAGCTCGCCTTGCTCGGCGCGGAGCTCGCTCAGGACGCGGTCGGCCGGGCGAGCGCGCAGCGCTGCTGCGCGGGCGCGGAGGGCCGAGAGCGAAGGCGCGCGCTCCGCAGGCGGCGGCGCGGCGGGGCGCGCGGGCGCCGGGCGCGGAGCGCTCGCGCCAGCCCCCGCCGAGGCGGGGTCGATCAGGCAGAGCGCCTCGCGCTGGAGGGCGAGGAAGCTGCGCAGGGCGGCTGCGCCTTGGCGGAGGCTGGCGCCGAGCAGGCCGAGGTCGGCCGCGGCGGCCGCTGCGGGCTGCGCGGCGCTGAAGGCGACCTCCTGGGGGCGCTCCAGGGGCGCGAGGGGGGCCGGCTCCCAGGGGCGCAGCTGGCGGAGGAGCAGCGTCCGCTCGCCCAGGACGAGGGCCTTGAGCCCGAGCAGGTCGCGAGCCAGGAGGGCGGCCAGGCCCTCGAGTCCGGCCGCCTCGTGCAGGAAGCCCGTCATGGCCTGGACCCCTTCGGGCTCGGGCAGGCTCGCGAGGGCCACCTGCTCGACCGCGCAGATCCGCTCCTCGAGGCCGGCGGCTTCGCGGAGGGCCTCGGGGGTCCCGCGTCCGAGCGCGACCAGCTCGGCCAGGGGCGCGGCGCCGCGAGCGCGGGCTCGCTCGGCGGGCTCGAGCAGGAGCAGGCCAGCGCCCTCGCCGGGGGGGCCCCCCGCGGAGCTCAGGTCCTGAGGGCTCTTGATCGTGCGGGCCGCGCCGAGCAGGAGCGCGTCGGCGTGGCGGGCGAGCCAGTGCGGCGCGAGGGCCAGGGCGTCGAGCAGGCTGCCCGGCTCACCCGAGAGGGTGAGGTGGAAGGCGCGCAGGTCGAAGTGGAAGGCGGGGTAGCCCGAGGCCATGGGGGTCAGCGAGGTCGCGATCGCCTCGGTGGTGGTGTCGGGGCCGAGCGCCGCCGCCTGGTGGGGCTCGGGGGCCGGGGCCCGGGTCTCGTAGGCGGAGCGCCGATAGAGGCGGAGCGCCGTGTCGCCGCCGAGGTTGCTCACGAGCGCCACGCCGGTCGCGGTGGGGTCGACCTCCTGGCGCGCGAGCAGGCGGCGGGCCAGCTCGGTGGTCAGCTGCTGGAGCGGGTCGAGGCGGGCGAGCAGGTTCGGCCCCAGGCGCAGGGCCTGGCCCTCGACCGCGAAGCGGGCCGGCAGGTAGGCGCCGAGGGCGGCGCCTTCGGGCGCGCCCCAGGAGGCGCGGTCGCGGCCGAAGCGCGCGCTGGAGAAGGTGCTGAAGAGCGGGCGCTGCTCGCGCAGTGCGCGGCGGACCTCGGCGGGGTCGAGGGCCGAGCCGAGCGCCAGCTCGAGGTCGCTCAGGACGAGTCCCCTCAGGCTGGGGGGCTGCGCGCTCGCGGGCGGGCCGGCGAGGGCCTCCTCGATCACGAGGTGGGCGTTGCTCCCGCCGAAGCCGAAGGAGGAGACCCCGGCGCGGCGCGGGCGCTCGCCGCGTGGCCAGGGGCGCGCCTCGCTGAGCAGCTCGCAGCAGGTCTGGGCCAGGCGGGGGTGGGGGTCGACCGCGACGTGGGGCGCGAGGGTCTCGGCCCGCAGCATGGCGAGCACCTTCAGGAGCGAGGCCATGCCGGCCGCGGCGAGGGTGTGGCCGACCAGCGCCTTGGCCGAGCCGAGGGGGAGCGGGCGGCCCTGGCGGTGAGGCGCGAAGAAGGCGTCCAGGGTCGTGAGCTCGACCTCGTCGCCGAGGGGGGTCGCGGTGCCGTGGGCCTCGATCACGTCGACCGTGGCCGGGTCGACCTCGCGGTAGGCGGCCTGGTAGGCGCGCCGCTGGCCCTCGGCCGCGGGGGCGAACACCGAGCGGTCGGCGCCGTCGCAGGACAGGCCGAGGCCCACGATCCGCGCCTCGGCGTGGGGCGAGTCGCTGGGCTCGAGCAGGACCGCGCCGGCGCCTTCGCCGGGGACGATCCCCTGGGCGTCGCGCGCGAAGGGCAGGAGCTGGCCGCTGGGCGAGAGGGCGCGCAGCTTGGAGAAGCCGACGAAGAGGAAGAGGGGCAGGAAGCCGGTCAGCCCGAGCACGAGCACGGCGTCGGCCTCGCCCTCGGCCAGCCAGCCGGAGCCGACGTCGAGGGCGTAGAGCGACGAGGCGCAGGCGGTGTCGATCGCGAGGCGCGGGCCGGCGAGCTCGGCCTCCTCGGCCAGGCGAGCCAGGAGCTCGTCGGGCGCGAGGGCGTCCTCGCGCGGGGGGAGGGCGTCGGCGGGGACGAGCTCGGCCAGGGCCTGGCGCACGTCGGCGCGGAAGTAGGCCTCGCCGGCCCACTCGGTGGCCACGATCAGCCCGATCCGCGCCGGGAGCGGGCCCTTGGCGCGGCGCTCGGCGAGGAGCTGCTCGACCACGTCGCGGGCGAGGGCGTGCTGGCGGTCGGCGCCCGGCGGGACCTCGAGCTCGCAGCCGAAGGCCCGCTCGAGGTAGGTCTTGCCGGGCTCGCCGGGCCGCGTGGCGCGGTAGCGCTCGGCGGGCACGCCCCAGCGCGGGCCGAGCTCGACCAGGGGCGCGGGGCGGGCGGCGAGGACCCGCTCGCTCCAGGCGGCGAAGGTCGGCGAGCCGGGCAGGTTCGCGGCCGCGGCGGTGATCGCCGCGCTCACGAGCCCGACCCCAGGACGAAGCGCAGGGTGCTGGCGGGGGTGTAGAGGACCCAGGGTGGGCCCGGGCTGGCGGCCTCGGCCAGGCAGGCCGCGATCCCCTCGGCCGTGCCGATCGTGCCCAGGCCGCGCCGGCGCATTTGCTTGAGCAGGGCCGGGCTGGCCAGGCCAGCCTCGCCCCACACCGAGAACAGGAGCGCGCGGACCGGGTAGCTGGCCTCGGCGTCCCAGGCGGCGGCCAGGGCGTTGACCGCGTCGTTGGCGGCGGCGTAGTCGGTCTGGCCGGCGGTGCCGGCGTGGCTGGCGAGGGAGGAGAGCAGGAGCGCGAAGCGGAGCGAATCGCCCTGGGTCGCGGCGCGCAGGCTGGCGAGGGCGCGCGCCTTGGTGTCGACGACGCGGCGGAAGGTCGCGAGGGTCTTTTGGCCCAGCAGCTCGTCCTGGGTCACCCCGGCGGCGTGGATCAGCCCGTGGAGCGGGCCGGCCGCGCGGAACTGCTCGAGGGCGGCGGCCAGGGCGCCTGCGCTCCGCCCGTCGGCGGCGGCGTAGAGGAAGCGGCCGCCGGCCTGCTCGACCCCCTCGCGCAGGGCGAGCAGGCCGCGCTGGCGGCGCACGATCCGAAAGCGCGCTTGGATCGCGGCGGGGTGGTGCGGGGCGCCCGCGGCGCGGAGGTCCTCCATGATCTGGCGCTTGAGCGCCGCGTCGTCGTGGAGCTGAGGGTAGGGCGGCGACTCGGGCCAGGCGGTGCGCCCCGTGACCGCGACCGCGCAGCCCTGACGCGCGAGGGCCAGCGAGAGCTCGGCGCCGAGGCCGCCGCCGCCGCCGACCACGACCACCACGCTCTCGCGCTCGAGGGGGAGGGGAGGGGGCGCGGGGAGGGGGGTCTCGCTCAGCTCACGGCGCGAGAGGACGCCCGCCCGGTTCAGGCGGAGGTCGTGCTCGGGCGGCAGCTCGCTCAGGAGCCCGAGCGCGCGCGGGAGGTCGCTCGGCTGCTCGAGCCAGAGCGACGCGCAGCGGGTCTGCGGCCACTCGCGCGCCAGCGAGCGGTTGGCGCCGCGGGCCGTGGTCCAGAGCGGGCTGGCGGGCGAGGCGTCGGCCGCGCCCAGGACGGTCAGCGAGCGGGGCGGGCCGTTGCTCGCCAGGGCCTGGGCGAGCAAGAAGAGCGACTCGCCGCCGAGGGTCAGGGCGGCGTCGACGTCGGCCGCGGGGGCGTGGGCCACGAACACCACGTCCAGGGCGCTCGGGCCGCAGCGGCGGCGGAGCTCGCGGCTGAGGCCGGCCACGTCGGCGGCCTGGAGCACGGACTCGTCTTCGCCGGCCCCGGCGGGCAGGCGCCAGCCCTCGGCCTCGCGGCGCAGCTCCCGCGCGGCGGGGGCGGCGGCGCGCAGGGGGCCGAGGAGCGCGGGGGCCCCGACGAGGAGCAGGGCGGGCGGGGGCTCGGCGGGGGCGAGCTCGAGGGCGACCTCGCGCGCGGTGTAGCGGCGGAGCGGGTCGGCGGCCTCGGGAGCGCCGGGGTCGAGGCGCTCGAAGAGCTGGCGCAGCTCGCCCCAGGTCTGGACCTCGAGCAGCGCGCGCCCAGCCAGGCGCAGGCGCGGCGCGTCCTGGAGCAGGTTGTCGAGCAGGGCCTGGCGGCTGAACACGTCGACGGCGAGGTCCTGCTCGAAGTCCGCCTCGTCGACGAGCTCGTCGGGCTCGACGCCGAGGTCCTCGATCAGGCGGGCGCGCAGGCGCGCCAAGGCGTCGCTGGCCCCCGCGTCGCGCGCAGCAGGAGGCGGCGTGGGCGGCGAGGCGGGGACGCTCGCGCGCTGGCGCTCCTGTTGAGCGGGCTCGGGCGGCTGCGATCCGCGCGGGGCGGGCGCGGGGACGGCGCCGGCGCTGGCGGCCTCGGCGAAGTCGAGCAGCGCGCCGACCGAGCGCAGGTTGCGCAGCTGGCTCTCTTCGCCGGCGGCCGCGGGGAAGCGCTCCTGGAGCGAGACCCACACCTCGATCAGCGTGATCGAGTCCAAGCCGAGGTCGGCCTCGAACTGGCTCTCGCGGGTGATCGCCTCGGGGGGGAAGCCCGTGATTCGGCACAGCTCTTCGCGCAGCCAGGTCTCGAGGGAGGAGGCGCCGGCGGGGGGCGCGGGCGCGGGGGCGGCGCCCTGGCCGGCCGCCCGGGCGAGGGCCGCCTCCTGAAGCTCGAGGAGCTCGCTCAGGAGCTCCTGGCCGGTGGTCGAGAGCTCGGCGAGGTAGACCGCGCGCTGGGCGGGGTCGAGGGAGCCGCCTTGGGCGGCGAGCAGGCGTTGCTGCTGGGCGTAGAAGGCCTCGAGCGCGGCGCGTCCGCTGGAGAGGAAGCTCGCCAGGGGGCCGGTTTCGGCGCCGGGCGGCAGGGGCGGCAGCTGCAGGGCGCCGGGCGCGGCGGGGAGGGGCGCGCTGGGGGCCGCGCTGGCCGCGGGCGGGAGCGAGAAGGTGGGCGCGTAGCCGCTGAGGTCGAGCGCGGCGCCCTGGCAGTAGAGCTCGCCCAGCAGCTCGAGCAGGTGCGCCAGGGGGTCGCGGCCGGGGTGGGGGTCGAGGTTCAGGGCCAGGTGATCCCGCTTGCCGAGGATCTTGCGGACCAGCCCGCTCAGGACCTGCTTGGGCCCGACCTCGAGGAACACGCGCGCGCCGCGGGCGTAGAGCGCCTCGACCGTCTCGACCCAGCGAACGGGCGCGGTGATCTGCTCGGCCAGGGTCCGGCGGACGGCGGCGGGGTCGGCCGGGTAGGGGGCGGCCTCGACCGAGGACAGGACCCGCTCGGGCGCGGGCGCCGCGAAGGCTCGCTCGGCCAGGAAGGCGCGCCACTCGGCGGCGACGGGGGCCATGAGCGGCGAGTGGAAGGCGCAGGCGGTCGGGATCGGGCGGGCCGGCAGGTCGAGGGCCTGGCAGCGGGCGGCCAGCGCGTCGATCGCCTCGGCGCTGCCGGAGACCACCGTCTGGCGCGGCGCGTTGAGGTTGGCGGGGACCGCGACGCCCTCGATCCCCTCGAGCAGGTCGGCGGCGCGGCGCGGGGTCGCGCGGAGGGCGAGCATCTTCCCCGGGGCGCGCGCGCTGGCTCCGCCCAGCAGGCGCCCGCGCTCGGCGCTGAGCGCGAAGAGCTCGCTCAGGTCGTAGGCCCCGCCCGCGTGCAGGGCGACCAGCTCGCCGTAGCTGTGCCCCGCCAGGTAGCGCGGGCGGAGGCCGAGGCGCGTCAGCGCGGCGTGGGCGGCGGCGTCGATCAGCCCCACGGCGGGCTGGGCGTTCTCGGTCGCGGTCAGCTCCTCGCTCAGCGCGGCCGCCGCGGCGGGGGCGGCGCGTCCGAGCGAGAAGCGCTCGCGCAGCGAGCGGCCGAGGGCGACGCTCGCGACGCCGTCGGCCTCCTGCAGCGCGGCGTCGAAGCCCGGGAGCGAGCGCAGGGCGTCGCCCATGCCGACGTACTGGCTGCCCTGCCCGGGGAAGAGGAAGGCCAGGGCGTCGCTGGTCCAGCCTCGCGAGAGGAAGAGCCCCTCTCCGCGGCGGGGGCGCTCGCCGGCGGCGAGCAGCTCGCGGGCCCGCTCGAGGCGCTCGCGCAGCTCTGCGGCGTCGTCGCAGCGCAGCGCCAGGCGGGCCGGCCCGCTCGCGGCCGGCGCCTGGGGCGAGGACCCAGCCAGCACGCGTGCGACCTCTGCGCGCAGGGCGTCGGGGTCGGCCGCGGCGAGGCAAAAGAGCGAAGGCTGGCCCGAGTTGCTCACCTGAGCCGAATCGTATCGGCCTCGACAGGGGGGCTGGTGAACCAAGGGGGCCGAATACCAGACAAAGCGGCGCACGAGGCGAGACGAAGCCGCGGCGGGGGGCGAAGCGCATGCCAGCGGGCGGCGAGCCACAACGCGAGTCCCGCAGAGACCGTGCTCCGTCCCTAGGACGGGTGTGCGCTGGAGCGTTTCGCGCGGATCGCCTCGCGCGGGCGCGGAGAGCTCGCGTCCGCGTCCGCGAAGCGCAAGCCAAGCGCCGGTTTGCCGCAAGCGGCGAGCTCGGCGGGTCGTGTCCCGTCCCCAGGACGGGTGTGGTGAGTCGTGTCTCGCCAAGGTCCCTGGGGGCTGGCGAAGCGCATGCCGAAGCGCGGAGCGTGGCAAGCCCAGGCGGCGGAGGGCTCTGTGCCGTCCCTGGGACGGAGGTCAGGGGCCAGCGCGCGACGAGCGTCTCTCGGTGTATTGCTGCTGTGAATCGAATCGAGCGGGGTCGCTGAGGACGGCAAGCCCCATGCCAGCGCGCGGCTACTCGGGCTGCCAGCGGCCGCGCAGCACGTCGTCGGCCCAGGCCTGGCCCGTAGCGGCGTCGACCATCTTGCCGCCGAGGTTGCTGTACTTCGCCAGGTTGCGGCCGACGGCGGCCGTGTCGAGGCGGAGCCCGCGCCGCTTGAGCTGGGTGAGCTGCACGTACCAGCCGCGCTGCTCCTCGGCCCACATGAAGGCGCGGTCGTGCAGGTAGCGGTCGACCCAGTCGTCCACGCCGGCCGCGATCTGCCGCTTGGCGTGGACCTGCTCGTGGAGGATCGTCGCCTCGAAGATCGGCGTCCCCGGCGGGTGCTTCTTCAGCCAGCCGTCCAGGTCAGGGGTGTAGCAGGCGTCGCCGATCGTCGAGATCGAGGTGCGCGACTGGAAGGGGAAGGCCGCCTTGCCCACGATCCGGGTCAAGGGGCGGTAGCGAGCCGGCAGCGGGTGAACCTTGGCTCCTCGCTCGTCGGGCTGGTAGCGCGAGCGGCCCGAGCTCTGCTTCGGATCGGCCTGGGCCTGCTGCTGCGAGTCGCCGCCGCCGCCGGAGTCGCCGCGGGCGGCAGGCTCGGCGCGGGCGTGCTCCTGGCCCCCGCCCTCGTCCGCGCGGCGGATCTCGATACAACCGGCGCTGCTCGCCGCCAGCGCCGCCAGGCTCAGGCACCCAATCCAGGTCTTCATGGCTCCTCCAAGGGCCAGCATGGTGCCGCCTCGGGCGCGCGGGGTAAAGGCGCGGCCGGGCTGGGTATCCTCTGGGGGTGCCGGAATCGAAGCGCTCCCTCCGCACCTTCGCTGCCCTCCTGGTGGCCCTCCTCCTGGGGCTCGGGCTCTTCCTCGTCTTGCGGGACGAGGCGCCCGATCCGGCGGAGGCGCCTCGCGCCAGCTCGACGCCCTCGCCGGAGGCGCCCTCGCCGCGCCGCTCGGTCGCGCCTGGACCCGAGCCGCGCGCGACCCGCGCAGCCGGCGCTGCGGCGAGCCCTGGGTCGCCGACTCCTCGGCCGCGGCTACCCGACGCGGCCCCGGCCGGGTGGCCGCTCTCGGTCGCCCTGCGGGTGACCCTCGACGGCGAGCCCGTGGCGGCCCAGGTCAGCGCCCAGAGCGGGGGCGCCGTGGCGCGGGTGACCTGCGACGAGCGCGGGCGCGGGCGGCTCGCGCTGCCCCGCGACGCCCGGCTGGACCTGCGCGCCGAGGCCGGCGGCGTGCGGCGCTTCGCCGTCGACCTGCTCGAGCCCGGGGCGCCGATCTATCCCAGCCTGGACGTGGAGGAGACGGCCTCCTTGGAGATCGGCGAGGCGCCGATCCAGGAGGACTTCACCCCCGCGCCGGCGGGGGGCGTGCTCGACTTCGCGGCCATGGTGGTCGAGCCGGACCAGCTCGTGGGGCGGGAGCTGCGGATCGCGCTCGTGTCGCGGCTCCTCGTGCGCGGGAAGGTCCTCGACGCGGAGGGCCAGGGAGCCGGCGGGGTGAAGGTCCTCCTGGGTCGGAGCCTCAGCGCCACGAGCGAGGACGACGGCGCCTTCGCGCTCCGGGGTCCCGTGGGGAGCTTCGGGCCCTTGGACGAGGTGTGCGCGGACGCGGGCGCGGGGGGCTACGCCTCGGCGCCCCCTGAGGAGGGCGAGCAGGACGGGTGCCTGGTGTTCGAGGTCGGGGAGCTGCGGCTGCGCGGGGGCGCCACCCTGGAGGGGCGCGTCACCGACGAGCAGGGGCGCGGCCTGCCGGCTTGGATCCGCGCGGGCGTGGGCGGTGTGCTGGCCCAGCGGGGCTGGACCCTGCGCGCCGACGCCGAGGGGCGCTTCGCGCTGGTCGGCGTGGACGAGCGCGAGGACGCCTGGGTCGACCTGGAGCTCGTGGTGCGCCATCCAGGCTACGCGCCCTTGCGGGTCCAGGCCTCACGGCCCTTGCAGGGGGAACCCCTGCGGCTGAGCCTGGCGCCGCTGGCGCGCTGCCGCGGGCGCGTGGTCGACGCCAGCGGTCGACCGCAGCGGGCGCGCCTGCGGCTGGTGCGCGATCCGCGCGAGCTGGCTCGTCGCTACGGCGTCCACCAGGGCGGCGGGCACCTGGACGCGCTCCTGGACGACGGGCGCGGGGCGGCCTTCGACGGCGGCCCGGGCCGGAGCGCCGAGCGCCTGCGCCACACCGACGATCAGGGGCGCTTCGAGCTGGAGCTCGGCGAAGGCGAGTCCCGCTGGCTCCTGGTCCGCGCGGCGGGGCACGGGGAGCGGGTGGTCGAGCTGCGCGGGAGCGAGCAGGAGCTGCGGGTCGAGCTCCCCAAGGGCCTTCCGCTGGCTGGCACCCTGCACACCGCCGGGAGCGGCGAGCCCCTCGACTACCGCACCCTGATCGCGGCGCCGGCGGGGCAGCACCCCGACCAGGCGCTGGAGCGGGCGCCCGCCTTCCGCGGCGAGACCCGCTCACTGGCCGCGGGCGAGTCGCCGACCGCGCTGGGAGCGGCGGAGGTGCGCGAGGGGCGCTTCCGGGTCGAGGACCTCCCGCCCGGTCGCTGCGACCTCTACGTGCTCGGCGTGCAGGAGAACGCCTGGCGGCCGATCCTGGTGGCCGAGGGGGTCGAGGCGGGGCGAGAGGACCTCACGCTCCGCTTTCCCGTCCCGCCCAAGGGCACGATCCGGCTGCGCGTCCTCGACGCCCAGGGGCAGCCGGTCGAGAACCCGGGCGCGATCCTGCGCGACGAGGCGGGCGAGCAGATCGGCTACGGCGCCGCGGGCGGCAAGCCCGGCGAGCTGCTGGTCGAGACCTGGAGCTTCGGGGCGCTGAGCCTCGAGGTGCGAGCCGTTGGCTACCTGCCCGTCCAGCGGACCCTGAACCTCCAGCCCAACCAGAACCTGGACCTGGGCCGGGTCGAGCTCGCCGCGGGCGGCGCAGCGATCCGGCTCGAGGTCCGCGGGCGGCACCGCTTCAGCTCGGTCATGGTCGAGGCCCAGGACCCGCTCACGCGCAGCTGGGTCCACGCGGGGTCGTCGCTGGACGGCTCGCGCGAGGTGTTCCACCTCGCGCCTGGGGCTGCCCGGGTGCGGCTGCTCTGCTACGGCGCCGGCGAGGAGCCGCTCAGGACCTTCCTGCGAGAGGTGCCCCTCGCGCCGGGGGCGAGCGCAGAGCTCACGATCGAGGTCCGCCGGGACTGACTGACCCCTTACTCGCTGGGGTTCAGCTTCGCGCGCAGGGTCTTGCGGTCGATCCCGAGGATCTGGGCCGCCCGGGTCTTGTTTCCGTCGACGCTCTCGAGGACGCGCTGAGCGTAGTCCTGCTCTACCTCCCTCAGGGTCCGGGTCAGGTCATCCTCCGCCCCGGACGCGCTGAAGCGCATGAAAGGCGGCAGGTCGGCCACGTCCACCACGTCGCCTTCCGTCATGACCACGAGCCGCTGCACGGCGTTCTCGAGCTCGCGCACGTTGCCGGGCCACGAGTGGGAGCGCAGCCCAGCCAGCGCGCGCTGCGTGAAGCGGATCGGCGGGCGTCCGTGCTCCTTGGCGAAGCGCTGGGCGAAGTGCCCCGCGAGCAGCACGACGTCTTCCTCACGCTCTCTCAGAGGGGGGAGCTCGAGGCGCAGCACGTTGAGCCGGTAGAAGAGGTCTTGGCGGAAGCCTCCTGTGTCGATCAGGGCCTCGAGGTCCTTGTTGGTGGCGGCCATGACGCGCACGTCCACCTGACGGGGCTTGGAGGAGCCGACGACCGTCAGCTCGCGCTCCTGGAGCACGCGCAGCAGCTTGACCTGCATGGCCGGTGAAGTCTCGGCGATCTCGTCGAGGAAGAGGGTCCCGCCCTCCGCGGTCAGGAAGAAGCCCGTGCGGGACTTGCTGGCCCCCGTGAAGGCACCCTCGACGTGGCCGAAGAGCTCGCTCTCGAGCAGCTCGTGGGGGATCGCGCCGCAGTTGACCGAGACGAAGGGGGCGTTCTTCCGCTCGCTCTCGTAATGGACGGCTCGCGCGACCAGCTCCTTGCCGGTGCCGCTCTCGCCGAGCAGGAGCACCGTGGCGCTGCTGCTGGCGGCCTTCTCGATCTCCCGGCTCAGGCGCTCCATGCGCGGTGAGTCGCCCAGGAGCCCGTGACGGGCCGCGGCTTGGGTTGGGGGGGCAGGAGCGCGGGAGGCGACGAGCTCGAGGCTGCCGCGGACGGCGGAGAGCAGCTCCTCGTCTGTGAAGGGCTTGGTCAGGTAGTCGGTGGCGCCGCCCTTGATCGCGCTCAGGGCGCCTTCGACGTTGGGGAAACCCGTGATCACCATGACCGCGGTGTCCTTGAAGTTCTCGACGACGTGCCGGACGAGCTCCAGGCCGTTCGCGCGGGGCATCTTGACGTCCGTGATCACGAGCGAGATCTGCTCGCGCTCGAGCAGGCTAACGGCGTCCGCGACGCTCTCGGCCGTCCGCACCGCGTAGCCCTCGGGCACGAGGTTGCGCCGCAGGAGTTCTCGGGTCTCAGCGGAGTCGTCGACCACCAGGATGCGCGTCTCGGCAGCGCTCACTCGGACTCCTTGCTCGGGCTACAGGGCAAGGAGACCTCGAAGCGGGTCCCCCGTCCGGGCTCGCTCGTGACGGCGACCGAGCCGCCGTGGGCGGCCACGATCCCATGCACGACCGAGAGGCCGAGGCCGGTCCCCTCGCCGACGTCCTTGGTGGTGAAGAAGGGCAGGAAGACCCGCTCGAGGTCCTCGGACGCGATCCCTTTGCCCGAGTCCTGCACGCCGACGTGGATGGCTCCTCCCTCGTGGCGCGCGCTGATCTCGAGCACTCCACCGCCGGGCATGGCCTGCACGGCGTTGACCAGGAGGTTGAGGAAGACCTGCTGGAGCTGGGACGGGTCCGCCTGGATCGGGGGCAAGGTCGCGGGCACCTGGCGCGAGATCGTGACCGAGGCCGTCGCGCAGCGCGGCTCGACCAGGGCGATCGCCTGGTCGAGGGCCGCGTCGACCTTGGCCTCGACCTTCCGCTGCGGGCTCTGGCGCGAGAACACGAGCAGGTTGCGAATGATCTCTCGCGCGTAGAGCGCCGCCTTGATCACCCGCTCTACGTCTGCGCGGGTCGACTCTTCTAGCTCGGGGGCCTTGGCCGCTAGCTGGGCGAAGCCGAGGACGCTGGCCAGGGGCTCGTTGAGCTCATGAGCGACCCCCGCCGCCAGGAGCCCGATCGTCGCCAGCCGGTCGGTGTGGTGCAGCTGGGTCTGGAGCCGAACGCGCTCGGCCTCGGCTCGCTTGCGCTCGATCAAGGAGGCCAGCTCGCGCGCGACGGCGTCGATCAAGTGCTGCTCCTCCGGGAGGAAGGCAGCTGAGGCCTCGCAGCCTGCGTGGAAGACCTCGACCCAGCCAGCGCCCTGCCCGCCGAGCAGGATCGGAGCTCTGAGGACCTCTCCGCTAGCGGAGAAGTCGGCCGAGCGGAAGGTCTCGCCTTCGACCGAGATCCGGGCCGAGGTCGCCTCCGGCTCTTGCCACGCCGCGGGGAGGAGCTCCACGATTCGCTCCAGGGCCTCATGGAGGGGCAGCGGCTCTGCCGCGATCTGAGCGATCTGGTAGACGCAGGTCAGCTCCTTGACCCGCTCGGTCAGGGCCGCCTGGGTCTGCTGGTGGCCGAGCTCGTTGCCCAGGGCCAACGCGAGGAGGTCCGCGTGCTCGACTGCGCGCGCGTCGAACGCTCCCCGGGGGCCGCTCCGCAGGAGGAGGACCCCCCGAACCCGCGGCGTGACCTCGAAGGGGAGGAGCACCTCGTCGGGAGTCCAGGACCCGCCGCGGGGGGCGACTCCCGCCGCCGTCGTCAGAGAGAGCGCCTCGGTGAGGCGCTCGCTTAGCTCACCCTCGGCCTCGGGCGCTAGCGAGCTCGGCTCGCCGCCCGGCGGGAAGCACCAGCGCTGGGTTCGCTCTCCCTCCTGGAGCCACACTTCGAGAGACCCACACACCGTCGTGCTGAGGATCGCCTGCGCGAACCTGGACAGGAGGCTCGCGCGCGGCTCTGAAGCTGCGCTTGGGCTCGAGAGGACGCGCAGGAGGAGGGCGGTGTTCTCGTGGAGCATGTCCTCGCGAGCCCTCCCGAGGCAGCGTGTGGGTCTTGATCCTGGGCGGTCCCCGAGCTCGCGCGAGGGGCCAGCCTCAGCTCGCAGCATAGGAAGCAGTTGGCGCCCGGGCGAGACCTTCGGTCACGATCAGCGGCCCGCTGCGCGGGATCGCGTCTGCGGTGGAAGCAAGCGCGCTGGGACAGGTCTGCGTGAGCCACGAGGCGCTCGCGCGAGACCTCCCCGCCAGCGACCGCGGAGCCCTCCTCCACGGAGTCGACGACGTGGAGCAGAGTGAGCTCCGACTTCCCCTGGCCTAGAGCCCCCGCCAGCCGGAGAGCGTGCTCGGAGTGACTCGAGCCGTCGAGCGGGATCAGAGGCGTTCGAAGGGGGGCATGGGAGCTCCTCGGCAGGCGCTTGGTGGGTCACGAGAGGGAGCTGAGCACGAGCCCTGCGGCGAAGAGGCCGTAGAGCGCGAGGAGCGCGCCGCCTGCTCGCCGACTCAGCTGGTAGTCGATTCGCAGCATCAGGATCGAGAGCGCGATGGTCCCCAGCAGGATCACGATGCTCCACAGGACCGGGCCTGCGATCTCCACCTGGATGTCCCCCACGATCAGGACGGGGACGGCCAGGCAGACGGTGAGGTCGAAGCTGTTGCTGCCATAGACGTTCGAGAGGCAGGCGGAGCCAGCCCCGCGGCGGGCAGAGACGATGCTCAAGAAGAGGTCTGGGATCGAGGTCCCGGGCGCGAACACGAGCGCAGAGATCAGGACCATGCCGAGGCCCAGTCCGGCGGCTACCTGCGTCCCGAGCCACACCATGGCGTGGCAGAGGCCACCGATCGCGGCGACACCGACGACGAGCGTCACGACGACCTTCCACGGAGGCATGAGGCTCGGCTCTGGCTCGGGCTCCTCCTGGCTGTTGAGCATCAGGCTCAGGACGTAGACGTAGAGCGCGTAGCCGCCGAGCAGGATCAGGGCGTCGGTTCGGGTGAGCCGGCCGTCCTCGAGCAGACCGACCAGGAGCAGGCAGAGCACGAGGTAGGCGACGCAGTCGCGGGACACGACGACGCGCGCCACTCGCAGGGGCTCGCTCGTGGCGAACGCGCTGGCACCCGGAATCACGGTGATGTTGAAGATCGCGCTCCAGAGGATCACCATCAGCCCGATCTCGAACTGGCCGAAGAACCAGGCGCTGATGACGGCTGTGAAGAACTCGGGCGCGGAGCCGGAGATCGCGAGGAGCGTGGCCCCCGAGACGGACTCCGGGATCCCGAGCTTGCTGGCGGCTTCGCCGCAGGCTCCTTCCAGGGCTTCGCACACGAAGTAGATCGCGACGAAGACGACCAGCAGGCCAAGCAGGTGGATCAGGCGCCCTCCTCAGCCCCCCCGAGGCCTCGGGGGGGTCAGGCTCGAGGCCTAGAGGCCCTCGATCTGGTCCCAGAGGGTGAGCCAGCCGAGGGTCAGGAAGAAGGCAGCGAGAGCAAGTGCGGCGAGGTGAGTCATGGTTCGAGTCCTCCACTGGAGAAGCTCATTGCGACTCCCGTGCCGACCTAAAGCCTGAACGCGACTCGAGCGGCCGCCCTTGGCAGCGGGGAGATTTCGGCCAGCGGGGAGAAACTCCCCGCTAGCGCTGGGCCGCCTTGCGGCAGGCGTCGGCGGTGGCCGGGTTCTGCTCGCGGAAGCGCTCCAGCGCTTCGGTGGGGAGCACGAGCAGGCGCACGTCGCCTTCGGCGGTGGCGTGCCGGTCGTGGCTGGCGTCGGCCAGGGCGCCCGCGCCGAACACGTGGCCCTCGCGGTGGGTCTCCTCGCCGTGGCGAACCTGGCCCGAGCAGACGTAGCTCAATCGCTGCTTGCTGCCCTCGTCGTGGATCGAGGCGCCGTGCTCGTGCTCGACGACCTCGAAGCAGCGGGCCAGGTCGGCGCGCTGCTCTTCGCTCAGGCAGTCGAGGGGGCCGCAGTCGACCAGGGCTCGCCCGACCGCGCGCGGGTAGACCGAGTCTCGCACCTGGGCGGCGAGGGTCTCGCTCTTGGCCATCACCTCTCCCAGGGCGTCGCGGCGCAGCTCGAGCAGGTTGACCGGGGTCTCGGCTCGGACCGTGGCCGTGCGTCGGCCGCCGAGCAGGGCGGCGATCTCGCCGAAGCAGTCGCCGTGGTCGAGCACCCC
>MDTG01394086.1_pt1 | contig 29232 bp, 38 predicted proteins | sample 811421 | NCBI WGS metagenome assembly MDTG01 (sample SAMN05326645, study PRJNA326480) | marine metagenome | isolation source: seawater | place: Pacific Ocean: South East | collected 2011 | reverse complement strand
TAGACTCCTTTATGGCGTCTTTAAATATAATATTCCCTATGATTAGTTCTAGATTTTTGATACCTAGCATAAGATATCCATCTTCAGATGGTTCTTTGCCCGTCAGCTCTTGTATTTTTTGAGAGTCCTTCTTTAGTGTTCTTAGATTTTGTTTTAATATGTTTATATTCATGGCTAATAATTCCAAGATTTTAAAGTATGTTTGAATGGTTGTCCTTCTATGTTTTTTACCAGTTCCAACATCCCAACAGCTATATCCCTAATTTCTAACTGTGCGTCTTTGTGATTTCTTAATTTTTGAAAGTTTGCAAAACTTCTCATGTTAAACATAACGTCAGCCTGAATTTGCGAGTTATATGTTTTGAAAAATCTTGCAGATTCTTTAGCTCTTTTTCTTCCAACTACCGGAGTTAGATCATCAATACATTTGTGATAAAGCTCGTTTCCTATGTTTGTGTATTGGGCAAGTATATCTACCCACCTATGCTCTCCGGTTATTGCGAGCCTTGGTATTGAAGAAGATCCGACTCTAGTTTCCCCCCAGTCTAGAGGTAGATAAAATTTGTCTTCTTTTAATTCTTTATATCTAGCTGATTCAGCATTAAGCGAAGAAACTCTATGCTTAAGTAGGTGTATATGAGTGGCAATATCAGTATCAACAAGAAAATGAACAGTACCCTTCTCGAATGGTGTTTCATGGCCGTTGCTCCATAGCATATCAATCAGTTTGGGGATTCTTGCTTTTTTATCGTCTGTTAAATCACGACTAGTGCTAGTCCAAGCACTACAAGCTATAGTCTCATCTGATCCGTAATATCCTAGCAGTTCAACTTTGTTCTTCATTTGTTTTCCTTATTGGAACATTTATATTTTGTTTGAAGTCAGATCTCATGCAGTATGCTTGACCGTCTTGCTGCCATTCAAACCCACAATTTTCGTAAAACTCAATTAAGTCCTTACTGCATGTCAAAACAATTTTATAAAGCTTTAGAGTTTCGGCTAAACATTTAGCCTCGTTAATAAGTTTAGCGGCTATGCCTCTCCTTCTGAACTCTTGCTCAACAAACACGTTTTCTATAATTCCATAGTATCCTTTTTTATTTGAAAGAACCACCATTTCTAGTTTGCCTTTTCCCTTTTCCGTGAATGTAAAAAGATTTACGCTAGTTCTTTTCATTTCCATAACGGTTCTCCACTATAAAAGTCCTGCAAAGTCCACATCTTCTAAATCGTTTCTGCTGGCTCCAATCTTGTAGCTAGTAATTTCATGCTCTTGTGGTGCAACCTGAACAGACTCACTGCTCATCCAAGGACCGGTCCAGCCAGCGATTGGATTTTTACCTACGCTTTCATATGGCAAACCGATAGCCTTTCTTCTAGACATGCAAAGCCAGTCAATGTACTGGTGTAAGACTGTCTCGTTTAGCCCTAGAATAGAACCATCCTTAAACAAATAAGATGCCCACTGCTTCTCTTCGTGTGCGGCGTTTTCAAACATTTCACAAGCTGCATCTTGGCATTGTCGGGCCACCTTCACAAAACCTTCGCTATCTTCTTTGTGTAATATTTTCAATATCTCTTGAGTGTTAGCTAGGTGTAACGCTTCATCTCTTTTGATTAGCTTTATGATGTCGGCATTTCCGGCCATCTTTTTGTTTTCTGCAAAGGCAAAGGAGCAAATAAACGACACATAAAATCTAACGGCTTCTAATATGTTAATGCTTACAATAGTCATATAGATCTGCTTTTTCAGGTCTGTCAGTTTAGTTGACTCGCAAGCCATCCCCATAAGATTATTGTAATCATCCATGGCACTCTTTGCCCTTTTCATAATCTCTTTGTCTTCGTATATCCCTCCGAATACTTCTGAGCTATCTGCATATACGTTCTGGATAATGTACGAGTAAGACTGGCTGTGAATCTTCTCAAAGAACTGCCAAGTCATCATGCAGGCTTCTAGTTCTGTATTTGTTACGTACTCTAGAAGAGTTGGAACGCCGCGACAGATGACGCTATCAAGCATCGTTTGGTATTTGAGATTGGATGTAAAGATAAACTTCTCATTGTCAGACATCTCTTTAAAATCGCCTCGGTCTTTCTTGAGTTCGATTTCTTCTGGTCTCCAAAAGTTCATCATTTGCTTACTATCAAGACCTTTAAACACAGGATACTTTATAATATCATATCGCTGAACACCCAAATCTTTTCCTAGAAAGAGGGGCTGGCTCATTGGATCTACATTTTTAGTGTTAAAAATAGTTTTCATACTGTTACCGTTTTCGCTAAGTTTCTTGGTCTGTCAGGATTTATCCCACGAAGCAACGCTACATCGCAGGAAAGATATTGCAATTCTACTAGAGTTTCCCAGAGGCCATTGTTAAGTCTTATGACTTTACCTCCACGAGACTCTATTTGTTTAACGTTGTTTTCAATTCTATCATCAATATCTCCAATAACAATAGAAATTGTATTTTCATCTATCAAAGCAATAGGGCCATGTTTGATCTCGTCTGCTGGTATGGCTTCTGCGTGCAGGTATGCAACTTCTTTTAGCTTCAGGGCCGCCTCTAAGGCTATAGGATAAAATTCTCCAGAGCCTAATATAAGAGCATTTTTATATTTGCTCACGGTTTGTGCGAGATAACTTTGCCGTTCTTCATCGTGCCAATTTAACGAAGAAGATACACTATTCAAATCCACTTCCATTCCAGCCATTGATGATAGCTGTAGAACAGTAGATGTAAATGTCTTTGTGGCCGCTACTCCAACCTCTAAGCCCACACCAATGTTTACCACTTTGCAATGGTCGCACAACTGTGACAGTGTAGATTCTTTTTTGTTTTGTAAAATATGTATTGGTAGTTTTTCATAACCGCCCGGATCAATAGAAGACTTCCAAGACTTGGGGCTGTCCAAGACTGATTTTAGTGCGTCTATAACGTCTTTGGTTTCTCCGCTCTGGCTAATAAATATTATAGTGCCTTCATGGCCCGTGAACACAAACTCTGTGGCATATACCGCAGTTGCATCATAGCCCCCTTGGGTGTTCATAAAATGTGCCGCCATCATAGCAGCATAATAACTACTGCCACAAGCGACCAGCTTTACTCTAGGATTGCCCGCTAAGATTCTAGTGTTTGTTAATTGTAAATTTTTCATAATTGACGACTGAGATAAAATCTCGTGTTTCATATGACATTCTATATGGCCTTCGATCTCTTTCTCGACTTCAACGGTTGCCCACGATTCAGGAGGGCTAAACCTGTCGTCGATCATGCAGAATGTATTTTCTGGTATGACACAAACTTTTCCCTCAAAGGCTCTTAAGTCACTAGCTATTTTTCCATCCTGATAATAAAGAGGACTAGACCCTCTATAGACGGCTAGGCCAGAAACTGAATCAACCATAGCCACAAAACTTCCTATACTATCTAGATTTTCAATTGCCTTATGTAGCTTAATACTTCTATAAAGCTCGCAAGCGATTATTTCTGTGTCTGTTTCGGTGTTATAGTCAGCTCTCTGTCTAGTTCGGTGGTACTTTTCATTTGCGACTGTGCCGTTATGAACAACATGACAACCAAGATAAGTAACAGGGTGGCAGTTTTTGATACTTACTTCGCCATGAGTGGCCCATCGTGTGTGCCCTATTCCTCTATTTCCTTCTATGAATTTTGGCATACTTTCAGACGGGGCACCAAGAGCTTTATGTTCTTCGTTCTCGATAAGCATACCGTAGCTGTCATAGCCACGGTATTCCATTTTGATCAACGCTTTAGATATAAAATCAAATGCGTTATCTTTACCAACGTATGCTGCTATACCGCACATTATATCGCACAGGCTCCTGATTCACAATTCATTTCTTTTTCTGTATCGCCATCTCCATCTGGAGTATTGGCGTAATAGAAATTTTTCAATCCGTATTTATATCCGTATATTTGATCTCTAATCAACGTGCTCAAGGGAACATTGCCATCTTCATGGTGCGAATAGTTGTAGTACAAATTAGTGCTCATACTCATGTCTACAAACTTCTGTATTACAGCGGCTGTGTCCATCATACCTTTGTTATCGGTCATTTCCCAAGCCATAGTGTAGTATTTTTTTCTCATATGATAATTTGGCACTAATTGTTTCAATATTCCGTTTTTAGCCTTCTTGTATAAAAGCAAGCTACGTACAGGCTCAATGCCGTTTGTGCTGTTCTGAATGACGCTAGAGGACTCACAAGGCATGATTGCCGACAGAGTAGAATGTCTTAGTCCATATTTTTCTATTCTCTTTCTTAAGCTCTCCCAGTCCATGTTGTAGTTTGGCTTAACCAATTCATCAACAGTCTTTTTGTACCAGTCAACCGGCAGCAATCCTCTTGCGTATTTTGTCTCGTGGAACTTAGCACATGCACCCTTTTCTTTTGCTAGATCACAACTGGCATTGAGGAGGTTCCATTGAATCTGCTCCATCGTTTCATGAACTAATTCAAGTGCTTCCTTATCTCCGTACTTTAGTTTGTTTTTAGCTAGGAAGCCAGCTAGATTAGTAATACCAATCCCTAAAGACCTTCTATTTTTAGTAAAGTTTTCTCCCGCTATAACTGGATAGTCTTGATAATCTATAACAGACTCTAAAGTTCTGACAGCCATTCGACATGCTTTTTGTATATCTTTCTCGGTTGATAATTCTAGCAAATTCAAAGCAGAAAGAATACATATTCCAATCTCGCCATTTGGATCGTCTATAGATTTAATTGGTACTGTTGGATGTATGATCTCTTGACATAAATTAGACATATAACAAGGAACATCCCAAGATCCGTGTTCATTTGCGGTGTCAATGTTCATAGAGTATATTCGTCCCGTCTCCAATCTTTCCCTCGCAAAAATCTCGGCCAACTTCCTAGCGGAAATCTTTTTTCTAAACTTAAGACTTTTAGATTCTTCGTATTTAAGATAAAGCTCTTCAAACTTTTCATTGTCTCCAAAGGCTTCATAAAGACCCTTGGCTTCGTTGGGGCTGAACAGCGTTATGTCTTCATTGGCAACAAGCCTTTCGTAAAACAACTTACAAAACTGTATAGAGTAGTCAAGCTTTCTTACTCTATTATCGTCTGTGCCCGCATTGTTTTTGAGAACCATAATATCTTCAATTTCATAATGCCAGAAAGGAACATGAACAGTGGCCGAACCGCCACGTAAGCCGTTTTGGCTTGTTGACTTTACAGCGGACTCAAAGTTTTTAAGATATGGTATGAGGCCAGTGTGGATAACCTCGCCGCCTCTGATGGGCGAATTGATTGGCCTCATTCTTCCGATGTTGAGCCCGATCCCCGCCCGCCTTGCAGTGTATTTTCCAACGGCGTGTATACTACTAAAAATACCATCCAAGTTATCATCAACATCAACAAGAACACAAGAAGCAAACTGCCGTATGTTAGTTCTAACGCCCGCCATAATCGGGGTGGGCAGATTGATTTGAAACGTGGAGTAGCAGTCATATGCGTTCTTTACTTCTGAAGTAGTTTCGAATAAACACATGGCTATACACATATAAGCAAATTGTGGTGTTTCATATATCCTGCCAGTGCTTCTGTTTTTTACCAAGTATTTATCTATCATCTGCTGTAACCCAGCATATGTAAACAAATCGTCCCGTTCGTGATTAATGTAATTGCAAAACACTTCAACATCTTCAGCGGTCCATTTTTCCAGAACCGAAGGATCGTATATTCCGTTATCAACATTTCTCTCTAGAAACAAAGCAAAGGGCGTAGCCTCGTCTCCACAGCCCCATACCTGTTTTCTCAATTGCATATTTAAAAGTCTAGCTGCAACATATTGATAGTTGGGAGTCGATGTTGATATAAGATCGTTGGCGGACTTAATAAGTATCTGATGAATTTCTGTAGTAGATATGCCATCATATAAAGATAGATTGGCGTTCATTTCGATATCTGAAAAGGACACTCCATTTATACCGTTTGTAGCCCACTCCACTACTTTATGAATCTTCTCTACGGAGAACTCTTCTTTGTCTCCGTCTCTTTTTGCGACTTGCATCGTGTCCTCTTTATGTGTTGATATATTATGAATGGCGTTTGTTACAAGTTATTATACTACTAGCAACGAGCATTTGCCAACTGAAAAACAAAAAAAACCGTTTATACATACGCACAAACGGTTTCTAAAAATGATAAAAAAAATAATTAATAATTCATATCATTCATCTTGTCTATGAGAGTGTCGAACTTGCTGTTGATCTGAGTATGAAGTGCTTTGTTGTCATTGATAACGATCTTGCACTCCGTTACATTTTCGCTAATCTCGTCAACTTTTTCTTCCACTCCTGCTACTCTTTTTTCTATAGATCTCATACGTTGGTTTAAAGAATCGTTCACACGCTGCTCCAATACTATTATTTGTTTCCCGTGAGTCACTATAGTCCACAGAACCCATCCGGTGATGGGAACTAAAAACATGCCTATGACCCCCGCTATATCGTTTGCTAGACTCCAAGCTTCGTTCATTTTGATACCCAGTATGTAATGTTAAAAATAGAAAAGAGGGCCGAATTAACGGCCCCAGAGTTTTAGGTTTACATACCTGTAATTGCTTTGTAAACGAAGAAGTCACCACCAGTGGCTTCGTCCAAGTCAACAAAGTCAACTTTCATAACAAGCGAACCCGGAACCGCTCTTGTTGGGTTAGCAGCAACGTCGCTGTTAGCCGAAACAGAGCCAGCACTTGGGTCCCACATGTTCTCATTGAGAGCGGCTGGAGCAGACGCAGTGTCCATACCGCCAGAAGCGATATTGAGCCAGTTAATTCTGGCGGCAAGAGCCGCACCAGTACGCTTGGTAGATGTCCAGCTAAAGCGGCCAGCACGAAATGCTGTGACAGTTTTAGCACCAAAGGAGTGCATGAAGCGATGAATAGCTTCTCGTGGAGAAGCACTAGTAATCAACACCTTTGTACTAGCAACACCAGAGATGGTAGTGCTTGAAGCGGCGATGGTGTAATTGCCTTCTGCCTCGTAAGCGAACGTGCCCGCAGTAAGAGGTTTGTGATTTCCGATAAGACCGTTGGCCTTATTAACCGGAATTGGCGATCTTGGAAAATCTGTTGCGTTATCTTTTAAAGCTAATGCTTTAGTGATAGCTGTGCCTGTCGAAGTGTTACCTAGAATAGTACCACCTTCGTTGGTTTGAACAAACGCACCACCGGTGGTATTCTTCAGGTAATCAGCCGTGTTGCCGGGAACTGCCATAATTAGAATCTCCTTCTAAAATTTAATAGAATGTAAAATTTTCATATTTCCAATTTTTCCAAAAAGAGATCCAGTTCCTAAATAAGATATACACAAATTTACGTTAAGAAATGCAGTTTTTTTTGCATGTTTTTATAGCCTTTTTTAAACGCCTTCTAGCCGTTTCTCTGCTATACCCATTGGCGTGTCCGATTTCTACCATGGTCATATTGTGATAAAATCTTTGATTTATTACCTCTTTTAGCTCAGGATCTAAGCCGGTTAATATATCTATGATCTCATACTTATTTCCTGTATTGAAGTCTTGTTTTTCTATATCGGAATTAGCAAACTCCATTTTTTTAGATTTTAGTCTGTTCTTAAATGCAAAAGAAAGCTGCTGATAAAGATAAGACGTAAATTTAGATCCTCTAGTTTTATCGTACTTTTGAATACATTTCCATAATGTTTGCATTTTGATGGACTCTATATCGTCAAAATCTATTGCTGTTTTATATCTGCCAGCAACTTTGTTCATGATATTTTGTATGTCAATTTTATTCCAGTGGTCTTCAAAAATTTTATCCATAATCTCCTCTTAAAATAATTCCGCCTAGTAATTGTTTAAGTTCCAATAGTTCATTCAAACCGTCTAAGTAAGCTTTATCTAGATCGTCTGAGACAACATAATCGACCTTTCCGGTAGGGGCCACTAATATGGACCAATATTTTTTAGTCTTTAGTTGTTCTTTGACCATATCTACAGTCGCTTGTGTTTGTTCGTCAGACAAAACTTCTCGTTCTGTATAGACGCATAATTGTTTTTCAATATTCATCCTAACATCTTTAATGTCGAAAAGCTTTGCAATTCCAATAAAAAATGTATATCTTCCTAAAATTCTTACAGCCTCAACTCCAGCCACTTTTGATAGATCATTTTTTACAGCATGGGTTATGTCAAAGTTAGTGTGCCCGATCCAGCAGTCCCATCTGTCAGAGGGTTTAAACAAAGAATCCATGGGATAAATGCCCACCGGAGTATGTAAAACCCTTTGTTGAAAAGATTCAACCGGAAGAAAAGAAGCTCCCTCTGGAGGGACGCCGCCCCCTGATTGCATCTCTTCTTCAAGCTCTTTTAGCATTTCTTGTTCTTCCGCTAAAGATTGATGAACCAACGCATTCCAGCTTTGCCAAGCTATTTTTTTGTGCGTAAACATATCCGCTCTCCGTTTTTATAAAGCGTCTTATATATTCATAATTCTATCAGGAGGAACGACTAGTTCATCGTTTGAATTAGTTGCCGTTTGTGTAGAAGAATAAGCTTTAATTAGATTATCGATAGCCATGAAGTCTTCCTCCGTATTATTTGATACGCATTGTGCTTTCACTTCCTCAAAAATTTGATCGGATAAATCATCTATTAAAAGTTTATAAAAAATAGAAGCTATACCAATCAAACCTTCTTGTGTTGGCTCCCAATCGCAGTTGTACATTATCTCGCCTTCGTTGTCTACAAACACGGAAAGTTTTGCCGCTATTTCTTCTTCTGAATTAATATATGCTTCTTGGCTGTCTGATGATGGCTTGTTCATAAAAATCCTCTAATTCTACATTATTAAGGCTAACGAGAGTGCCGTTTTTATTAAACCCATCTATTTGAGGTATTCTAACAAAATACAAGGCTTCACACTCTGTAGACTGGGAAACGTGTCTAAAGTCTTCTAGGGTAGGAGTGGCCCAATCCACTTCTAAACTTGAAAATTGATTATAAAGATCTTGTAGTGTTTCTTTTATCGTCTTGGTGGTCACATATCTATTAGGTAAATTTCCATCGTCATCTAAAAAAAGACGCATAAAATCGTCTGACATAGGATTCGCTAATGTATTAATCTGAGTCAGTAGTAGGGTTATTTTTACTTTCATTGTTTTTCTCAATATTTTGTTGTATCTGCTCTCTAATCGAATCTAAAATTTGCATTTGCGATTTGGCCTTACTATGGGCGGCAAGTGCTTTTTTAAATTTACTTATAGCATCAGGTTGTGTTTGGTCATTTAGTATCATATTCATCTCAAATGAAGCTAAGTCAATTTCAGATTGTACAGAGCTAATTACAGCTTTTAATATTTCCATATAAAAATCCTTATTTCAGTGCCCAAGCTAAACCATTAAAAACTTGTGCTAGTTTATTTTTTTCTTCTTGTGTTAGCTCATGATTCTCCTGACCAACTATGTCAGACATAAGCTTTTGAATACCTTCTGAATACCCAGTATACTTGCCCCTCAGAGTCTCCCCAAAAAATATCTTTGCGGCCTCAGTGTATACATCGTTTAATTGTTGGGCATCTGCTGGGTAGTCTCGAACTCTCTCTGAAAAAATTTTGTTAAAGATACAAAGATTTAACCTATCTTTAGTATCGGTAACAAGAGAGGCAATACTTAATACTTTTTCTTTTATTTCAGGAGTCGGTTCGTCTATGTTTATCTCTACAGCCGGTCTAACATCAGGAACGATATCAGGAATCCCTTCCTGAATCTGTACCCAAAATAATCCAACTACAACAACTATCACGCCTATTATAGTTCTGATTTGCACGTATTCTCCTCCGTATAAGTTTTTGGATTATTATTATCTTCCCTAACCTTTACCAGTAAGGGAAAAACTTTTTCAAGTTGATCGCAAGCATCTAAGAGATTTTTACTCTTGCAAGACTCGTAAAGACACTCCCACTCGCAAACTATGTTCGTTAGAGCGTGTGAGCTACTGTCTTTAGGTGTGTTATTAATTTTTGGCATCGGTATCCTTTTGAAAAGATCAACCACATTGGGCAATAACAAAAATAAACCGCACCCAATTAAAATCCACTGAAAAACACTTAGCTGCTTAAAAAATTCCAACATTTAAAAGTCCTCAAAGTAGTATCACTTGGTTTCTCTTACAGTATCTCCAATAACCCAAGCGACAACAATAGTGATAACGCCAACCATTTGTTCTTGATTTAGGGTGATTCCAAACAGATCGCTAGCACAAACCGCAGCTAGCCCAACGGCAGAAACCCAAAAACGTCTAGAAGTCAACAAAGATTTCCATTTACTCATAACTAAACTCTCCAAAAAAGGTTAAAAATGGGAACAACTGTTCCCGTTAAATGTTAGTCACCTGAAGAAGTTTCCAAAGATTCTTCTTCTAGGTATTACTCTATAAATAGTAGGACTCTCAAAGGAAGGTACTTCTTCCGACTTAGAATCCTCGCTATGGTAAGGACATGGCGTTACATGGCCATCTCCCTGTATTATTTTTCCAGTACCTTCGCAGATGCACTTTTCAGGATCTGGATCAGGACCGGTAGGTCCGTCGTCTGGAACGTCTGGCTTTTGATCAAACACTATACTTTCTGCTTTATCAAAAGACTCTTTTACTGTACTTATTATCTTATTGACTTCATCATTTGTCAACCCGTTTGTAGATTTAGCTGAAAAAAATATGAAGCCAATTATGACTATAATGCCTATGATGGCCTTTTGTTGTATTTTCATTAGAAAACATCTCCTATACTCCACTCTATTTTACGCGAGGGAAAGCCTTCTACATTGCTAAAAACCCAAGCACCACCACCAGAGAGCATCCCTCTAGCATCTCTTTCTCTAACCCAGAAACTTCCGTCTGGCTGATCGTGGACTTTTGGTCCAGAATTCCAGTTGCCCCAACTATTTTGTATTAAAAATAAAGTTTCGTTGTATCTTTTTCTAGTGTCGTCACAGCCAATCCATGCCATAGCATGTGACCAGCCCTTACCTTTTGCAGCTATTCCTTTTGAATCTCTACGACTTGAAAATCCATACCCAGAGCAAACCGATATAGAATATCCATTGGCCAGAGCGTCTCTTGCCTCTTCTATAGTTCTTATATTTGATATAGTTTTTATCGGATGTTTATTCGCTTCGTCTTTATAAATACTCTCAGGTATACTTAGATTAGCACCTAAAGAGGAGTTATATTTAGAAAGATCAACAGATCCGTAATCTTTTCTTATCAGCAGCCCTCCTGTCTTATTAACATATCTAGCAGCTTGGGTGCATGTCATTCCTTGTCCTCTGTGGCCTCTGGATTGATATATCGCCTCGCAAGCACCTCTTTTTCTGAATTCTTCATTTTCGCCTTTGATGTCTATTTCTACGGCTCTAGTGATATCAATCGCGTTTCTTGTGGCGTGGGACACACAATCTCCTGTGGTTTGTCTTTCATAAGGACCAAACGCAGGATCAAACTTCAACAGAGATTTAAAAGGTAAGCTTAGTTTTCCTTCTCCGTCTCCATACAGACTATAGGCCGCTGCTCCAAAAACAGGCATGGGTAATTCACCCATCAACCTAGACACATCTTCCGGATCGCACACAGAGCCAACAAAACCATCCCGATAATGGTTCAATATTTTTCTTGGCGTTTTAAAATTAGAGTCCATTTAATAACTCCTTTGCTGAGTTTTCCCAAGTAAATTTATTAGCAGTATCTATACCGGCAGTATTCTGAGTCCACCCGTCATTTTTCCTTTTGTGAAAATCCCTCATGTGTTCAATTAATTGACACTTTTGTGGCTCCAGTAAACTAGCCCATTCTCCATGTGAACCAGAAAAGAAAACTCCATCACTAGCGTTTTCAAGGCTGTCAATCTCTATTAAAAAAGAGTTGTCTTTATCGCAAAATTCAGTGTGTGCTGAGTAATTCGTAGCTATAACAGCCTTGCCGCACGCCATCATTTCTAGTAGCTCTAGATTCCAGCCTTCCGCTCTAGCGGGGAAAACGCCACAATCTGCTTGAGCCATTATACTATACACATCTTTATGGGTCTTCTGTCTTGGAATAATTCTAATCTTATCTCCAAGTGGAGAACTTTTATATAGATCTATCCATTGCTTATTCATCTCTCCAATAAACGGGTTTTCGCACATCATCCATAATTCAACATTATCTCCGGGTGAAAAAGCTCTATTAAAACACTCTAGGAGTATATCGTGGCCTTTTCTTTTTTCCCATTTTCCACAATTAAAAAAGACTGTGTTTGGACGCTTTAGTTGTTTAGGAGTAAACAAATCAATATCAACTCCTAATGGCACGACATGGACTTTATCACTTGTAAAAGAAGTTTGGTTTACTACTATATCTTTTGCCCATTTAGAGCATACGAATATGGAGTCGCAGTGCTCCATGCTTCTCTTTTCAATTTTGCTGAACTCGGTTAATTCAAATATAGGAAATCCAATATGTTTAACTTTTCCAACGTGAGAATGTAGGTCGTTTTGATGCCATATTTTAACAGAAGGGTAATTATTCTTACCTTGATTGTCAATACCCGAAGCAATAGATTCATTTGTAAATTCGGGTTGAGATATAGGATAAAGGGCTGTGGACGGATGAAGTTTATATATCTCTTTATAAATATTGTATCCAGCAACCCCATATCCTAAATTGTTTATAGGCGTAGTTAAGTTTATCAATTTATTCCTCTTTGTTACGTCTTCAATTATTAGTTAAATTACTTTATTCCACTACCATTGATGTTTTGCATTTCAATTTTAATGTTTGCGTTGTGCTCAATTATTTCTTCATTTACTCCCTTTAGTTCTTGTGCGAATTTACGCCTTTGCTCTTTCCATATCTTTTCTTGGCCCTCGCAGAGTCCGATCCTACTCTTTAGATGGTGCCTTTCGTTTATAAGCTTGTCTCTCTCGATTCTAAGCTCTATAACCTTAGTGTACTTACCGGATGGAAGCATATTCATTTTGTTACCTTTCTAGCTGTTGGCCATTTCATAGGAAATTTCCAACCCCAATGACCAGAACATTCGGCATGTTCATAATTAATGTCGCCAGCACCCGTGAAGTTAGTAATCAGGGGTTCTTCAAAACATTTTTTATTACATATATGACAGTAGCGATCTACTTTTACAAAGCTAATTAAAAGCAATATAAATAGTAGAGTCGCTATCGTCCATAGAGAATATCTTAACACAATTACCACATTCTGCAAGACCAGTATCTTGCTTTCCATTTTGGTCCCGGTGCCGTATCACACTTATGTCTAGCTCTAAAACTTTTCCTTCTGGCGGGATTGTCTCTTTTGATTTCCATATTAGGATCTCCAAATCTAACAATCACAACTGTGCCTTTTTCGTTTTTAGTGTAGACGGCAAATTTCTTAGGACCATCAGGAGTTCTAAATGGTTTATTAAGAGTTACCTTTCTTCCTTGATATTCAGCAGCTTTCCCTTTGTATACTAAAAATACTCCATCCTTCTTGTAGACTCCCTGTCTGGTGTAAGTAAGCAATTCCCCAGTCTTGGGATTTTCATAAAGGTATGCAGCTTTTGATTTTCTTGGATGGCCCTTTGGCAGAAGGTCGTTGTCTTGTTTATAGTTAGGGTTGCTAGGTCTTCCGTTTCTCAGAAGATATAGAAACGCATTAACTCTAGCAATTGCCCATCCGTGTCGGCTCATCTTTGGAGCATGGCTAGTTGAGTACGCTCCTGCACCCCTTCTATATACAGCTTTCAGTTGGCCAAGAGTTGCTTTAGATCCTTTGTCTTTAGCGTTGTGCTCCGAAACCTTGCTCTTTAACTGGTCCAATACTTTTTTGCTAAAGGTTATTTTCCCGCTGGGATTTTTAGCACTGTCTGGTTTGTTTTTCTTTGAGCCTCTCTTTTGATCTTTCTTTGGTGCGGGAGTTTTTCTTGGATCGTTCTTTTTTGGCTTGCCGTATTGTAGACCGTCTGATTCTTTCGGCGGAACGCCGTAAGCTTCTGCCTCGGATTGTGCTCTTTTAATTTGGTCTTGCGTGGGACGATCTGGATCTCCCGGTTGTGCTGGTCGGTATTTTTTGCCTTCGCGTTCTTTCTTTTTCCGTATGTTCTCCCAGAGTCCCGGTTTTGCGATTGATACGTCCCATTCCTCGGTCTGCTCGTCAAAATCTACATATTCCTCCTGCGTCGGAATATATAAGTTGTTCTCATTCACGTCTTCTGTGTATCCATATGTTTCCATGTGATAGATGAAATCAGCGGCTTCGATTGCAGAGGCACCTGCGTTGCTGAGACACACTGCTACTCTTTGTTGGTTATCGGGAAACTCTTTTTTACTATCTTTATCAGACATGCACCTAGACATGAACTGCTCTCTTGATTCTTTTTCGCCTTTTTTTGGCAGGGGCATAGCTGTTCTCCTAAATATCTTATTATGTTGTTATAGTTAATTGTGCCGCTTTGGATGCACTGCTGTATTCATAAGACCTCATGTCTCTAGTTTTTGATCCAGAGTCACCACCTGAAACGGTTCCAGATACAAACATTTGAATCATAATTGCATTTCCGCTGGACCATCCAGATCTATTGACTATCTCCTGTATAATTGTTTTTATATCTGGAGAAGTTTGTTGAGAGCCATCAGTTCCGGGGTTTGACCAAGAAACAGTAGCGGTTGTGTGCAGTGAATGATTTCCATCGCTAGCTGCGGAAGGTGCCGAAACATTATCTACATCCGTACCAACTATAGTAAATCCGGTTCTGCTTCCTGCGAATATGTAAGGCTTGAAAAAAGCCTCTGATATAGTAGCCCCCTGTGCAACGGTTATATTCTGAAATCTAAAATAAGCCTTTTGCCAACTATAACCAGTTACATCATCATCATAAAGACTTCTAGTACGAGCGAATGTATCAGATGGTCGATATGAGGTGTAGGTTGTTGGACTACTCTGGCTCGCTCCTGACACGACCGTTCTTAAAAAACTACCATCATCAGCACCGGCAGCAATTGTTCTAGTTATTGTGCCGCCGCCACCGCCACCGCCGCCGCCGCCGTAGCTACCCCTGCCAGCACCTAGTAGTAAAATATCGCCCATATTATTTTCCTTTTATTATTCTAAAGCCTATTGATAATCTCGTGCAGTCAGACCAAACAGCGTGCCAAAATGGTTTCGAATAATCGGTAGAAAACATTCTGAGTTGCCAGCCAATTTGATCTATAGAATCTCTAATTATTTTATCTGTCCCTTCGTACCAGTATTTTAAACCTGATTTACCAGATTCAGATGCCCAATTAAAATAACACCTAATACCAGCACGATTTCTATTTGTGTGCCACCCCATATAACCGCCCGGAGGATAAACGCCTTCTCCACTTCTTGTTATAGAGTCATTTTTATTTATAATTTCTTGTTCTAGCAAAAACTTTCTAGCTACATATTCCATATATTCTATATGATCTGAATATTCTCCTAGTCTATATCTGCTAGAATCTTCGTCCGCCTTATCCTTTTTACACATTTCCCATAGCGATTCAGCTCTAAATTTTTTATTGCAGTCCCAAAAGTCACTATTTAGACTAGATACATCTTTAGACATTTCTACAAACTTTGAAAACCCTTCTTCTATTATATCGCTATCTATGTGCTTGGTTGTTAAAATCATTAAAAACTACCCACATATGGAAACTTGTATTTATTATTGTGGCAAAGATCAACTCCATCTATTCTTCTCATGTCATTGACTGAACCTATACCATCAATATATCCACTTTTACCTGATAAGGTTTTTATGTAGGAGCCGCCTTCGCCTCTATAACTTCTTAGATTTTCTTTAAAATGAGCAAAGCATATTTCATTATCATCTCCAGCCATGCCTCTAAGAAAATGATTTTTTGGTATGCTTATATCTATTATTTTGTTTTTAATCACTATGTTATTGTCGTTTGTGTTTAGCGTGCCTAAGACTTCTTTTTTAGCATATATGCCGTGTGCCCTTTTTGCTTTCATGTTTATGATCTTTACTAGAGACTTTAACCGCATATCTAAAACTAATATTTCACTATTTTTTACCCCTCTATTGTGGAGCATGACATATAAAAATCCATCTGTTACATTTAAAGAATTTATGTGAAACTGTTCGTTTTCATGCGATAGCGATTCACAACTTGTAATCCAGCCTTTTATCGGATGATATAATTCTTGCTTATTTTTTTCGAGATTAATAAATAACACACAATCTTTTCTAGTCATAGTGGCAATTATTTTGCCATCGTAGTAAGTTATTTGATGTGTGTTCTCGTCTAGTATATTCTCGTGCTTTCCTATATAGTTTAATCTATTGTCAAATACCAGTAGGTTTTTTCTGCTGGCTATAAATATCTTCTCCTTGTTCCAAGTAATCCCGAAAGGTCTATGTAAAGGTCTTGAGTCGTCTGCGTTTTTATTAAACTGATCCTTTTCAGATTTTATAAATTTTGTTTTTTGTGTTTCGGTATCAAATAAAACTAAAGTTAAATCTTGATTACTAGGAGTTATTGCTAATTTCATTATTCTGTAATAACGGGGGACAATTCGGGAACCTTGGAGCCGTTAGAAACAGGAACGGGAACAGGTTTAACAACAACAGGAACATATCTCACATATTCCCAAGCTATAAATCCCGCCAGACAAATACAAGTCGCTACTGAAAACCCCAACCAAAAATCTTTCATGTTCGTCTCCCTAATTAAATAACTATCCAATTTTGCAATGGATATTTTTGACCTCTGGCACTACTGCCCATCTTAAAATAAACTTCGCCATCCGAAAGTATCCCAGCCGTATAAGAAAGTCCGCTCTTACTTTGAAAAAAAACCTTTGCAGTAACCATATCATTAAAGGCTTCCTTAAGGCACGCATTTAACTTCCAAGTCGTTCTAGACTTTATTTCTTCCGGCCATCCGTCCATTATACTTTGAAATTCAGACATGTCTCCTTCGGAATGTATCGTGATCTTGTAGTGATCCGGATATCTATCGGCAAGCCATGGTATTCTTCCGTTATACCATTTGTTTTTCATATGTCTAGCTTTTCTATCGCCGCCTCTATGTGGCTGAACATCTCCTCTTCTTATATGTACAACTATTTCATCTTGTATTTTTTCTGGTTTTTCTGTGCTCCAGTAGTAGTTTTTTATTAAATCTAAAACTTCCTTGTTGTACCAGTTGCTAGGACTTTGATCTAAATGTACAGCCTTGTTGTACCTTTGTGCTACGTGTATTTTTTTTCCATGTCTGTTGTCTGGAACCCCTATAAAATCACTTAATTCTTTTGTACGCGACTCCCATCCGTGAGAAACTCTCGAAAATGGAGTATGTATATATCTGTATCTACCATTAGAGTTCGTACAAAAAGCTATGCCGGAAAGTATGGCGTTGTACTGACATCCAAATCCGTCTGTTTTTCCTCTGATTGTATAGTTTTTGTATCCCATTTCGATCTATATAAAAAACGGCCTTATATCTTCCCAAATTGCTCCGGTTATTACCATTGAAGCCCTGTTGTCTGAGGGATAATGCACGCCTTGGAGTATTCTAGCATATCCAGCCATACCCACCTGATGAAAAAACTGGTCGGCAAGATCTGGGTATAGTTCGTCTAAATATAAAGCAGCCATAGCAGCGTAGGCAGTATGTCCCGATGGATACGCAGGAGTGTGGTGCGTATTTGATTCTGTAACTTTTATTTTTAAACCAAATAAATCAGCAATCTGATACGGTCTAGGTCTGTCGTACTTGTCTTTCAGAGACATAACGATAGGCTCAGTCATGCTCCATATTTTGTTAAAAACACTCTTATCCAGAGACAAGCCGTTTTTTCTGAGTATTGGGGTAAACAGATCTAGGGGTTCAGTATCTACTAAGTTTATTAGATCGATCTGTTGTGGAGACAAGTTGTTAGTAAGCTGGGACAGATATCTTAATTCTTTTGACGTTTCTTTTGAGGTATTAGACTGAGGTTTAGGTAAGACATTTTTCCAATCTATCGTCATTTTGTCAGATACATTGTGATCTTTTTTCTTATAGTCAGTGTCAAAATCGGTGTACTTCAATTGGTTTATCTTTTCAGACACTTCTTGACTTACCGTGTTCGTCATTTTTGAAATTTTTCCTTCTGGCATTTTATCCCCTTGTAAGATTATATATAAAGTATATACACAACTTAGGATTTTTTTAGCTCAGATAGACAGTCTTCAAATAGTTTTTCTGTAGAATTGTAAGTTTTGCTCATATACAATTTTTTAGCCAGTTCTACACCCTGTCTTTTGGGTATTCCAATGTTCTTAAGACCATCTGCCGCATCGCTAATCATTCGAACGTTGAGAGTTTTAGCAGGTGTGCGTTTCTTACTATTTTCAATATGTCTCTTTTGTTTTCTTGGTTTTGTTTTGTTTTTAGGTTTTGCGGAGCTTTTAGAGGGTGTTTTGTATTTGGTTATATATCGGTATTCAATCTTTGTTTTTTGTGGCTTTTCTACTTCCACTTCTACCGGAACATAGACTATTTTTTGTGCTTTAAACGCCAACACAAGATGTCTGGCAAATATCAAAGCCATAGGCAAAGTAAAAAAGAAAGCAAATAATAATCCGTATTCAAAATTTACACCGTCTAGTAATTCTGTATTTGTGGGTTGCACGCTTATTCTCCTAATTCAACAGGCTTTCTGTAAGTTGTGGTGTTTTTTTGCAGCTTCTTGATCTCTTTTTCAAGAAGCATCGTTTCTTTCTTTATCTTTTTTTCTTCTCTGTTGTAGGCTTTTGATTTTAAAGACTTTAGTTTAGCCCTTTGTTTTTTAGCCTTTTCTTTCTGCTTGGTTCTTTTTAGCTGTTTAGCTGATTGCATTTTTTTAGGTTTGGTCATCTTCAATCCTATTACTATAGCTTAGACATTAACGCATGTCTAGTTTTTTTGAAAGTTTATTTTTAGTCTTGATGAGTTTCTTTTTGCGTTTTGTTATTTCTTTCATCTCGGAATTATTTATATCCGGATTGTAAAGTCTTTCAGAAAGATTTTGTATTCTCTCTTCCACTTCTCTTATCTGTGATATGATTGTTTGTCTATTCATAATAAAAAAGCAGTTTTAGGACTTGCTCAGGTCAAAAGCGGGCTAGACTGTCACTTCGGCTTTGTTCATGGCAAAGCCAGTACCCTGCGACTCAGAACGCGAAGGCTTGACAACCTTAGAAAACGTACTAGGAAGGACGGTATACGAAGTTCTATTGACACCGTTCTTGTCTTCCCAGTTACGCTGACGCAATCGGCCATCTACGATAACGCGATCACCTTTGACAAGCGAAACGTTCTGGGCATAATCTGCATGACTACCCCACCCATCAACATCTAGATAAACAGTTTCTTCTCGTCCGTTTCCGATTGATTCATTAACAGCAATCCGAAACGTAACAAGATGTTTTTCTGATACATTTTTGTATTCGGGATCTTTAGTTAGATTTCCCTTTAGAATAACTCTATTGTTCAACATTTAAAAACTCCTAGATATTTGTAAGCGACCGGCGAGACAACGCTTTGCGGGCAAGAGATCGTGCTTGTGTCACACCATGCTCACGCAACAAAGTTCTGGCGGCTCCGCCATTTGTTGTGTTTGCAAACATAGAATAAAACTGGCGACCAGAAATATTACCTTTTGCAAAATTAGAAACGACCATAACATTTCGCTTCGTACTAAGAAGCGAGGACCAATCTGTAGTCATTTAAGACTCTCCTTTTCTTTTCAAAGAAACACGAATTAATTTGTGTGGATACTTATACAAATTATCACACAACAACGATTTTTTACCATCACCCATGTACAAGATGACAGTGCCAGACATACGGTTCCTACCTTTCTCGGTACATCTTATGTAGTTGTCGCCGACATAATTAACGACAAACTTACCGTAAGAACCCATGTATGTTTTCTCTTTAGTTTCGGGATCTTGCCAATATGGGCCATTGCCATAAACAGATCTTATTGTATCACCAGCCTTTAAAGATTTCCAGTTAGTTATGACTTTGTTTTTTCTCTCATAAAATAAGTGTCCACAGGAACATTCAGATTTTCTAACGTGGACTCTTGCGTTGCAAGATGGGCAGTTTTTTGATGGTGCTGTTTTCATTTCTACTCCAAGTCTTTGATTTGCTTCCTTCACAATGATTATATATCAATATCGTCAAATTGCCAACATATTCTTTAAAAAAAATAAATTAATTTTATCTTAACCGTATTTAGGGGGCGTGTTGTGTATATATCGTAGCCAACCAACGAGGAGACGAAAATGAAAAAATACATGGTCTATATAGTTATTGCTGTAGTATGCTTGTTATTCTTGATTAAATCAAGCCCGAACTGTATCCAGTGCGAGCAAAAAATGGTGTATAGCGAGCCTCTAGTGGCTAGGATGCTGTCTATACTGTCCGGTGAGACATTTCTTCATAAAGAATGTGTAGATCAATGGGTGTTGGATAATCCTGTAGAATTTGACAAAAACGGAAGCATTATAACAAACCTCTCAATATGTGAATAAAAGCCCGTTTGGATAGCAAGGGCGGGCAACCCCCCGGACTGTTTTTACGCAGCCAAAGCTAAACAAGGTTCAGCATTTAAAAGTTTTGATCTATTTTTTAGTTGGCCCTTAGATCAACCAACACATGCAATTATTATATCACGCCGCACGTCGAATCTGTTTCACCCCCCTAGCGTTTGACTGGGAAGTGGAGGTGGCGGGTACTGCCCCCGCGTCCGTCACAACATCAATAATAACATCTACATGTTTAGGCAGGCAAACTGCCATGCTACTTTTTAAAAAATTCTTTAATCCAATATACAGCAGACCCGCTAAAAATCAAGGCTAAGGTTAATATCTGGGATATACCAAGCCAGCATTGTCCACATGATAAAACAGTAATCATTCTTTGTCAACCCAATCTTCTATTCTAGTGTCATAAACCCAACAATTTACCCCGCAGTATTCAACCCTGTCTCTGTATTTTTCCCAGCCATCTTTCTTGGCAAGCAAAATAACCAGCGGCCCTCTACGGGTTTTTAGTCCATAATAAATTGATTGACCTACGCCTTCGGCCCACTTATCGGCCCAGTCAATCTCACATGCCTCATTTTCGAGAAGCAAATCAACCCTAGTCCCATCGTCTAGCCGGTATTCTTTTTCGATAGAACCCCACCCGTCTCTTTGTGAAAGTTCTTCGTGAATTACATCTTGCCAATATCTCTCGGTTCCATGTCGTGGAGCACCGAATATTTCATCTGTCTGTGTGGGCATGTTGAAATAAAATATAACCGATAGCACTACAATAGCTATAACAATTTTTACTGCGGCCCATACAGAAAGCATATGCCACGCATCTTTTTTATCTATCATTTACCTAAATCCTTTTGACCATCTAAAAAGCAGCCGATAATTCTAGTTCTTAAAGTGTTTTCAATTTTAACTGCCTGATTAACTCTAGAGTTTCTACACCCTATAAAATTAACTCTTTCTGTGACATGTCCCGGTTTGCCGTCTTTTCTTTTTGGTGTGTGCAGGAAGGCTACAGTATCTTTAGACGAAGGCTGTTCCCATCTATAATCTCTAAAGGTAATCAAGCCACCTGAAATAGAATCGGAAACAGAGTTGCAGTAGTAAGCGTGATCTCCCTTTTGTCCAGTTCCGGGGCCAATAACAATATTGTGCGGAACAGAATTGTCAGCAAACTTAAATACAGAAGATATCATCTGATGAACTTTTGTTCCGGCGGTACAATCAAAATCTCTAAACTGATTATTGTCTCCTCCTTGTATTTCGACACACGAACCATCTGATCTTATGTCAAACTTCTCATAGATGCAAGATTCTCCCCATATTTTATTACGCCGATGCTTGAGGCCAACACAATCAAATCCTAACTGTAGTTGTATATCAAAATTACTAAATGTGGCAGAGGAATTACTTTCGCTTAAAAGCCCAATGACTCTGTTGGCATCGCCAAAAGCTTTTATGTTTATACCATCAAAGACAATACCGTTGCAGTTTTTTACTGTAACCAAGGCCGTATCGCTTTGCGGATCAGTAAAGACCAATCTAACCGATCTCCTGCCCCTGCCTTCGCTAACTAGGCTGACATGGCCAGATATCGTCAAGGGACCGTTTAAATAGTATACGCCATCCTGTAAGACTAGTGTTTCATTTTTATTTTTTTCTTTAGCCGATCTAGAAAGTACATCGAGATGATATTGAATATTGCTAAGGTCGGTTACATCACTTTCTCTGTTATTTACTGGCTTTATTTTTATCATTAGTTATCCTTCAAGCGGGATATCCGCTTTGTCGTTCTTCATAATAATACACGTCACAGGGAATGTCAAACTCTCTAGCTAAAATTTTTAGAGTTTTAGTACCCAAGCTTTTCCCATTCCAAAATAATATAACCTTATCGATGTCCTGCGTTTTAAAAACTTTGAGCCATCTGTCGTATCCGGCATTTTCTCCATACTTGCCCCAGTTAGCAGGGAAAAGTTCTAAGTCTTTAGCATAACTACTAGCCAGCTTTTCTGCTATTGCGTCTGCACCAAAACTTCTTCCAGAAACGATGATGTTTATATCGTCAAGCTCATGTTGAATAGAGTCTAGCATAAAGTTTAAATCTTCAAACGTGCTACCACCAGCAATAATTACTTTCATTTAAATAATCCTGTTACCATGTCCCATAGTGAAGTCTTGTTTTGAGGTTGAGTAGATTTGCTTTCAAGCCTCTCCTTTAATATTTTTTCATTAGTCTTTTTTATACTATCTTCGTATTCTTGAGATATTTTTTTATGTCTTCCGTGAACCATTTTTTGTGCCTCCATGAACTGACTGTCTGTCAATCCAGAGTCTCGTCGTAACATTGTTTTTCCTGTATTAAAATAAGGTTAGGTTTAACGCCATTACATACACAATTTATTCATTTAAGTTGGGAATATATGGTGTGTCTGTTTAGTTATGTGGTTTCCGGAAACCATGTATAACAATTGACCGTTCACGTCTGTATATTTAACTATGATGTCTTGTTTAGCATGGTTAAGGTTTGGCTCTAAGTCTACCTGTGCAGTTAATCTTTCCCAAGTTCCAGATCCTACAAAGGTTGTGTTTTTAAACTCTACGGTTCCACCTCCCGCGTAGGATACTTGATAAGCACTAGCATGGGGAGATTTTTCGTCTACATATTCAATAGTAGTATCTTCAAATAATATTATACCACTATTATAGCCCTCGAAATTAATTAAGCAATCATTAAATACAAATTTATTTCCTTTTTGTGGACCAAGATTCTCTCCTATTATGCCATAAGGCTTAAAGACCGCTGCCCTTTTACCACCAATATATTCTTCCATATTGGCGGGATTGTCATGCAGTGCCTCAAACGTATTGTTTACAGTAGTACATACCAGCGGATACTTATGATCTTTATGGGTAGAAAGTCTGTATGCGGCAGATTCACTTAGACCCTTAACAGAAACAAAATTATTTTCTATAACAAGATTACTTGCGATTTGCTCGACTTGTATTCCATAACAACCTCCAAGGCTGTATCCATTATTGTTGGTTCCGTATTCTTGATTTAAAGGCAGACCTTTAGTGGATATGTTGCAGTTTCTCAAAGTATTAACACCAGAAGCCTCGTGACTATATCCCTTCCAATGCACACCCCTGCCACCAAAACCATTTTGCATATTATCAACATTTATATTTTCGACAATTGTACTACTGAAAGGGCCGCCCTCTTGAATCATGAGAAAGAAACCGTTAGTAAACCTTGTTTGAACCTTTCCTTTTCCGCTTACAGTTAATGTTCCATCACTATCTTTTTTTAGTCCAAGACTGGCAGCACCTTGGTTTCCACCCAGTGAGTTGACTCCAATATCACAATTGCCCTGCATAGTGCCTCCATGATGATTGTACCCATAGTGGCCCTGTCTACTAGTGTTAGCTATGGCCCTATTGTTTAATCTAACTCTTGGATCTATTGTTAGATCTGTAGCATATTGGCTCATTATACACTTTCCCATTTCTTCGTTGACGCTTCTGGGATGTGTCGCCATGTATACAACACCACTTATATTGCATTGCTTGGATGATTTAAGATTTATGCAGCATCCACCAAATCCAGCACCACCCTGAACAATTCTACTACGCCTGCCAGACTTTAAGGTAAATCCATACAAAGCTCTTTTGTATTCGTTGGTGATCGGTAAGTCTGGAGCAGCGTTATTCCAATGGTAGTTACTGCCCCTGCCCGTTATTCCGTGACAACGACTATAAGACAAAAGCACGTTATCCATTCTATAGAAGCCAGATTCTTCTTCGTCTTCAGGTATTGATATAAAAAACTTTATCGGACCCGACATATCTTCTTCTGGCATAAAGATGGAATAGTTTGTTGTTCCGGGCTTATCTTTTCTTGGGCCTCTTGCGGGATCTAGATCGCCGATTTGTGTTCTCACAAGACACTTGGGAAGCTTTGTGCCTGCTGGCCTTCTTATATCCCAGTGTGCTAGGGCGTATGTGTGTCCAGCTTTGAGGTCAAAGTATTTGTTTGACTTTATTGCGTATTCTTTTCCGGGCTCTACTACTGGGATTGTTGCTGCCGAATCTCCAGTTTGACATTCCTGTTTAATATATTCGCAATTAGTCTGCCATGTTGGAGACTCACCTGAAAAATTTCTCCAGCCCCTTATTCGATTTTCAAAATCAAAATTAGGAACTATTATCTCAGACTCACAGCCAAATTTTATTGTCTTGTCTTGTATGTCTAGTGTTATGTTGTCCGCACCAAGAGCAAATGCTGTTCTAGGGGCAGTCACATTTGTTTCAAGAATGTATGTAGCACCCTCCTCGCCCAGTATCCAGCCGCCCCATTCTTGTTTGTTTTCGTCTAGCCACTGTTGATCGATTGAGATGTTCATACGAAATCCTTATGGTATTATATTTTTGTAAGAAACTTTTTCTGGCAACTCTTGACCGTTGGTAAGTAGCGGTATTTGATCTTCAAGAGACTTGCTCCACTCTGCACATCTTCCGCAATTTCTTCTACCTTTGTTGCCTCCGTGACTAGCTGCTGAAGTTGTAGCAAAATGATTTACGGGCGATGGGTCCATAAACCACATTGTTCTACCCATTCGGTTCATTAGTTTTCCTATAGCTGTATCGCTGTTCTGAACTAACGACGGGTCTTCTCTTCGTTTTTGCATTACCGTAGAGTTTTTAGTTTTTGTTGGTGCTCCCTCCCAATTTTTAGTCAGGTCTTGTTCGAGCAATTCTTCCAAAACCTTTCTAGGCCAAACCAAAGCACATGCACCCCATAAAGATTTAGTTATAACTCTATTGATTCCACAGTCACGCAATGCTGTTTTTTTGTGTGGCTTGATGTTATAATGTTTGGGTGTATAAAGTGAAACAAATCCTACCTTTTTGTGTGGCCATAAAATACTTTCAGTAAACGATTTAGAGTCTGGGTGAAAAAGAGAATCGTCCTGCACCGTCATTATTATGTTTGCATCACTATTGTTAAGTGCATAACGAATACTATCAAGCCAATTATGCCATACTCCCTTTTTCTTTTTGTTTCTTATTGTGGTTTCTTTAAACTCCAATGGTAGATCGGGGCTTCCGGGTTCGGCAAATACAAACGGTTCAAATCCAGCTATTTGTAAAGACTCTAGGCATGTTTTGATTGTAGGTATTTCTCTGGGTGCAGTTGTTACAGCACAGAACCATTTTTCGTCTGAGTCTTGTGTTTTTTTGGCTTTGAATTTAGCCTTTGTTATTGCTGTGTTCAAGAGTTTTTCTGCGACCAGTTTTGTTGCCGTCTCAGGAACCCAAGAGAACAGGGATCTTTTTTTAGATTCGTTAACCAGATGTTGAATGATATGTTCTCTGTTTTTTTCACACATGTCTGGCCCCCAGACATTCATTTTTTTTGCGAAGCTGTTGCAGCTACAGTTTTTTCTTTCTAGGAATGTTGGTATTATTTTATGAAGCTCAGTACCTACCCCCGTTCCTAGTTTATCTTCTATGGTTACGATACTTTTTTCTCTTTGTCTTCTTTTTTCCACGATTGCGAGTTTTTGAATCGCTGGACAAAGTTCTGTTTTTGCGTCGGCACGACTGAGGCAAACCGAACAACTGTATGGGGTAGTTCTTACCGGCGATCTGGCCATTTTAGAGGCTACTCTACAGTGCTTGTTCTCGTCTAAATGCTCGCAAGTAACATCGTCAAAAGTCCAATCTTTATTTCCTATTATTTTGTTCATTAAATACACTCCGTAAAAATTATGTCTCCGGGGTTACATGGACCGCATGGGCCTGTATCTCCACATCCACAGGGCTGGTTTTTGCTTAGGCAGTCGCTATCGTCCAGCAGTAGCGAGTAACTTGTTTGGTCGCCGTCTTGAACACATTCCCAAACACAAGATCCCTGATCGCAATCAGTTCTTTTTGCCTTACTCATTCTATTACTACTTATTGAGCCTGTCGATCTTTTTTTGTTGAGTTGCTCGCCGTATGAGCTTAATACAAAAAAATCTTCAACTCTATTAGAAGAGTAGGCTTCTGGTGGCCATTGGCCGAAGCCTCCACCGGGACCAGTCCCGCCCTCGTTTGATGACCCCATTGCATCTTGACATCCCTGTTGACAAAATGCACTACTAATCGGCAACTCTAATAGATTTCGTCCGATCGACGATCCGCCGCACTCCACGTCTGGATCGCAAATTTCTGCACTGGTAAAATTCCAGTGAATATAAGCCCACTCCGCAGCCTCTATACCACAAGTAAATCTTCCGGTGCGGGTGTGGGCAGTTCTGAAACGAGGAGACATGCAGGTAGCGTAAAAGGGATCTGGTGGATCGGGACTTGTTTCGGGAGGAATTGGCCCCGGTTCAAAATCGACAAAAGGCTGATAATAGTCTATGTCCTGACTGCCGGGAAGCATCCCGAAAAACCATCCACAGGCTTCATAGCCGCAATCCTCAAGAGGCCAACCATACTGTGCTCCATAAACATTTCTGCACACCTTTCTTGGGGACGAACCTGTTCCAATCGAACAATCGCAAACACGCCCACAGTTAGCTTTTGTAGGCGGTGTGGTTGTGCCTTCCCATTTTAAATTTACGATACATGCCCCATGAGTGTATGCGTTGGGGGGTGCTCCCCCTATGGCTACAACGGGGTCATTATAAGAAGTGTAGTTACAAGGAGAAGCCTGTGGGTCGGTTCCTCCTCCTTCTAGTGAGACAGTCAAATTCGAACTAACATTAGCGTTCATGCCGAAAAGTTTAGGAAATCTGTCAAAAGAAGGATACGCAGGTAAACTTATCGCACCGCCCGACAAGAAAAACCAAGGACAGTTTTCTACCTCTACAGTAAAAGCTCCACTACTGCAATCATATTCATAATCAAGAAGTCTCCAAGTTACTTGACTACAGCCAGCACCCATTCCAACATAACAGCAATAGCCCGCATCTGGCCCATAGCGAGAGATTTGACGATATGTATCGTAAGGTGCAGGGCAACATGGATCAGACTCAACCACTGGTTCATCTCGACACATTATTCTACCGTCAGGACATCTTGGATCGAGATAACTGCAAGAAAAATCGCAACCGCAAGATGGTAAGAAATTAAGTTTTATTTGACAACACTTCAAGGGGTCAGACGATGAGCTACTTATATCGCTACTGCTGGGCTGGCTGCTACTCGGTTCACTACTACTGGGCCGACTACTACTAGGCTCGCTACTACTAGGACGACTTGAAGAAGAGGAAGAAGAAGACGAGGAAGAAGACGAGGAACCGGATGCACTAGAGCTAGAGCCGGAAACAGAAGATATAGACGGACTACTAGCAGATACCGTACTTACACTTACCGAGCTAATCTCTCCTCTACAACATTTACAAGGTCTTGCCAATTTTCCTCTCCTGTAGTCTATACGTCTATAGAATCCATGTATTCATTTAAAGCTATTAAAAGCAAGAATATGTATTGATTTAGTTCATTAGGGGTTAATTCAAAGCCCATTTCCGCTAATTTATTTCTATAGACAAGTCTTTGGCCTCTAGTTAATTCTATTAGGTTTATAAGGTAATTTGTGGTTATTATATCATCTTCTAAGAAAAGACCCAAGAAAGCACAATAACAATCCCATATATGGTCCTCTTCCATATTGTGTTCATATGTAGAGTTTATAGCTTTTAGTAATTTTGTTTTCTCCATCTCGCCACTTTCTGAATTAAGCACGTATAACCTTTCTATTTCTAATACACATTATACAGCTTTGTCAAAGTGAACTTTGTTTACTTTTGTTGTTTTCACGACCAGTCTCTTTCTTCAAACCAATTGTGAAAATCTTTTGATTTTAAAACAACTCCGGGCTTGTTGCCCATATACCTTATAATCTCCCACTTATCGGTGTCGTAAAGCTCCTTAACTTTATCAGCCCACATTATGCCCCATTTAAACTGCTGGCTCTTAGATTCTAATAATTTAATATGACTATCGACAACGGGCTGTAGTCTCTCTCTGTCTTGAGGTAGAGGTCGTGGCATTTTCAACTTCGTGTTGTCTTGTTTTACAGTGTTGTAGATAAATAATATAGAAGCACCTTGTTTTACATATTCTCTTAGATCATATTTTTTTAGAGTTAGTTTACCTTCAGACGAACACCATTTCATTTCTAAATAGTGATCTGATAAATCCGACCCGTTAAAAGACCCTGTAACTTTGTAATCCGCACCTCCTGTTTTGCCCTTTTTTATAAACTCGCCATCGTTTCCACATCCGGCATCTGCCCAGTTCTTAACTTGTATATTGTGATTTGAGCAAACTTCTAGCCATTTATCAAAAAAGTATTTTTCAATCTTAGTCGAAAAATAAACATTAGCTTTAAATGTTTCTTCGTTTCTGTTGTCATACCTCACACTCATTAAATACCTCTAGGTCTTCATTGTAAAAAGTAGTCATTGATTTATTAAATTCATCAGAAACACATACTCTGGTTTGGTTTAAGTCATGCAGTAGATGTTCTGCCAATTTGCCCATAAAGTCTTGTAGAGATTTGTGATCCGTTCTTGCGTTTATCCAATCTAGAGCAGCCACGGTTAAAGAGAAGCCGCTTTCTCTGTA